>Ga0194063_10000388_pt1 | contig 32576 bp, 16 predicted proteins | sample SepL3720m_MetaG_FD_155459 | JGI IMG/M metagenome (GOLD analysis project Ga0194063, IMG submission 155459) | Anoxic zone freshwater microbial communities from boreal shield lake in IISD Experimental Lakes Area, Ontario, Canada - Sep2016-L373-20m | ecosystem: Environmental > Aquatic > Freshwater...
CACTCAATCCTAGCTATATCATCCCTCTATCTGCATCTACCACAGACTGGAACAACAAGGTATCTAGTCAGTGGACGACGAATGGTACTAGTGTTTACTACAATGGAGGGAATGTGGGGATTGGGACTTCTACTCCTCCGTATAAATTAACTGTCATTGGAGACCTATACGCTACTAATATAGTCGGTGCTACTTTTACAGGTAGTGCTACAAGCACCTCTCAGTTTATTGGTTCATTGATAGTTTCAGGGGCTGGTACGTCTGCCATGCCTGGATATGGTGGAAACGACTCTTATACTAAACTCTTAATGCCTGCAGAAGGATCTGGAAACACGTTTATTGATACGTCATCGAGTGGACGTACTTTAACTCCTAGTGGAGACGTGACACAGAGCACAACTCAGTATTATTTTGGAAGTAAGGCAGCATACTTTGATGGAACGGGAGATTATCTGAGCGCCGCCAACAGTTTAGATTTTCAATTTGGATCAGGAGACTTCACAATTGATTTCTGGGCATACCCAACAGCAACCAATGAAGATGGAGACGTGATCAGTAAATCTGCTGCTTCTTCTCTTGGACCATTCAGAATTACAATAAAGAGTGGTAAGTGGGAGTTCTTAGCAAGTTCAAATGGAGTTTCATGGGATATCGGTAATAGGATTAGAATGGGAGATGTAACTCTCAATACTTGGCAACATATGGCAGTTACAAGAAGTGGTAATGACTTTTATACATATAAGAACGGAGTCGAAATATACCACTGGACTAGCGTTGAGTCACTAATGAATAATACGAATGATGTGACGATTGGAAAACTTAATTATTCAACACCATTTTACTATCAAGGATATGTTGATGAGCTTCGTGTTTCTAAGGGTATTGCAAGGTGGACAGCGCCCTTTTCGCCATTAGGCTATCCGTATGATACAGGTGGAGCTTCTACTACAGTACCGAATGGACTAGGGGTAAATGTAGCGTCAATCTTAAATAGTCTTGATGTAGGTGGTTCAGCTGCTATCGGATCAAGTTATGCTGGTACATATACTGCACCATCAAATGGTTTAATTGTTCAAGGATCAGTTGGCATCGGTTCCTCATCTCCTAGTTCCAAGCTCACCGTAGTAGGAGACGGCTACTTCTCAGGCAACCTAACAGCTGCAAACATTACAGCCACAGGAACGCTATCAGTCACAGGCACCACAACCACTGGCGGTCTCTCTGTAGGTTCACTCTCAGGTCTCCTCTTCGGCACCAACGGTGCAGTCTCCGCACTTTCCACCTCATCCCTCGCCATCAACACAGACAATCTCATACAAGGAGTTATCAATAGATTCTACTCAACTTCACTATTCGCTACAGACTTAGCTGGCACCACCACCTCAGCTCTAGCAGAAGGTACTAACCTCTACTATACAGACGTACGTTCCAGAAACGCCCTATCTACCACAGCCACAGGTCTACTGTATGCTACATCTACTGGAGTACTCTCACTCAATCCTAGCTATATCATCCCTCTATCTGCATCTACCACAGACTGGAACAACAAAGTATCTAGTCAGTGGACGACGAATAGTTCCAGTGTTTACTACAATGGAGGGAATGTGGGAATTGGGACGACGAGTCCGGGTGTACCTTTGGATATTGGTTGGAACTCTATTGGAAACTCTTGGGCAAGGGTTATGAGGAATAATAATACGCACGATGCCGCCTTTCTAATACAAAGTGCTACGGCTGTAACTGCCTCTACTCCGCAATGGGGTTTTGGGATGCCTAATGGTACAGATAATTTTGGTATTTATACTTGGGATGGGGCTTCAACTATTACGAGGCGACTGACAGTTGATACGAGCGGCAACGTCGGTATCGGCTCCACAACCCCATCATCCAAGCTCACCGTAGTAGGAGACGGCTACTTCTCAGGCAACCTAACAGCTGCAAACATTACAGCCACAGGAACGCTATCAGTTACCGGTCAATCTTCACTAGGTAATGCTTCTACAACAAACCTATCAGTTTCTGGACAGACATATTTGGCTGGAAGTACTGCAATAGGGACTAATAGTTTTATATCTGGAAAAACACTGAGCATTCTTGGACCAATGCAAATAAACGATGCAACTGGTGACTACATAGAGTTTCTACCTAGTAGTGGTGGTGTACCGAGAATAAATTTTTATAACTCAGGAGTAGTAAATGCAGCTTTATATGCTGATGCAATCGGATTAAAAACGCCTGACAGTTTTGTGGTAGGGAACAATCTAACTGTCGGAGGAGCTCTTTCTACAGCAGCTCTTGGTGCAGGGCTTGGTGCTGGTGGAGGCGCAACTGGATCATTGACACTTAGGCCAGCGATAAACACCTCTGGATTTATTACTTTTATTGAAAATCAAGTGGCTGCGCATGCCGCCCTTGGAGTTCAAAGTGGTGGTAATTTACGTTATTACACTTCTCCAAATGACTTCACTTCTCTTAGTGGGACTTTACGCTTTTCTATTCTCAAATCTAATGGAAATGTCGGAATTGGCCCATACGCTACACCAGCAGCTAAATTGTCAGTTAATGGTTCTGGTACAACAACAGGGGCTACTTTTCAGACAACAGACAGTGATGGTGTAGCAAAGTTTACTATTCTAGATAGCGGCAACGTCGGTATTGGGACGACAAGTCCCCTAGCTAGGCTTACAGTCTCAGGTTCTGGCATCACAACAGGAAAGGCCTTTCAAGTTACAGATAGCACTTATGCAGCAAAGTTTACTATTCTAGATAGCGGACTTACTGGTGTTGGTACTACTACATCAGCTGCATTGATTGCTGTAGATAATCAAACGCCGTCCTATAGTAATAGCGGTGGAACAGGTGATAGAAGAACCTATGTTGGTACATCAGAGGGTGGTGGAACATGGCACTTCTACACATTGAATAGTATTATAGATGGAGTTCTTGCAAACAACAATACAAACGCAATTCAACTTGCAGGTGGAACGACTTTAAACGGTTCTCAATTTGTAACATTTGATTTTGGGTCACCAAAAATTGTAACTGCTGCAAAGAATACATTTAACTTTGGAGAATCAGAGGGTATCTGGCAATGGCAAGGTTCAAATGATAATTCAACATGGACTAATATTGGTGGGACATCTCAACTATCTTCAGGGGTAGGTGGAACAGGTGAGTATATTATGATAACTCTCAGTACGAACTCTATTGGGTATCGCTATTATAAACTTGTGAGTGTCTCTGGAACACTTGATGCAAACGGACGAAGATGGGAAGAAATCGAGTTCAAGATATCAAACGGAAATGACGCACTATCAGTAACGGGGAACACATCTATCGTCGGTAGTCTATCAGCTACGGGTAATGCTGGGTTTGGTTCCATTACACTAAACTCCCTAGTTCCACTACAGACGACGATGAGTATAACGGGTGCTATTGGGCAATCGGCTAATCTACTAAGTATCAATACAGCAAGTACAAGTCTTGGTGACGCAATGGTCGTGACGGCTGCTAAGTTAACGGGAATACAACAGAACGCCCCTATAGCTCGTCTCCATATCGGAAGCAGTACAGCCACAACGACATATACGAATATATATAGTACTGGAAATAGAACTAGTATCATATCTATGTCTGAAACTGGTAGTTCATGGCATCAGTACACAATACCCACTCTTGTAGATGGTAGTACAAATTCAACGGGTATCACTCTAACTGGAGGTGTGGTATTGGACGGTTCACAATCTATCACTTTTGATTTTGGCTCAAAGAAAATAATAGATTCAGCAAAAACATACTGGAGTTTTACATGTCCCGAAGGATTATGGCAATGGCAAGGAAGTAATGATAACTCAAATTGGACGAACATAGGAACTACAACACAATTAAACGATGGAAGTTGTACGAATGGTGGTACGTATATAATAACAACCCTTAGTCAGAACACTACAGCATATAGGTACTATAAAGTAATGGGTATGTCAGGAACATTGGATGCTGGTTATAGATATTGGTTTGAAACAGAATTCCAAATCTCTGACACATATTATACTGATATGTTCGTCAATGACGCAGCTAGTATAGGTACAGATCTTGCTCTCAACGCTCAACTAATGTTGGGTACACGCTTTGCTGCAAGATCAATCCTAAGTCTAAATGGTATATTGTCCCAGACAGCCAATTATTTGAACGTAACATCCAACGGTGGCGTCGCTGGAGATGTATTCAATATTTCTGCATCTGGTAATGCTTCACTCGGTACTTCTACAGCTTTTGCTAGACTCTCAATACAACAAGCCCCCGGATCAACTCTGCCACTATTCAGTATCGCTTCAACAACTTCGGCGGGATTTGCGACTTCTTCGGTGTTTACGGTATTGGCGAATGGCAACGTCGGGATTGGTACAATGAATCCTACTGAAAAACTTTATGTTAAAGGAAATTTAAGATTAGAACCTACGATTGGTACAACAGCAGGACTCGGATCCTATTTTAGTTTTAAGAGGGAGTCAGATAACTGGGAGCCATCTAGAATAGAGCAATTGTATTCTGGTGCTGGTTATAGTGGAATATTGACTTTTTTAACTAATACAGGCGCTAGTGCTTCTACTACTCTAACAGAAAAAATGAGAATTACGAGTTCTGGTAACGTTGGTATCGGCACCACAACTCCGAGCGCCAAACTTGATATATATGGAACGGCAGGATCAGCAAATGCTTTTACTGTTTCCTCCTCCTCGAACGCTAGAATGTTCACAATAGCTGCAAATGGGAATGTGGGGATTGGGACGGAGAATCCCGGAACTATTCTAAATATTGCATCTAACAGCGGTGCGGCTTTGGGATACGGTGATGGGTTAAAAATCAATTTTGCAGATGGAACTGCCAGTGACAGACCGACAGTAGGCTTTTATCGTGCTCGAGGAACAGTCGCTTCACCTACCAATATTTCAACTAATGATGTTTTGGGTTCTTTTTCTTTCTTTGGTTATCCATCGGGAAGTTATTTACCACTCGGTACAATTCGAAGTGTCTACGATGGAACAGGTGGGCAATTTGAGATTTACGGTGGTCAAGCTGCCGGAGGCGAGCCATTGAGGATGGTTCTGCAGAGCGGTGGAAACGTCGGATTGGGCGGTACCATTTCAAGCGCATCAACATTGGCGGGAGCTAGTTTAGTAATAAACGCTGGCAACGTCGGGATAGGGTCAACGTCTCCGTCAGCTAAACTTTCAGTAACGGGTACAGGTATCGCTACAGGTCGAGCATTTCAGATTGCAGACTCTACAAATGCACCTAAAGTCACAGTGTTAGATAACGGAAATGTGGGGATTGGGACGGAGAATCCTATCTCTATCTTGGATATCTACAACTCAATGTATGCTGGAGTAAGAATCCATGCATATACTCCACTGACTGGTGGAGCCGCTGATAGTGCAGTGTCGTCTATATTTTCCGGATCGACAACCAACACGACTTTATCATCGGCATGGAAAGCAGTTACTCTCGATATTCAACAGGATAATCCAACAAACGGTAACTTTGGCGCATATGAATTTAGATCTGCTGGGGGTAATATTTCATCAGCAATTACTGGTGTATTCGTTGATCATACCAATGGTGCTCCTAAAGGTGCTCTTTCATTCTCCGTAACTAACGGTTCTGCTACTCAAAATAGTGCTTTATACATCAAAGAAAATGGCTCCATTGGTATAGGAACAACTCTTCCTGGATACAATCTCGATGTCAGAGGGACAATGTCTGCACTTAACTCTATTGGCATGCGCTATATATACGGTGGAGTATTTGGTACGAGCAATGAGTGTGGAACAGATGGTGGTCACTGGATGAAGATCGGTACATTTGTCAACAACGGGGCTTGGATTGGGTCCACACTGGATGTGGACCTATATGCCGCTAGTAGTTTGGGTATTCCAACCAGACAACATATCAACGTGCAGGGGCGTAACACTGCAAGTGGTATCGAATCGATGATTGTTGGTCTAGATACATACAATGGTAGTAGTGGAATAAGGTTCGTGGACAATGTTGTAGTCGTCAATACAAGCGGATCAGGTGTAACGAATCAAACATTTTCTGTCTGGGTTCGGTTCGCAACGAGCTGGATCTGCGGTATATCATCTGAAATTCGCCATACAGGTACTTGGACTTCGGGTCCAGCTACAACTCTTCAGCCTAGCAGTGCAACCATTACGGACGCCGGCACACAATATACAATCAATGAATATAACTTTGCTTCTAATCTATCCGTATCTGGCAACGTCGGCATAGGCACGATATCTCCAACCGCCAAACTTCACGTCAGTGGCACCATGCGAAATGATACGTTCACTACTGGTACCCTCGTCTCGGATGCATCAGGTAACATCACAGTCTCATCAGATGAGAGGTTGAAGAATATTCAGGGTAATTTCAATCGAGGTCTTTCAGATGTTTTGACATTGAATCCTATCTTATATAAATGGAAAGATGTGACGGGATACGACACGTTGACGACTTATGCTGGCTTCTCCGCACAAAATGTTCAAGCGAGTATCCCAGAGGCCGTCGGTGTGGACTCATCTGGCATGCTGACATTGTCAGACCGGCCGATCTTGGCGGCATTGGTTAACTCTGTAAAGGAGTTGTCTGCAATGAACGTTGTTAAGGATATATTTAGTACTTCTACTATGGAGGAAATCACCGCTGCATCCGCTTCAAAAACTGCCAGCTCCACTGTGACGGCCATCGTAACGTCTCCGACATTCATCAGTCAACTCGTATCAGCTATTGAGAAGGCTATCGAGTCAACGGGTAATTGGATATTGAACAAGATTACTGCCAAACAAGCTGACGTTGAATTGGTAAATTCAAAAACCATTTGTCTCGGATCAACATGTATAGACGAGGAAGCCTTGAAGAAGATGATGGTAGCAAATTCAGTTAGTCCGGTCATTCCACAAACTGTTATTGAACCGACCTCATCTACAACACCGACAACTACAGGGTCTACGACGGCGACATCAACACCAGAGATTATAGCTTCTTCCACTGTCCAAGTTACACTACCAGAAATAGTACCTCACGCCACCTCGACACCTATTTCAATCGAATCCGCTACAACTACTCCTATAATAGAACCGCCACTTCAGGCTGAACCACCAGCCACATCGACTGCATCAACTGAACCACCAGTAATATCGCCGGCAGAAACACCATCAGAATCAACGCCTGTTACTGCACCGCCAGCTGTAGAGCCACCAGCTACACCAGTTCCACCACCCGCAACTGAAGAACCAGCGCCTGTAATATGACTATGAGTAAATATGCAAAAACGACATTATTACGATTTTCTTTGCTGACAGTAGCACTGGTTTTGCCGATTTTGATAGTAAACGCTACTGACCCTGGCTCAGCGAGCTACAAAGTTATCGACTCTTCATTTAACAGCGTGAGGGAGATGACATCAGCTAGTTTTGGCTTGACTGGCAGTATGTCACAGATAGCTATCGGTTCTTCGACTGCGACAACATTCATGTTGAACTCTGGATTCCTATATTTTCCTAAAGTCACAACACCGGTCGTCACCGCATCAGCAGGAGACGCGAAAGTCGATCTTAGTTGGACAGCTTCAGAAGGATTCCTCGGATTCAATATTGGTGGATACCTCGTCGGTCAATCCAATACTTCTGGCGGACCATATACATTCACTTCTGTAGGTAATGTTACCAGTGCTACGAGAAGCTCACTTACAAACAGTCAGCCATATTTTTTTATAATTCAAGCTCAAGATGCATTCGGTATGGTGGTGGCTTCTTCGACTGAAGTATCTGCAACACCAGTAGCTACTACACCAGTAACACCACCGGTAGTACCACCGACACCTCCAACAGGCGGTGGCAGTAGCGGAGGAGGAGGTGGAGCCGGAAGTCCTAGTCCTGCAGCAAGTACAAAGATTTCTTTGAAAGGTCTGGCTTACCCTGGAGCCAAGATCGTGATACTGAAAGATGCCTCGATAGGAAAGCAGGTCATAGCTGATAGTAACGGTGATTTTGCGGCTGAATTCCCAGTATCCTCTGGAATTTACTCATTCGGAATATATGCCCTGGACAAGGACAACTACAAATCACCGACTTTTGGTTTTACAGTTAACGCAATCGCTGGTCAATCTGTCACAACATCGGACATCATCGTTGCACCGACTATCACCTCTGACAAATCCGTCGTCAAGATTGGTAACACGATCAAGTTCTTTGGATATTCATACCCGATATCTTCAGTAAATATCATGATCAATTCAGAAAAGGAAATCCTCGATCAAACAATAGCAGATAAATATGGCCGTTGGATATATACATTGAATTCTTCATTACTAGAAAAAGGTGAACATACGACGAAGTCACAGACTATAGCCAACAAGAATATTGCTTCGGCATTTTCATCATTACTTGGTTTTCAAGTCGGCGACAAAGATGTCCTGAATACTGCACCGAAAGCTACGGCTTGTAGTGCACATGCCGACATCAATAATGATGGCAAAGTGAATATTACTGACTTTTCAATCCTGATGTACTTCTGGGGTAACACTAAACCAACAAATCCCTGTGCAGACCTGAATGGTGACGGTCGAGTCAACCTCCAAGATTTTTCTATAATGATGTACTGGTGGACTGGAACTAGGTAATAGTTCATTCATCGACAATACTTATGATAAATATTAACGAAATAGTGGACATATGGCACAGAGAGAATCATTTGCAGAGATTTGTTTTGGTCGCCGTATTTTCTGTATCTTATATTCTATTCAATCTACCATCGACAACGTCAGCACAGACTGTAACGATGAAAACGGCGCAATCAAAGTACAACGTTGGTGACAGTTTCATAGTTTCTCTAAACCTAGACGCAAAAGGTAAACAGATCAATTCGATGGGCGGATCTATCCTCATACCAACGCAAGCATTTGAGGTATCGAATATTGAAATAGGGGGTTCGTTCATATCGCTTTGGATCGATCGGCCTAGTCTAGAGAACATTCACAGATCATCTACATCGTCTGAGATCAGATTCTCTGGCGGACTTCCTGGGGGATATTCTGGTTCTAGTGGGAATATTCTTTCATTTGTCTTGACCGCCCTCAAGCATGGCGATCAATCACTCAGTGTGGACAATTTCAATGCATATATTAATGATGGAAGAGGAACAGCATTATCCAATGTCACAATTACCAAACTCAGATTGTCAGTCGGTAATGATGATAGAGCCACCAAAATCGTCTATAAACCGAGTGACGATACTACTTCGCCAGAACCATTCGACATATCACTTGGTAGTGATCCGACTGTGACTGACAACGACTACTTCGTATCGTTCTTTGCAGTAGACAAAGGATCTGGTGTCACGAGATATGAGATCGAGGAACGTCCGTGGATTATTTCCATTCTTGGTGTCAGTAAACTCTGGACACAAGCCCAAAGCCCGCAAATTCTCTATTATCAGAAATGGATAAGTACGATCGAGGTTAGAGCCTTCGATGCATCAGGTAATGTGAGGGAAGAATCAATAATTAAGCCATTTAATATTGGAGTGTCAGCATATTTGCTTCTGATCATAGTCGTTATTCTATTCATCATCATTTTTCCACGAGTCATAAGGTGGTATAATCAGACCAGCATAAAAAGCATCCAATGAAAAAGAACTATTTTCTATTCCCGATAGTTACTGCAATATCTATTTTCGCATTCCCATGTTTTACGAATGCCGCGATACTATATATGGTGCCAGAGAGTGAGTCAGTACGAGCTGGCCAAACATTCACAGTTACGATCGACCTAGACTCAGAGAGCATGGCGGTCAATGCCGCTTCTCTAGATATGAAGTACGACACGAGTCTATTATCTATTCAAAGTGTTGGATATTCTCAATCAATATTTTCCATCTGGGCTGAGGAGCCGAAGTATTCGAACTCATCAGGTAACCTGCACCTTTCTGGAGGACGACCTTCACCAGGTTGGAACGGTGCTAACGGAGCTATCGTGAGTGTCACATTCAGAGCCAAGAAACCAGGTCAGACGATGGTCACCCTGCAAAATGGTTCAGTTCTTGCAAATGATGGACTAGGTACTGATGTGTTATCTGTATCAAAGGCTTTATCAGTAAATATCGGAGAAGCGGCATCAGTGCCAGTAGAGGAAATCGTACCCGCGACGGACGCCCTGGCTACAACTACGAAACTAGCCTCATCGGCAAACCTGATTCCTACAGCACCTATATTGTCGAATATTCCGGATACATTGAATGAAGGTGACACGTTATCATTTACTGGTAATAGTATGCCGAATGTATCGATGCAAGTTTATATTCAAAAAGGTAAATACAATCCAGACATTACACAGATAACTGTTAATCCTGATGGAAGTTTCGCTTACACATTCAAATATTCTGTACGCTCCGGTTATTACAAGATATGGGCAATCAATATCTTGCCTAACGGTACTATGGGTCCGTCATCACAGATATCATATGTAGAAGTAGTCAATGGATCGACTCTGAATATTGGCGGAACGTCTATATCATTGAAGGTAATAGTTCTACTACTGACGATTTTATCGATCCTACTAATCATCGCTCTATTCATCATCTTGTCTATGTACCTACGTTTACGACACAAGAAGTTCAAAGAAGTGAAAGAGGCCAAAGAGACATTACATAAGGGCTTTGATACTTTGAAGACCGGTTTGAATAGCTACGTGAAATATCTGATAAAGTCAGGATCAATATCTGGTGCAAAGAAGCGAGAAGAGGGTACAAAGAAAGATCTCGATGCAGAGCTCACGTCTATCGAGAAGAAGATCGAGAAGGGAATCAATGATATAAAGAAGATCTGATCTGTAGAGGTCAGACCTCTACATCTACAAAATAGCCAGCCTACGAGAGACTGGCTAAGGGCGACAGGGGATGATGAAGTGATACGGAATAGACTGATGTCGGTGAGCGACCTCATTCGTCTCTCGCTGCTTTTCTCATGAGATCACAAACAAATGTCTTTAGTCCTGGCTCCGCCAAATCGACGACTTTTACAACGACGTAGTAGCCAAATGCTGTCAGAAGGACACACGATGTGATCTCCCTAACCACATCATAGAACATCGTGAACGCAAACAATGTGATGGAAAGACCGAGACCAACCAACCTCCATGTCTCCATTCTCGATTCACCTAGTGTCGACAATTCATGGACTAGAGCTACGACAAGGATGGATACACCTACGACCAGAAACAGAATAAACAGTATATTCATAATTCAATAACTAAATGACCAATTTATTACACTGTATCACTATATACATCGATTGTCATTGAATATTTTCGGAAGCTATATATCGATAAGTCATCATTTTCATACTTGCTAAATTGCTATTCAGGAGTAGTATTTGCTTAAACTGACCTTTAACAAAAAGGATACTAAATGAAAAATAGCAAAAATATCGTATTCATGGCTTTGATTAGCCTCGTATTCAATGTTTCTGTGACTGCCGCCACATCGCGGCCGACACTGAAAATTAACAATGACCGGTACGATCACCAGATCCAGATCAACGGCCAGACTAACGTGTATTACAGATTCGAATCATCGCAGGACTTCCTGAACTGGTCTCCTGTACGATCGTATTTCTACCACACGAACAATGCCAATGCCCATCAATACTGGAATGAAGGAACAGACGGCAACATGGAATACATTCGAGCTGCCATGTACCCGACCAATTGGGTCACCATGAACAACTCTATCCCAGACAACTGTCCTGAACATGACAATCTAAATATTGTCTTCAGGACAAATGCGGCACATATATACATCACCTCGACACATCCAACTGATTACGTTGTGAACAACAATGTTTGCAATGAAAACTGGACTGGTTGTCCGAATTTCGCACCGATCTTGGATGTCTATCAAGGCCCATTCTTGAAACAAAATGTTTATGATGTTGGTACGATCTACGTCATCATAACTAGACTAGAAGAGTTTTGGAGACCGCTAGGCATGACCTTCAAGAAAGACGGCATCACGATTCAGACGAATATCACATTCATCGAATTTGGGGGTAACATACCAGGCACGACGAAATTCCCGATCTACGGTGTCATATATACTGACGGCTACTTGCGATGGATTCCATTTCCGCCAGTTAACTTTGAGAGTATATGTTTTGGTAATTCGGTTCTCATCGGTCCTGCTGAAATCGAGAATCGTCCTCACGCCGACATATCCATAGCAGACTTTCGAACGGCTACCAAAACACTGAATATCACTTACCGAGATGGTGGTACGGCTATACTAGACCCGAACACGATTTCTCGTACTAGTGCCACGGCCAAGATCACCGTTGGCTATTCAACAGCCAAATCCACGTGCACACTTCGTAGTATGTACGTTGCAGACGGCAACAGTGATTGTGACCAAGTCGTTTGGACGGATAATAGCAATGTCATCCGTACCAATTCAGTCATGCCGTTCTACTCAACAAGTGGAAAGAGTTGGCTATTCAAGAGACATGAACGTTCTCTCCAACGTGAGTCTGCACCCAATACGAGAATCACATTCGATTAGTACTATCAGTATCTGAACAAAACACAAAAGCGTGATGCCCGTGCATTGCGCTTTTTTTATTGACTGCTATTACTAGAGCAGTTGTGGATATGGACAACTACCGAATTCTGTGCTAAACTATGTCCTGAACTTGGATCAGTGTACAACTTTGACAATACGCAAAGCAAAACAAATAGAAAGACTGAATAATGAATGAAGCAATGAAAAGCACTTCGATTGAAGAGCAGTTGGTGATCTACCAAACTATTATCGAATCATCCATGGATGGTTTCTGGCTACTAGATATGCATGGGCATATACTTCTAGTTAATGAGGCCTACTGCAAGATGTCTGGTTTCAGTGAGCAGGAGTTGTTATCTATGATGATTTGCGATGTTGAGGCTGCACTAACTGCTGACGAAATCTTCGCTCAAATCAAGAAGATTACGGAACTGGGCATGGAACGATTCAAATCAAAACACCGTCGTAAAGATGGAAGGATTATTGATGTAGAGATAAGCATTCAGTTTAGACATATCAACAATTTCAGACGATATATCTGTTTCATACGCGATATCACTGAAAATCTAGAAGTAGTGAAGGAACTACATCAATCACATAAGCAGGTCAGGATATTGCGTGAGCTTCTTCCGATCTGCGCAGGTTGCAAGAAGATTCGAGATGAGCAAGACCGCTGGCACCAAATCGAAGTGTACATCAAAAATCACTCGAATTTCGAGTTTAGTCACGGCATGTGCCCTGAGTGCATCAAAAAATGGTACCCAGAAGAAGATGCGGAATAGTAGATTTTTCCAAACGCTTCCAACTAAGACTTGGAGGCGCTTTTTTATTATTTGTACAAATATGCTAATGTACTGTTATGGAGTTTCCAAACGAAAAATCTAGTGTGAAGAAGCAAGTTAATATCGCCTATATTGACGCAACAAACAATGTGCAGCACAAAACAACAGACATTGTAGGAGTTTGTCATCCGTCTTGGCGCGGCATAAAATCGGCGACATACGCACTAACACCTGTAGTTTTTGAAGTAGCTGAAATTTCTTCATTTTTCGAAGCAGAAAGAATAGCAGATGAAATAATGAAAGATAAACCACAAAAAGTTATTTTAAATGGCTACCCAAATGGTTATGATATTCTGGCCGAAGCTCTCAAAACTAAATTTCCGGAGACTAGAGTGTTCTTTTTATCGCACACTTCGTTTACTTGGTATAACGGCCGTCCAGATGAAGTCTCTTGGTTAGAAAAAATGTTCAAAGCATACGAACGAGGTTTCATAGAAAAGATGGGTTTCATAAAACCTGATGTTGCAGTGTATTTTAAGGAAAAAGGAATTAGCACCTTCCATGTTATGAACCGTATACCAAAGTTTGAGTCATTCAAGCACAACTTAAACCTCAATATGCCTAATTTAGGTGTCTGGGGATCAAATATGTGGCATCGTAATTTACTAAACCAAACAATCGCCGGTTTAATGCTAAATAGGGCAACTGTTCATGTCAATGAATTACCCAAATATTTCTTTCTAGATGAATCCAGAATAAAAAGATATAATATTTTACCCCATGAGGAATATGCAAAGATTATGCAATCCATGGACATAAATTTGTATGTAAGCTTCACAGATTGTTTCCCAGTGACTGTGGTCGAAAGCTTGTGTTACGGTATTCCGTGTTTAACGAGTGATACTTCACTAGTTTATACTTGGAGCGAATATTTAAAAAATAATCTTATTATTAGTAAGATCGACAGCCCCATTGCGATTAGAGATAAAGTAAAATTCGTCTTTGATAACTATGATAAAATTCAAACCGAAATTTCCAACTATTTACCTCTATTGGAAGAAAGAATTGAAAAAACAATAGCAGAATTTATAGCTTAATATACACAAGTGTTTAAATCTTGTTCTGGGAAAGTTTTGCGAACAGATCAATATAAGCATCAATAACCCGTGTATGATCATGACGGTAGGTCAGATATCTTTTAAGAGCTTGTGGCATTTTCTTATCTTTGATTTTTGATATCTTTTTGACCACCTCGCTAGCATTACTCCAATCAATCACCCAGTCTTTAGCTCCATTTGATAAGAAATCACCAACATATCCCACATTGTCAGAAATGGCAATTGGTGTGTTTGAAGAAGTAGCTTCTAAAACAACAGTGGGGGAGACATCAAAAACGGACGGCTGAATCAACAGATCCATTCCGCGACAGAAATCTGATATCTCTACTCGATTGAGCTGTGGTATGATAGAAATATATTTTTCGTATTCCATTTTTCTTGGGTCGCTATTTGGAATATTTGAAACTACATAGATCTGCCAAGGTAATTCCAACCTTTTAATTTCTTTAGCCAGAGCAAGGATAGCGGAGTGGTTTTTTATTTCATCCCATCTAGCAATCACACCAATGTGGTATTTTTTCGAATCGAGTTTGGAAGAAATTGATTGAAAATCTGGGTTTTGTTGTTGTCCAAAAGAAAGAAAATCGAATGGAAGAGGAATGATGTACGAATGTTCATTCTTGCGTTTTTCCACATTTTTACAGTAATATTTTTTACTCCAATCATTAAGAAAAATCTCAGCATTTGTTAGTCTAGTTGAATCTTTCTCCATTTCCTCTATGATCTTTTTACCAGCAAGACTAAAGAAATGTTTGTGAATATCCAGTTCTTTGGTTAATATGCCAGCATGTTGAACAACTACGGGAATAATAGCCTGTTGTGCAGCCTTAAGCAATATCCAGTTATAAACACCGAACCCATTTAAAAACACTATATCCGGTTTTTCTTCCTTCATAAAATCAGCAAGTCGATCAATGGTACTCTTGAGAACCTTATCTGGATTAGTTTTAGCATTAGCTTGTGTTATGCTTTTGAGTTGATCCTTGGGAAGGTACACCTGATAATAAGTTCGTTTAAAAAATGCATGGACCATCTTCATCCTAGGTGAAGACATTTCACTTTTTTTGAACATCACACCAATCCAACTGTTTTGTGGACAAAAGGATGTGCTATTATAAAAAAGCTTTGCAAAATTTGCCGGACCACCCTGAGATACTACTTCAGAATTGGGCAGGTTAGTTGGAAAGCCGTTAGACAATATTTTCATGCATTTAATTATAACACATGTCCAGAATTTTGCAAATTTTATTCTACTCGTCAATGGATATTTGATTTTTAGTAACAATTAAGCCACAATTAACTCATGTCCCTATCCATCGGTATCGTCGGACTCCCAAACGTTGGCAAATCAACGCTATTCAATGCGCTAACAAAGAAATCAGTGCCAGCCGAAAACTATCCTTTCTGCACCATCGATCCGTCAGTCGGAGTTGTTGCTGTTCCAGATGATAGGCTCGCCAAGCTTTCAGAGTTCTCGTTGTCTGCAAAAACTGTGCCTGCCGCAGTCCAATTCACTGATATTGCTGGACTTGTGAAGGGCGCCTCAGAAGGTGAGGGTCTCGGCAATCAATTCCTTTCACATATCCGCGAAACTGATGCTATAGCCGAAGTAGTACGAATATTCGAAGATGACAATGTCATCCACGTAGACGGAAAAATCGACCCATTGAAGGACATCGAGGTTATCAACCTAGAATTGGTACTAGCTGATCTTCAGACAGTATCGAAGCGCAAGACTTCACTAGGTAAGGATTTCAAATCAGGCAAGAAGGAAGCGATCATTGAACATGGGTTGATCGAGAAGCTAGTTCAGACATTGGAAGCTGGGAAGATGGCGTCAACCGTCGAAGCAGATGAGTACGAGATGCCATATTTGAAACTACTTTGCCTCATAACTGCCAAGCCCTTTCTATATGTTTTGAACAAAAAAACTGGCGCCAAGAATATGGACGAGGTACGCGATGAGAGGTGGACGAAATTGATAGAATTTTTCAAACAAACAAAAGCTGAGCACATCATCGTTGACGCAGGTATAGAACAGGAACTCAAGGACTTGAGTGACCTAGAAAAGATGGAAATGCGCGAGATGATGATAGAGAGTTCAGTAACTAGAGAAAAGTTACCAGCACATGATGACGGGGTTAATGGACTTATAATCAAGGGGTACAACATACTTGGACTCATAACTTACTTCACAACTGGTACTGACGAGACTCGTGCATGGACGATAAGGAAAGGCTGGACCGCACCAGAGGCGGGCACTGCTATCCACACTGATTTCAAAGATAAATTCGTACGTGCCGAGATCATCGAATGGGACAAACTGCTAGGCGCAGGTTCATACGCCGCATCTCGCGAAAAGGGACTTCTCCGTACAGAGGGTAGGGAATATGTGGTCAAGGATGGAGATGTTATAGAGTTTAAGATATAGATCTAAACAAGATAATTATCCGACCTATTCAACTATTATTCTCAATATTTTTTTGATATACTTCAATGCAAATGCTTACACAACGTCGGCGACGCAAACGTTTTTACAGTATAAGAAAAGTCCTGAAGACTGACGAGTTAAATTTCCTCGGAAAATGTGTGTACTTGGCGTATTTTATCGTAGGTAGAAGGGGTATTGCACTCTTACTTCTATTATCTATTGTAGGATCTAGTATATATTTTGACTATCAAACTTCTCTAGCTGCCACATATACATGGTCACAAGCAACATGGTCCGGCGGACTAGATGGTGGAACATACCCCAATCATACATCCAATCAATCAAACTGGACTAAATATTCTGCAAAAGATGCAGCAACACTAGCCGTTAATGCTGGAGCAGATTTACAGATAGCTTCATCAACAACGACAAATATTATGACCGACGATGGGACGACTTCAACTGGTTTTAATCTTACCGGTAAAGTTTTCTCATCTACAGAGACTACTGGAACAGCTGCAGCTACGAGTATTCAACTTACGAGTAGTATCTCTAATGTTGGCACATGGACAACTCTTACAAGTTCACCGGTAAATATTTCGATGGGTTCATCTCTGCATAAATATAATAACGAGTTATACGTGCTTTCGGGCGGAAACGGAACTACATTCTATAAATTTACCATCGCAGATAATACATGGACGGCTTTGGCAACAATACCAACGACTAATTTTTTGGGCTCAAGATCCTTTATAGACATAACTACTGGTAAAATTTATCTGAGAGCCGGTGCTTCTTTGCTCGTTTACACAATATCATCGAATACATGGACTTGGTTGGCAGATGCAGTAAATTCTCTTCAGTCTAATCCTACGGATGTATTACTGCATGTAGACGGAGAAGATTATATTTATGAGTCAAATGACCAGATGTACAAATATCAAATATCAACTAATGTTTGGACCCTGCTAACACCGCCGACAGACGGCTGGATTAAGGCTTACGGAAATGGAATTAGAGGTCCTGGTGAAAATTATATTTACAGACCAACAATAGGTAATCTGGCTAGGTATTCGATATCTGGAAATTCCTGGAGTAATATGTCTCCAGTCAGTTTGGGTAAAAGTGGGAGGATGATAAGGAATGGGACTGATGACACGATATATATGCTACTTGGTGGCGATACTCAATCTTTGAAGAAATATTCTATTGCGTCCAATACATGGACACCACTCACTAATGTTCCTGAGATATTTCCGGCACCAGGAGGCAATGATATGTATGGGTCAATCATGTTTCGTGATGGTTCAGCTGATGAAATTTATGCATCACCTGGTAATTCCAGTACAGGTTTCTATAGGTATTCGATAACGGGCAATTCGTGGACAACACTGACAAGTCTACCTACTGGCTTGGGCGCTGGTAGTCAGATAGAAGTTGTCAGTGACAGTAACGGAACTAGATTGTATATCCTTCAGGGTGATACATCTCCCGGATTTGGTGGAAAAGCGTTCTATAGATTTAATGCCACATCCAGAGTCTACGCCTCTTCCGGCACATACACTTCAGGCGTCATAGACGCAGGTAAGAGTGTAGCCAACTGGGGCACATTATCCTGGACGAAGACTGGTGCTCAGACAGTAAGCATAAAAGCTAGATCTTCCAATAGCTCATCAATGGCAGGTGCAACGGCATACGCAAGTTGTTCCAACATCACAAGTGGTGCGGCACTAAGCACTGGCAGCTGCGTCACTAATGGTCATAGATATGTACAATACCAAGCTACACTTTCGACCTCAGATACAGCAGTAACACCAACACTTAATGATGTCACGATCACATATTCCACATACGCTACGTCGACAACACTCACATCATCTTCATATAACACATCAAGCTCAGCAAATCTCTTGTCTGGCATATCATGGTCACAAGCTACAACATCAAGCTCGAGTATTAAATTTCAGATCAGGACTGCACCAGACAATGCTGGTGTACCAGGCACGTGGTCAAACTTTATTGGTCCAACCGGTGCAACCACGACATATTACACAAACCTTAACGGAACTGAAGCTGCACCAGCAGCTCAGACAGATGGCGTGAACGACCAATGGGTTCAATACAAAGCATACCTAATATCAGATGGAGCATCCACTCCAACATTGAATAGTGCCACATTAACATATGTGGTAAACGCATCTCCAGGCTTTGATCCTAACTACCCGACTACTGGAGCTGGCGGCGTTGGTGCTGTGCAGAATAGTGATGGAACGATCACCATCAACTATTCCATACGTGATCCAGATACTGATACTGGGACAACGATGCCTGGCTATTTGAGACCATCTTTCTACTATTCTCTCGATGGAGGTTCATCATATACCTTGATTTCGACGACTTCGACTATGCAAGCAAGTAGTTACAGTGACAAGGCTGTATCAACTACTACATATAGAACATTTACAGCCACTTCAACGATCATTAACCAATTGACGGGTCAATATGCAGCCAATGCAAAGATAAAGGTAATTGTGGATGATAGAGAGGCGGCAAATAATACAGCATCATCTACATCTGCTGCTTTTGTCTTGGACACAAAAACTCCAAGTCTAGGTGCTTTGCCTATTAGTATCGATGCTTCTCAATCACCAGCACTCATAACTCTATCAGCCACAGACGATACCGCATTAGTGATGAAGGTAGGGAAGACAGCAGATCTTTCTGACGTACCTAACTACTACGCATACGCCAATTCCACAACGACATCCTCGGTCATTTCTGGTGACACTATATACGCAGTATTCAAAGATGCTAAAAACAATTCATCATCAATCGTCTCTGTCACTCCGCCAATACCAACTGCGAGTAATTTCTTCCAAGACATATCTAACCCTAACACACTAGAATGGCGTGAATTCTATGCCTGGGCTGTTTCTCCTGTACCACCTCAAGGTTTCAGGAGATATAACGTATATCGTTCTGTAAACGGTGGAGGTTTTAGCTTACTTACAACGATAACCAATAGAATGCTGAACTACATTGTAGATAGCGGACTATCTGAGAGCTCTACATATTCATATAAAGTGTCAATAGAAGATAACGATGGGAACATATCACTATTTTCGCCAGCATCGACAGCCGATCGTCCAGATGGTACAGGTGGTAGTGATATAGCATTACCATCATTGAGCACAGTAACTATAGGTACGACAACAACATCTGGTGCCTATATATCCTGGATCACAAACAAGTATGCAAACTCGATCATTTATTATGTTGCTTCGACTACATATCCTGGGACTGATAAAAGTGCATATTCGGCATCAGTTGGAGTTCCATCGATGCTCACCTCTCATACAGTGATTCTAGATCGATTGATACCAGATACCCAGTACTATTTCCTAGTCGAGTCACAAGACGCATCGAACAATTCCGGCCAATCATCTTCTGCCTCATATACATTTAGAACCGAAATAGGTCCGAGAATATCTAATGTAACAACAGCAGAAATCTTTGACACTGAAGCAGCTATCACTTGGAACACATCGACAAATGCCGACTCATCTGTATGGTATTCGTCTTCAACAGACATGTCTAATTCTGTGGAGATTATCGGTTCTGGTTCCAGATCGACCAATCATCGAATCAAATTGACAAACTTAGTGAAAGGTACAAGATACTATTACTATGTAAAATCCGTTGACGCAGACGGTAATGTGGCAACCGACATGAACGTAGTGAACGGTACGATTAACTATTATACACTCAATACTTCTGAAGATACTTCAAAACCGATAATCAGTGGTGTAGAGACGGCACTTATAAGTGATAGCGATGCGACGATCACCTGGACTACAGATAAACAATCCAATTCTCAGGTTGAATGGGGAATAATGAAAGATCCTACTGCCTCGACCTCAAAGACTACCGGATTAAGCACCGACCACTACGTTACACTTTCAAATCTGCAAAAGAATACCCAATATTTCTACAGAGTACTGTCAGAAGACAAGTCAGGCAATGTTGGGATTGGTGATAATACAGGAGAGATGTATACATTTACAACGAATGGAATACTTTTTGATAACGTGGCAACTAGTTCAATAACAACAACGGGTGCTACGATCACATGGAATACCAATACTGTTTCTGATTCAACAGTCTTCTACGAAGCAGTTACATCATATCCTGGTACAAATAAGACGAACTATACGAAATCTGTTGGCGTCTCCAACATGACAACCTCCCACTCTGTCGTCCTCTCCAACCTCACACCAGGTACACAGTACTACTTCCTAGTCACATCAGAAGACTCCCAAGCGCAAATCAATCAACAGGCAGCTGAAACATATACATTCATCACAAACCCAGGACCGAGTATATCCCAAATATTAACATCCGACACTCAAGACACTGAAGCTACCGTAACATGGCACACTAACTTAGCATCAGATTCATCAGTATACTATTCAACAAATAGTAACTTAACTAGTCCAGAGGTCGTCACTTCAGTAGCCACAACTACCAGTCACAGTATTACTCTAACTGGTCTAGTCAAAGGAACTAACTACTATTACTACGTAAAATCAATAGATGAAGAAGGCAATGTTGCTACAGACAAGAATGTAGTAGACGGAGTGATCAATTACTATGTAGTAAACACTACTCGAGACATCGTCCCTCCAGTCATCAGTGATGTAAAAACACCAATCATCGGTGAAAGCAGTGCTACGATCACCTGGACTACAGATGAACAATCCAATTCTCAGGTTGAATGGGGAATAGCGAAGGATCTAGGAATACGAGAAAACGAGCCGGATATGTTCAAGACTCAACACTCAATGTCTATCACTGGACTTGTTTCTAGTACGACATACTACTTCGTAGTCCGTTCGAGAGATCGTTCAGAAAACATAGCAATCGATGATAGGGCGGGCGAGAAATATTCATTCACTACACTTGCTCCAACCGTTGTATATGTTACAAAAACTGAATATGTAGGTGGAGGAGGAGGGGGGGCATTGGATAATAGAGATTTGACTGTACCTGTCATTTCTAATGTTGTTGTCGACTCTATTGGAGGTAATTCCGCAACGATTTCATTCAAATCTTCCAAGATAGCTACAGGAAAAGTAAAGTACGGCAAGACAACATCATATGGATCAGAAACAAAACGCACTGGTGTCTACGGCCTCACCCATCAGATCTCTCTAAACAACCTCACCCCTCTTACAACATATCATTTCAAGGCTTATGTGACTGATATTTATGACAACGTAGGCGAAGGGGTGGATACTACATTCACAACGTTGGCCAATGGTGTTGTGTCTCAGGACATACCTATAGATGTTGATACCTCGAGTATGACGGCAGAGGAGACTAGTGCATACAATAAGGCTTTGAGTGCATCTGCCTCGATCATCAAGGCAATGCTATTTGGACTGATCAAGAACTCAAATCTATCAAATATTTCTGAATCCCAACTAGCGTCCTCATTGTCAGCACTTGCTTCAAAAGCAGTTGCTTCTCCTGTTATTTCCGGTACCGACATACAAGTAGAGTCCTCAGCCAACACAGCTACGATACGCTGGGTCACAGACAAGGCTTCAAATAGTTTAGTGGGATATTCCAAAGCCTCTGATTACAAGAATGATAGTTCATACTCGATCAGTGCAGGATTCCCGGATGAAAAGACTTCTGATCACGAGGTCATACTACAAAACCTAGCACCATCCACAACGTATCATTACCAAGTAAGATCACAGAGCTTGGTCGGAACAGCCTCACTATCTAGTGATCGAACATTTACTACGACTTCATTGGTACCAGATATTTCAAATATCAAATTTGAAAAGATACTAGAAAGTGAAGCGACACTAACATGGAAGACAGACCTGCCAACAAAGAGTCAGATCGAAATCAAAGATAATTCAACCGGAAAAATCACCAAAGTAGATGATCCAAGCTTTGTCAAAGAGCACACATATACAGCAAATAATCTAAACTACTCAACGGGATACACCTTTACAGTGAATGCCATAGATAATGATGGTAATACATCGAATCCATCTATAATTCCTTTCAGTACGACAGTGTCAACAGAGGCACCCAAGATATCAAACGTGCGAATTACATCATCTATCATCCCAGATCGAATAGAGACAACACAGTCTATAATCTCATGGAAGTCAGACAAACCAGCTACATCTAGGGTGCTGTTCGCTCAGGGTACATCGGATAATCTAGACCAATCAACTCCTACTGAGACAAACTTGGTTCGAGATCATATCATCGTTACAACACTTTTAAAACCAGGCACTATATACAAGATCGTCGTTGAATCAGGTGATGCTGCAGGCAATGCTACCAAATCAGAACCATATACTGTATTGACTCAAAAACCAAAAGGATCCGTTGTTGACCTTATCTTCAAAAACCTTGATACGACTTTCGGTTTCATGAAAGGAGAATAGGATTGGCGTTGGCATAATTAGATATTGAGAGAATTACATAAATATTAATACTTTAATAATGTTATAATGCCACAAATGAAGCCGATAATTCAATTGAAAAATGTCACCGTTCGATATGATGTCGGCAAGACCAATGAGTTCACGGCTATAAAGGATATCAACCTTGAGATATACGAAGGTGAGTATATAGTTTTTTTCGGACCATCGGGATGCGGAAAATCAACATTATTGTACACTATTGCTGGTTTGGAAAGTCCCACACTAGGGGAAGTGGTAGTGGGTGGTAACAATCTCAAAGTCATAAAACCAAATGATCTCATAAATTTCTATCGAGACACTATAGGTATGGTTTTCCAGGCTTTCTATCTCGTGCCGCATCTATCAGCCAAGGATAATATGATGCTATCAAAAATGTTTTCCGGAGTCCCAGTCGATGAAAGGGAAAAGAGAGCCAAATTATTGATGGATAAATTTGGAATTACCCCTTATGCAGACAATAAGCCATCAATGATGTCTGGGGGTCAGCAACAGAGAACTGCTATAGCCAGAGCACTCATGAATGATCCAGAAATCATACTTGCAGACGAGCCCGTCGGAAACCTTGATTCGAAGAATTCATTTATCGTGTTGGAATTATTGGCACAGATAAACAGAGAAGACAAGAAGACTGTTATCCAGGTTACACATAATGCCAACGATACACATTATGCTGATCGAGTCTTTTATCTGAAGGATGGTGTTTTGGAAAGGGTTGTAGTTAACACCAACAAAGGACGCACTCTTACTGGTAAAGATGGTGAGCAGTCTGAATTTGATAAATTAGCGGCCAATAATCCAGATCTTTCTAGGTTGAGAATTCATGCTAAATTGCTTATGCGAACATTGCTCATGCCTTATGACATAGATACTGAACAGAAGATAGAAATATCTATTGAGGATTATATTTCCAAGAAGATTACAAAACAGGAATTAGTAAAGATATTGGATGATGAAAAAATTGGCGCAGGACTATATTCACAAAAGGCAAAGAGAATTGCTAACACGATATTTGAAGCATCCGATGAGATAGAAAAGGTAGAGAAGATAGTTACTACTGAGCGTGCTCATGAGACGAAACAAGTAAACGATGAAGTTTCCATAATACGAAAACATCTATTGGATCAGTATCGTGGCAAGGTCTCATTGTCTCAGGTTAGAAAACTGGATAAGTTCATAGGTAAGAGAATTAGGGCAGATATATCTGATAAAGAACTGTTGAAATTGTTGGACGAATCAGAAAAGCTAGGTGGAGTGGGCCTCAACAGATTAACAGCGAGACGATTTAGCAGAGAGATTGAATTGGTTATTTCCAAATAATATTATGAAGCTCACTGATTTAATATACTTAACACTTCAAAATCTGAAGAATCGGAAATCTCGTTTTTTCTTTACTATTTTGGGTGTAGCTATAGCTATAGCGGTCGTACTATCATTGGTATCATTTGGTTATGGACTGCAAGCGAGTTTGCTAAAAAGTATAACGACTGAGGATGCTCTACTGTCACTAGATATATTGCCGTCGGATCCGAACATTATTGTTTTTGATAGTTATGCGATAAAGAAGATTCTTACAATAAATGGGGTAGACAAGGTTAGCCCTCAAGCAAATTTCACTGGTAAAGCTAGCCACAATAACGTATTCGCTGAAGCTTCTATCAATGTGATCAATTCAGACTTCTTTGCACTTGATGGTAAATCTCCTATGAGTGGTAAATTCTTTGAAGACAATACCACGAAGAAGATCGTTGTCAGTTCACTAGTATCGCAATTGTTCAATATAAAGAATGATGAAATGGTCGGCAAGAAATTGAACTTCTCATTCCTAGTACCGAAAGAGAAAGGCTCAAGTATAATGGAGGAAATATCGATTGGGGATGATTTTGAGATTATAGGTGTAGTCGAAGGCTCAGGTAATACGGCTGAAGTGTATTTGAATACAAAGGATTTTCCCTCGATAATCATCGATAGGTACAATCTAGCGAAAGTTAAGGTTCTGAGCTCGAGTGATATTCCGATTGTTCGTGAAGCACTCATCAATGCCGGATATCTAGTCTCATCATTGTCAGATACAGTTGATCAAGCAAATAAGATTTTCGGCGCTATACAGATCACTTTGGGTATATTTGGAGTCTTTGCCCTTATCGTTGCCGCGATCGGACTTATCAATACCATGACTATTTCGCTATTGGAGAGAACAAATGAGATTGGTATTATGAGAGCTATCGGTGCATCCCCAAAGGATATCCGATGGATCTTTTTGACGGAATCTACCATGATAGGTTTCATGGGTGGCCTGTCTGGAATATTGCTCGGTTTTGTGGCCAGTGAATCATTGAACTGGGGTTTCAATCTATTATCTCAGTCATTTGGCGGATCCTACAATAGGTTGTTTTCTTATCCAATCTGGTTTATTTTCTTTATTATCATGATCTCTACCGTCGTCGGACTTATCGGTGGAGTATGGCCGGCACGAAGAGCTGAAAAAATGAATCCTTTAGAGGCCTTGAGGTACAAGTAATCTGTAAAAGTTAGCAGATCAAATCGTTCAATTTACCCCCTGTACTTTACGCCGGAAAGTAGTACTATTACTCCTAGCAGCACACTTGCTATTGGCACGGACTCGTGGTATAATACACGCGTAAGCCAGTTGAAAATTTACAAGGAAAGGTTAAAACTATGCATAGATACAGATTGACGGGCAGTAGAGCCACTCGCAGATCGCCGCACTTTGACTGGCTGACACTATGTCAGCATCGTCAAGACCGCTGCGCTCTAGACAGTGACCAGACTCCAAGCCCTAGGAGTACCCACCCAGATGGGACGTATTACATGCTGATATCAGCTGTGATATTCGTTGTTCTTATTTTGGGGGCAGTCTACCAGTGCATGACGCACTAGTAGAGCACAAAACGACCTTCGACACACCAGCACCCGATCTTCATAGGTCGGGTGCTTTTTGTATACTTTCCGATTTTGCGCTATCATTCTAGCTATGAAATCCAAAGCCAACAAGCAGGTCCCAAAAGCATATGACCATTTAATTATAGAAAAGAAATGGCAAAAAAAGTGGGCAAAGTCCAAGATTTATAGATCGAAAGAAGACGCCGAGAAAAGCAAATATTACGTTCTAGACATGTTCCCATATCCATCGGGTGAAGGACTACATGTTGGCCACCCAAAAGGGTACATCGCAACTGATGTCGTTTCCAGAATGAAACGCATGCAGGGTCACTCGGTGTTACACCCGATGGGCTTTGATGCATTCGGATTGCCGGCCGAGAATTATGCCATCAAGACCCGAACCAATCCTCTGATAGCAGTACAGAGAAATGTAAAACGTTTCAAGGAACAGCTAGAGATCATAGGACTCGACTATGATTGGACACGTGAGATCAATACTACCGATCCTGCATACTATAGGTGGACACAATGGATTTTCTTGCAATTATTTAAGAAAGGCTTGGCATTCGAGTCCAATGAACCAGTCAATTGGTGTCCAACAGACAAGACAGTTCTCGCAAACGAAGATGTCGAGGATGGTAGGTGTGAGAGATGTGGAACACCAGTCGAGAAGAGACCCTTGCGCCAATGGGTACTCAAGATCACGGACTATGCAGATAGACTATTGAATGACTTGGACGCCAAGAAATCTGATGGGACAAACTTACTCGACTGGCCAGAATCTATAAAGGAATCGCAAAGAAATTGGATAGGGAAGAGTGAAGGAGCTATCATCGATTTTCCATTTGCATCAACAACCACGGAGAATATTAGCGCCAATTACATCATTCTCCACGGCTTCGAAGGCAGTGCAGAGAGTAACTTCATCCCATGGCTCAAATCAGAGCTAGAAAAGAAGGGCCACAAAGTCACTGCACCAGAGTTGCCAAATGCCTTTAACCCAACAGAGGATGAACAGGTAGACTTCGTCTTGAAAAACTGTCATTTCGATGAAAATACTGTTTTGATTGGCCACAGCTTGGGAGCAGTAGTAGCTATGAAAGTACTGATGAAACTTAATGAACCGATATCTGGACTAGTGATAGTTGCTGCAGCGAGCGATCCCAGTTTCTTTGGTGAATCAGCTAAGCCTCGACCGTTCCATGAAACTTTTAAGTGGGACTTTGACCTTGATTTGATAAAGAAACAAGCAAATGGGAATATTGCAGTCCTATCTGACACACAAGAAGAGTTCAGAGCAAAATATTTGAATCACCTATCAACACAGCTTGATGCACGACTGATCGAAGTCCGAGCAAAGGAAGAACATTTCTGTGCATTAGAAGAACCCGAAATATTGGCCGCACTACATCCATCAGTCAAGGTATTCACAACGCGTCCTGATACGATATTTGGCGTGACATATATGGTACTTGCTCCTGAACATCCATATGTTAAAAGTTTATTGCCGAAAATTTCGAATAGGAACGAAGTCGTCGAATACATCGAGAAAGCAAAACTTGAAACGGAGATGGAACGAACTGATGCAAAGAGGGAAAAGACGGGAGTTGAATTGAAAGGCATACGAGTTGTGAACCCGGCCAACAATGAATCTGTACCAGTCTGGATAGCTGACTATGTATTGGCTGACTATGGAACAGGTGCGGTCATGGCGGTCCCTGCACACGATGAGAGGGATGCTGATTTTGCTAAAAAATATGATCTGCCTATTCGTGAGATCAAGCTTGAAGACAAAGATGAGATGATCAGAAAGTTTGGATCAAAGACGATCAAATACAAGCTTCGCGACTGGGTATTTTCTAGACAGAGATATTGGGGCGAACCGATGCCACTTATTCACTGCGCGAACTGTGGAGTAGTTCCTGTACCAGAGAAAGACCTGCCGGTAAAATTGCCAAAGGTAGTATCGTATGAACCAACAGGTACTGGTGAGTCACCACTAGCAGCTATAGGAAAATGGGTCAATGTAAAGTGCCCGAAATGCAAAGGTAAATCTCGCCGCGAGACGAACACTATGCCTCAATGGGCGGGATCATCTTGGTACTACCTGCGCTATATGGACCCAAAGAACAAGAAAGCTCTAGTTGATTCGAAAAAGGAAAAGTACTGGGCACCAGTTGATCTATATATTGGCGGAGCTGAACATGCAACTCGTCACCTTATCTACGCACGATTCTGGCATAAATTCCTCTATGACATAGGTGTAACCTCTACAATAGAACCATTTTCTAGACTGCAAAGCGTTGGGCTAATCATGGGTGAAGATGGTCGCAAGATGTCAAAACGTTTTGGTAATGTCGTTAACCCTGACGAAGTTGTTGCTAGATTCGGCGCTGATACTCTCCGTGTTTATGAGATGTTCATGGGTCCGTTTGACCAACAGATCGCCTGGAGCACTGACAGTATGGTCGGTGCGAGAAGGTTTGTTGAAAAGGTTTGGAGATTGAGTGAGAAAGTGCTTTCGTCCGCGGTTGATGACATAAATATTATCAAAATCATTCACAAGACTATCAAGAAAGTGACAGACGATATCAATGGTTTAAAATTCAATACCGCGATAAGCTCACTCATGATAGCAGTCAACGAATTAGACAGGGCGGAATCAATATCGAAGGAACAATTTCAGTTATTGTTACAGATCCTCGCTCCATTCATGCCTCACGTTGCGGATGAATTGTGGTCGAGCCTAGGCAACAAGAAATCGATCCATATATCTAGCTGGCCAGAATTTGATCCGAAATTGATAGAGGATAATGAAGTGAATATCATAGTTCAGATAAACGGAAAGATGCGTGGTTCATTCATGGCGGCAAAAGACACTAGCAAGGAATTACTAGAGGAAACAGCCAAGAAGGTCCCAGAGGTCATGAAGTGGCTAACAGGTAAGGCGATCCAAAAGATAGTAGTAGTACCGAACAGATTGGTCAGTATAGTAGTTGGTCAGTAAATCAGTTATAATTACATCAATGAAAATCCTATTTACAGGCGGAGGAACGGGCGGACACTTTTATCCAATTATCGCTGTTGCTGAGGCGGTGCGTGAGCAATGCAAAGAACGCAAGATCATTATGCCATCTCTGTATTATATGGCACCAAGCAAATACAATGCTCGATCTTTATTCGACAATGAAATGGAGTTTATACCAGTACCCGCCGGTAAAGTACGACGATATTTCTCACTACTTAACATAACCGACGCATTCAAGACTCTAACAGGTTGTGTCATGGCGATATTCAAGATGTATTCACTGTATCCTGATGTCATATTCGGTAAAGGTGGGTACGCGAGTTTCCCAGCATTGTTCGCGGCAAAACTACTCAATATTCCAGTTATTATACATGAGTCCGATAGCAAACCTGGAAAGGTCAATATTTGGGCCAGCAAATTCGCGAAGAAAATCGCTATCTCATATCCTGGTGCGGCTGAATACTTCACCAAGCACAAGGATCGAGTCGCATTGACTGGCAATCCGATCCGAAGAGAAGTCTTAGTCCCTCTCACGAATGGAGCTCATGAATTCCTAGGACTCGAGCAGGACACACCGACCATACTAGTTCTCGGTGGCTCTCAAGGATCACAGAATATCAATGATGCAATCATACAGACATTGCCAGAATTATTGAACAGATATCAGATCATTCACCAAACTGGCAAGAACAATCTAGATGAGATCAACGCCACATCAAAGGTGATCCTAAAGGATCATCCATTCTCGTATCGATATCATACATTCGATTATATGAACGAGCTCGCCATGCGTATGTCGGCTGGTGTAGCGACGATGATCATATCTAGAGCTGGATCTACAATATTTGAGATCGCTGCTTGGGGAATACCTTCTATCATCATCCCATTACCAAACAGTGTGAGTCATGATCAGACAGCCAATGCCTTTGCTTACGCAGAAAGTGGTGCTGCTTCGGTCATTGAGGAAAACAATCTCACTCCACACATACTAGTAGAGGAAGTCGACAGAATCTGTAAATCACCAAAGATCATCGAGACAATGAAAGAACGTGCAAAAACATTTTCTAGGGTTGATAGCGCAACTGTCATTGCTGATGCGATCATGGACTTGGCACTCACTCACGAGAAATAGCATCACTTATTGACTAAAATTAGAACACACCTGCACTTGCATTTGTGGGTGAAATGTGTGATATAATTGACTTATAAAAACAAGTCGACCTTAGCAACGTTAATATTAATAAATATTCACATGGAACCACAAACATCAGGAGTCAAAACATGGCAGTGGGTTGTTACTATCATCGTTATCATCGCTCTCATAGTCTTGGGTATCTTGGTATTCGGAGGCAAGAAGAGTAACGCTCCAGTTATTACAGATGACACTACGAGTCAGATCCCGACAACTGCTCTCAACAGGATAGTTATGTCAGATCAATTCCCAGGAAACGTCGTTTATCTATCTTCTGTACAAGTACAGAATTCTTCATGGGTTGTTATCCAATCTGATAATGGTGGACAACCAGGTGCTATCATGGGTTCAGCTCATTACGATGCTGGTATAAATCCTGGTGGCAAGATCACATTGTCTACACCAACACTAGATGGAGGTACTTACTACGCAGTTATCTACACAGATGACGGCAGTGGCAAGTTCAATGCAGTCAAGGATGTTCCTCTCAAGGATTCTGTTGGCAACATCATTATGCACATCTTCCACGCTACTACAGCAGCGAGCGCAGGACTCAAGGGATAATCTAACGCATGAATGACAAACCTGTTGTAACACGCTTCGCGCCTTCACCAACTGGACTATTCCATGCTGGTAGTTATCGTGCTGCGCTATTCGCATATATATTTGCCAGACAGAACAAAGGCAAGTTTATATTGCGTATAGAAGACACCGACAAGGAGAGATCACGCAAGGAATACGAAGACAATATTATCGATAGTTTGAAGTGGCTCGGACTCGAGTATGATGAATTTTACAGACAATCTGAACGAACAGAGATTTATAGAAAATATCTGAAACAGTTGGTAGACACCGGCCATGCATATTTGTCCAAGGAAACACCCGGGATCGCAGCGGTGGTGGGCAAAGATGGAGAAATTCGAGACGAACAAGTATCCAGACGATCAGAAGTTATACGATTCAAGAATCCGAACAAAAAGGTGGCATTCGATGACCTGATTCGTGGAAGAGTTGAATTTGACACAACCGAACTCGGTGACTTTGTCATAGCAAAGAGTATGGAGGAGCCAATATTCCATCTAGTGAATGTTGTAGACGACTATGAAATGGGAATGACACATATTATCCGTGGCGAAGATCATATCTCCAATACACCGAGGCAAATCCTCATATATGAGGCGATCGGCGCACCAGTTCCGATGTTCGCACATATTCCTCTATTACTCTCTTCTGAACGCGCCAAGCTGTCAAAGAGACATGGTGCAGTGCCTATAAGCTCTTACAGAGAAAAAGGTTATCTACCAGGTGCCATCATCAATTTCATGGCACTTCTAGGCTGGCATCCAGTCGACGATAGGGAAGTCTTATCACTACCAGAGATCATCGAGCAATTCTCTTTGGAGAGAGTCCAAAAGAGTGGAGCGATCTTCAATGATGAAAAACTGAAATGGTTCAATAAGCAATACATTTCAAAATCATCTGATACGGATTTCGTAGAACATGCAAAAGTCTTTGTACCAGAATGGCTCTCAACTAGTAGTACAACATTCAAAAAGATGCTTCCGCTATTGAAGGAAAAGATCAGTGCATTTTCTGAAATCACTGACCTTCTGGGTCAAGGTGGCGAACTTCATTTCGTACATGACTATGAGAGTGTGCCCGCCGATAAACTTCTTTGGAAAAAGAATCCTGATAGGGAAGTGGCACGAAAGCATCTGCAGGAATGTCGCGATATGATAAGTAAGATTGAAGACAATGACCAGTTATCGGCTGAGTCAATAAAGACCTCTATCTGGCCGTATGCTGAAGCCAATGGTAAAGGAGATGTATTATGGCCATTACGCATGTCACTCTCAGGTCAGGACCGATCTCCAGATCCATTCAATTGTATATATATTCTAGGAATTACTGAAAGCTTAAAGAGGATTGATTCTGCTATACAATCACTAAGTTGATAGATACACAACATTATGAAGATATCATCTGATAATGTTTTCGAT
>Ga0194063_10000390_pt1 | contig 32462 bp, 27 predicted proteins | sample SepL3720m_MetaG_FD_155459 | JGI IMG/M metagenome (GOLD analysis project Ga0194063, IMG submission 155459) | Anoxic zone freshwater microbial communities from boreal shield lake in IISD Experimental Lakes Area, Ontario, Canada - Sep2016-L373-20m | ecosystem: Environmental > Aquatic > Freshwater...
CCGCAAAGCGCAATCCCATGCCGTAACGCGTGGCCTTGTCGATTTCCTCGGCCGTGGCGGCGCCCTCCTCTATCATGCGGGCCGCTTCGTTCATCACCAGCGCCTGCAGTCGCGGCACGATGTAGCCCGGCGATGCGCCACAGACGACCGGGAGCTTGCCGATCGCCTCCATCAGTGATTTGGTGCGCGCCAGCACCTCGGGGTCGGTAGCGGGATGGCAGCTGAGCTCAACCACCGGGATCACATAGGCCGGATTGAGCCAGTGCATGTTCAGGAAGCGCTCGGGCCGATGCACCAGTGCTGCCAGTTGCGTGACAAGAATGCTGCTGGTGGTCGAGGTCAGGATCGCATCGATGCGGCAGTGGCGGTTGATCTGCTCGAAGGCCTCGCGCTTGGCCGAGAGGGTTTCAGGCACACCTTCGAACACCAGATCCGCCGACTGCAGCGCCGCTGGCGCATCAGCCGCCTTGACGAAGTTGACACGCGCGGCGATGCTCTGGATCTGGGCCACTTCCATCACGCCGAGTTGCGCCAGTCCAGCCAGGCTGGCCTCGATCTCGGCCTGCGCTTCAGCGCGCAGCTTGTCCCAGGCCTGGGCGCTGCGCTCTCGCAGGTCGATCAGCGAGACGCGGTGCCCCGCGTAGGCAAACGCGATCGCGATGCCGCGCCCCATGCGCCCCGCGCCAACTGCTGCAAAGCGCGGCAGTGCACTAGTTTCCATCGTACAAGCGTTGCTGTAGCTGTGCCGGTGTCAGACCCGACAGACCGAGGGCTTCGAGCGTGCGCGGCCCGCCGCGCAGATCGCGGCCCAGAAAGCCAGCAACGACGGCCAGCAGGCCATGCGCGATCGGCGCATCGACGCCAGCGAAACGTGCCACCGAGGCGAGTAGAGCCAACCCCAACTCGGTGTCTTCGGTGATGTAGCGGTGGCTGTAAAGATCGATCTGCTCGCGCCAGTCGCCCGATTTGACGAGCGGTTTGTGCGCATCACCGTACATCCATTGATCGTTGTTGTAATGGTCGGCCAGTGGATAGTGGGGACCGCTGTGGCCAAGCGCCTCACGCACCGCGATGCGTTCCTGATCCAGCCGGTCGGTCACGTCACGCACGGCGCGCTGCGTGCCTTCGTTGTGAATGTCCCAGCGCTCGAAGTGCTGCAGCGGAGCGGCGTTCATCACCATCAGCGGCGGATGGATGATGGGACCCGCGTTCATCAGTGCCCCGGACAGCGCATCGCCACAGGCATGCACACTGGGATAGGCGCTGCGAATCACGCTGATGGCCGCGTCCGACTTGTACGCTGGATAGACGCCGGTTGGCAGGCGGACGGCGCGAATCGTGACATTGACTTCGCGCTCGCCGTGCTTGCGCGCCAGATAAGGCAAGGTGCCGGTCTCAGCCCAGGCCAGGTCTGCCCCGTTGCCAGCGGCCGCCACTTGCCGCGCCATCACATAGCTACCGAAGGTGCCAGGAGCCAGAAAGATGACCTGACCATCGACCAGATGCTGCGCCATCGCGCTGGCAATGTCCTGCTGCGCCGTCGCCGGTGAGGGGATGACGATCAGCTCTGCGCCCCGCAATGCCTCGGCCATATCAGCCGTGGCCAGCGCGAGCGGCACATCGCGCGCGCCGCTGGCGTCTTTCAAGGTGATGGAGCCGGCCTGTAACAGCGGCTTCAAGGCCGCCGCGTCGCGACGCCACAGGCGCACGGAATGACCGGCCTCTGACAGGTCGGCCGCTGCCGCGTAAGCGCCGTGACCGCCGCCGAGTACTGCAATTTTCATGAGTAGCAACTACTCGGGCTTGGCGCCGGTGAGCGCGATCATGCGCTGGTAGCGCTCGATGTCACGGCGTACCAGCGCTTCGAGTTCAGCCGGACTGCCGGTGGTGGCGTCCAGCCCGGCCACAGCGATGCGCTCAATCACCGCCGGCTCGTGCATGATGGTGCGAATCTCCCGGTTCAGGCGCGCCACCACCGCCTCGGGCGTACCCGCCGGGGCCAGGATGGCGTACCAGTTGACCAGCGCGAACTCAGGGTAGCCGCTCTCGGCGATGCTGGGCACGTCGGGTGCGACCGCATTGCGCTTCGGGCTGGTGACGGCCAGCGCCACCAGTTTGCCTGCCTTGGCTTGGCGGATGCCGTTGCCAGCGACGATCAGCGACAGGCTGACCTGCCCCCCCATGAGGTCCACCAGAGCCTGGCCGCCGCCCTTGTAGGGAACGTCCAGAATATCGATTCCGGCCATGCGCTTGAACCACTCGAAGCCGAGGTAATGCGGACTGCTGGAGCCCAGCGAGGCGAATGACAGACGACCCGGTTGTGCCCGTGCCAAGGCCACCAACTCGGGAATCGAACGCGCGCCGAGCGTTGGATGGGCCACCAGCATCAGCGGCGAAGTGGTCAACTGCGCGACGAAAGCGAAGTCCTTGAGCGAGTTGTAGGGCAACGCCATGCCGTAGGCGGCATTGATGGCGTGGATGTCGGTGGTCAGCAGGAGCGTGTGACCGTCGGGCGGCGCCGAGGCGACGGCGCGCGTCGCGATGACGGAATTGCCTCCCGGCTTGTTGTCTACCATCACCTGCACGCCAAGCGCCGGCGTCAGGCGCTCCGCCAGGGCACGTGCCACCACGTCGGTGCCACCGCCGGGCGCAAATGGCACGATGATGCGCACGCCCTGGCTGGGGAAGTCCGCGGCGCCCGCCTGAACTGCCAGGCACAGTGCCGCCAGGCCGAACATGAATCCAAACAAACGTCTCATGGCAATCCCCTTGGTGATCTGGTCAGGGTCTGGTCGCAGTGCTCACGACGCGCCGCCGAAGCCCAGGTAGGTCTCGACGATGCGCGGACTCGCGGACAGTTCCGCAGCTGTACCACTGATCGCCACCTCACCGGTTTCCAGCACGTAACCACGGTCAGCGATCTGCAGGGCGGCCCGGGCGTTTTGCTCGATCAGCAGAATCGCCACGCCGGTATCGCGCAGTTCGGCAACGATGTGCAGAATGTCGCGCACGATGCGCGGCGCCAGGCCCAGACTGGGTTCGTCCAGCATCAGCAGGCGTGGTTTGGCCATCAGGGCGCGCCCGATCGCCAGCATCTGGCGCTCGCCACCCGACAAGGTGGCGGCAAGTTGCTGGCTGCGCTCAAGCAGGCGTGGAAAGCGCTTGTAAACGGGTTCAAGGTCCCGATCGGCGCCCCGCTCACCTGAGCGAACCCGGTGGAAAGCTCCCAGACGCAGATTGTTCTCGACTGTGAGATCGCCAAACAGTTCACGCCGCTCGGGCACCAGCGACATGCCCTGCGCCACGCGCGCCTCGACTTCCTGCCCAGCCTGGTCAGCGTCGCTGTAGCGTACGGTGCCGCTGCTGGGAAGCAGGCCCATGATGGCAGCCAGCAGGGTTGTCTTGCCGGCACCATTGGGGCCGATCACGGTCACGATGCTTCCGGCCTCGACATCCAGACTGACGCCATGCAAGGCCTGCACCTTGCCGTAACTGACCACCAGATCGCGCACCTGCAATAGAGGGGTGCTCATTCAATGCCTCCCAGATAGGCTTCGATGACCGCCGGGTTGCGCTGGATCTCCTGCGGCAGACCCTGCGCCAGTTTTTCACCAAACTCCATCACCACCAGCCGATCCACCAGACCCATCACAAACTCCATGTCATGCTCTACCAGCAGGATCGTCAGGCCTTCGCCGCGCAAGCGCTGTAGCAACTCGGACAAGGCGCGTTTTTCCGCGTAACGCAGACCCGCTGCAGGCTCGTCGAGCAGCAGCAGCAAGGGGTCGGCCGCCAGGGCACGCGCAATCTCGACGACGCGTTGCTGTCCGAGCGCCAGACTGCCGGCAGCGTCGTGCATGTGCTCGCCCAGACCGACGCGCTCAATCTGCCGTGCGGCTTCTGCCAGCAACTGTGCTTCTTCAGACCGATCCGTACGCAGCATGGCCGCCAGCGTCCCCTTGACACCACGCAGGTGCGCGCCCAGCGCAACGTTGTCCAACACGCTCATGCTGGAGACCAGATTGACATGCTGAAAGGTGCGGGCCAGACCACTTCGGGCAATCGTGCGTGCCGGCAAGCCGTCGATCGGTGCGCCCAGCAGTTTCACGGCACCACTGTCGGCTGCCAGGGTACCGCTGAGCAGGTTGAAGACCGTGCTCTTGCCGGCGCCATTGGGCCCGATCAGGCCCAGAATCTCACCCGCGTTGATGGAAAAAGAAATGTCTTTCACGGCGATCAGGCCACCGAAGCGCTTGTTCAGACCTTCCACACCGAGCAGGGGTGTTCCGCTCGCCGGGCGTTGGCGAAGTTTGGGTACCGGCGCCTGCGCGGGTCGTGCGGGCGTGGCGCCTTTGGGCAGCCAGCGGCTCACCGCCGGGGCAATACCGTCGCGTGTGCGGTGCAACAGCAGGAGCATCAGCGCACCAAAGACGATGGTCTCGTAATTTGCCGTGGTGTGAAGCATGAAGGGAACGATCTCCTTCAAGGACTCTTTCAGAATGGTCAGGATGGCAGCACCGACCACCGCGCCCCAGACCTGGCTGGCACCGCCGATCACCGCCATGAACAGGTAGTCGATACCGGCATTCACCCCAAAAGCATGCGGGCTGACGAAGCGCAGATAGTGAGCGTGCAACCAGCCCGCCAGGCCCGCCAGGACAGCGGCCTGAACAAAGATAACCAGCTTGAGCGCCGCCGTATTGACGCCAAAGCTCTCGGCCATCACGCTGCGAAAGCGCAGCGCACGCACGGCTCGACCCGCGCGCGAATCGAGCAGGTTGTGGGCCGCCACCAGCGCTGCCGCCGTAAAGGTCCAGATCAGGAAGTAGGCGCGGCGTCCGGTATTGAACTCCCAGCCGGCGATCGATACCGCAGGCACGTTGTCGATGCCGCTGTACTGGCCTAGCTGCGGCAGATTGCCGAACAGGTAGTAGATGGCAATGCCCCAGGCGATGGTGGCGATCGACAGGTAATGTCCTGACAGCCGCAAGGTGACAATGCCGATCAGCACCGCCATCGCGGCAACCAGCAGGATGCTCGCTGCCAGCGAGCCCCAGGGCGACCAGCCGAGCAGCGTGGTCAGACCGGCCGTGGCATAGGCAGCAGCGCCGACAAAGGCCTGCTGCCCGAAGGAAACAATGCCCGCCACCCCGGTCATCACGACCAGACCCAACACCACCAGCGTTGCCAGGCCGATGTAACACAGCAGCGTGACATAGAACTCCGGCAACAGCAGCGGAGCCACGCCCAGTGCGAGCAGACAGAGGATGAGCAAACGTTGTGAAGGATTCATCATGCAGCGCTCATTCTTCCTCGTCCTCGACTACCGCGTGCCGCGACACCAGCGATCGCCACAGCAGCACCGGAATGATGAAGGTAAAGACAATGCTCTCCTTCAGCGCGCTGGCCCAGAACGAGGCAAAGGCCTCGATCAGACCCACGGCCAGGGCGCCGAGTGCCGCTAGCGGGTAGCTCACCATGCCGCCCAGGATGGCACCGACAAAACCCTTCAGACCAATCATCAGACCGGTGTCGTAGTAGATGGTGGTCAGAGGCGAAATCAGGATTCCGGAAAGGGCACCAATCGCCGCCGCCAGCCAGAATGCCAGGCTCCCTGCCAGGACACTGGGAATCCCCACCAGGCGGGCTCCGACGCGGTTGATGGCCGTCGCGCGCAATGCTGTGCCGTAAAGCGTGTGTTCAAAGAACAGCCATAACGCGGTCATGCAGACCAGGCTGGAACCCATCACCCACAGGCTTTGCGCGCTGATGTTGAGCACGCCCAGATTGAACTTCAAATCAGAGATCGCGTTGGAGCGCAAGCCTTCGCCGCCGAACAGCACCAGACCCAGACCGGTGAGCATGTAATGCGCAGCCATCGACACGATAAACAACACCAGTACCGACGCGTTGGCCAGTGGGCGGTAGGCGATGCGGTAGAGCATTGGGCCCAGCGGCACGACAATGGCCAGCGTGATCGCCATCTGCAATACCGGCGCAAACTTGCGTGGCGCGGCCCAAGCGGCAAGTGCCGCAACGGCCAGCGGCAGACCCAGTTTCAGCACGCCGATGCGCAGCAAGCGCGCCGGCGCCCTGGCACGCAGTGCCTCGGCCGCATCCATCCCGGCAACCAGGACCGCGCCCCCCGCGAGCAGGTAGATCGTCCCCGGCACCTGTCCGAGTTGCAAGGTGCCAAGGGTAAGCCCTGCGTAGGAAATGAAGTCTCCCTGGGGAACGAAGATGATGCGTGTAACGGCAAACACCAGCAGCAGCGCCAGCGCAAGAAGCGCGTAGATGGCGCCGCTGGTTACGCCGTCCTGAATCAGCCACAGCGCGATGTCACCGTTCATCTTGTTACTTCAGAAGACGCCATTCACCATTGACCACCTGCACCAGCACGCGCGCGCGGTCGTCCAGGCCATTGTGGTTGGCGGAACTCATGTTGTAGACACCGTGGGTGCCGACCACATTCTTGACATTTTCCAGGGCGTCGCGCAGGGCCGCCCGAAACTCCGGCGTACCGGGCTTGGCCTTCTTCAAGGCCACAGCCACAGCGGCGTCGAGCAGGAGCACACCGTCATAGCTGTAACCGGCGAAAGCGTTGCGACTGCCTGCGCCAAAAGCGGCTTCATAGCGCTTGACAAAGTCCAGTGACACTGCCTTGGTGGGAAAGCTTGGGCTGAGTTCCTCTGCCACGATCAGTGCACCGGTCGGCGCGATGGCACCCTCGACGGCCTTCTTGCCGGTCTGAATGAAGGGCAGGTTGACGGTACCGTGATTGTGATAAATCGGTCCCTTGTAGCCGCGCTCGGCCAGCGCGATATGCGGTGTAGCACCAGGTGACCCGGAGCCACCAACCACAACGGCGTCAGGCGATGCTGCCATCACCTTCAGAACCTGTCCGGCCACGCTGGTGTCAGCCCGACCATAGCGTTCGTTCGTGACGACCTTGAAGCCGCCGCTGTCTACCAAGGTACCCATGGCGTTGTAGACCATGTCGCCCCAGGTGTCGGAGAAGCCGATGTAACCCACCGTCTTGACACCGTGGGCCTTCATGTGCTGTGCCACGGCGCTCATCATCAGTTCAGTCGGTTGCGGCACGATAAAAGTCCACAGCGCACGGTCCGCCGCCAATGGTGGCAAAGGCGTCAGCGCAATCATGGGGGTCTTGGTTTCGGCGGCCACCTGTGCCATCGCCACCGCAGAGGGCACACCATTGGAGCCCATCAGAGCGTCAACCTTGTCCTCGCTGACAAATTTGCGCGCATTCTTGACCGCGGCGTCCGGTTTGGATTCGTCGTCCAGAATGATGTAGCGCACGGTCTCACCGCCCAGGGTCTTGGGGACCAACTGGAACGCGTTCTTGTAGGGGACACCTAGCGATGCGCCGGGTCCGGTGGTACCGAGCGAGACGCCGATCGTGATCTCGGCTTGGCTGGCGCTGACAGCGAGAGTGCTGACCAGTGCGAGTATTGCAAGGCGTAACTGCTTCATAAAATCTCCTTTGGTTTTGATATGTGAAAGTGGCCACCGATGGCGACCGCGCAGACCCGCGGGGGAGCAGACGAACTCATGCGACCACGCCGGCACTATATAGCGCCTGCACCTCGTCGCTCACAAGCCCGGCCTGTGCCAGCACGCTGCGTGTGTGCTGGCCATACTTCGGTGCAAAGGCAAGCTTGCCTTGCGCACCGTCGATATCGACTGCCATCGGCTGCATACTCACCTCCCGCCCATCGGGGAGAGTCGTTTGCGTCAGCCGGTCGCTCAGGGGTTCGAGTTCGCGCACCTGGCGAATGTCATGGATGCGCGTCGCCGGAATCGTTGCGATTCGCAGGTCCTCGAGAATCTCGGCGGCCAGATGTTGGCGGCTGACCTGTGCGATGTCGGCATGGATGGCTTCACGCTGCAGGTGCCGGCCCTCGTTGGTCTGGCGCACCTCATTGCCGACGCAGGCAAACTTGGGGATGGCGGTAAAGCGGCGCCATTGCACGTCACTGCCAATGGCCAGGAAAATGAAGCCGTCGCTGGTCGGATAGACGTTGGTCGGGATGAACTTGCGGTGCTCGTTGCCGGCGCGCGTGATCTCGTTCGGCTGGCAGCCATAGTCGATCAGTGGCAGCACGGTGATGAGCCACGACGCCGCAGCCTGCAGCATGGAGACGTGGATCTCCTTGCCCACGCCTGTCTCGTAGCGCTCCAGCAGCGCTTGCATCACGCCGGCATAAACCTCGTCGCCAGCCTTCAGGTCGATCACCGGAATTCCTGCCAGCATGGGCGGCCCCTTGGGGTCGCCCGTCACCTCCATATAGCCGCTCATCGCCTGGATCACCGGGTCGTAGCCGGGAGCCTCGGGGTAGCGTGGACCCATGGCCGAAATGCCGGCCCAGATCAGTTCAGGCTTGACAGCGCGCAGGGTGGCCGGGTCTATGCCCAGACTTTGATACCGCGCGGGCACCGTATTGCAGCAGAACACGTCGACATCGAGTTCGCGGATCAGGCGCTGGAGCACTTGCTGGCCGCGCGGATCCTTCAGGTTCAGCGCGATCGCCTCCTTGCCAACGTTGGGCGCGACGAAGTAGCTGCGTCGGTCATCGTCGGCGATGCGACTGCCGATGTAGCGGTTCGGATCACCCGGCAAGCCCTTGCCGCTGGGCGTGGCTTCGATACGGATGACGCGCCAACCGAGTTGCGCAAAGCGCAGCGTGGCGTAGGGCATGGACAGCGCCTGCTCCATGGAGAGGACGGTGCGACGTTTCATGCAGTCTCCGCTATGTAGTTCATTTCAGAAGCCATGTAAGGTCTGCCATTCAGCCGCCCGCGATCGGCGGGGCGAATATGACCTCGTCGTCGTCATGCACGGGATGGTTGCGATCTGCGTAGCTGAGATTGACCGAGACCAGCACGACATCGATGTACTCAAACGCCTTCCTGAAGCGCTCGTCATGGGTCGATAGCCAGTCGAGCAGCATGCCCACGTTCTTGACCTTCTCTGGCACAGCGATGTGCTCGGAGTCACATCCCATGCTGTCCCTGAGCCAGGCGAAGTACTGAAGCTTCATCGGTGTTGCAACCGCCTAATGACGGGACTGCCTCAATTCGTGGATGGCGCGGGCCACGGTTTCCGGCGACATCGGCGGATTGAAGATACGCACGCCGGTCGCGTTGTACAGCGCATTGGCAATCGCCGGCGCTATGACGATGGTCGGCAGTTCCGATATGCCCTTGGCGCCATAGGGTCCTTCGGCGCAGTTGCTCTCGATGAAGTGCATATCCAGCGGCGGCATCTCTGGCGCCGTAATGAGCTTGTAATCGCGAAAGCAGGGATTGGTCAACATGCCATTCTCGAGCCGCATGTTCTCGCTCAGGGCGTAGCCCAGACCGATGGCAATGCCGCCTTCGACCTGACCTTCAAGACCCAGGCGGTTGATGACGCGGCCGACGTCCTGCGCCAGCGTGATTTTGTCCACCTTGATCTCGCCGGTCAGGGTATCGACGGTGATCTCGGCAACATGCACGGCGTGCGAATAGGCGGCAGAGTGGTCGGAGATGTGCTTGGCACCCTCGGGTTCACTCTTGGGTTCGTAGTAGTCCGTCACCATCACCAGTTCGGGTTCGGCCTGAAAATGCATTTGCCGCAGCAGACGATCCAGCTTGATGAGCGGCGTGCCGTCGTAGGTGCGGACGACCGAGCCGCCACGCAGGTCCAACTGATCGGCTGGTTCGCCCAGCATCGTCTCGGCGGCGCGCAGGATCTGCGCTTTGGCCTTTAGCGCAGCACGGCGCGTTCCGTTGCCAGCAATAAAGGTGGTGCGCGAGGCGTGCACGCCGACATCCCAGGGAGCGATGTCGGAATCGTTGTTGACAAGGGTCACGTGTTCCAGTGGCACGCCAAGTTCTTCAGCGACGATCAGGGTGATCACGGCGTCGATGCCCTGACCGATTTCAGAGGCGCCACTAATGACCGTCACCCGGGCGTAGTCGTCCATCTTGAGGATGGTGCCGATGCCGTCGGACTTGTGAATCTTGGCGCCGCCGGCGTTGTGGATCGATGAGGCCAGGCCGATGCCTTTCTTGTAGCGCCCGGGCTGGTCCCGCTCCGCCGCGAAGGCCTTGCGCTTGCGGCTGTAGTCACTGGCTTTGGCCGCCGTCTCCAGACATTCCACCAGTGCGCATTCGCGCAGAAATGATTTCTGTGGCGTGATTTCGCCCGATAGCTGCGCGTTCTTGAGATGAAATTCAAGCGGCTCCATGTCCACCATGTCGGCCAGCATGTCCATCTGCTGCGCCGTCGCGTAAGTGGTCTGCACGTTGCCGTAGCCCCGGAAGGAGCCGGCGTAAGGATTGTTCGTATAAATCGCCTGCGCCTTGAAGTCAACCACTGGTACACGGTAGTGTCCCGAGATCGTGCGCATCATGATCACCGGGATGGTTGGGCCCCAGGAGGTGTAGGCGCCGTTGTCAAGCACGACATCGGCGCTGCGGAAGGTGAGCACGCCATCGCGGCTGCAGCCGGTGCGCATGTGGATGATCGCCGCCTGGCGCGTCGGCGAGGCCTTGAACTCCTCCTCGCGCGAATAGATGACCTTGACCGGCCGCCCGGTCTTTTTGGCCAGCAGCGCGGCGATCGGCTCGTAGGGGTAGACATCGAGTTTGGAACCGAAGGCGCCACCGACGGGTGGCTGCATAACCCGGATGTCGCCGGGATGGATCCCGAGCGCTGGCGCCAGATCCATCTTGTAGTTGTAAGGATACTGGGTCTGCGTCCAGATCGTCAGCTTGCCGTTGTGATCGAAGTCGGCGATGGCGCAGGACGTGCCCATGCAGCAGTGCGTCACGTGGTGCGGACGGAACACGCTGTCCACGACGAATTCGGAGAGCGCCTCGGCCTCGGCCAGATCACCATGCTTGAACTCGAAATGCAGGCTCTTGTTGCCGGCAAAGTTGTCGTGGACCAGCGGTGCGCCTTCCATGGCGCCCGCTTCGGGGGTAAACACGCCCGGCAGGTCCTCGTACTCGACTTCGATGAGTTCAAGCGCGCGCAAGGCAATCTCCTGCGTTTCCGCCGCCACCGCCGCAATCTCATCGTGCTCGCAGCGCACCTTGTCCTTGAGCGCGACGTTATCGCGGACGAAGCCGAACTTGAGTCCGGCGGCGTCCTTCCCGGTCAGCACGGCATGGACGCCAGGCAACTGTTGCGCCGCCGAGGTGTCGATACTCACGATCCTGGCGTGCGCTCGACCGGCGAACAGGACCTTGCCGATCAGCATCTGCGGCAACACCATGTCGTTGATGTAACGTGTCTTGCCGGTTGACTTGTCGGGGGCGTCGGGTTTCTTGACGCGCTGACCGATCAAGGTGGTCTTGCTGATGGGTGATGAAATGCTGGCGTTCTGTTCCATGACTTGGCTCTCTTTAACGTGAAAGACCGGTTTTGTCATACCGGGCTTGACCCGGTATCCATGAATTCGGACTGCATGGATTGCGGATCAAGTCTGCAATGACAGACTTCTTTCATTTTTCGGGGTGGCTGAATTGCCATGAAAGTTAGGGACGGCGCGCGCCTAAGCGCGACCGCAACTTTGTTTGGTCTCGACCACGGCTTCTACCGCGTCCAGCACCTTGGTGTAGCCGGTGCAACGGCAAAGGTTCCCCTCAAGGCCCCGTTGCGCTTCTTCCCGCGTCAGCTTCGGATTGTTTTCGACCAGGTAGTCGGCTTGCATGATCATGCCCGGCATGCAAAAGCCGCACTGAATGGCACCATGATCGACGAAGGCCTGCTGCATCGGGTGCAGGCCCTGCGGCGTATGGAGTCCCTCGATGGTCACCAGCTCACGTCCATCACAATCAACCGCATACATCAGGCAACTGTTGACCGTCTGGCCGTCAACCTTGACCGTGCAGGCACCACATTCGCCCTCGCCGCAGGCATACTTGGTTCCGGTCATGCCGAGCTTGTCGCGCAGCATGGTCAGGGTCTTCATGGTGACCGGCACCTTCAGGCCAACCTCCCGGCCATTGAGCTTGAAGCGGATTTCAGTTTCCACGGACATCATTGATCACCTCTTCAACGAACACACGAACGAGATGACCGCGATACCAGGCACTGGCACGCACGTCATCAATGGGTTTGGCATCGTCCAGCGTCGCGGCGACAGCCGCAGCGATGGTCGGGGCGTCGAGCGGCTTGCCCTCGAGCGCAGCCTCGACATGGCGTGCCCGCAGGGGAGTCGGCGCAACCGAGCCCATGGCCACTCGCACCTCGCTGACCCTGCCGTCGGCGACGCGAGCGCCGATGGCCACCGATACGGTGGAGATTTCAAGCGCGGGGCGCGGGCCTGACTTGCGAAACCGGCCGACAAAGTCGGCCGCAGGCCGGTCGAACAGCACCGCGGTCAGCAACTCCTGCGGCAGCTTGACGGTCTTGCCGGGACTGAGGAAGAACTGATCCAGCGGCACGCACCGCGTCTGCACGGCACCGCCCCGCCAGCAGGCCAGTTCGACCGATGCACCAAGCACCAACAGGGGCAGGCTCATGTCGCCGGCCGGCGAAGCGTTGCAGAGGTTGCCGCCGACCGAAGCCGCATTGCGAATCTGGTCGCTGGCAAAATGCTCCGCCGCCTCGACCAGCACCGGTGCGATTTCCGCGAGCGCTGGGTTACGGCGGATTTCGCTGATGGTCGTGATGGCACCAATGCGAACCTGGGCACCCTGGGCCGCGATCCCGCCCAGCCCTTCGATGCGACGAATGTTCAGTAGTTTCGCTGTGTATTGGCGCGCGCCGGATTCGGTCTGCGGCGCCAGATCGGTACCGCCGCAGAATACCGTGGTATCGCCGTCGGCCATCGCCTGCAATGCCTCGTCCAGGCCGCGCGGCGCCAGGTAGGTTTTTATCTCCTGCATGGTCCGCTCTCGATTCTCAAGTAGTGTTGCAATTCTTTCATTATCTGTCCAAGCCTTCAAAAGCGGATCGGTTCCTGATAGCGACCGAACACATTGACAAGTTCCTTCGTCATCTCACCGACGCTGGCGTAAGCCTTGACCGCTTCGACCAGCGCCGGCATCACATTTCGGCAAGCGGCGGCATCAGCGCGCAGCCGGCTCAGCGCCGCATCGACAGCCGTGTTGTCTCGCTCGGCCCGGATGCGATTGAGGGCGTCGATCTGCACCTGCGCGTCCCGCTCGTTGTAAGCGTGAAACTCGACCGGATGATCATCTTCCTGCTCGTTGCGGTAGCAGTTGACACCCACCTTGGGGAATTCGCCCGACTCGATCTTGCGCAGCATGCCATAGGCCTGGGCCGAGACCTTGGACTGGATGCTGCCTTCGGAGACCATCTTGACGATGCCGCCCTGGGCATCGACCTCGGCCATGATCTCCTCCATCTTCTTGCGCATTTCGTTGGTCATGGTCTCGACGTAGAACGAACCCGCCAGCGGATCCACGGTTTCGGTCAGACCCATCTCCTCGACCAGCAACTGCATGGTGCGCAGCGAGATGCGGGCGGAATACTCCGTCGGTATGGTGTAAGCCTCGTCGTAGGAACACAGCGCCATGGTCTGTGTGCCCGAGAGCGCCGAGATCAGCGCGTAGTAGGCGCCGCGCACGATGTTGACCTCGGGCTGCTCGAAGGTGAGGCCGCCACCGCCGCCAGCGGCGATCATGCGCAGCCACATCGAGCCGGGCTTCTCCGCACCGTATTGTTCCTTCATGATCTTGGCCCACAGTCCGCGCCCGGCGCGGAACTTGCACACCTGCTCGAAGATGTTGCCGAAGATATTGAAGTTGTAGGAAAGCCGCCCGGCGAACTCGTCCACCGACAAGCCGCGCTTGATGGCGTCGTCGGCGTAGGCCTTGGCAATGCAGAAGGCGTAGGCAATTTCCTGCGCCGGCGTCGCGCCGGACTCGCGGATGTGGTAGCCGCAGACCGACACCGGCGTGTATTTCGGTGCGTGCGTGGCGCAGTATTCGATGGTGTCGCCGACCAGACGGATCGACGGCTCGACCGGAAAAATCCAGGTGCCGCGGCCAATGAATTCTTTCAGGATGTCGTTCTGCGCTGTGCCGCGCAATTCCTTGATGTCATAGCCGCGTTTTTCGGCCATCGCCAGGTACATCGCGATCAGGATCGCCGCCGCACCATTGATGGTGAGCGAGACGGTGATCTTTTTGAGGTCGATCCCGTCGAACGCGATTTCGAAGTCGCGCAGGGTGTCGATCGACATGCCGACGCGTCCGATCTCACCCTCGGCCAGCGGATCGTCGGAATCAAGTCCGATCTGGGTCGGCAGATCAAAGGCCACGTTGAGGCCGGTCTGGCCATTGGCGATCAGGTACTTGAAGCGCTTGTTGGTTTCAGCCGGATTGCCGAAGCCGGCGTACTGACGCATGGTCCAGGGCTGCTTGCGGTACATCTCGCGGTGGATGCCCCGGGTGAAAGGAAACTGACCGGGCTCGCCGACCATCTCCATGCCGCCACTGGCTTCGACGTCCTGCGCTGTGTAGAGGGGCTTGACCTCGATGCCCGACTCGTTGATCACCTTCTTCATGGCCGGTTTCTGCGGGAGATTCATTTCACTTCTTTCTTGATGTAGTCGCAGATGTCGTCGAGTTTGGAGCCGGACGGGAAGATACCCTTGAAGCCCAACTCCCGCAGCGCCTGGTGATCCTGCGCCGGCAGATTGCCGCCGATCACCCAGAGTTTGTCGTCCAGGCCATCCGCCTCCAGCAGGGGCTTGAGTCTGCGGCAGAACGGCAGGTGCGAGCCAGCCATGGAAGACAGGGCAATGACGTCGACATCTTCTTCCAGTGCGATGCGCGCAATCTGCTGCGGCGTTTGGCGCAGGCCGGTGTAGATCACCTCGAAGCCGGCGTCCATCATTGCGCGCACCACCACCTTGGCGCCCTGGTCGTGGCCGTCCAGCCCGGGTTTGCCGAGCACGACCTTGATGGGACGTTGCGATGCGGTCATACAGACACCTCCTTGGCGATGATCATTTTTAAAATCTCACTGGTGCCGCCACCAATCAGGGTAAAGCGTACGTCGCGCAAATAGCGCTGTACCGGGTACTCCATGGCGTAGCCGTAGGAAGCCAGCACGCGCGCCGCCTTGTCGCATACGGTGGCGGCAGCCTCGCTGGCGAACAGTTTGGCCATCGCGGCCTCCTTGTGATAGGGCTTGCCGGCATCGCGCCGCCAGGCCGCGTAATAGACCAGATGGTCAGCGGCTTCGAGTTCGGTTGCCATCTCGGCCAGTTTGTGACCGATCGCCTGAAAACGGTTGATCGGCTTGCCGAACTGACTGCGCTCGCCAGCGTAACGCACCGCCTCGGCCAGCGCCGCCTGCCCGCAGCCCAGCGCCATGGCGCCGGTGATGATGCGAATCTCGCCCAAGGTCTTGCGCAAATGGCCTTCGCCATCGCCCTCTTCCCTGCTCAAACGGTGGCTGTCGGGCACAAAGCATTCATCGAACGCGACCTCGGAGGTCGGCAAGGCCCAGACACCCATTTTGTGAATCTCGCGGCCTACCGTCAGCCCTTTGAAGCCTTTTTCGACCAGGAAAATGGTGAGCTTCTTTTCCTCACCCGCCTTGGCAAAGACGGTGAAGAAGTCGGCCATGGGGGCGGACGTGATCCAGGTCTTCTGGCCGTTGATCACGTAGCCGCCATCGACCTTGCGGGCGCTCGTGGCAATCGACCCCAGGTCCGAGCCAGCATTCGGCTCGGTCATGCAGATCGCACCAATCTTCTCGCCACGCAGCGCCGGCTTGAAAAGACGGTCCAGGATATCCGCGTTGCCCAGCATGTGCAAGAACTTGGTGCCCATCAGCGACTGCATCGCCACGGCGCCAGCCAGCGACATGGAACCGCGCGCCACTTCCTGCAACGCCAGGCAGAACTCGGTCAGCGCCATGCCGCTGCCACCTACCTCTTCAGGGTAGCGCATGCCGAAAAAGCCGAGGTCGGCCAATTCCTGAAACAAAGCGCGCGGAAAAGCCCTGGCCTCGTCCAGCGCGGCCGCTTGCGGTGCGATGCGCTCGTCGCAAAAGCGCGCAAAATTGTCGCGCACCGCGCGCTGCTCGGCGCTGAGATCAAAGTCCATAATCGCGCGCCGCCGCCTCCGGTGTGATCACCCCATCGCGCACTTCCTGCGCCAGCAGTGCACGGTCACGCAACAGCGGGTCGCCGTAGCCGCCACCGCCGCTGGCCACCTGATGGTAAAGCGTGCCCAGCGGGACACCGGTAATCAGGTCCTTGTTCCTGGGTACCACCGTGCTGCCGTCGGGGTAAGTCAGTCGGATGAAATTGAGGCCTGCATCCTTGCCGCCAAACAGACCAAAAGCCGGCTCGAAGTCGCCGTCGCCAAAGGTCACCAGTTGCGTGTCGGGTGAACCGATGCGAAAGACAGTCTCCACACCCAGGCCGCCGCGCCATTGGCCCGCACCGGCAGAATCGACCAGCAACTCGTGCTTGATCAGGGTATGCGGCGTTTGCTGCTCGAACATCTCGTAATCCTGGTCCAGCACACCACCGGAGGCGTCAATCATGCCTATGTGGTCGTAGCCGTCCGTGCCCTTCATGGCGCCGGAGCCACCCTTCAAGCCCATGAAGCCGATGTCCACGTACTTCTCGTTGCTGCGCGGGTCGATGCCGGTGGTCAGCGAGGCCAGCAGGTTGTTCCAGCCGGCGGTCACACGCTCCGGCATGACCGGTGCCAGCGCGCGCTGGATCGCGTCTGCGTTGGGTGGACACAGGTGATTGCCAAAGGTGGTGGCCTTGGGATAGGCGGCGTTGAGGATGGTGCCTTCGGGGATGATGATCTCGATCGGCTGCACCATGCCTTCGTTGTGCGGAATGTCCGGATTCACCATCTGCAGCAGCGTCAGGATGGTGGCGGAAGCGCTGGAGGTGAAAGTTCCATTGACAAAGCCGTTGGTCTGCGCGTCGGTTCGCGTGTAGTCAAACTTGATGCTCTTCTCACCCACTGTGATGTCCACGCGAATGGTGAACTTGGATCCCGGGTGACGGCCGTCGTAGTAGACATAACCCTCGCCCGCGTACTGCCCCGGCGGGATCTTGGCAATCTCCGCCTCCATCATCTTGCGCGTGGCCTGGAACAGCGCCTGCTTGTGCAGTTCGAAACTGGGCCGGCCATACTTCTTGAGCAGTTCGAGCATGCGCCGCTCGCCCACGGTGCAGGCGCCCATTTCGGCCTTCATGTCGTGCTGCACGATGTCCAGTCGCACATTGGCGAAAATCAGGCCCCACACGTCCTTGCGCAGCTTGCCGCGCTCCACCACTTTCACCGGCGGAATCCGCAGCGCCTCCTGCCAGACCTCCACGGCGTTCGGGTTGTAGCCGCCGGCGACGTTGCCGCCGATGTCGGCCTGATGGCCCTTGACCGCCGTCCAGGCGACCAGTTCGCCATCCAGAAAGATCGGCTTGAAGGCCGCCACATCGTTGTTCTGATTGCCCAGGCTGAACACATCGTTGTGAAAAATCACGTCGCCCGGATAGAGCTCATCGCCGAAGAATTCCTTGATGTACTTGCACACCGGCGCCAGCGAGAACGCAAGAATCGGCAGATTCTCGGTCTGCTCCAGCATATTGCCGTCGACGTCGTACAGGCCGGTGACGTAATCCTTGGCCTCACACAGAATCGGCGAGCGCGTGGTCTGCGCCATGGAAATGCTCATCTCGTCGGTGATCGCCTTGAATGAGCGGGCATAGACCGACAACAAAATGGGATCGATCTTGCTCATACGCCAAGCTCCTCTTTCATGCACGATGCGACCAGATCGTCGCGGCCCTTCTTGTAAAGGGCAAAAGAACCCAGCGCATCAACCACGCAGTCAAATGAAGCGCTGACAAAAATGGCCGTGGTTTCCTGTTCGATCAGCGCCGGCCCTTGCACCCGATTGCCGTAGGCCAGCTGATGGCCATCAAACACCTTGATCCGCGAAAACTCCTTGGTCTCCGGAATGTAGACCGATCTCTGACTCTTGAGTGCATGCTCGCAGCCGGTACCCGCCCAAGCCTGCTTGCGATAGCCTGGCTTGTCGGTCAGGCCCACCGCCTGCACCCGCACATTGATGATTTCGATGGCCGTATTTTCCTGAGCCAGCGAGTAGCCATAAAGGCGGTTGTGCTCGGCATGAAAGGCATCGGCGATGGCCAGTACATTGTGCGTCTGAATCAGTTCCTGCGGCACCAGCACCGAAACTTCGTGGTACTGCTTGAGGTAGCGGCAGTCCAGCCGCACGCTGTGGCTGCGCTGCGCCGGGGCGATCTGTTCGTGCTCGAGTTGGCGCGCGCCATCCTGCAGCATATCGTCGATGATGACAGCAAGGCGGCTCCAGTCGACCGCCTCGAGCCGCGCGACGAAGGTGCGCACAAAGTCGTGTTTGAGTTCGCTCAGCAGCATGCCAAAGGCACACAGCACGGAGGACTCGCGCGGCACGATCTGCAATGGAATTTCGAGCTCGTTGCAGATCAGGCAGGAGTGGATGGGTCCAGCGCCACCCGCCGGGATATAGGGGAATTCACGCGGATCGAAACCGCGCTTGATCGTCACTTCACGCACACCCTGCGCCATGTTGTTACAGGCCACGCGGTACATGCCGGCAGCCGCCTCTTCGATCGACAAACCCATAGGCGTGGCGATATGTTCCTCGATCGCAGCGCGGGCCGCTGCCATGTCGAGCCGCATCTTGCCACCAGCAAAAAAACCGGGGTCAAGGTAGCCCAGCACGACGTTGGCATCGGTGGTGGCGGGCAGCTTGCCACCCTTGCCATAGCAGGCCGGTCCCGGGTCGGCACCGGCACTGTGCGGCCCCATGCGCAACATGCCGCCCTGGTCGAGCCAGCCAATCGAGCCACCGCCGGCGCCTATGGTGTGGATATCGAGCATCGGCAGCGCAATCTTGTGGCGAGCGATCTCACCGTCGTTCTTGACCAGCGGGCTGTCAACCGCCACCGAGGCTTCGAAGCTGGTGCCGCCCATGTCGGTGGTGATGCACTTGTTCTGCCCGTGCACGCGCACATAGAAAAGACCCGCCACCGGGCCACCGGCTGGTCCGGAGAGCAGGGTCAGTGCAGCCTTTTCCCGCGCCAGTTGGGGCGAGATCACGCCGCCATTGGACTGCATGATGAGCAGCAGCTTGGAGAAGCCGATGTCCTTCAGACGGGACACCAGTTGGTCCAGGTAATGGTTGAGCTTGGGGCCGACGTAGGAGTTCAGCGCAGTGGTACTGACGCGCTCATAAAAACGGATCGAAGGTAGCACGTTGCTCGACACCGACAGGTAGGCACCAGGCAATTCGCTGCGTACCAGTTCCGCCGCGGCCAGCTCATGCTGGGTGTTGGCAAACGAGTTCATGAAGCAGATCGAGACCGCCTGGACCCCTTCGCGCTTGAACAGTTCGATGGCCTGACGCACCTCGTCGAGATCGAGCGCCTGTGCCTCCTGGCCGTTGCGGTCAATCCGTCCGGCCACGCCAACGCGCAGGTAACGAGGCACCAGTGGCGCGACGTTGGTATAGCGGTTGTTGTACTGCTCCTCGCGGATGCCACGACGCATTTCCAGAGCGTCGCGCACGCCCTGGGTCGTCAACAGCGCACTCTTGGCGCCGTTGCCGGTCAGAGTGGCGTTGGTGGTAACGGTGGTTCCGTGCACGATCGTGTCGATGCTGCGGGCGAACTGTTCCAGGGAAAGCGCTGGACTCATGCCCGCTGCCATGTCGCGCAGGCCGTTGACCACCGCGATGGACGGGTCGCTCGGGGTCGAAAGCGACTTGAAGATCAGCGGGTCGGCGCCGTCACGCGTGAGAACGAAATCGGTGAAGGTCCCGCCGACATCGATTCCAATTTTGGTGCCGCCACGCCGCGCGCCGGCGGCCGTTGGAACTTCGCTTTGCTCTGTGTTTTGACTCATGGTCCTTCCTTTTTCCGGTCAGTCGGCTTCAACGCCGGGCTTGCGCTGCACTGCGCTTCTGATCTGTTCGCGCATCAGTTTGCCCAGCGCTGTGCGCGGCAGGCGGTGCGTGATGACTACCTCGCGCGGCAACTTGTAGCGCGCCACCCTGCCCTCCAGCAACTCGGCGATGCGCTCTGCGCTGACGTGACGGCCCGGACTTGGCACCACCACGGCCACCACAGACTCGCCCCACAGTTCGTCCGGTCGTCCGACGACCGCCACCTCGGCGATCTCAGGACACTGGCTCAGCACGTTTTCGAGCTCGGCCGGATAAATGTTCTCACCACCCGAAATGATCATGTCGGTGCGGCGGCCATCGACATAGAGATAACCATCCTTGTCCTGATGACCTACATCGCCACTGTGGTACCAGCCGTCAGACAGGGCTGCAGCAGACTCGGCGGGCTTGCCCCAATAGCCCGACATCACGTTGGGCCCGCGAATGCAGATTTCGCCTGTCGTGCCTGGAGCCACGTCGCGCCCCGCATCATCGATCAGGCGCAGTTCGCAATGCAGGGCTGCCTGACCCACCGAACCGGCATGCTGGCTGGCATCGGACGCGCGCTGGTAGGCCGCGATCGGACAGGTCTCGGTGGCACCATACACCTGCAGCAGCGGCACGTTGGGCCGCAGATGGCGCTGATATTCGGCAGCACCAATGATGGTAGAACCCGTGGTGATCGAGCGCAAAGTGGTTGAACGAAACTGGGCCCAGCGCGCGTCGCTCGCCAACAAATCAAGTTGCGCGGGCACCAGCACGGTCAGCGTGACACCTTGGGTTTGCAGCGCATCGATCACGGCGCCGGGCTCAAAGCGCGGTTGCAGGATGACGCTGGCACCGCAGTGCAAGGCAGGCAGGGTCTGGATATTCAGACCGCCGACATGAAACAGCGGCAAACTGGTAAGAATCACATCATCACTGCACATGTCGTGCATGTGAGCACTGTTCACAGCGTTGTAGAAAAGTGCGTTTTGCGTCAGCACCACGCCTTTTGGCTGGCCGGTGGAGCCAGACGTGTAGCACAGCAAAAGCGGGCTGTCCATACTGGCACGGCTGACTTGCGCTGCGCCGGCGGGGACCGCGCTCAGCAGTTCATCAAGCGCTGTCCAGCCAGCACGCGCCGGACCCATACAGACGCAAGCACAGCCACCCAGTGCCTCGCGCAGGGTGGCGCTGGCTTCGACAAAGGGCTGGTCCACCAGCAGCACCTGCGGTTGGCAGTCAGAGAGCATGATGCAGTGCTCAGGCGGCGCCAGACGCCAGGACAGCGGCACAAACAGGGCACCCAGGCGCGCACAGGCAAACAGCAGCGTGACTTGCTCGGCGCTGTTGTAACCCAGATGCGCCACCCGGTCGCCCGGCGTGACGCCCTGCGCAGCCAGCGCAACCGCCATCTGCTCGATGGCACAATGCAGGTCACGATAAGTCCAGGCGCGTTCAGCACAAAGCAGCGCGGTCTTGTTCGGTGCAAACGCGGCGTGTCGTTCAATCCAGTGCGACAGGTCCAAACTCGTCTCCATCAGTGCAGATGTTGGATGGCGCAGCCTACTTGCGGTCAACCACTTCCAGCACCACCGCCATGGCCGAATCGCCCGCCGCACAACCGGTGAACAGACCGCGCCCCCCGCCGCGCAGCGCAAGTTCCTCGATCAACTCGATCACGGAGCGGGTTCCCATCGGCGCCTGGGGATGCCCCCATACCAGCGAGCAGCCGTAGTTGTTCATGTCAGTAGTGTTCACGCCCATGGCGCGGGCAAAGTACAGGTCGTTCAGGGCAAACGGGTTGTGTGTCTTGATCGCGTCAATCTGGTCGATCGTCAGCCCGGCCTGCGCCAGAGCGCGCTGCGCTGCGGGGACGGTGGCTTCCGGCATGCGCGCCAGCGCCACGCGGGCCTGGCCAAAACCGAGCAGGCGAACCGCCATCTTCGGGTTGATGGACAACTCGGCCGCGCGATGCGGTGTGGCCACCAGGATCGCTGCATTGCCGTCCGCCGGATGGGTCTGGGCGCCAAAGGTCACCGTACCACCCTGACGCACCGGCACCAACTTGGCAAGGCCTTCGGCTGTTGAATGGCTGATGCCTTCATCCCCCGCCAAGGTGCTCATGGTCTTGCGCAGGTTCGCCGTCGGCACTTCGAATGGCAGCGTCATAAAGCGGCGTAAAAAGGCCGAATCGTCCTGCAATGCCATGCGGTACTGCTGCTCACGGCGCAGCACGATCTCGTGCTGTTCGGACGTGCTGAAGCCGTGTGTTGCTGCCACGTTCTCAGCAGTTTCCAGCATGGCGTGCCCACCCAGCGGATCACAGTTGAAATTATCCAAAACCCAGTCTTCGCCGGCACCCGTTCCGCCGACACCCTTGGGATTCGGGTAGTAGACGTGCGGACCATTGGAGGTGCGGTCGCAGGTCAATCCAAGCGCGGCGCTGGCCATGCCAGACTGAACTTCCTGGGCACAAGCCAGCAACACGCGCACGCCGGTGGCGCAGGCCTGCATGATGGTGGGACCGCCGACCTGTGCCAAGCCAGCCAGGCCGGTCAGCCATGGCAGGCCATAGAAGGCGTGTTTTTGCGGCACCGACAGGCCGAGCACGCCATAGTCGATCTGCTCACCCTTGACACCGCGGCGCGCCAGTTCCTGCCTGGCTACATGCGCAGCAAATTCAATGCTGTGCAAATGGGAAAAACTGCCCTGCCAGCGCACAAAGGGCGTGCTCCAGTAGAGTCCATAAGGGATTTCAACATTCAGGGACATGATTTTGCTTTCCTTGCTGTCAGGGTAGAGCTTTGGCATCGGCCGAGCCGTCAACGCGCGTCTCGCGCTCGATCTCGTCGAGTTCGCGTCGCAGGAATTTGCGCGCTGCCTCCAGGTGCTCACGCATCACACGCTCCGCACTGGCCGGATCGCGGCGGCGCAGCGCCGAGTGAATCTTCTTCATGCCCGACAGCGTGGCCTTGCGCGCCGCATCACTGCCCAGCGTCAGCACCCGCAGGTAGCGCACGTGCCCGGCGTACAACTCAATGGCACGGACCAGGCGCTGGTTCGTGATCAGCCCTTGCCAAGACTGGTGAAATCGTGCATTGGCCTCGCGGAATGCGTCTGCATCGCTGCTCGCGTGTGCCACCTTGGCCTGAGCAAATGCGAGTTCCATTTCCTGCAGCGCAGTGGGCTGGTAAGCCGATTGCGCCACCCAGGCCAGTGCAGCGGGCTCCAGGATACCGCGCAACTGATAAATTTCGTCGACGTCCGCATCCGACAGGATGGGCACCATGAAACTGCGCCCCTCCCCGGCGATCAGGCCCTCGCTCAGCAAGCGCGCCAGCGCTTCGCGCACCGGAGTGCGCGAGACCCCGAGGCGCAAAGCCAGGGTCGCTTCCTGCAAAGGCTGTCCGGGACGCAGGACACGACTGCCCAAGTACTCGCGCAGCGTCTGGTGCACCTGGTCGGCCAGTCCTGCCGGGCGGTTGATCGGGGTCAACTTGGTTGTCATGATGTATTTCTGCTGTGCCTCTGATCGACTGCATTTTGTATTTGGTATACGTTATACGTTTATCCAAACCGTGTCAACTGTTTCATTGAATCTTCGAGCGAGTCAATGCGTTGTCCGGTTTGCGCAGCAGCGCTGCAACCGATACTGGTCGGCCGGTCGGTCAGGGGCAGCAGAACTGCCAGAGGAGATGCGTCAGGATCCGGTTGACACCGGCAGAGCGAGCGCCGTTACCGGGAATGTTGCTGCACCCGCGCAGCTCGACGCGGCTGATGCCCTGGCGGCCTAAGCGGCTGCGGCCGCGGCTGCGCGGCGACGACGCGTCGCGCCCGCCACCATGATCAAGCCAGCCAGCATCAAAGCGTAGGTTTGCGGCTCAGGGACCGGCGTGACGCTGCCGCTGAAGGGGTTGTCGTTCACTTGGCCGCTTCCATTCCAGCTTCCCACGACCACCTGACCGCCGATAAAGCCGCCGCCCAAGGTATTGAACTGTGCCAAAGGCGCCAGAAAGGACGCATAGACGCCACTGACAAAACTGACCTGGGTGGCCTCCGGCAAGTTGAAAAGAACATGCCCGACAGCAAGATCGGTGGCAAGATTGAAGTTCGTGTAGCCGCCCGCCTTAAAGTCGACGCTCTGTCCATGCACGTTCAGTATCACCGTGGTATTGGGACCGAAATTGTCGAGTCGCATGTTGTTGACGACGTCCGCGCCGTTCAAGTCGAATACTGCCACGTCCGCGTGATTCGCATTCAACACCAGCGTGCTCCATTCCATATAGCTGTTCCCGCTGTTGGACAAAGTGTCAAAACTTTGGGACAGGTTGGTCAGTCTCTGCTGCTCCGCGGCAAAATTGATGCCCAGTTGAACGCTGCCTGCAGAGCTGTGAACAGGTGTCGAGCTTTGTCCTCCCTGCAATCCTGTGGCGGTACCGCCGTAAGTGATGCTGGTCGGTGTCGTCCAGTTATTGGAGGCGGCAGTCAGCCAGTTGCCGTTCGCATTCAGATTTCCGGCGACCTGAACGTTACCGCCAAAGGATGCGCCCGCGCCGGTGGTGAGGTTGCCGCCCACCAGGGTATTGCCCCAAATCCCACCGTTTGCAAAGTCAAGATTGCCGCCGACTGTCAGTCCAGGGCCGGCATACGTTGGCACCAGTTGTGTCGTCGATGTCCAAACGGAGGGTACGGTGGTATTGATTGAATAGGCATTGATGTTGGCGTTGCCCCCGACCGCGACCCGACCCTGGACATCAGCACTTGGCACGAAGAAGTTTCCGAACGACAGAAGGTTGAGGCTGGACTCCAGACCCAGACTATTGGTTTGGGCTTGCGCCAGTTGCGCCAAGCCGAACATCAGTGCAGCCAGCACAGGCAATCGAAAAAAGTGGTGGTATTTGCTGCTCATGGTAGGCCCTCCAATAGGCGTCATCACGGAACTCTGACGCGTTGAACCGATTGTTGAGGAGTCTCCTGCTGGCGTGAATGGCTTGATGGCACTGTTTCGCTAGTAGCTTGCGACCAGGACCGATCGTGGATGGCCTAGTAGCTGTGTACCAGCCCGCATGGGCAGCAGCCTGCCAGCCTGCCAGCAAGCTAAGCGAGCAACAAAAGGTAGCTATGAATCATATAGCAAGCCGCGATTTGCGTTATAGTTTTCCTTCCCGCAATCCAATGTGCAAACGTCAAAGACTCCTGAGTCGCTCCGGTCGCGCATCCAGGGATCCAACCCCGACCCGCTTGCAGAGATTTGAGGAAAAACGTTTGATATGAGTGCCAAGGAAGATCTCGCTGTTGCTCAATTGCTCGGGCTGCTGGAGTCACGGTATGCCATTCGGGTCCTGTGGGCGCTGCGCGACGGTCATGCACAGACTTTTCGACTGCTGCAGGACAGCGTGGGTGGGATCACACCGAACACGCTCAATACACGGATCAAGGAGTTGCGTCAGGCAACGCTGGTGACGCACGGCAAGGACGGCTATCTCTTGACGCCCCAGGGCGCAGATCTTCTCAAGCGTTGGAGCGAGGTACCGGCCTTCGCTGTGAAGTGGGCTACCAGTCAGGCCAAGAAGTCCGCCTGAGCGGCGGCCCGCAGCACCGAAGCCTGGGCTGTTCACTGGCATAATTCGACGCTGCGCCGGCGCTGGCACTACTCAACACCAAAACCACGCTATCACTTTGGTAGCAAAGAAAGACGACACTATGAACACCACCTCCTCCGGCCTGCAGTACCTGGACACCGTCGTAGGCACGGGTGAATTGGCCAGCAATGGTCAAAGCGTCACCGTGCACTACACCGGCTGGCTCTACAACGAGGGCGTCCAGGGCGCGAAGTTTGATTCCAGCAAGGACCGCAAGGACCCTTTCGTCTTTTCACTCGGCGCCGGTATGGTGATACGCGGTTGGGACGAGGGCGTTGCCGGCATGCAGGTGGGCGGCGCACGCACGCTGATCCTGCCACCCGAACTGGGCTACGGTGCCCGCGGCGCTGGCGGTGTGATTCCACCCAATGCGACTTTGAAGTTTGATGTGGAATTACTGGGCGTGTCAAACTGAGGTCCTGCCGGGACTGGCTGGGCACGCGGTCGCCCTGACATTGGCTCCGGGGCGCCCTTCGAAGCGCTCTTGAATTGCCTGCCGGCGCCCCAACATTCAGGGCGTCAACGAAAATACTTGGCTCATTAGCATGTCTGAAAACGATTCAAAACTACCCAACCCGAACGCCGCCGCCGACCTGAACACGGGTGATCTGTCCTGTGCGCCACTCATGGACGAGGCAGACACCCTGTCGCGTGCCCAGGCCGATCTGGCACTCCTGCAGGCCAAGAGTGCAGACCTGGCGGACCAGTTCCTGCGTGCCAAAGCCGAGGCTGACAATGCACGTCGTCGGGCCGAGGAGGAGATCTCCAAGGCGCGCAAATTTGCCGTCGAGAGTTTCGCCGAGAGCCTGCTACCGGTGGTAGACAGCCTGGAAGCCGGACTTCTGATCAAGGACGCGACAGCAGAACAGATTCGCGAGGGTGCCCAGGCGACGCTGCGCCAACTGTTGGCAGCGCTGGAGCGCAACAAGGTACTGGTTGTCAACCCGGGCGCCGGCAGCAAGTTCGACCCTCATCAGCAGCAGGCCATCAGCGTCGTACCGTCCGACCTGGATGCCAACACGGTGGTCTCGGTGCTGCAAAAAGGCTACCTGATAGCCGAGCGCGTGTTGCGTCCGGCACTGGTCACGGTCGCGGCCCCTAAATAATCGTTTTGTTTGACTTGAAAAAGATCAAGTTATCCACAAGTTAAAAACATCGAAATTTTGCATAAGGAAGAATCATGGGAAGAATCATTGGTATCGACTTGGGTACAACCAACAGTTGCGTCTCCATCATGGAGGGCAATACCCCCAAGGTTATTGAAAACGCCGAGGGTGCGCGCACCACGCCGTCTGTCGTAGCCTATCAGGAGGACGGCGAAGTGCTGGTCGGCGCCTCGGCCAAACGCCAGGCCGTGACCAACCCCAAGAATACGCTGTACGCGGTCAAGCGCCTGATCGGTCGCAAGTTCGTCGAGAAGGAAGTTCAGAAGGACATCGATCTGATGCCTTACAAGATTGCAGCGGCTGACAACGGCGACGCTTGGGTCGAAGTGCGCGGCAAGCAGATTTCCGCCCAGCAGGTCAGTGCCGACATTCTTCGAAAAATGAAGAAGACAGCCGAGGATTACCTTGGTGAAGCAGTCACCGACGCCGTCATCACGGTGCCAGCCTACTTTAATGACGCACAGCGCCAGGCGACCAAAGACGCCGGTCGCATCGCCGGCCTGGATGTCAAGCGCATCATCAATGAGCCAACCGCTGCTGCCCTCGCCTTCGGTTTGGACAAGAACGAAAAAGGCGATCGCAAGATTGCTGTCTATGACCTCGGCGGTGGCACCTTCGACGTCTCGATCATAGAAATTGCCGATGTCGATGGTGAGAAGCAGTTTGAAGTTCTCTCAACCAACGGCGACACATTCCTGGGTGGCGAGGACTTTGACCAGCGCATCATTGACTTCATCATTGCCGAGTTCAAGAAGGATCAGGGCGTTGATCTGGGCAAGGACGTGCTGGCACTGCAGCGCCTCAAGGAAGCGGCCGAAAAGGCCAAGATCGAACTCTCCAGCAGCGCGCAGACCGACATCAACCTGCCCTACGTCACAGCCGACGCGTCGGGTCCAAAGCACCTGAACATCAAGCTAACCCGCGCCAAACTGGAGTCGCTGGTAGAGGAACTGATTGAACGTACCATCGGCCCATGCCGCACGGCCATCAAGGATGCTGGCGTCAACGTAGCTGAGATCAACGATGTGATTCTGGTCGGTGGCATGACGCGCATGCCCAAGGTGCAGGAGAAGGTCAAGGAACTGTTCGGCAAGGAGCCGCGCAAGGACGTGAATCCGGATGAAGCGGTTGCGGTCGGTGCTGCGATTCAGGGTCAGGTTCTCTCCGGCGACCGCAAGGACGTGCTGCTGCTCGACGTGACGCCTTTGTCGCTGGGCATCGAAACGCTGGGCGGTGTCATGACCAAGATGATCACCAAGAACACCACCATTCCGACCAAGTTTGCACAGACTTTTTCGACCGCCGACGACAATCAGCCGGCCGTCACGATCAAGGTGTTTCAGGGCGAGCGCGAAATTGCGGCTGGCAACAAGATGCTGGGCGAATTCAACCTGGAAGGGATCCCGCCGGCTTCGCGTGGCACACCGCAGATTGAGGTCTCGTTTGACATCGATGCCAATGGCATTTTGCACGTGGGTGCGAAGGACAAGGGCACAGGAAAAGAGAACAAGATCACCATCAAGGCCAATTCTGGTCTGAGTGAGGCCGAGATTCAGCAAATGGTGAAAGACGCTGAACTCAACGCTGCTGACGACAAGAAGAAGCTTGAATTGGTGCAGGCCCGCAATCAGGCGGATGCCAACCTGCACAGCGTGAAGAAGAGCCTGACCGAATACGGTGACAAACTGGATGCTGGTGAGAAGGAGAAAATTGAAGCGGCCATCAAGGAACTTGAAGAAGCCATGAAGAGCGACGTGAAGGCTTCCATCGAGGAGAAGAGCAACGCCCTGATGACCGTCAGCCAGAAACTGGGGGAAAAGATGTACGCCGACATGCAGGCCAAACAGGCCGCTGAGGCCGCTGCCTCTGGCGAAGCCGGAGCGCCCGGTGCACCGGGCGCGCAAGGCGGCTCCACGCATGCGACGGATGACAATGTCGTCGACGCCGAGGTAAAGGAAGTCAAGAAACCTTAAGCGCTTGCGCTGAAAGCTGTTTCCACCAGACCATGGCCAAAAGAGACTACTACGAAGTCCTGGGTGTTCCCAAGAACGCCTCGGATGAAGAAATAAAGAAGGCTTATCGCAAGCACGCGATGAAGCACCACCCGGATCGCAACCAGGGTGATTCCTCCAAAGTCGCGGAGGAGAAGTTCAAGGAGTCCAAGGAAGCCTACGAGATGCTGTCGGACCCGCAGAAGCGCGCCGCCTACGATCAGCATGGCCATGCGGGAGTCGACCCCAATATGCGGGGTGGCCCGGGCGCCGAAGGCTACGGTGGTTTTGCAGAGGCCTTTGGTGATATTTTTGGCGATATGTTCGGCCAGCAGCGCGGACGCTCAGCTGGTGGCGGGCGCCAGGTCTTCAGGGGCAGTGACCTGAGCTATGCCATGGAGGTCACGCTGGAAGAAGCTGCCAGTGGCAAGGACGCTCAGATTCGTATCCCCAGTTGGGAAAGTTGCGACACCTGCAAGGGCAGTGGCGCCAAGCCGGGCACGCAAGCCAAGACCTGCGGCACTTGCAACGGCTCTGGCGCGGTGCAGATGCGCCAAGGGTTTTTCAGCGTGCAGCAAACCTGTCCGACTTGCCGTGGTGTCGGTAAGGTCATCCCTGAGCCCTGCCTTGCCTGCCATGGCCAGGGCAAGATCAAGAAACAAAAAACACTGGAAGTCAAGATCCCGGGTGGCATCGACGGCGGCATGCGCATTCGCAGCGCCGGCAACGGCGAGCCAGGGACCAACGGTGGCCCGCCAGGTGATCTGTACATCGAGATTCGCCTGAAGAAGCACGACATCTTCGAGCGCGATGGTGATGACATTCATTGCTCGGTACCCATCAGCCTGATCACCGCTTCACTGGGTGGTGAGATTGATGTGCCCACGCTGGCCGGAAAAGCCGCCATCGACATCCCCGAGGGCACGCAGACCGGCAAGCAATTCCGTTTGCGCGGCAAGGGTATCAAGGGTGTACGTTCAACTTATCCGGGCGACCTCTATTGCCATATCACGGTCGAGACACCGGTCAAGCTCAGTGAGCACCAGAAGAAGTTGCTGCGCGAGCTTGATGAGTCGCTGAAAAAGGGTGGCAGCAAGCATTTGCCCAGTGGGGATAGTTGGACCAATCGGCTGAAAAGTTTCTTCAGCTAAATCAGATTTCAACAGGAACCGGGAGTTAACCGCATGACCGTCAACATCACTTTTCTTGGCGGCACCGGGACCGTCACTGGCTCCAAGTACCTGGTACAGCATGATGGCAAGAGCCTGCTGCTCGACTGCGGCCTGTTTCAGGGCTACAAGTTGCTGCGCCTGCGCAACTGGACACCGCTACCGGTAGCACCGAATCAGATCGATGCGGTCGTGCTGACGCACGCTCACCTGGATCACAGCGGCTACCTGCCCTTGCTTGCCAGGGAGGGGTTCGCCGGCCACGTCTATGGCAGCAGCGGCACGCGCGACCTCTGCCGCATCCTGCTGCCCGACAGTGGTCACATCCAGGAGGAAGATGCCGCCTTCGCGAATCGCCATGGTTTTTCCAAGCACGACCCGGCCATGCCCTTGTACACGCGCCAGGACGCACTGGACTGCCTGCGCTTGCTCAAGACGGTTGAATTTGAAGTCACGTTTCAGCCGATTCCCGGTTGGCGTGCAACGCTCTCGCCAGCCGGACATATTCTGGGCGCATCCAGTGTGCTGCTTGAAGTGGCAGGTCGGCGCATTCTGTTCTCGGGTGATCTTGGCCGGCCCGATGACCTGCTCATGAATCCTCCCATGAGCGCACCGGCGGCCGACACGGTATTGCTTGAGTCAACCTACGGCGACCGTGAGCACCCAAAGGAGGATGTTCTGGCAGAGTTGGCGCCAGCGCTGAAGAGACTGGCCGCGCGCGGTGGCGTCGCCGTGGTTCCGGTGTTTGCAGTCGGTCGGGCCCAAGCGCTGTTGCACGCCATCCACTTGCTCAAACTGCGCGGTGAGATCCCGAATTCGCTACCGGTGTTTCTCGACAGTCCCATGGCCGTGCACACAACCCAACTCTTTGAGCAACATCAGGGAGAGCACAGGCTCAGCAGCCGGGAGACACATGCGCTGACCCACTGCGCCACCATGGTCAACAGCACCGACGAATCACGCGCTTTGGCAAGCCGCCATGGTCCGATGGTGATTCTGTCCGCCAGCGGCATGGCCACCGGTGGACGCGTGTTGCATCATCTGGCGCACTATGCGGGAAACCACCGCAACATGATCATCCTGACCGGTTATCAGGCACCCGGCACCCGCGGTGCCACGCTGGCCAGCGGTGCCAAGTCAGTGCGCATCCATGGACGCGACGTCGAATTGGGCGCCGAAGTCGTGCAACTGCAATCGGCCTCGGCGCACGCCGATGCCGGACAGCTTCTGGCCTGGCTGAAAACCATGCCCCAGGCGCCCGATCAGGTTTACGTCGTGCACGGCGAAATGGCGGCGTCGGATCAGTTGCGCCTGCGCATCAAAAACGAGCTGGGCTGGCGCGCCATGGTGCCAGAACACGGCTCCACCTGGCCCACCTGAGACCCGATGGACAAACCTTTTCGAAAGTATTTCGAGTTTGCGTCTGGCACCAAGCCCTTGCTGATCAGCTTCGCCGGTGTGCTGCTGATGGTGCTGTGGGTGTTCCCATCCTTGCCCATCGGCGGCGAAATGATCGACCTGAAACTGTCGTACGACCTCGCTGCGATTCAGCACGCTATGCTCCAGTACGGGGCTCATGGTCGAGCCGTTTACGCCCTTGCCAGTCCCACGCTGGACACGCTGTTTCCCCTGTTGTATGTCACGTTCTTTGCCGGCCTGCTCTACCGCTTTCGTCCCAACGAAAAACTGTGGCTGGCTGCCTTTGTTCCGCTCGTTGCTGGCATCTGGGACCTGTGCGAAAACGCGCAAATCACCGCCATGTTGCTGCAGTACCCAGAGATCTCAGTCAGACAGGTCGCGCTTGCTTCCTTCTTCACGAGCACCAAGCACGTTCTCAGTGCTCTCTACGAAGTGGCTGCGGTGAGTTTCCTGCTGGTCTACGCGCATCGAAGATTCAGTAGCAAGACCAAGTCTTGAAGCCCCAGCCTTTGCCAGCATTGCCTTCGTCGCCAGGGCGGGCTATGCCGCTCGCCTCATGCTGCCAAATGCGCAGAAATCGGCTCCCGGCATAACCCACCCTGGCGAGCAAGGAAGAATTCAGCGATCGAGATAGCCAGACCACCGCAGTGCATTGGGGGGTGTCGGCGACCGATTTCTGCGCATTTGGCAGTATGAGGGCGCCGACACGCCCCAATGCACTACGCACCAACGAAAACCAAATCCACGGGGGATTTCATCAACCCAGTTGCAGGCGCGCCCGTGCTGCCGCGTATTCGCGCTTGAGTTGAGCCACGTAGTCGGCCGTGCTCTGGACTTGAGTGATCGATCCAATGCCCTGACCGCAACCCCAGATATCTTTCCAGGCTTTGGACTTGTCGCCACCAAAGTTCATCTTGCTGGGGTCACTTTCGGGCAGGTGCTCGGGGTCGAGTCCGGCGTTGCGGATACTGGGCGCAAGGTAGTTGCCGTGGACGCCGGTAAACAGGTTGCTGTAGACAATGTCGTCCGAATCGGCATCGACGATGGCCTGCTTGTAGGCCTCAGACGCGCGCGCCTCCTGCGTTGCGATGAAGGCTGAGCCAATATAGGCAAAGTCG
>Ga0194063_10000391_pt1 | contig 32419 bp, 26 predicted proteins | sample SepL3720m_MetaG_FD_155459 | JGI IMG/M metagenome (GOLD analysis project Ga0194063, IMG submission 155459) | Anoxic zone freshwater microbial communities from boreal shield lake in IISD Experimental Lakes Area, Ontario, Canada - Sep2016-L373-20m | ecosystem: Environmental > Aquatic > Freshwater...
ATTAAAAGGAGAATATATGGGGCTAACAATTAATCAGATTCGAGATAATGTAATTAGAGCCAGGCATTTAATGCAGCGCTCGAAAAATCAGCATTTTGCGGTTGGTTCTTTTAACATAGACAATCAAGAGACTTTGATTGCAATAGCCAGGGCGGCTCAAAAACTAAACGCTCCTGTAATGGTTGAGCTGAGTAAAAATGAAACAATATCAATGGGGTTACAGAATGTAAGGGATATGGTTGATAATTATAAAAAGGAGTATGGGATTGAGATGTATTTGAATCTTGATCATAGCCCCACTGTAGAAGATTGTAAGAGAGCAATTGATGTTGGTTATGAGTTTATACATATTGACATTAGCCAGGCAAATCATGATGCTAGTGACGAAGATATTATTCTAAAAACCAAAGAAGTAGTTGAATATGCTAAATTTACTGGGGCTATTGTTGAAGCTGAACCGCATTATTTTGGAGGCTCATCAGACGTATTTAAAGAGAAAATTGATTATGAAGAAATAAAGAAGTCATTTAGTGACCCTGCTGCCTCAAAAAAATTCTGTGAAACTACTGGGATTGATACTTTTGCTGCCGCTATCGGTAATTTACATGGCAAATATCCCGTACCGAAGATATTAGATTTGGAGTTATTGCAAAAAATCAGAGATAGTATTGGTTCAAAGGTTATGATCAGCCTACATGGCGGCAGTGATACGCCATTGCATTATTTTAAAGATGCGGCAAAGATCGGTGTAAGTAAGATAAATATCAATAGTGATTTACGATATGCCTTTAGGACAACTCTAGATAAAGTTCTAGAGGATAACCCAGATGAATATGCAGTCGTTAAATTGATGCCAAAAGTTTATAATGCCGTTCAGTCAGTCGTAGAAGAAAAAATAAGCGCTTTTGGTAGCGCAGGTAAGGCTGTCTTATAATGATAAAAGTTTTATCGATTGGGGCCGCTGTTCAAGATGTATTTTTGAGCCACAGTTTAGAGTTTAAGCCAGTTACTGATGTTCCTGCTCATGAGATATTTATGAAACTTGATTTAGGAGCTAAAGCTGATGTTAATAATATTGATTTCAGTACCGGAGGAGGCGCTACTAATGCTTCAGTTACTTTTGCTCGTCAAGGCCTTCACGCGCTCTTTATGGGGACTATTGGCCATGACCCAGCTGGTAATGCGGTATTAGACGATTTAGATAAAGAAGGCGTTGATACAACGCACATAAGTTATTCTGATAAGCATAAAACAGGCTACTCGTTATTACTATTAGCGCCGAGTGGTGAAAGAACTATTTTGACATATCGTGGGGCTTCAACCCATTATGAACTTAAAAATTTTAATATTGATCAAACCGAAGGCATTGATTGGATATACTTATCTAGCTTAGCTGGGAATACTGAGTTGCTTGATAAAATTTTGAATCAAGCTAAGAAAAAAGATATTAAAGTATTCTTTAATCCAGGCAAAGGTGAGTTAAAAAATTTACCTGAATTAAAATCTCTATTAGAAGACGTCGATGTGCTTTCTGTGAACAAAGAAGAAGCTCAATTAATAGTAGATGGGCATAGCTTAGAAGAAATTGCTAGAAGGCTATTAAATTATGTTCCAGCTGTTATTGTAAGTGATGGCCCAAATGGTGTAGTAGCTAGTGACAAGAAAACTATCGTAAGAGCTGGAATGTACGAAGATGTTAAGGTTATTGATAGAACCGGTGCTGGTGATGCGTTTGGCTCAGGATTTTTGAGCTATTGGGCTCAAGGCAAATCATTAAAGGATTCAATTGTATTTGCAAGTGCTAATTCAACGTCCGTCGTAACTAAAGTTGGGGCAAAAGCGGGCATACTTCATAAGGGTACAAAATTACATGCAATGCCACTTAGCGAGAAGCCATTTTAGGTGCTATAATTATTTCAAAGCATAAGCATAATAAATTGATTGTTATCAGGAAAGACTAATTACTAAATGAGATATCAGATTTGTGTTTCAGGGGCGGCTTCGGGCAAGACAGTTGAGGCTTCTCATCAATTAGCCTATGATTTAGGCAAAGCAATTGCCGAGGCTGGAAAAACATTAACTACTGGGGCTACTATAGGGTTACCTTGGTATGCTGCTCAAGGTTTTTACAATGTTAAAGAACGTAAGGGTTTTTCTATAGGATTTTCACCAGCTAGTTCATTTCGTGAGCATGTAGTAACTTATAAGTTGCCAACTGTTGAATTTGATTATATAAATTTTACAAGTATGGATTATGTTGGACGAAATGCCTATCTAGTCCATAGCAGTGATGCTTTAATTACAGTTGGCGGTAGGATGGGGAGCTTACATGAATTTGCAACCTCTCTCGAAAGCGGCAAGGTGACCGGCGTCTTATTGGGCAGTGGTGGATTAGCGGATTTTGTCCCACTATTAGTGAAGAATGTCAAACACCCAGATGCTAAGCATATAATTTATGATACTGATCCTAGCAGACTTGTAAAAAAAGTAGTTGAGGCATTGGACAAGAAAAATGCCGACTTTAAACATGATGGGACTGACGATAGTATTGCAGGAAGAATTTCTTTAAAGGGTTAGTTTGTTCAAAAAGTAGTATAATATCCTAGATGAGCCAAAAATTCCGTCTAGAAACAAAATACCAGCCTACTGGCGACCAGCCAAGTGCTATTAAGCAGCTAATCGCTGGCTTAGAATCTGGCGAAAAAGAGCAGACCTTGCTTGGCGTAACTGGTAGCGGTAAGACATTCACAATGGCAAACATAATTGCGAATCGGAATGTGCCTACCCTAGTATTGGCCCATAATAAGACACTTGCAGCACAATTATATAGCGAATTTAAAACATTCTTTCCAGACAATGAAGTGCATTATTTTGTAAGTTATTTTGATTATTACCAGCCAGAAGCATATATGGCTAGTAGTGATACTTATATAGAAAAAGATAGTAAAATTAACGATGAGATTGACAGATTAAGGCATGCTGCAACCATGGCGCTTCTTACTCGGCGCGATACGATTATAGTTGCTAGCGTTAGTTGTATTTATGGCATAGGCTCGCCAGAAGATTATTCAGCTATGTCTATTATGATTAAGGCTGGAGAGCGCCGTCAGCAAGATAAATTAGTCAGGTTGTTAACTGATATTCAGTACCATCGAAATGATATAGATTTTTCAAGGGGCACTTTTAGAGTACGAGGTGATATTGTTGATGTCTTCCCAGCCGGAAGCGATTCAGCTTATAGGATCGAGTTTTTTGGAGATACGGTAGAGAGATTAACTCGGATTGATCCATTAACTGGTGAGATACTTGCTGAGCCAAAAGAAGTATCAATTTTTCCAAGTAGCCACTATGTTACTCCAAAAGAAAAATTAGAATTTGCTATTGAGGGCATAAAGAAGGAGTATGCTCAAAGAATGGAATTTTTCGAGAAAAACAATAAATTGCTTGAAGCTCAGCGTTTATCTCAAAGAACAAAATATGATATTGAAATGTTAGAGGAGACGGGCTTTGTTAAGGGTATTGAAAATTATAGCCGCTATTTAACAAATCGAGAGGCTGGAGAACAACCAGCTACGCTTATGGACTATTTTTCAGACGATTTTCTTCTCTTAATTGATGAATCGCATATGACATTACCGCAAGTAAGGGGCATGTACAACGGTGATAGAGCTCGGAAAGAAGTGCTAGTTGAATATGGTTTTCGAATGCCTAGTGCTCTAGACAATCGACCACTTACTTTTGAAGAGTTTAACCGACATATAAATCAAGTTATATACGTGTCTGCTACTCCTTCTGAATATGAACTATCCCATAGCCCTGCGCCAGCACAACAGATTATTCGTCCAACTGGCTTAGTTGATCCCGAAGTGATTATAAAACCGACAAAAAATCAAATAGAAGACTTAATTAATGAAATCAATATTAGGGTCAAGAAGAGCCAGCGCGTTTTAGTGACTACATTGACAAAGAGAATGGCTGAGGACTTATCCTCCTATTTGCAAGAAATGGGCATTAAGACAGCATATATTCATAGCGAAGTTGATACCTTGGACCGTGGGGATATTCTAAAAGATTTGAGGAATGGGGTCTATGATGTTTTGGTGGGTATTAATTTATTACGTGAAGGCTTGGACTTGCCAGAAGTTAGTATGGTGGCAATTATGGATGCAGATAAAGAAGGTTTCTTGCGTAGTGCTGGCGCATTAATACAGACGAGTGGCCGAGCAGCTCGACATATTGATGGCAAAGTATATATGTACGCTGATAATATGACAGAATCGATGAAAAAAGCCATAAGTGAAATGGATAGGCGCCGAAATGTCCAAAAACAATATAATATTGACCATAACATCACTCCAGAAAGTATTATTAGGTCTGTCGATGAAGGACTAAGAGCATTAATTCCTAAAAAAGATGATAACTCAAGTAGGCTAAATCTCAGAAAAATACCAAAGGATGAATATCCAATGCTTATAAGGGAACTCACTGGTCAAATGGAGCTCGCTAGTGCTAATTTGGAATTTGAAAAAGCTGCCGATTTAAGGGATCAGATTGCAGAGATTAAAAGTAAGTTATAGCTATTTTTGTAAATTAACGAGGCATAATACTTGTATATTTGCTAAAACTATGCTATTATTACTTTATTGCATTCGATGATGCTAGGGCCTCTTTCAAAGATGAGCGCACCCTTTACTTTTAAGGTAATATTTAGGCGCTACCACCGAATTAATCTCTAATTTATCCAAATTGCAAACAATATTACATTATTAGAAAGGCTATTAAATATGGCATATCAACAAAGAGGGGGCTCACGCCCTAACAACAATCGTCCCAGCAACAATGGTGGCGGTCGTCCAAGTTTTAACAGAGGACGCGGTGGAAATCGTGGTTCTTCAAAAAAATATATTCATCCTAGTAAATTTATCAATAAGGCAGTTGCTAAAGTTGATGAAGTTCCTTATGTGTCTGAACATACATTTTCAGACTTTGCTTTTAGTGAACAACTAAATCAAAATATTATAAAAAAAGGTTATGAAAAAACAACTTCAATTCAAGATCAGGCAATTCAACCAATTCTAGAAGGCAAGGACGTAATTGGTCTTGCTAATACTGGTACTGGTAAGACTGCAGCTTTTTTGTTGCCTATTATTGAACATCAATTAGGCGAAAATTTTCGCCCAAGTGTTTTGATTATTGCTCCAACGCGTGAGCTTGCTCAGCAAATTGATGATGAATTTAGATCATTTGCGATGGGTTTGAACTTATATTCAGCCGTAGTTGTTGGTGGTGTGCCTGCCGATAGGCAGATTCGTGATCTTAAGAGACGCCCACACTTTATTATTGGTACACCTGGCCGCTTAAAGGACATGATTACTCGTCGTCATATTGATTTACGAAGTATCAATACGTTAGTTCTAGATGAAGCTGACAGAATGTTGGATATGGGATTTTTGCCAGATATTCGTTCAATTGTTAGCCAAACTCCAGAAAATCGTCAAACATTATTCTTTAGCGCAACTATAACACCTGAAATAGCCGCACTTACTAACGCTTTTCTTAAAACTCCTATCACTGTCTCTGTTCGAACAAGTGAAACCGCTGAACATGTAGAGCAAGATGTTATTGAGGCTCGCGATAAGACACATAAAGTTGAATTATTAACTGAAATGCTTCGTAAGTCAGAGTATGAAAAAGTTTTAGTATTTGGTGAAACTAAATTTGGCGTTCAGCGACTAAGTGATCATTTAGACAATAGCGGTATTTCGTCGATTGCGATTCATGGAAACAAGAACCAATCTCAACGTGCCCGTGCTTTAAAGCAATTCAAAGATGGCCGTGTTCGTGTAATGGTCGCAACCGATGTTGCTGCTCGTGGCCTAGACATACCAAATGTATCTCATGTTATCAATTTTGATACACCACAGAATTATGAAGACTATATACACCGAATCGGCCGTACTGGTCGTGCTGGCGCATCTGGTCATGCTCATACCTTCATAGATATGCCGCGAAGATAACGATAATATTTATTATTTTAATCTTTATGTGAATAAGGGGCTATAATGGCCTCTTATTTTAATGTATAATATCATCATATGACACAAATAAATCGAGAAGACGTGCTACACTTAGCACAACTTTCTAAACTAGATCTTTCAGATGATGAGATTAATGGGCTGCAAATTGATATAGGCAATATCTTAGGTTATGTTGAGCAGCTAGGCGAGCTTGATACAGATGGCATTGAGCCAACATATCAAGTTACTGGTTTGAGTAATGTTTGGCGTGACGATGAGGTTATCGATTATGGGATTGCTCGTGAGGCTCTTCTTAGCTTATCTACCGAATCATTAGATAATTCTATTAAAGTGCCAAAGGTATTATAATGACTAGTATTTCAGATATAAAAAGTAGGATTAAAGATAAATCAGCTAGGTCTGTTATTGAAGAAATTATTAAATTAGCTAATGATAGCTCGGATTACCATGCGTTCTTGGATATTACTGCTAGTAGGGCCTTAGATAGAGCAGATCAAGTCGACCAAGGCAAGATCACAGGTAAATTAGCTGGTGTACCTTTTGTCGTAAAAGATAACTTTCTAGCGTTTGGCGCCCCTACGACTGCAGCAAGTAAAATGTTGGAAAATTTTAACGCTCCGCTTCAATCAACTGCTGTTGAAAAACTTGAACAAGAGGGGGCTATTTGTGTCGGAAAAACAAATCTTGATGCTTTTGCCAACGGCGGTAGTACCGAGAATTCAGCTTTTGGCCCAACTAAAAATGCATTTAATAAAGAGAGGGTAGCCGGTGGCAGTAGTGGCGGATCGGCCGTGGCCACGGCTCTTAATATTGTTCCATTTGCATTAGGTAGCGATACTGGTGGATCAATTCGCCAACCTGCTAGTTTTAATGGGGTGGTAGGTGTTAAGCCAACTTATGGAACAGTTAGCCGTTATGGTGTTGTGGCTATGGCAAGTAGTACGGATACAATTGGAGTCCTAACAACAAATGTTCAAGATGCAGAGTTAGTTATGTCTATAATGTCTGGTCGTGATAAATTTGATATGACGACTCTGCCAGATTTCTTTGAACCAAATAATGAAACGAAATCAAACCAAAAAATTGGTTTAGTCAAAGATTTTATGTCTGAAGATGTAGATCTAGACATTCGCAATAGAGTTAATGAGTATGCTAATAAATTACGTGGAGCAGGGCATATCGTAGAAGAGATTGATCTTCCAATGGCAAAATATGCTCTAGCTATGTATTACATAATTGTACCTGCTGAAATTTGCAGCAACTTAGCGCGATATGATGGCGTTCGATATGGTCATAGAGCTAGCGGTGTAAAAACATTATCAGAACTTTATGGTAAAACTCGAGATGAAGGTTTTGTGACTGAGAATAAACGCCGCATAATGATTGGAAGCTATGTTTTATCTAGCGGTTTTTTTGACGCTTACTATTTAAAGGCTCAAAAAGCTCGAACTTTATTGATAAATGAATTTAATAAATTATTTGAGACATACGATGTATTATTAGGGCCTGTTGCGCCTACTACAGCTTTTAAGTTAGGCGAAAACATTGCTGATCCAATAAAGATGTACCTAAACGATATCATGACCGTACCGACTTCCTTGGCTGGACTGCCAGCAATTAGTGTTCCGTTTGGTAAAGATAATTTGGATCTACCAATCGGAGTACAATTAATTGGGCCAATGAAAAGTGACGCCTTGCTTCTTTCGCTTGCAAAAACAATGGAGGTTTTATGAATGACCAAGCATTAATATTTTTTCTAGCTGCGATTGTCATAGTTGGTGCGATTGTATTCGCGATGATATGCGCAACAAAAAAAGGTCGAAAAAATCTAAACGTTGAATATTATAGGGTTAAATGCCTGGAGATAGAACATTCTTTAAAAAGGGATGATTTTTCTAGTTATCATCTATCTGTATTAAATGCAGATAAATTAATGGACAAGGCACTTATGGAGCGCGGTTTTAAGGGCTCTACGACCGGGGAAAGAATGAAAAGTGCTTCTTCGGTTTTCAGTAATAGAAACAGTGTTTGGGAAGCACATAAATTAAGAAATAAAATTGCCCACGAACCAGATGCCTATGTGACTTATGAGCAAGCTAGGTATGCATTAGCTGACTTTAGAAAAGCATTGAAAGATTTGGGGGCTATTTAGATGTTGGATGAAGAAATCTTTGATAAATATGAGATGACAGTTGGTATTGAATGTCATGTCCAATTATCTACGAATACGAAGTTATTTAGTGGCACTGATAATGATGCTCGAAGTAAGTCACCTAATAGTGTAGTTAGCCCAATTGATTACGCATTACCAGGTATGTTACCGGTTTTAAATTATAGAGCACTTGAATTTGCTATTAGGGCTGGTAAAGCTTTAAATAGCAAAATTGCTAGAATTAGTAGGTTTGATAGAAAACATTATTTTTATCCAGATTTGCCTAAGGGCTACCAAATTACTCAAATGTATCAGCCAATTATTGAGGCTGGTTCAATAAATGTACCCTTAGAAGATGGTAACTCTATTGATGTCCGGATTAATCATGCTCATCTTGAGGAAGATGCTGGAAAACTAACTCATTATACAGATTATAGTTTAGTGGATCTTAATCGAGCTGGGACTCCGTTAATTGAGATAGTCTCAGAGCCAGATATCCATTCAGCATCTCAGGCTAAGGCTTATGCTATTGAGTTGTACAGACTAATGACATATGCAGGCATAACTAATGGTGATTTATATCATGGAAATATGCGTTTTGACGTGAATATCTCTGCTGCCGTTAAGGGTTCGAACAAATTAGGCACAAGATCTGAAGTAAAAAATTTGAATTCATTTCGTAGTGTCGAACGAGCAGCTGAATATGAATTCCGGCGTCAAATTGGGATATTAGAATCAGGTGAATCCGTGGTTCAGGAAACTCGCGGTTGGGATGAAGCTAAGCAAAAAACTAACAGCCAAAGAAGTAAAGAGGAGGCTCAGGATTATAGGTATATGCCTGATGCTGATGTACCGCCAATTATTTTGACAGATGAAGAAATATCAACGGTCCAAAATTCAATGCCTGAACTGCCTCCATATTTTAGAAATGAATGGAAGGAACTTGGGTTTGATAGCACGGTCATGAATGCACTGCTACTTTCTCAATCAGTAGCGCGTCTTTTGCAAAGCGTTTACAAGAAGTCTGGCAGCTCATCAACTGCCAAAAGAGTTGGTCTATGGTTATCGATGATATCAAGCGAACAATTTGATGTCGATGGTAATCTAAGCAGTAATTCCATTTCTGTGAATGAAGATCAATTTATCTCGTTATCAGATATGGTTGAGGCAAAAGAGTTAAGTTCAACTGCTGCTAAGCAAATATTAATAGAAATGACAAATAATGGTGGCGATCCGAGGTCTATTGCGGCTGAGTTAAATCTTATACAAGTAAGTGATACGGGGGCAATAACTTCTATAGTTGATGAAGTTTTAAGTGATCCATTATCGGCTAAGGCGGTTGAGGATTTTAAAAATGGCAATGAAAAGGTTATAGGTTTCTTAGTCGGCCAAGTTATGAAAAGGTCACAAGGAAAAGCTAACCCTGAACTAGCTCAAAAATTAATTCGCGAAAGGATTTAAGTAGAATGAAACAACCAACTAAGGCAATTATTTGCGCAGCCGGGATAGGAACAAGATTTCTGCCTCAAACCAAAGCTATACCGAAAGAAATGCTACCTATAATTGATAAGCCGGTTATACAAATAATTGTTGAACGGATTGTTGCTGCTGGTGTAACGGATATAATCATTGTGACTGATAGTACGAAGAAGGCTATTGAGGATCATTTTGATAAAAATGATGCGCTTGAGTCAATGCTGAGACTGAATAATAAATCAGATAAGGCTGATCAAATTCAAAAGATATCGGAACTTGCGAACTTTATATATATTAGACAAAAGGGGACTCCAAAAGGTAACGCAAGACCAGTATTGAATGCCAGGCACCTTATTGATAAAGATGAGCCTTTTTTTGTTTTCTTTGCTGACGATTTCTTCAAAGCTGATGTGGCTTGGCCTCTACAGCTTAAAAATGCCTATAATATAACTGGTAAATCAGTTATTTCGATGATAGAAATTGATAAGAAGGATGCCGACAAATATGCTATCGCTGAGCTTGGTGAAGCAAAAAGTGATAGATTGTTTAAGTTAAATAGTTTGATTGAGAAGCCTGGTGAAAAGAATGCTTTGTCAAATTTTGCATCTGTCGGAGGTTTTTTGCTGACGCCAGACATTTTTGACATAATTGCTAAAGAAAAAGTTGGTTCAGGCGGAGAGATAGTCCTAGCTGACAGTATCGCAGAATTAGCAGCTACGGATGAAGTCTATGGCTGTTTTATTGATGGGGTATGGCATGATACGGGGAACCAACTGACTTATATCAAAGCCGTTGTAGATATGGCTCTGAGTGACGATTTATACAAGGATGAGTTGAGGAAATACCTAACTGAAAGGCTAGATATAAAAGCGTAAAGAACAGCATTAATTCATATTTCCATAAATTTATGGTATTATATGTATGAATAGATAAATCTAAAAGATAGGGGTACAAATGAGTCCAGCATCAGAAATTTTAGTAGTTATTCTATCTATATTTTTAGCAATATTTTTGATTTTAGGCATTGTCTTAACGATATATTTAATAAAATTAACTAGCCAGATTAGGAGAGTTACAAAATCTGCCGAGAGGACAGTTGATAATTTCGAAACGGTTGTATCTCAAGCAACAAAGGTTATATCACCAATATTTGTCTCGGAAATGATAATGCGGTTTATTAAAAAATTTAAGAAGAGCACAAAAGAAAAAGGAGAAAAATAATTATGAAAAAAGGTAAATTTGCGCTAGGGGCATTAATTGGAGCAGCGGCTGGATTAGTAGCGGGTATTATTACCGCACCTAAGAGCGGCAAAGAAACTAGAGCTGATATAAAGAAAAAAGCTATTCAGGCTAAAGATATGGCAATAAAAGATGCTAAATTTGTAGCTGGAAAAGCTGATGAGATTATTGATCAGGCAAAAGTCACAGCTAAGGATATTTCAAAAGAGGCAAAAAATGATATTACTGACCTAAAAGAACGGGCTGACTACGCAATAAAAGGTGCAAAAAAGGGCTTTTTTGATAAGAAGTAATTATATATTAAATGTCCGAAGAAATAAAAGATAAAAACGAAAAATTTGCTCGTCATCAATTAATAGAAGAGCTTTTTTATGATCTATATGAAAATCGTCGACGTATCTATTGGATGAACTTTCTTCGTGGTTTATTCTTTGGCCTTGGCACGTTAGTCGGCGGAACTTTAATAGTTGCAATTGCTATATGGGCTTTGAGCCAATTTACAAATATATTTCCATCAACAAGTGATTATATAAAGAACATTACTGAATCATTCCAGAAAATATAAAGAATAAGTAGTTTCTACTACAGACAAAACCAGTATACATTGAGTATACTGGTTTTATATATGGGGGATAAATCAAGCAAGCTGGTTGATGATAATATTCAACTTATGCCGTCAGATTATGTGCATTTGCATAATCACACTCATCATAGTTTGTTAGATGGTTTAACAAAAATACCCAATTTAGTTAACAAAGTCAAAGAGCTAGGCATGGAGGCTGTGGCTGTTACCGATCACGGGACGATGTCTGGAGCGATTGAGTTTTATAAGGCTGCGACTGAAGTTGGAATCAAACCAATTATTGGCCTTGAAGTTTATGTTGCGTCTAGAACCAGACATGATAGAGATCCTAGCAAGGATAAGGCTCGTTATCATTTGACTATATTAGCTATGAACAACATTGGCTACCAGAACTTAATGCAACTAAGCTCTATTGCTAACCTAGAGGGTATGTATTATAAGCCTCGAGTTGATCGTGAAGTATTAGAAAAATATAATGAGGGGTTAATAATTTTATCTGGTTGTGCCGGTGGTGAGGTTAGCGAGAGCATAACTTCGGGTAATTATGAGGAGGCAAAAAAAGTCGCCCTATGGTATAAAAATCTATTTGGAGATCGTTATTATCTTGAGATGCAGGATCATGGTCATCCGGACAACCCTAATAAATGGGATGTTCAAGAAAAGATTAATAATGCATTATCTAAGATGTCAAAGGAATTGGATATACCACTTATTGTAAGTAATGATGGTCATTATTTGTCACATTCTGATAAAGAGGCCCACGAAATATTATTATGTGTTGGGACTGGCGCTCACCTGAGTGACGAAAAAAGAATGAGCTTTGCCGACTTTGACCTACACGTCACCGAACCGAACGATATTATAGCTCACTGGGGTAAAACTCACCCTCAGGCGATTAAAAATACAAAATTAATTGCTGATCGTTGTAATGTAACCCTTGAGCTTGGAGGCATTCTAATTCCTAGATTTCCAACGCCAAATGGCGAGACTGAAAAATCATATCTTGAAGATCTTGTATATAGAGGATTGGCTTGGCGTTATGGGGGGCTTGAAAGGAATGATACAGTTAATCTAACGATAGCTGAATCAAAAAAAGTAATACCAGAGGATGTATTAAAGAGAGCAGAATATGAACTTGGGGTAGTTGAGGGGATGGGTTTTAACGGCTATTTCTTAATTGTTCAAGATTTTATAAATTGGGGAAAAGATCAAGGAATTATATTTGGCCCAGGCAGGGGTAGCGCAGCTGGTTCAATTTTGGCCTATGCCTTAAGAATTACTGAGCTAGATCCACTAAAATATAATTTGCTATTTGAGAGGTTTTTAAACCCAGATCGTATTAGTATGCCGGATGTGGATATTGATATCCAAGATACTAGACGTGATGAAGTTATTGCCCATTGTACAGAAAAATATGGTGCAAATCGTGTAGCTAACATAGTCACATTCGGCAAGATGGCAGCTAGGGCTGCGGTTAGAGATGTTGCTAGGGTTTTAGAGGTGCCTTATTCTGAGGCCGATCGTTTTTCAAAAATGATTCCACCTCCCGTTCAAGGTCGTCACATTAGTTTACGTGATAGCGTAAGAGATGACGCTGATTTGAAGCGCGAATATGAGACGAACCCAACAGCTAAAAGAGTCTTTGATTTTGCTATGCAGTTAGAGGGGACTATTAGGTCGCACGGTGTTCATGCTGCTGGAGTTGTGATTGCCCCTGATGATATCGTCAAATTTGTGCCACTTGAAATGGCGCAGAAGGGTGTAGTCTCTACGCAATATCCTATGGGTCCAGTAGAAGAGTTAGGGTTGTTAAAAATGGATTTTCTAGGTCTATCTAACCTGACGACAATTAATAATGCGCTGCGTATTATTAAAAAGGTTTTAGGTATAAAAATTGATCTAAATAAACTGCCATTGGACGATGAATTAGCTTATGAATTACTACAAAGAGGAGACACTACTGGGGTGTTCCAATTAGAGTCAGCGGGTATGAAAAGGTATTTGCGTGAGCTTAAACCAACGGCATTCGATGATATTATTGCGATGGTAGCTTTGTATCGACCAGGCCCAATGCAGTTTATCGATAGTTTTATTAAGCGTAAACATGGTCAAGAACCAATATCTTATTTACATCCAAAATTTGAAAATGCGCTTGAAGAAACTTACGGTATTCTTGTATATCAGGAGCAGTTTATGCAAATATCAAAAGATTTTGCTGGTTTTACGGGAGGCCAAGCGGATACTTTGCGTAAAGCTGTTGGTAAAAAGAAGATTGATCTAATGAGAAAGGTAAAAGTGGATTTCGTAGAAGGCGCTGTTAAATTTAGCGGTGCAGACCCGGCTTTAGCTGAAAAGTTTTGGACACAGCTTGAAGAATTCGCTAATTACTGCTTTAACAAGTCACATGCGGCTTGTTATGGGTTAATTGCTTACTGGACTGCATATTTAAAGGCGCACTACCCAGAGGCCTTTATGGCAGCTCTAATGACAAGTGATCAGGATAATATTGATAGATTAGCGATTGAAATCAATGAGTGTAAGAGAATGGGCATAACAGTAATGCCCCCTGATGTTAATGAGGGTTTCGTTGAATTTGCAGTAGTTCCTGAAAAAAAGCAAATTAGATTTGGTATGGCCGCTGTTAAGGGAGTTGGTGTTGGGGCAGTCGAGGAAATATTAAGAGCTCGAAAAGATGGTAAATTTGTTAGCGTTGGAGATTTTGCAAAAAGGGTGGCCACGGGTAGATTTAATAAAAAGGCTTGGGATTCATTAATAAAATCTGGTGGTTTTGATAGCCTTAGTGATCGTTCAGACCTTTTATTTAATCTCGAGACTGTTCAAGCTTTCGCAAGTAAGTTGCAAAAAGAGGCATTAAGCGGTCAGACTGATTTATTTGGCGCTTTAACTGGAGCCGCAAATATTCAGCCGACTATTACTTTACAGTCTTCTCCTATCAAACATTCGAATAAGGAAAGATTGGCGTGGGAAAGGGAATTGATGGGCTTATATATTAGTGCGCATCCCTTAGACAATTATGATAAATATTTTGAAGAACAAACGATTTCTTTGTCTCAGATAACGCCTGCGGTTGATAATAAACAGGCAACTGTTGGTGGTTTGATATCTACAGTTAGGACTATAGTTACAAAAACAGGATCTAAGATGGCATTTGTTGGTTTGGAAGATAAAACAGGAGAAGGTGAAATTATTGTATTTCCTAACCTTTATGAAAAAATTGGCGCAAAATTGGTTCAAGACGCCGTAATTCGTGCAACTGGTAAAATTAGCGCCAGGGATCGTGATGGTAATTTAGGTACAGAAGCTAAGATTATAGCTGATGAGATACAGTTTGTAAGTGATAATGAGTTGGATAGTTATGAAGGTACAGGACGAAAAATGGACAAGCCAAAAGCGGGTGCCCAGAATAAGTATAAATTTGCAAAAGTTTCAGTTACAAAAGTAGCTTCTAGGCAAACAAGCGAACCGATTAAATTAGAAATTAAGGAAATAAGGAAATTATATATTCAAATTAAAGATCCTGATGACCATGATTCTTTGTTATCTTTAAAAAAGATTTGTGGTAGTTTCCCTGGCGAATCGGATGTTGTATTGGTGCTCGGGGATGATAAAAAATCAGCTATAAAACTGCCATTCAGAGTTGATAATAGTGATGCTTTAATTGATCAGTTGAATAATGTTTTGGGCGATGGAAGTGTAGTCATCAAATAGTCAAAGAATATAGAGCGATCCCAGCGGCAACGCTAACATTAAAAGATTCTTTTTTACCAACCATAGGGATTTCGATTAAGCTGTCGCACATATTCCTTAAGTCATCAGTGAGGCCAAAAACCTCTTCTCCTAGCAAAAGTGCAATTTTATCTGGGGATTTGTAGCTATTTAATAATATGCTTCGAGAATCTTGTTCAAGCCCCACTATCATATAGCCGTCATTTCGTAGGCCTTCTATATCTGGGTATTCTTGGTAAGCAAAGGGTACCATAGCTTCAGCCCCAAGTGCGGATTTATGGATTTGATTTGTTAATTTTTCATAGATATGGGGGAGACGATTGTCGATTGGAAGTTTAGGGTATGGGCTATAGCCGCTAATAATTATTTTTAATACGCCAAATCCTTCGCAAGTTCTGAATATTGACCCGATATTATGGGTTGATCGAATATTATGAGCAATTACAATAATCTCTGGCATTGATATATTGTATCATCTAGCTCTACAAAAACCATAAGCAAAATGCTATAGTTAAAGCTAATGAATGAAGATAAAATCCAGCAGAATCGACGAGAACAGGATGAGCAAGCTACATCTCAGAGAGCTGCTATATTAGGGCTCCAGTATTTAGATATTCGACAAATAGAGAACGATATCCCTTTAGCTAAAGGTGTTATGGAAGTTGCTGTCATGCATTCAAATCGTTTGGTGCCACTAGTAGTTGGGAATGAGAGTAAACCTTGGCAGCTTGGCGTCACTACTCAAACACCACAATCATTTATAAGAGAATTAACAAAACAATATAATGAAGTTGGGCATAATATTCAATTCTTCTTAATTAGCAATAGCGGCTATAAACAGTTAATGGATCGTTATGACCCAGTAATAAAAGTTATTCATGATGACATTACGATTGCCAAAGAAGGTGACAGCAACACCATTACAGAGGTTAGCAAGACTTTAAACGCGGTTGGAAGTGATGAGATCTTTGATTATTTAATTGACCAGGCGGATCGTTTAGGCGCTAGTGATATCCATATAGAGAATCAGAGAACCCATATGCGTATTCGTATGCGTATTGATGGTGTTTTACACCCTGTAGCTGATTTAGATAATGAACGATATCGAATAATACTAGGTTCCCTTGCTTCTAGGGCTAATATTTCGACAGCCGCAAAGGATTCGCAGTCCGGCCATATACAAAAAGAGATAACTAGAGATAGTGCAACGCATTTATTAAATATCAGGGTTGAGACAATCCCTACTATGTATGGCCAAGATGCCGTATTAAGGTTGTTCAATTTTGACGAGTCAATGTTAAATCTTGATAGGCTTGGTATTGGTGCTCAAGAAAGAGCTGAACTTAATGAGATAATAAAACATCCGAGAGGGATGGTATTAATGGTTGGTCCAACTGGTAGTGGAAAATCTACTACTCTGTATAGCATTATTAATGCACTTAATTCTACAGATCGTAAGATTATTACACTTGAAGACCCAATAGAATACGGTATTACTGGCATTACTCAGATACCTATTGATACTACTAATGGCCAAAGTTTTGCTGATGGGCTAAGGTCTGTTCTTCGCTTAGACCCTGATGTCGTTATGATTGGAGAGATACGTGACGCTGATACAGCAAAGACTGCAATCCAAGCGTCAATAACTGGGCATTTAGTGCTCTCTAGCTTCCACGCTAACTCTACGGCAGCAGCATTTAGTAGGATGATTGATATGATCGGTGTTAACCCAATTTTTAGTTCTGCTATCCGTATGGTAATAGCTCAAAGGTTGGTTAGAAGGCTTGACGATAAGACTAAGCAGGAATATGATCCAGATGACGCAACTCGTCAATGGGTAAAAAATGCCCTGAAAGATCTTCCAGAACATATTGAGAGACCAAATCTTGATACTTTCAAGCTTTGGCGGCCAGTGGTAAGTGAGAGCTCGCCATTTGGATTTAACGGTAGGATTATTATAATGGAGCAAATGGTTGTTAATGAAGCCATACAGAGGTTTTTACGTGGAGATGAGATGAATATCCATACAGAGGTTATTGAGACTACAGCTAGAAGTGGTGGTATGGTCACATTAATGGAGCATGGTATTTTAGCTGCACTTCGTGGGGAAACCACTTTAGATGAAGTTAACCAAGTTATTTGATAATTATTTATTATATCTACCTCTTTTAATTTATCTATTGCTATGGTATAGTCAATAGCTGATTGTATTTATAAATTGTAAAAGTGAGAGAAAAAAATGAGTTTTGAACTAATCAAAAAGGTTAATGAAGCCCAGAAAAAAAATAATGTTGTAGATTCACGAAGTGGTGACACTGTTCGTGTGTATCAAAAGATTAAAGAAGGTAGCAAAGAACGAATTCAGATTTTTGAAGGGGTTGTTATTAGGACTGATCGTCGTAATTCACATACATCAAGAATTACTGTTCGTAAAATTGCAAGTGGCGTAGGCGTTGAGAAAAGCTTTCTTATCCATAGCCCATTAGTTGAAAAAATTGAGATCGTTAGACGTTCTAAGGTCCGACGTAATTTCTTAAGTTTCTTGCGAGATCGTAGTGGTAAGGGTGCACGTCTAAAAAATCTTAATTTTGATAGAGAGAGTGTTAACGATATCCATGATGAAGCGGCTGAGGCTGAAGAGCATCGCCTAAAAGAGCAGGCCCATCTAGATGCTGAAGCAAAGAAAGCCGAAAAGGCTGTCGAAGAGGCTAAGCTTGAAGCTTTGCAGGCTGAAGTTGAAGCTCGACATCAAGAGCAGCAATAATTTTTAAGTAATATAGCAAAAGCACTCAATTTGTATTGGGTGCTTTTGCTTATTGTTGGTATCATTAATAAATGATATTAGGTATTGATGAGGTAGGCAGAGGTCCATGGGCGGGTCCATTGGTTGTTGGGGCTGTAGTCTTAGGAAATGTTATTATTGAGGGACTAACTGATAGTAAAAAATTATCAAAAAAACAAAGAGAACATTTAGATTTGCAGATTCGCGAAAAAGCTGAGTCATTTGGATTAGGCTGGGTAAGTGCTGGCGAGATTGATGATATTGGGCTATCAGAATCATTAAAACTGGCAACAAGAAGGGCAGTAGAGGATATAAAAGCCCCATATCATGAAATAATAATTGATGGGACTGTTAATTTTTTAATTGATACAAATAAAGGGGAATATGTTCGTGTAATGAAAAAGGCTGATTTATTAGAACCCAGTGTATCGGCTGCTTCAATAATTGCAAAAGTGGCACGTGATAATTATATGGTCGAACAATCAAAAATATATCCGTTATTTGGTTTTGAAAGACATGTCGGATATGGTACTTTATATCATATTAATGCGATAAATTTAAATGGCATAACTCCGCTGCATAGGTTATCTTTTGCGCCTTTAAAAAAATATAAATAATATTTATTTATTATTGTCTTAGTATTGTTTTTATGACCTCAGGGCCATCTTTTTGAATAATATCTACTCTATTGTTTATTTCAGTAATGCCCATTTTTATTACTCTAGATAACTTAGGGTCGTCCATTAAGGGCTCAAAAAAGTCACGGTATTCTTTTAGTTGAATTCTATTTGAAAGTGCGCTAGCGATATATTGTGGGTAATCGTCGTAACTTTTGTCGCTTCCAAAAGTCTCTTTAATCCAGCCCCAGTTTTGTCTTACCCAATCCCAGGCCATGTTACGACTAAACTTATTTCTTATTAGATATATAATCCACCTAGAAGTATTTTGGGTTCTAATAATTGAGCTATCTTTTAGTAGCAATAATAATTTTTTTATTATTGTCTTATCTTTGGTAGACGTAAGGCCAGCATTTATATCTTGTTGTAGCTCAGCTGAGCTTGTTGTTTTATATAGTTCAATAAGGTCATCTATGTCTTTGTCGTTGCTATTATGGCGTACAGTAGCAGAAATAATTAAACTACGTATTTCAGGATTTAAATCATTTATTGAACATGATTTATATATACTGATAGCTTTCTCAATTACATTTTTATCTTCTGAATATAGCATTAAGCTAATTATAGTTGCTCGAAGTTTAGTGTCTTCTTCGGGCTCGCTTGGGATGGTATTCCAGCCCAATCTTTTGAACTGGGACGAAACCAGCGACCCAACTATAGACTTGAGTTTTACTTCGGCAACCTCATCATTTTCAACAAATTTCTTTAATTCGCCAATTGCTAAACTTAGGATATCCCAAACAGACTCATTAGATTCATCTTTATACGCCATTATTAAAGATACAAGTTCGGAATTACTAATTATCCCTGCTCGAGCTAGTATGGTTTGCTCATTCAATAACTGTAATCTATCTATTGGCGACATTTTATTGGTTTCTAGTAGTTCTACTAATTCAGACAACATGTCACTAGAATATTGAGTTACGAAATGTACCTTACTCCCCATATTAAGTCTTAAGGGGCCATTCTTCTTTATATTGATAGTTATTGATTTTGTATCCAATATCTCTGGTATTTCAGGATGGTTAGAGTTTAATGGGATTGGCCAGATAGTTTTATCGGCGCTATTACCGTTAATTATTAGTTTTTTCTGAGATATAGTAACGGTGTCATTTTTCCGGGAAATACTAACAACTGGAAAACCTGGTTGAGAAATCCAGGATTTCATTAATGAATTGATATCTTTTTTACTGACTTCACTAAACACCGTCCATAGATCATTTGCAACTGTGTTTTTGTAGGCATATAATTCAAAATATTTTTTTAGGCCTTTTCTGAAAGCTTCTTCGCCTATGTAATATTGCAACATTTGTAGTAATCTTGCACCCTTTGCATAAACTATTGCTCCATCAAATAATGTACTAATTTCGTCAGGATGGCTGATATCAGTCTGAACTGATTGGACGCCTTCTAGGCTATCTCTTCTTAATGCCGATATGCTTTCAAAACTTGCAAAGTCCAACCAAGCGTTCCAGCTAGGTTCAAGGGAGTCAACGGCTGTATACTCAACTAGTGATGCAAAGCTTTCATTTAGCCATAAATCATTCCACCATTTCATTGTCACAAGGTTGCCGAACCATTGATGGCTCAATTCGTGAGTTATAACAGTTGCTATGTATCTTTTACTAGAAATTGAAGTTGTGTTTGGGTCGGCTAGAAGCGCTACCTCACGGTATGTGATCAGGCCCCAGTTCTCCATCGCTCCTGAAGAAAAATCTGGTAGGGCGACGTGATCACATTTTGTTAATGGGTAAGGTGTCCCAAAGTATTCATCAAAGAAATCTATAGTACGAGTTGCAATATCAATTGCAAAATCTAAGTTAGTTTTTGGCTGAGCCAGAGTTGACCATACATTTACTTCTACACCGCTTTTTGTGAATGCGGTTTTTTTGTGTAATTCTCCGACAACCCAAGCTAATAAATAACTACTCATTTTTGGAGTTGTTTCAAAAATTGTAGTCATTATATTATTGTCAACGGATTGTTTTATCACAGGCATATTGCTGAGCACTACAACGTCGAGCTCTGTATCTAGCGTTAAGTCAAAAGTAGCTTTTGCTGCTGGCTCATCTATGCACGGAAACACCTCTCTAGCGTGATGAGATTCAAACTGAGTTGCTAAAAGCTCTTTTTTTATGCCATTATGTTCAAAATAACAAGGGTAAAGACCATGCATGGAGTCGGTAATCTCTCCGTTGAATTTTATTACAATTACATGATTACCTTTTAGTATATCTGGGTGAACTATTTTTAATTCATCATTATTAGAAAATGAAAAATTAGCCTTTTTACCATCAAAGATGACGGATTCAATATTAAGGTATTTACTGTGCAGAATTACTTCTTTGTTATCTAATAATGACAGGCCATTTATTATAACTAGTCCGTTAAACTTTTTTTCTATCCGATTCAAAGAAATTGATAAATTGTAATTTTCTGGGACAAACTGATTAATTAATTGAAAATCTTTTTGCATATGTCACTAATTGTAGCACTTATATCAGTTACTATAACAGGCTAGGGAGTATCTGTGCTATTAAGAAGTTGTTTAGTCGCTACATGGTTAATAATTGTTGCTAAGTTTAATTAATTGATATATAATACTAATTGTTAATTCGTTCATTGCAATTCGTCGGCCGGCAGGTCGGCTTTTTTAATAAAATATTGAAAGGAAATAATTTATGGAAGAAATAAATATTAAACAACTAACTTTGGCGGTAAGAACTATTGCTGAGGAAAAAAATTTACCAGAAGAGACTGTTTTGTCTGTTATTGAGCAGGCTATTGCTGCTGCTTGGCGCCGAGATAATGGCGAGAGAGAGCAAGAGGTCCGTAGTGAGTTAAATGTGAATGATGGCACAGCTAATGTATTCGTTGCAAGAGAAGTTGTTGAGTTAGTTGGTATACCTGCTATCGAAATTAGTTTATCTGATGCTAAAAAACTTAAGAAAGACGCTGTAATCGGTGATGTAATTGAAGAAAAGTTTGAAGTTACCACTTTTGGCCGAGTTGCTGCTCAAACCGCTAAACAAGTCGTGCTACAAAGATTACGCGAAGCTGAAAGAGAAGTTGTATTAGAAGAATATCAAGATAAGATAGGCACTGTTGTAAATGGCATTGTTCAAAGAGTTGAGCCAAGGGTTATTAGGGTTGACCTAGGTAAAGCGACAGGTATAATCCCACAGAGCGAGCAAATACAAGGTGAATTCTATAATATTGGTAGCCGAATTAAAGTATATATAAAAGAGATCGAGCGTGATAATCGAGGTCAGCAATTAATACTTAGTCGAAGTAATGAGCAATTCGTTGAATATTTATTCAAACAAGAAGTTCCTGAAATTGATAATGGTGCAGTCGAAATAAAAAATATTGCCCGCGAAGCGGGTCGTCGTACAAAGATTGCTGTTGCAAGCACCGTCCCTGGTATTGATCCAGTTGGCACTTTTGTTGGCGGACATGGTACTCGTGTCCAAGCTGTTATGAATGAAATTGGCGAACAGGAGAAGATAGATATTGTTTCTTATGATAAAAATATTGAGCAATTCATTAAAAATGCATTAAGTCCAGCTGAAATTGCTGATGTTAAAATTGATGAAAAGACTAAACGTGCAACAGTTTTTGTAGATGAATCTCAGCAATCAATTGCAATCGGACGCGCAGGTCAGAACGTACGTCTAGCTAGTAGGTTGACAGGTTACGAGCTCGATATTGAACAATCCGCGCCAGTTAAGAAAGCTGCTCCAGTTAAGCAAAGGAATATTGAAGATAGCTTAATCGAAGCTGTTGAACAAATAGCTGAGTAATCCGCCATATAGTCTATAATATGTCATATAGGTAGGGGGCAAAATTGTGACGCTTGCTAAGAAAAAAAATATAACTAAGATAATCATTAAGTATATCTTTACTTTTGCTATCTCTATGTTGTTAACGATTACTGTGCTTAGTCGACAATATATATTCGATCAAATCGTAGTGTATCGTTTTAGCCCAAGCCCAGAGGTTGCTAGTCTAATAAAGCAGGCAGGTGTTAATGATTATGGGAATTTTCTATTTTTAGCTAGTAAACCAATTATTGAATCTACTCAAGATTTTAATGGTGATTGTGCGCGTACTGAAAACATTAGCTCTATATTGGGTTGTTATAACAATGGCAAGATATATATTTACAATGTTAACGATCCTCAGTTGAATGGCGTGAAAGAGGTAACAGCAGTTCATGAGGTATTACATGCTGCATATGTTCGACTCGGATTTTTTGAAAAAGAAAAGATTAATAAATTATTAGATACAGAATATAAAAAATTAGAAAGCCAAAAAGAGTTAGTAGATCGTATGGCTTTTTATGAAAAAATTGAGCCAGGTCAACGGTATAATGAGTTGCACTCAGTTATTGGCACTGAGATTGCAGAAATTAGTCCCGAGCTTGAAGAGTACTATAGTAGGTATTTTAATGATCGACAAAAAGTAGTCACTTTAAATAAAAATTATCTTAATGTATTTAAAAAATATGATGATAGGAGACTTGAGCTTGAGGTGCAGTTAGGTTCGCTTAACTCGGATATAGCTTCGAGGAAGTCAAAATATGAGGAAGATGTTTTGGCCATTAATAGTGATATTACCAGATTTAATGAAAAAGCTAATAGTGATGGTTTTATGACTATGTTGCAATTTAATTCCGAGCGTAATTTATTGTCGGGAAGGATCGATAGTCTCGAAGTAACCAGAACAGGGATAACTCGTGATATTGAATTATATAATTCATTATATTCAGAGTATGACTCAAATATATCTCAGCTAAAGAAATTATATAACAGCATTGACAGTACTCTGGCACCAGCTCCATCGATATAGGTTATAATAAGCTTAATGGTAAAATCAAAAACTCAGTTTATTTGTCAAAATTGTGGGGCCACCTATCCGAAGTGGATAGGTAGGTGTGATAACTGTGGCGAATGGAATACTTTAGTAGAGCAAGCCCCTATTTCAATTGGTAAGTCGGTCGTTTCTAGAAGCGGAAGTTCTGGCAAAATATTATCTGTTCAGACTATGCAGTCTATACTTACTGAAGAGATTAACCAGAGGTTAAGGACAGGGTTTAAGGATCTTGATGATGTGCTTGGCGGTGGTATTCTTCCTGGCAGTGTGGTTTTAGTGGCTGGGCAGCCTGGTATAGGGAAAAGCACATTATTATTACAGGTTTCGGCTCATATAGCCAAGAGCGAAAAGGTTCTTTATGCGAGCGGGGAGGAATCTGCTAGTCAAGTAAAACTTAGAGCTGAAAGACTAGGCGCCGATAATAGAGAGCAGCTTAGTTTTGCGTCTAGTACTAGTGCAGATGATATCGCCGCTACAATTCGTTCTGGTGGCTATAAGTTGATAATTATTGATTCAATTCAAACTCTGTCATTAGAAGAAATTACTTCTGCCCCTGGTACTGTTAGCCAAATTACTAATTGTGGTAATGTTATAATTCGTGCCGCAAAACAGTCTGGGGCAGCTGTGATTTTAGTTGGGCATGTCACTAAGGAAGGCAGTATTGCCGGCCCAAAGGTTATTGAGCATTTAGTAGATGTTGTTTTGCAATTTGAAGGTGACAGGTATGGTGGTTTTAAAATTGTAAGGGCTATAAAAAATCGATTTGGATCCACAAGTGAGGCCGCAATTTTTGAGATGAATAAAGACGGTCTTAAATTAGTTGAAAACCCTTCTGCTGCACTATTGGCTGAAAGGCAGAACTCCGATGGATCTGTAGTTCTAGCTACTATTGAAGGCACGCGTCCACTACTAGTTGAAATACAAGCTCTTGTTAACCCAACTAGCTTTGGCTATCCGAAACGTACAGCAAGCGGCTTTGATTTAAATAGGCTTAATTTACTTATTGCCGTCCTAGAGAGAAGGACTAAATTAAACTTGTCTGATAAAGACATATATATTAATGTCGTTGGTGGGCTAAGGCTTAATGACCAAGCAGCAGATTTAGCGGTATGTATGGCGATAGCAAGCGCTGCTGCATCCAGAAGGATAGAGGATGGGGTTGTTGTCTTCGGTGAAGTTGGGTTAGGGGGTGAAATAAGATCAGCTCAATCTGCCGATAGGAGGGTCGCAGAGGCCAAGAAACTTGGTTTTACCCAAGCTATAGCGCCAAATAGTGCATCAAAGAACCCATTTATTAAAGGTGTCGGTGATTTGCGGACTGCTCTCATCGACTATCTACAAAAGTAAGGAATTATTTATGGAAATTTATATTAATTTTATATTGCTAATCATTATATTAACTCAAGTTACATATTTGACAGCAGTGAATACAAAAAAATTATCACACAGGAGTCAGATTAGGCCAATATTTGTTGATACGTCAGTATTAATAGACGGTAGAATTATATCAGTCGTGAAAACAGGGTTTTTAAATGGAACTGTTTATGTTCCCCGTAGCGTCATAGGGGAACTTCAGTATTTGGCCGATAATGCTGACGCAGAAAAACGGAGTCGGGCACGCCACGGATTGGACATAGTTTCTGAATTACAAAATTTATTAGGTGCTAAAATGGAGATATTCCAAGATGGCAGTAGGGCTGAAGAAGGCGTTGATGAGAGATTATTAAAATTAGCAAAAAAATATAAAGGATCAATTTGTACAATTGATTATAATCTTAATAAGGTTGCTCAGGTTGAAGGAATCGTCGTATTAAATGTTAATGATTTAGCTATGAGCTTACGTATGGCATACTTACCTGGTGAAAAAATGCTATTAGAACTAACTCAGAAGGGCCAGGACGTGCACCAGGCAGTTGGGCACTTAGTTGATGGGACTATGGTTGTGGTAGAGCATGCAAGCTCTTACATTGGCAAAACTGTTGAAATTGAATTTATTAGGAGTCTTCAAACGGCGGCTGGCAAGATGATGTTTGCAAAATTACTTCCGGATAAGAAACAGCCAAAACAGGTTAATAAGCAGAGAAATTTTAATACTGTAAATAAACCTAATAAATTTAATGATAATCGTAAGAAATTTCATAAGCCAAACTCTAGGCATAATGAGCAAAGCCTAATTAGCTTAGTAAATGATCAAAAATAGATTTTAAGGATTACTATAAGGGCTTTTTGCTATAAGCTGGTATTTGTTGGCCTTCATCGATTAGGCTTGAGTATAATCCGCTGTCGATTAATTTGACTGTTACGCTACTAAGATCGGTACTTTCTATAGGCACAGAGTAGACGTAAGAGCCTGAATTAGTTAAGTTAATTACCACTTCACCGTTTACCAATATAGAAGCACTAGTGATAGCGAATGTACCTGGTAAAAATTTGACATTAATATCGTAATCATTTTTCGATATACTAGGAGTTATGGTTATAGTAGCGCTTGGTTTTACGTCTGTTGCTTTGTGGACGTCATCATCAGCAGTTGTATCATAACCATCTAGTGATGTGAAAACATCTTTTTTGGTGATAGGATCTATCATCTTTGTAACTTCTAGCTCAATTCTTGCATCAATTGGTGTCAAATCTGTAGCTTTCTTTTTAGAGACTTTATCAAATACCATTTTTGTTTTTGTTTGACCCTGAGTCTTTGCCCACCATGATGGATATAGCTCATTATCTACTCTTTGAATTCCAGATGGTTGGGTAAACCAATCACCGGACTTCCATAGCCCTTGAGGGGCATATACTTCTTTGTGCGCATAATCCATAACTTTTGCTACAATTGGGCCAGGGATTGATGACCAGCCTTGGATTAATGTAGTTGCGTCCGAATTTCCAAGCCAAACTCCCATTGTTAAGACAGGGCTGTAACTCATCATCCATATATCTTTAGCAGCGCCGCCTCTATCTGATGTCCCAGTTTTAGTTGCAGTTTTTACGCCTGGTATTTCCATGCCAATTGCGTGTCTACCAGCCAACCTTGATCGAGCAACGTCATCTGTTAATATATCACTAATTATATATGCAGATTGAGGATCTATTATTTGTTCACCTGCGATATCAGCCCATGTCTGTAATATTTCACCAGAATTGTTTTTTACTTCAAGAATAGTTGACTGTGGTTTATAAACTCCCATTCTGGCAAGCGAAGATATACCGTTTACTAAGTCTACCTGCTGAACACCACAACCACCGATAGCAGATGCTAGGCCTACATTTACTTCATCACCTTCAGTACAATAGCTTTTTGCACCTAGTTTATGGATCGTATCGAGAGTATTTGATACGCCGTTTATATACATAGCCTTAATAGCTGGTATGTTACGAGAGTTTGCCAGACCTAGTCTTATGGTTAAGTCGCCCCAGAATGCTCTGTCCGCATTATTTACCTTTGCGCCATATAGAGCATCAATATTTTCATCTTTCAATATACTGCCGCTACCGAAGTTTATTTGACCAGCTGCTCTTTTCTCAAATAGTTTAGCAAAAACAAATGGTTTTACTGTAGATCCAGGTTGAATGCTTGCGGTTGCTGCATTATCTTGTCCATAGCCGGGCCAGTTAAAATCTCGGCTACCCATTAAGGCTACTATTTGGCCAGTCTTTACGTCTTCGACAGTTGAAGCGCCGTTGCTGAATCCCGCAGATTTAGGTCTTGATGAGCTAAACATGTCGTTCATAGCTTCTTCGAGCTTAGTTTGAATTCGTAAATCTAATGTAGTTTTAATTTTTAGACCACCTTTACCAACTGTAGCTTTCCCTAGTGTATTCTCGAGTTCAGCTTTTACCATCTGAACAAAATGTGGAGCTCTAATATTTGTGTATTGCGTTGCTTCGGGAATAATGTGGTCGATAATTGGGTATGACTTGGCTTCTTCTGCTTGGTCTTTCGTTATATAACCCATTTCAACCATATCGTTTAAGACTTTGTGCTGTCTGTTAATTAATGCTTCGTGCCCATTGATATTATAAGGGTTATATAGTGATGGGTTTTGTGGAATTGCGGCAATTAAAGCTGCTTCTGGTAATGTTAAGTCTTTTGTAGCTTTACCGAAATATGTTTGTGCTGCCGATTCAACGCCATTGCGTCTACCCCCGTAGGGTGATTCGTTTAAATATAGATTTAATATTTGTTCCTTGCTATACATTCGTTCAACTTCAATAGCTAGAACTAGCTCTTTAATTTTTCGAGGAATTCCGCTAATACCCCTTTTCTGGGCTTCATCTGCAAAGAATACCTGCTTGACTAATTGTTGAGTTAAAGTTGACCCACCTTGAGTTGTTCCGCCACCTAAATTATTAATGAAAGCTCTGGTTATTCCGGTCAAACTTACGCCATTGTGTTTATAAAAATCTCGGTCTTCAATAGCGATAGTCGCATCCTTAATAGTCTGGTTCATTTGATCGCCACTTATTACCAGCTTATAATTTCCATTTCCTTTGTCTTCCCATAGTACATTGTCATTTCTGTCATAGTAGGTATTAACAGTACTTTGTACGCTGTCATTTATTTCTCCTGGTCTAATAGCGTCTAGGTCTTTTCTGAAGTAGACGAAAATGCCTCCTATTAAAAGGCATAGAAGTAATAGTGACACGCCAATTATTTTTAAAGCCATGATCAAACCCTTAAGGCTAAACCAGTACTTAAAGAAATGGTTCGGCTTTAACATAAATAAAAACTTTTTAAGTGGATTTTTTGGTATGGATGAAATATACTTTGAGTATTTTCTGAGTTTATTTTCTATTTTGGCTTTATGAGATTTAGATAAATTAGAATATACACTTAGTTTGGCTGACTTTTTTAATTTTTTGCTAAATTTTTTCACCTAAACATATACTCCCATAAGTATTAATGGTTATTATTATACCACTAACTGCAAATAGCTTATAGATAAATATATATAGTATACGTATATACATATATAGTTATACTTTGGTATACTAACAGATGAAATATTTAATAATTTAATGAGGTTAAAATGAAGCTTTCTGAAGAATTAACTTGGCGTGGATTTGTCAGCCAGACGACATACAAGGATATAACAATACTTGATGGAGACCCAATCTCTTTTTATTTCGGCGTTGATCCTAGTTCCGATAGTATGCAGATTGGTAATTTAGCAGCTGCAATGATGAACCGTCATTTTATTAATTATGGTCATAAAGCCTATCTATTAGTTGGCGGGGCTACTGGTTTGATTGGTGATCCTGACGGTAAATCATCTGCTAGAAATTTTAAAACTATAGAAGAGGTGGCTAAAAATAAAGCTGGTATTGCTAATCAGTATAAAAATTTATTTGCTGGTAAAAAGTTTACTCTTGTAGATAATTATGATTGGTTCAAAAATATAAATTACCTTGATTTCTTAAGAGATGTTGGTAAAAATGTGCCAGTAAATCAAATGATGGGTCGTGAATTTGTTAAGTCGCGCTTAGGAAATGATGGGAATGGTATTAGTTATGCTGAATTTAGTTATTCTCTAATTCAGGGTTATGATTTTGTGCATCTATTTCGAGAATACGGCGTAACTTTGCAGTTATGTGGCGCTGATCAATGGGGTAATTCTATCGCTGGCGTTGACTTAATTCGTCGAATGGAATCTGCTGAAACTAATATTTTCTCAATGCCGCTAATTATGAATAAATCTACAGGCTTAAAATTTGGCAAATCAGAGGATGGGGCTGTTTGGCTAGATGAAAAAAAGACCAGTGTCTATAAATTCTATCAATTTTGGTTAAACACAGATGACGTAGGCGTAATTGATTATTTAAAAATTTATACATTATTAGATAAAGAAACAATTGATGATTTAGCTATTAAGACTAAAGAAAACCCAGGCACCCGATACGCTCAAAAAACATTAGCTTATGAAGTCACTAGTTTGGTACATGGTAGTGGTAGGACTGATAGCATAGTTCGGGTAACCGATGTTTTATTTGGCAAGGCTGGTTTTGATACGCTCAGTGCGACTGATTTAGACGCGCTTGCTGTTGAAATACCTACGGTTGATATTAATAAATCAATAGTAGAAGCTTTAGTCGAATCAGGTCTAGCAGGTAGTAACGGTGAAGCACGTCGGTTAATTATTAATGGGGCAATATCTATGAATGGGGATAAGATAATTGATGATATTATCATTAAATCTCCAACCTTGATAAAAAAAGGCAAAAACAGTTTTATTTTAGCTCGTTAATCATTTGCTGCTAAACTATAGATATGAATTTGTTATCTCCACTGGAGAAGGTAAAAGGTATTGGAGCTAAAACTGGCCAACAATTTGAATTGGCTGGGATTCATACTGTGGGAGATTTAATCAACTTTTTACCACGTACTTATGCAGATTTCTCTCACATTACTCAGATATCAAACATTTCTCCTGGTAAGGCTACCGTAAAAGCACGCTGTGAATCTATCGCAACTCGTCCCGTCCGTCGTGGTTTAAGAATAACTACGGCTACAATCTATGATGATACCGGGAAGATACAAGCCGTTTGGTTTAATCAACCATATCGGGAGCTACAACTTAAATCTGGAGAGGAGTTCTTCTTCTCGGGTGAATTTGAATTTAGCTATAATCGATATCAATTAACTAATCCAAGCGCCGAACTTGTTAAAGATATGCCGATACAGACAGACAGAATATTGCCAATTTATCGATCAATTAAAGGGCTAAAGACAGCCTTAGTTCGTAAAATATTATCTGAGCTCAGGCCTTTAATAATCATGCTACCAGAGACTTTACCAAAAGACATTATCAAAAATGAAAATTTAATATCATATTCAAGAGCGATCTTATCAATGCACTTTCCTAAGTCTATTGATGAAATAGAGTTAGCTAAAGAAAGGTTGGCATTTGAAGAATTATTTAATTTACTATTAGCAAGTCAATTAAACCGTCAAGAAAATGCAAAGCTAACTGGTTGGCAAATACCTTTTAACCAATCAGTTGTTGCTGAATTTGTGAAGAGGCTACCATTTAAATTAACTAATGCACAAAGGATTGCGGCATGGGAGATGATTCAGGATCTAGAAAAAAAGACTCCTATGAATCGATTGTTGCAAGGCGACGTAGGCTCAGGCAAAACTGTTGTGGCAGGACTTGTAGCCTGTCAGGTAGCTCATTTTGGGTTCCAGACTGCAATTATGGCACCAACTGAAATTTTAGCCTCACAGCATGCTGAAACTCTTAATAGACTATTGGGCCCATTAGGGGTTAAGGTTGGTTTATTAACTGGGAGCGTAAAAGGATCAGCAAGAAAAAAACTTTATGAACATATTCTCGATGGATCAGTAAATGTTATTGTAGGAACCCATGCACTAATTCAGGACACCGTAAAATTTCATAAATTAGGATTTGTTGTTATTGATGAGCAGCATCGTTTTGGAGTTAATCAAAGGCAACAGTTACTAAAAAAATCTGAGTTTATGCCACACTTACTCGCCATGACAGCAACGCCTATCCCCCGGAGCCTAGCGTTAACCGTATATGGTGAATTGGACATTAGCGTATTAAATGAATTACCAGCTGGGCGCAAGCCAATAGAGACTAAAATTTGGTCGCCTAATAGTAGGGCACAATTGTATGAAAAAATTGATATTGAGCTTTCATCTGGCAGACAGTCATATATTATATGTAACTTAATCGAAGACAACCCAGAGAATGAAATTAAAAGTGTTAATGAAGAATATAAGAAACTCAGAAACTCTGTATTTAAACATCGGCGGATTGGTTTATTGCATGGGAAATTAAAACCTGATGAAAAAGACGAGGTAATGAAAAAATTCAGCTTAGGTGAATTTGATATTCTTGTTAGTACTACGGTAGTTGAAGTTGGTGTTGACGTTCCTAATGCAACGGTTATTATGATCGAAAACGCCGATCGGTTTGGGTTGTCTCAGCTGCATCAATTAAGAGGTAGGGTCGGTCGCAGCGTCCATCAAAGTTATTGTTATTTAGTAACCAGTACTAGTTCAAAGCCAACTGAAAGACTTAAAGAAATAGAAAAGAGCAATGACGGTTTCTATTTAGCCGAGGTTGATTTAAAACTTCGTGGTCCTGGAGAGATATATGGGCATGCTCAACATGGTGCGCTGAACTTACAAATTGCCACGTTGGCTGATGCAAAATTAATTCATCGTGCTCAAAAGCAAGCAAAATATTTTGTAAGTAGTGGGCTTAATCTGTTAGAATATAGTCAATTGGCCACACAAGTACAGTATTATCAACGTTTAACGACATTAAATTAAGGGTTATCAATTGAACTTAAGAATTATATCAGGTAAGTTTGGCGGAAGAACTATTAAAGCCCCAGATGGTACTATTACTCATCCCATGGGGGATAGAATTAGAGGTTCGTTATTTAATATCATTAATAATGAGTTAAATGAAGCGGATGTATTAGACGCATTTTCTGGTACTGGCGCACTAGGTCTTGAAGCGCTAAGTAGGGGAGCAAGGTCAGCAACATTTATAGATAGGGACAGGTCAGCGATTGGTATTCTAAATGAGAATATTAATGCTTTAGATGTTGAAGATAATACGACAGTATTTAATATGGGGCTTAGCACCTGGATTGATAAAAATCAAGGTAATTTTTACGACATTATTTTTGCTGATCCACCCTATAATAACCTACAGTTATCCACAGTAGCCCGTCTTAGTGGACTATTGAAACCAAATGGGCTTATGTTATTATCATACCCAGGTAAGGGTGAGGTGCCGCCCGTCAATGGAATTGTTGTGGTGGACAATCGTAGCTACGGAACCGCGGCCCTCGCGTTTTACCGAAAAAAATAACGGC
>Ga0194063_10000392_pt1 | contig 32395 bp, 21 predicted proteins | sample SepL3720m_MetaG_FD_155459 | JGI IMG/M metagenome (GOLD analysis project Ga0194063, IMG submission 155459) | Anoxic zone freshwater microbial communities from boreal shield lake in IISD Experimental Lakes Area, Ontario, Canada - Sep2016-L373-20m | ecosystem: Environmental > Aquatic > Freshwater...
CGCGATTTTGCGCGGGGTCCTCGCGAGGCGCTGCCCGGCGGGAACCTTGGAATTTTCTTTGACTTCGATGTGGGCGCCCGCGGGAATCGAGTAGCTGGCGAGCACGTGCTTCGCCTCGTCAACGATGACGATCTGCGGATGGAGATCCTCCTTGTGCTCGATGACAACGGTTCCCATCACGCCCGTGGCCTCGTCCACTTCCTTGCGGATGGTGACGCCCGGGATCATGTCCTTGAACTCGATGCGGCCGGCCTTCTCGGTGATGATCGGGACGTTGTAGGGATCCCATTGGATGAAGGTTTCGCCCTTTTTGACCTTGGCACCGTCTGCGACCGCGATCACGGATCCGACGACGATGTTGTGGCTTTCGAGCTCGCGGCCATCCGGCGCGTGGAGGCTGACCGTTCCGTTCTTGTTGAGAACAACGAACGTGCCCTCGCTCGTGGCGACGACCTTGAGCTCGTTGAAGCGGACGGTGCCTTCGTTCTTCGCCTTGATGACCGGCTGCTTGAACGTCTGGCTGGCGGTTCCGCCGACATGGAACGTGCGCATCGTGAGCTGGGTGCCCGGCTCGCCGATCGACTGGGCGGCGATGATGCCGACCGCCTCGCCGAGCTTGATCATGCTTCCGGTCGATAGGTTGCGCCCGTAGCACTTCGCGCAGATCCCGCGCTTGGATTCGCAGGTGAGGGCCGAGCGGATCTTGAGCTGCTCGTGGCCGATCTTCTCGAGCGCGGCGGCGATCTCCTCGTCGATGAGCTGGCCGGCCTTGATGATCGCCTTGCCGGTGATCGGATTCTTGACCGTTTCGCAAGTGGCGCGGCCGATGATGCGCGTCGAGAGGCTGACGACCTCCTCGTCGCCCTCGTAAATCGGGCGGACGCTGATGCCGTTGACCGTCTGGCAGTCATCGGTCGTGATGATGACATCCTGCGCGGCATCCACGAGCTTGCGGGTGAGGTAGCCGGAGTCCGCGGTCTTGAGCGCGGTATCCGCGAGGCCCTTGCGGGCACCGTGAGTCGAGATGAAGTATTCGAGCACCGAGAGGCCCTCGCGAAAATTCGCGGTGATCGGCTGTTCGATGATTTCGCCCGACGGCTTGGCCATAAGGCCTCGCATGCCGGCGAGCTGCTTGATCTGCGTGCGGTTGCCGCGGGCACCGGAATCGACCATCATGAAGACTGGGTTCATCTCGCGGCGGCCCTCGTTGTGGTCGAGCGTGCGGAAGAGCGCGTTCGCCACTTCTTCGCCCGCATGCGTCCAGATGTCCTGCACCTTGTTCTTGCGCTCGCCGTCGGTGATGATTCCGCGGAGGTATTGCTTCTGAACCTCGCTGACCTCGTGGTGGGCTTTTTCGAGGAGCGCCACTTTTTCCGTCGGGATGATCATGTCTGTGATGCCGATCGAGATGCCCGCCTTGGTGGCCTCGCGGAAGCCGAGCTCCTTAAGCAGGTCAAGGGTTTCGACCGTCTTTTGCTGGCCCGCGACTTTGTAGCAATGCCAGATGACGTCCGAGAGCTGCTTCTTTCCGCAGACCTTGTTGTAGAAGCCGAGCGCGGCCGGCCAGATCTGGTTGAAGACGACGCGCCCGGCGGTCGTCTCGAGAATCTTCAGGAGCGGGTCGCCGAAAATCGTCTTGCGGTTGAAATCCGGATTTTTAAACCTGACCCGTGTGTGCGTGCGGATCGAGCCTTCGGAAAGCGCGAGCTCGAGCTCGTCGGCGTTTGCGAAGAGCGGCATCCGCTTGTCCTTGTTCGCATCTTCTCCGCGGGGCTTTTGGGTGAGGTAGTAGCAGCCGAGCGGGATGTCCTGCGACGGGTTGGTGATCGGCTTTCCGCTCGAGGGCGAGAAGATGTTGTTCGGGGCCAGCATGAGCATGCGGGCCTCCATCTGGGCCTCGACAGAGAGCGGGACATGGACAGCCATCTGGTCGCCGTCGAAGTCCGCGTTGTAGGCGGTGCAGACGAGCGGGTGGATGCGGATCGCCTCGCCCTCGATGAGGAGAGGCTCGAACGCCTGGATCGAAAGCCGGTGGAGGGTCGGAGCGCGGTTGAGAAGAACCGGGTGGCCCTTGGTGACCTCCTCGAGAATATCCCAGACCTCCGGGGTCTGGCGCTCGATCAGCTTCTTGGCACTGCGAACCGTGTGGACATGGCCCTGTTCTTTGAGGCGGCGGATGATGAACGGCTCGAAGAGGACGAGCGCCATTTTTTTCGGCAGCCCGCACTGGTTGAGCTTGAGCTCCGGACCGATGACGATGACCGAGCGGCCCGAGTAATCCACGCGTTTGCCGAGGAGGTTCTGGCGGAAGCGCCCCCCCTTGCCCTTGAGCATGTCGCTGAGGGATTTCAGCGGGCGGTTGGCGGCACCGGTGACGGCGCGGCCGTGGCGGCCGTTGTCGAAAAGCGCGTCCACCGATTCCTGGAGCATGCGTTTTTCGTTGCGGATGATAACCTCCGGGGTCTTCAGTTGGAGGAGGGTGCGGAGGCGGTTGTTCCGGTTGATGACGCGGCGGTAGAGATCGTTGAGATCCGAGGTCGCGAACCGTCCGCCTTCGAGAGGGACCAGCGGGCGCAGGTCCGGCGGGATGACGGGAAGGACGTTGAGGATCATCCATTCCGGACGGGTTCTGGACGTCGCAAACCCCTGGACGAGCTTGAGCCGCTTGGCCAGCTTTTTACGGAGCTGCTTGCTGCGGGTGGCACCCATCTGCAGCTCGATCTCGACGTTGGCGGCTGCGAGGTCAATCTGCGCGAGAAGTTTTTGGATCGCCTCGGCGCCCATGCCGGCGGTGAAGGAATCCCCGTACTGCTCTTCCGCCTCGCGGAATTCCGACTCGGTGAGAAGCTGGCAGCGCAAGAGCGGGGTGCTGCCCGGATCAATAACAATGTAATCCTCGTAATAGATCACCCGCTCGAGCTGGCGGGACGTCATGTCAAGCATGAGGCCGAGGCGGGAGGGCATGCACTTGTAGAACCAGATGTGCGAGACCGGAACCGCGAGGTCGATGTGGCCCATGCGTTCGCGGCGGACACGCGAGAGCGTGATCTCGACGCCGCAGCGGTCGCAGATCACGCCCTTGTGCTTGATCCGCTTGTATTTTCCGCACGAGCATTCCCAGTCGCGGGTCGGGCCGAAAATGCGCTCGCAGAAGAGCCCTCCTTTTTCCGGCTTGAACGTGCGGTAGTTGATCGTCTCGGGGTTCTTCACCTCTCCCTTGCTCCAACTGCGCATCGCCTCGGGCGAGGCGACGGTGATCGCCACCTCATCAAAGCCGACCGGCTTCTGTTCGCTAAATAAATTGGCCTCTTTCATGTTATGTTTCTTTATTCGGTTGAGGTTGGAGATCAGACGAGGGAATCGCCGTGGGACGGGGCTTTTCCGCCCACCCGGACGTCCAAGCCAAGGCCCTGCATTTCTTTGATGAGTACGTTGAAGGACTCGGGCGTGCCCGCTTCGAGGGAGTTGTCGCCTTTGACAATGCTCTCGTAGATGCGGGTGCGTCCGGCGACGTCATCGGATTTGACGGTCAGGAGTTCCTGAAGCGTGTAGGCCGCGCCGTAGGCTTCGAGCGCCCAGACTTCCATCTCGCCGAAGCGCTGGCCGCCGTATTGGGCTTTTCCGCCGAGCGGCTGCTGGGTGACCAGGCTGTAAGGGCCGACCGCGCGGGCGTGGATCTTATCCGCGACCAGATGGCCGAGTTTGAGCATGTAGATGTAGCCGACGACGACCTGCTGGTCAAACGATTCGCCGGTCCGGCCGTCATAGACGGTCGACTTGCCGTTTTCGTTCGTCCAGGTGAAGCCGGGTTTGGTTTTTGCCTCTTTGAGGAACTCGCGGATCTTGGTTTCCGGAATTCCGTCGAAGACCGGCGTGGCGACCCGGAAGCCGAGCGCCTTGGCGGCGACGCCGAGGTGGGTTTCGAGAACCTGGCCGACGTTCATGCGGCTCGGCACGCCGAGCGGGTTGAGGACGATGTCCACCGGCGTTCCGTCCGCGAGGAACGGCATGTCTTCCTCCGGCACGATTTTGGCGACGACGCCCTTGTTGCCGTGGCGTCCGGCCATCTTGTCGCCGACGCTGAGCTTGCGCTTGCTGGCGATATAGACTTTGACCTGCTTGATGATGCCGGGATCCACGTCGTCGCCGCTTTCGATGCGCCCGAGGTTCTGGTCGCGCTCGTTGTCCACGTCCACGAACTTGTGTTCGAACTGCCCGATGATCTCGTTGATTTTGTTGCGGATCGGGCTCGGGTCGATTTCGACGTGGTTATAAACGGCCGCGAGCTTGCGGAGGAGCTGCTTCGTGATCTTCCGGTTCGCCGGAATGATGATCTCGCCGGTCTGCGCGTTGACGACATCGAGCGGGATCTTTTCGTTCAGGAGGATGTTCGAGAGCGAGGCTGTGAGCAGCTCGTGCAGGTCGTCCTTGCGCTTCTTGTAATCCTCGAGGATCATCTTCTGCTGGCGCTTCGACTCGGCGGGGGTCATTTTCGTGCGGGCGACCTCCTTCTTTGCGGAGACCTTCACGTCCATGACGATGCCGTAGGTCCCCGAGGGGACGGTCAGCGAGGTGTCTTTGACGTCCGCCGCCTTCTCGCCGAAGATCGCGCGGAGGAGGCGCTCTTCTGGGGCGAGTTCGGTTTCGCTTTTCGGGGTGATCTTACCGACGAGGATGTCGCCCGGCTTGACTTCCGCGCCGATGCGGATCACTCCGTCCGCGCCGAGGTGCTGGAGCGCCTCCTCGCTGACATTCGGAATGTCGCGGGTGATCTCCTCGGGGCCGAGCTTTGTGTCGCGGGCACCGATTTCAAACTCATCGATGTGGATTGAGGTGTAGATGTCCTCCTTGACCACTCGCTCGGAGATGAGGATCGCGTCCTCGAAGTTGTAGCCGTTCCAAGGCATGAACGCGACGAGGACGTTGCGCCCGAGGGCGAGTTCTCCCCGCTCCGTGTTCGGGCCGTCCGCGATGACCTCGCCTTTTTTGACGTGCTGGCCCTTGCGGACGATTACCTTCTGGTTGATGCAGGTGCTCGCGTTCGAGCGCATGAACTTGCGCAGCTCGTAAACATAAACCCCATTTTCGGGATCGTGCTTGACCTTTTTCTTTCCCTCCGGAAGCTCGCCATCCTTCGTGACGGTAATGTGGGTCGCGGTGACCGAGGCGACCTTTCCGGACGCTTCGGCGCAGATCACGGCGCGGGAGTCTCGAGCCACGCGGCCCTCGAGGCCCGTGCCAACGATCGGGGCCTCGGACACCAGAAGAGGCACCCCCTGGCGCTGCATGTTCGATCCCATGAGAGCGCGGTTCGCGTCGTCATGCTCGAGGAACGGGATCAGCCCCGCGGCAACCGAAACAAGCTGCTTCGGCGAGACATCCATGTATTGGATCTGCGAGGGCTCGACCTCGAGGAAGTCCCCGCGGTAGCGCGCCGAAACCCGCTCGCCGGTCAGCCGGCCGTGGGAATCCACCGAGGAGTTCGCCTGCGCGATATAAAAATTCTCATCGCGATCCCCGCTGAGATATTGGACCTCATCGGTGACGCGGGCGTTGGCGACTTTCCGGTAGGGAGTCTCGATGAACCCGAACTCGTTGATGCGCGCAAACGTGCTGAGCGAGCTGATGAGCCCGATGTTCGGGCCCTCAGGCGTCTCAATCGGGCAGATCCGCCCGTAGTGCGACGGATGGACGTCGCGGACTTCGAAGCCCGCGCGGTCGCGGCTGAGTCCGCCTGGCCCGAGTGCCGAGAGGCGGCGCTTGTGGGTGAGTTCGGACAGCGGGTTCGTCTGATCCATGAACTGGCTGAGCTGGCTGCGGCCGAAGAAATCGCGGACGACCGCGCTGAGCGACTTCGGGTTGATCAGCTTCTGCGGGGTGATCTGATCCACATTGGCATCGAAAAGCGTCATGCGCTCGCGCACCAGGCGCTCGGTGCGGGCGAGCCCGACCCGGCACTGGTTGGCGAGAAGCTCGCCCACGGTCCGCACGCGGCGGCTGCCGAGGTGGTCGATGTCGTCGGTCATCCCGTCGCCATTGCGCAGCCGGACGAGGTATTTCATCGCGGCGACAAAATCCTCCTTGGTGAGGATGCGTTCCTCCTCGCGGACGTCGAGCCCGAGCTTCTGGTTGATCTTGTGCCTGCCGACACGCCCGAGATCGTAGCGCTTGGAGTCAAAGAACAGCCGCTTCAGCATCCCGCGGGCGTTCTGCACGGTGGGCGGATCGCCGGGGCGGAGCTTGCGGTAGATGTCTTTCAGCGCCTCGTCCTCGTCGTGGGCCGGATCTTTTTTCAGCGACTTGATAATCGTGTCATCGTTTTTCGTATCGACGACCTTGACCGATTTGTGGCCGAGGGTGAGGAGTTTGCGGACGGTGGCGGCGTTGAGCGGCTCGAACGCGCGGGCGACAGTGATTTCCCCGTCGCGGATGTCCGCGATGAGAACCTTCGTGGTGATTTCCTCCTCCTCGAGCCGCTCGCTGAGCTTCAGATCCTCGACTTGGTAGAACAGCTTGATGATGTCCTCGTCCGTGGGGTGGCCGAGCGCGCGAAGGAATGTCGTCGCAAGAAATTTCCGGCGGCGCTTCCGTCGGTCGAGATAGACGTAGAGCAGGTCGCTCGTGTCAAACTGAACCTCGATCCATGACCCGCGGTCGGGGATGATCCGGAACCCGTGGAGGATTTTTCCGTTGGTGTGGACGGATGTCTCGAAGCAAATCCCCGGCGACCGGTGGAGTTGGGAAACCACGACGCGCTCGGCGCCGTTGATCACGAACGTGCCCTGCGGGGTCATGAGCGGGAGTTCGCCCATATAGACCTTTTCCTCCTTCGTGCAGCGCTCGTCCTTGTAGCGGAAAGTGACGTAAAGCGGGGCGCTGTAAGTCTGTCCCTCGCGCTGGCAGTTCAGTGCCGAGAGCTTGGAATCGCCGAGATCGTAGCTCACGAAATCCAGCGAAGACTTGTCCTCGAATCCGAAAATCGGAAAAAACTCGCGGAACACCGCCTGGAGGCCGACGTTCCGGCGCTTCGCCAGCGGCGTGTCTTTTTGGAAAAACTCGTTGTAGGAGTTGATCTGGAGCTCGATGAGGTTGGGCGGCTCGATGGCCTCCTGCAATTTTCCGAAATGGATACGTTCAGACATGGTGGATTCGAGTGGCTTGTTCCGCAAATGGCCGGCTGTGCCGACCGGTCCGCCCCGGTGCCGTCAACCGCCCGCTCCCCTCAAACGCAAACGATCCGTGCAGGCAGGCGGAGGAAATCCCGCCCGTCTGGTGACGGATTGATTCATGCTCGAGCAGAGATGGACAGAGTGACAGAGCCGTGGCTTTCAGCGAAGGTGAGAAAGTAAAGGGATCCGCAGAGAGATCAAGATTTTTTTCGAGATCTCTCTGCGGGGATGGATTATTTGATTTCGACTTTGGCGCCGGCGGCTTCGATCTTTTTCTTGATCTCCTCCGCCTCTTCCTTGGTCACGCCCTCCTTGAGGGACTTGGGTGCGCTCTCGACGAGGGCCTTGGCCTCGGCGAGGCCGAGTCCGGCCACGGCGGCGCGCACTTCTTTGATGACGGCGATCTTGTTGCCGCCGGCTTCGAGAAGGATGACATCGAACGCTGTCTTCTCCTCCGCCGGAGCGGCTGCGGCCGCGGGTCCGGACGCTGCGGCCGCGACCGGCGCGGCGGCGCTGACGCCCCATTTTTCTTCGAGTTGTTTCACCAGGCCGGCGATCTCCAGGACGGTGAGTCCGCTGAGCTGGTCTACGAGTGCTGTTGTGTCTGCCATGTTATGTTTTCTGTTTTGGTATCGTCGCGCCCCGAAGCCTCAGGGCATTTGAGCCGGGCAGCCGCCCGACCGACAAGGAACCGGTTTTTTTCTTGGTTTTGTTGATGTCGCACGACGGGGCTTCCGAACGTCTTGCGAAATGGTTTCGAAATGGTTTTGTTAGGCGGCGTCTCCGGACGCGTCGGCTTTGGCTTGGAGGATGCGGGCGAGGCTGGCGGCCGGCTCGTTGAGGAGGCGGACGAGTTGGCTGGCCGGCGTTTGCAGGAGCCCGAGGAGTTTGGCTTGCAGTGCTCCCTTGCTCGGGAGATCCGCCAGCTCGGCAACCTGTGCGGCCGTCAAAGGGGCATTGTCGAGAACGCCCGCTCGGACCACCGGCTTCTGGAACTCTGCCGCGAAGGTCTTGAGCGTTTTAGCGGCCGCGCAAATGTCGGATTCCCCGGTGACCATCGCGGTCTGTCCGGCCAGCGAGGTGTCCAGCCCAGGCATCCCGAGATCCTTCGCCGCGATTTTGAGGAACGTGTTGCGAACCACGCGGAGGCGGGCCCCGGCGCCGGCGAGCCGGGTGCGGAGCTCCTCAAAATGGAGCACCTTCATGCCGGTGTAATCCACCAGGAGCAGGTAGGGCGAGGATTGCAGTTTTTCGCGGACGTCCGCGACGATCAAAGTTTTCTCGGGTCTCATGTTAGTGCTTGAGGAATGGGGTCGGATCCACAGCGATGCCGGGGGTCATCGTGGCGGCGAGGGTGATGGTTTCCACGAAGGAGCCCTTGGCCGTGGCCGGGCGGGCCTTGATGACGGCTTCGATGACGGCGGTGCCGTTCTCCAGGAGGGCGGACTCGTCGAACGCGAACTTGCCGATCGGGACGGCGACGTTGGCGTTTTTGTCGAGCTTGAATTCCACGCGTCCGGCCTTGACCTCTTTGACGGCCTTCGCGGTGTCGTCGGTGACGGTGCCGGTCTTCGGGTTCGGCATCAGGCCGCGCGGCCCGAGCACCCTGCCGAGCTTGCGGACTTCGGCCATGGCCGACGGGGTCGCGACGGCGACGTCGAAATCGGAAAACCCGCCGGTGACTTTTTTGATCAGATCCTCAAAGCCGACAAACTCGGCGCCGGCTTCGCGGGCCGCATCGGCGGACTGGCCGGTTGCGAAGACGAGGACGCGGACATTTTTTCCACTGCCGTTCGGGAGCGGGCAGGTGCCGCGAACCATCTGGTCGCTCTGCTTCGCATCCACCCCGAGCTTGAACGACAGGGTCACGGTTTGGTCGAACTTCGCCGGAGGAAGGGTCTTCAAAGTTTTGAGTGCCTCCCCGAGCGGGTATTTCTTGCTGCCGTCGATGATTTCGGCGGCGGCGCGATAACGTTTGCTTCTTGCTTTTTGCATTTTTTTTGCAGTGCGATCGACCGGGTGGTCTCCTGCGTGTTGTGTGTGTTTCTCTTTCCCGCCAGTTGTCGGGAGCCGCGCAGAATAACCGTCCCGTGCGGCATGTCAAAGAAAAAAAGAAAATAAATTTGACAGGGTGCCGCGGGGAATTAGGATGCCCTCCCCGCCGGTCTGGCGGAAAAAGTATTTTCATGAACGCACTCATCCTCGAAGAAGCCGCGAAAGTTATCCCGGAACCCCAGGTTCTTATCAACATGGTATCCCGCCGTGTGAAGCAACTGATGGCCGGAAGCCGGCCGATGGTGGAGGTCGAGTTCCGCATGGGGCTGGCGGACATCGCGCTCACGGAAATCGCCAAAGGCAAGCTGGGCGTCGCCGCGAAGCCCGCAGCCTGAGGGATCGCGGGGAAGCGTCCCCATGTCGGCCGAGATCACCACGAACAGGAAAGCCCTCCGGGATTATCATATCCTGGAAAGGTTCGAGGCGGGCATCGAGCTCGTCGGCACGGAAGTCAAATCGATCCGCGCCGGGCTGGCTTCGCTGCAGGGGTCATTTGCCCGCATGGACGGCCCCAACCTCTGCCTTTACGAATCGACCGTCCAGCCCTACGAGCGCGCCAGCCACGAGCAGCATGAAATCAAGCGCGTCCGCAGGCTCCTCCTGCACCGCACAGAAATCGACCGTCTTGTCGGCGAGATCGAACGGGCCGGCCGCACGGTCGTCGCCCTCCGGATGTATTGGAAAAATGGCCGCGTCAAAGTCGAGCTCGGGCTGGGGAAAGGGAAGGACGGGGGAGACAAGCGCGCCGACCTGAAAAAGCGGGTGGTGGATCGCGAGGTGGACCGCGCGATATCGGACTTCCAGCGCAAGCGCTGATCGCGCGGAGGGCGTCAGCCTATTTCTCTTTCGCCTCTCTGGCTGCGGCCTCGTAAATCGCACGCCAGTAGGCGAGACGTTCCTTGACCCGTTTTTCCATGCCGTTTTCCGTGGGCTCGTAGTAGGTGCGGCCCTCGGGGAGGTAGGCCTGGGGGACGTAGGATCCCTCGAAGTCGTGGCTGTACTGGTAGCCTTTCGCGTGGCCGAGGCGTTCGGCGCCTTTGTAGTGGCCGTCGCGGAGATGGGGTGGGACAGCGAGTGTCCGGCCCTCGCGGACTTCCTGCGATGCCTTTCCGATGGCGACCGTGCAGCGGTTGCTTTTCGGCGCGGTGGCCAGGTAGACGGTCGCGTGAGCGAGGAGGAGGTTCGCCTCGGGGAGCCCGACGAACTCGACTGCCTGCTGGGCGGCCATCGCGACCACGAGGGCGTTCGAATCCGCCATGCCGATGTCCTCGCTCGCGCAAATGACAATCCGCCGCGCGATGAACCGGATCTCTTCGCCCGCATGGAGCATCTTGGCGAGCCAGTAGAGCGCGGCGTCCGGGTCGCTGCCGCGCATGCTTTTGATAAAGGCGCTGATCGTGTCGTAATGGGCGTCGCCGGTGCCGTCATAGACGACCGCCTTTTGCTGGATGCTTTCCTCTGCGGCGCGGAGCGTGATCCGCACGGAGCCGTCGTTTTCCGGCGGGGTGGTGAGGGCGGCGATTTCGAGCGCGTTGAGGCAGCGGCGGGCATCCCCGTCGCTGAGCCGCGCGAGGTGTGCGCCGGCATCCGGATCCAGCGTGATCCGCAAGCCCCCGAGACCGCGCGCGTTGTCGGCAAGCGCCCGGTCCATGAGGGGAAGAAGGTCGGCCTCGGAGAGCGGCTCGAGCTGGAACACCTGCGAGCGCGACAGGAGCGCGCTGTTGACGCTGAAGAACGGGTTCTGGGTTGTCGCGCCGATCAGCCGGACGAGCCCGTTCTCGACTTCCGGGAGGAGGACGTCCTGCTGGGCCTTGTTGAACCGGTGGATCTCGTCCACGAAGAGGATCGTCTTTGTTTTTGCGCGCCGCAGAGCGGCTCCGGCGATGACGCGGCGGATGTCTGCCACATTGCTTTCGACGCCGCTCAGGCGTTCGAACTTCGCTTCCGTCGCGCCGGCAATCACCTGCGCGAGCGTCGTCTTCCCGGTACCCGGCGGGCCGAAAAGGATCAGCGAGGAAATCCGGTCCGCCTCGATCGCCCGCCGCAGGAGCTTCCCCGGACCCAGGATGTGCTGCTGTCCGGAAAATTCCGCCAGCGTGCGCGGACGCATCCGGGCGGCCAGCGGCGCGTCGGCCGCAACCACGCGATCCGGTTCCTGAAAAAAATCCTCCATGCGATGAGGATGTAGCTGATTTTTCTCGCAAGCCAAGGCGCGATGATATACGAATTTTTTTCATGAAAACCCTGCTTGTCCCTCTCGATACGAGCTCCGGCACCGCGAAGGTTCTTTCCGTTGCCGACTCGCTTGCCCGCCCGCTCCATGCGAAGGTTGTCATTCTTCACGTCATCGAGCCGGTCGCGACATATGTCCCGGTCGGCACGGGGATGGATGTGATTGCGACGTCCGCGCCGGAGATCGACAGCGAGCAGGCCGCCGAAGACGCAAAAAAGCGCCTCGAGATGCTGGCGGCACCGTTCCGGGCGGCGGGCCTCGATGTTGCATGCGAGGTGACACTCGGTCTGGCGGCCGACGAAATTCTCGACCAGGCAAAAATGCTTGCGGCGGACTTCATCGTTCTCGGATCCCACGGTCACGGGGCGCTTTACCACCTCTTCGGCGGCAGCGTGGTTACGGGCGTCCTGAAGCACAGCCCGTGCCCGGTTGTCGTGGTCCCGGTGCATGCCTGAGAGAGTTCTCGCCGCGCGGTTTCTCCGGAGTTGCGGTTTTAAGATTCGACTCCAGCCGGGGGAATCCTCCAAGATCGCCGGATGAAGATTCTGATGGCGGCGAGCGAGATGGCACCGTTTGCGGGCATCGGGGAATTTGCCGATGAGATGCTGGCGCTGGCCGCCCAGCTTGGCGGGGCCGGCAACGAGGTGACGGTCGTCCTCCCGTATTACCGCTGCATTCGGGAGGAGAAATCCCACAAGGTGAAGCGCACGAAGATCAAATTTTCCGTGCCCGTCGGCCCGTCGAAGCTCGCGGCGGAGATTTTCGAGGCCCGCGCGCCCGGCGGCGTTCAGGTGCTCTTCGTCTCGCGCGACGAGTTTTTCGACCGCAGCGGGCTCTACGGAGCGGAGGGGCGCGACTACCAGGACAACTCGGCGCGGTTCATCTTTTTTACAAAATGCGCGGTCGAGCTGGCGCGGCGGCTTTCTCCCGAAGTCGTGCATGTCCACGGCTGGCAGGCGGCGCTCCTCCCGGTGTTCGCGCGGGATCAGAGGCTGCCGACCGTCACGGTTCTCTCCCCGCACAGCCTCGAATACCAGGGGAATTTTTGGAGCTATGACTTTGCGCTGACAAACCTTCCGGGCGAGAATTTTTCCGCGCGCGGCCTCGAATTTTTCGGGAGCATGAACTTCCTGAAAGGGGGGATCCTGGCCGCCGATTCGGTCGTCCTGCCCGGGCGGCGTTATGTGGCGGAGATGCAGACGCCGGCATTCGGATGCGGGCTGGAAAACGTGCTCCGTGAGCAGTGCGAGAAATTGGAAGGCATCCCCGACGGGCTCAAGGAATCCGCTTGGCCGGTCTTCCCACCCGAAGAGAAGCCCCGCGCGCGGAACGAGCTTTTCTCCCGGACCGGCCTCGATCCCGCCGGCAGGATTTTCCTTGCCGATTCCTCCGCGACGCGGGGAGCGGGAGTTGACATCCTGCTCGAAGTGCTCGACCGCCTGCCGGCCGAGGAGGCGCGCGTGCTCCTGCTCGGGCCGGTCGCGGATGGCGAGCGCGTGGCGCTGGGCGTCGCGCTGCGCCGGCACGCCGGACGCTTCGCCAACATCGTGCCGGTGGACGCCGAACTCCTCCACTTCGCGCTTTCGGGCTCGGATTTTCTCCTGCTGCCTGGACCGGTCGAGCCGGGCGGCGAACTCCTCATGCTCGCGCTCCGCAACGGGGTCCTCCCCATCGCCGCCCACTGCGGCGGGATCAGGCAGTTCGTCGAGGATTACGATCCGGTCAGCGGTCGGGGGAACGGGTTTGTCTTTTACCGCCATTCCACGGACTCCCTGCGCGATGCAATCCACCGTGCTGTCCGCACCGGCGACACGACTCCGCTCGTCGAGGCCGCGCGCGCGACCGACTGCACCTGGGCCGCCTCGGCTAAACGCCACGAGGAGCTTTACCGCCGCCTGCTCGCCCGTTCCGGACACGCCGTCGCGTGATTGCGAAATAATTTCTTGCTCCGGAGTAAAGATTCCCTACATTCGGCAGCGAGGCCCTAATGGGGGCATGGTAGGTTGCTAGTTGTTTTTCTTTCGGCGAGAGCCGCAAATTCTCATTGGCGATTTGAAATCCGGCAACCGGAAACAGCCGCACAGAACAGACCTCGAAACATACAAACCTATGAAAAGTAAACTCTACGTCGGGAATCTTTCCTTCGACACCACCGAGACAGATCTTAACGATCTTTTCTCTCAAGCCGGAACCGTCAGCGAGACGGCTCTCATCACCGACAAAGAAACCGGCCGCTCGCGCGGATTCGCCTTTGTCACCATGTCTGATTCGGATGGCGCGCAAGCGGCGGCCACCAAATTCAACGGCATGGAGCTGCACGGGAGAAAGCTCACCGTCAACGAAGCCAAGGACCGCGAGTCCGGCAGTGGTGGTGGAGGTGGTGGAGACCGCCGTCCCCCGCGCCGCTACTAATCACTTCAACCAAAAGCGCCCCGGTTCACGCCGGGGCGTTTTTTTTGCTTTGATCGCACGATGAAACCCGAAAATCGAGATGTTCAACCGCGATGTTTCTGTGCGCCGGCGCGATTTTCGACCACCCCCTCGTGTATCACGCAATGAGATTCCGGCTTCTCGCATGGGCCGCGCTTCTGCTCGCGGCGCCGGGGTTGCAAAGCGCTTCCTCCCCGCTCGCCGAAGGGGCCCCCGGCATTTATTCCGGATTCTACGAAAACGGAGCGTTTCAATCGCTCACGTTCATGAATTCAGTTTATGGATGGGACACATTTTTTTACGCTGGGTTTCTCGGTTCCGGGCGGGTGATTGCGAATGTCGAAGCCGGGCTGGTTTGGGACGGGCACGAGGCATTCCTGCGTCCCGCCGGATCTCCCCCGGCGGTTGGCATGACGTTTGCCGGGACGGGTGTTTTGGCGGAAACGGACTACCATGCCACGATGGTCGGGCAGGTGCTTGCGGGAACGGGATATGTGACCGGCACCGATCCGGCACAATACACCTACGTGGGAATCGGGATGGCTCCCCTGGCGGAAATCTGGTCCGGGGCGATCGCCACTTCGTTTCCCAAAACGGATAAATTAGAGGATATCGGATCGTTCGAAACGACCGCCGCTTCGACCGTGTCGGTTTATCAAAAGTTTTTTCAGGGCATTCCCGGTGCGGCGCCTGGCGTGATCAAGAAGCCGGATGTGATCAACAGCAGCTGGGGCGGAGGGGATCCGGCGGCGGTCTCCGATGAGATGCTGGCCATTGACGGGCTCGCCCGGCAGAATCCCAATGTCGCGTTCGTGGCATCGGCAGGAAACGGTGGAAGCGCACAGGTCTCCGCGCCGGCCGCCACTTACAACAGCATCGCGGTCGGCTCGCTCGGCGGGGCCTCGTTCCTGGTGCCTTCGTCGATCAGTTCACGAGGCGCCGTCGATTTCTACAACCCGGTTACCGGCGTGACCCTGACCGGCGTGCGCGCGGCGGTGGACATCGCCGCCGCCGGAGAAGATTATTTCCTTGCGGCGTATCTTGGCCCGACCGGTTCGCTTGGCGCATCGACCGCCCCGGTGATTGTCGGAATGCTGCAAGACCCGTCGCCGACCGACCAGTATTTCCTCAACATGAGCGGGACGAGTTTTTCCGCGCCGCTCGTTTCGGGCGGGATTGCACTGCTCAAAGATGCGGCGGCAAACCACCCGTTTCTCAACCTCAACGCCATCCCTGCCGCCAACGACACGCGCGTCATCAAATCGGTTTTGATGGCGGGCGCGACCGAGACCACCGGCTGGGACAACGGGCAGGCGTCCGACGCGCACGGTGTGATCCGGACCGCCCAGGCGCTCGACTACGCGACCGGCGCCGGCGCGCTCAACCTGAACAATGCGGTCGACATCTATCTCCTGGCCGGCACCCGCGATGTCTGGGGGACGGCGGGGGGATCCGTTTCCGAAACCGGCTGGGATTATGGCGTCGTCTCGCTTTCGGGTTCGAACGACTACCTGCTCTCCAACGCGTTCGATTCCCCTGTCGAGCTCACCGTGTCCCTGAACTGGTTTGCCGACGTCTCGTTCGATGACGCGGAGTCGGTCGGGCAAAGCCTGAGCTTCGCCGACTTGAACCTCGAGGTGTGGAATGTCGTTGCCGGCGGGTTTTCGACCCTCGCCGCCGCCTCGGCTTCGATTTACAACAACGCCGAATTTCTGCGGATCGATCTGCCGGCCGGAGATTACGGCCTGCGCGTCACATTCAGCGGGCTCATTTTCGAAACCGTTTCCGGGAGCACTACCGACGAGGCCTACGGGCTCGCGTGGCAGTCGCAAGCGATCCCGGAACCCACCTCGATTTTCCTGATTGTTTTCGCGGCCGGGCTTGCCGCGATCCGATCCCGGCGTGCGCGTCATTTTTCCGGATTTGCAGGCCTGTCCCGTGAAACCTCCGCGGGCGATCCGGCTTGAACCGGCCAGGCGGGAGCATCTCAGAAAGTTGCAGCGCACAGGGGGAACGGGCGTCCCGCCCGTTTGGAGACTGAAAATCGTATCGAAGTGATGTGCCTCACACGGGCGGGACGCCCATGCCCCCTTGGAAGATCCGCGAAGTTGCAACTTTCGGAGATGCCCACGGCGGTCCGGGTCAGCGTTTCTTGCGTGGTGGTTTCGGGTAGGCGCCGCGGTTGCGGGGTTCGATTTTTGCGGTTCCGGAGCCGGATTTGAGTTCCATGATCTGGTCGCGGAGGAGAGCGGCGCGCTCGTATTCGAGGTTCGCGGCAGCGGCGGCCATGTCACGTTCGAGTTCGCGGATGAGCTCGTGGAGGTCGAACTCCGCGGCGTCCTCATGGATGATCCCCCGCTCGAGCTCGCGGGCTTTAAGAATGGTGTGAAGGCTTTCCTGCACCGCCCTCTTGACGCTTCTGGGTGTGATGTTGTGCTCCCGGTTGTATTCCTCCTGCCGCTTACGGCGGTAGTCGCAGACATCCAGAAGCGCCTGCATGCTTTTGGTGATGGTGTCGGCGAAAAGAACCACCTCGCCGTTGATATGGCGCGCCGCGCGGCCAGCCGTCTGGATCAGGCTGGTCTGGCTGCGGAGATAGCCCTCCTTGTCCGCATCGAGGATGCAGACCAGCGAGACCTCGGGGAGATCGAGGCCCTCACGCAGAAGGTTGATGCCAACCAAAATGTCGCAGTCTCCCGCGCGCAGCCCGCGCAGGATTTCCACCCGCTCGATCGTGTCGATGTCGCTGTGCAGGTAGCGCACCTTGAGGCCGGTTTCCCGAAGGTAATCCGCGAGATCTTCCGCCGTCCGCTTGGTCAGGGTGGTGACGAGCACGCGTTCGCCCTGCTCGATCCGCCTGCGGCAGAGCTCGATCGTGGCATCAATCTGCCCCTTCAGCGGCCGGATGCTGATCTTCGGGTCGAGAAGCCCGGTCGGACGGATGATCTGCTCGATGACCAGGGGGGCGCCCGGCGTGAGGACGTCGAGGGGTTCCTGGGCTCCGTGCCGCCCCATATTTCGGATCGAAGAAGTCGGCGCTGACGGAGCAGCGCCCTCCAGATTTTGCGGCGGGACTGTTTGCCCAAACGGGCGGGACGCCCGTTCCCCATGGGAAATGCAATCTGCGGAGAGGCGTCGGCCTCCGGGGATGTCCTTCTCCGGGTTGGCGATCCATCCGGTGTTTCCCGCGATGCTGTTGCGCATTTCGAACGGTCCGGGCGTCGCGCTGACATAGACGGCCTGGCCGCTCATCTCCATGAACTCGCCGAAATTGAGCGGGCGGTTGTCGAGCGCGCTCGGGAGGCGGAACCCGTAGTTGACAAGGACGGATTTTCGCGAGCGGTCGCCCGCGAACATCCCGCCGACCTGCGGGACGGTGGCGTGCGACTCGTCCATGACAAGGAGCGTGTCCTTCGGCAGGAAGTCCATGAGCGTGTAAGGACGCGAGCCGGGCGGGCGCCCGCTCAGGTGGCGGGAGTAGTTTTCGATCCCGCTGCAGAACCCCATCTCCTGCATCATCTCGAGGTCGAACTCGGTGCGCATCTTGATCCGCTGGGCCTCGATAAATTTGCTGTCCCGCTCGAACTCGACGACTCGCGCCTCCATCTCCCTGCGGATATCGCCCATCGCGCGGTTGAGCTTATCGTAGGGGGTCACGAACTGCTTGGCCGGGAAAAGCGTGAACGTCGTCAGCGTCGCGGAGACGTGGCCGGTCAGCGGGTCGAACCGGCTGATCCGCTCGATCTCGTCGGCGAAAAATTCCACGCGCACCGCCTCGTCCTCACTCTGCGCGGGATGGATTTCGACGACGTCGCCGCGGACCCGGAACTTCCCGCGTGCGAACGCGATGTCGTTCCGCTCGTAGAGCATCTCGACGAGCTTTGTCAGGAGGGCTTCGCGGCTCATCTGCTGGCCGGGCCGGATCGTCACGAGCATCTGCAGAAAATCCTCCGGCGAGGCGAGTCCGTAGATGCACGAGACGCTGGCGACGACGATCGTATCCCGGCGGCTGAGCAGCGAGCTCACCGCCGAGAGCCGGAGCCGCTCGATGTCCTCGTTGATCGAGGAATCTTTTTCGATGAATGTGTCCGAGCGCGGAAGATACGCCTCCGGCTGGTAGTAGTCGAAGTAGCTCACGAAATACTCGACCGCGTTCCGGGGAAAGAACTGCTTGAACTCGCTGTAGAGCTGGGCGGCGAGAGTCTTGTTGTGCGACATGATGAGCGCCGGGCGCCCGAGATTCCGGATGACATTCGCCATCGTGAAGGTCTTCCCGGATCCGGTGACCCCGAGCAGCGTCTGGTGACGGTTCCCGGCAAGGAGCGAACGGGTGAGCGCCTCAATCGCCCGCGCCTGGTCGCCCTGCGGCTCGTAGCTGGAAGCGAGATCGAATCCCACGCTTTAAGCAACCCGGTGGCGGATCTGCGACCGGAGGACGAGGTAAAGGGTGAAGAAAAGCGCGAACGTGGAAACGACGAGCACCACGGAATTGAACCACAGGATTCCGGCGCGCAGCCCCCAGTATTCCTTCACCGGCCCGAAGAAGACATTGAGGTGCCGGTTCTCCCGGTAGTCGCTCTGCTCCATCTCCGCCTTCGAGATCAGGTCGGTGACTTTCTGGTTCACATAGAGCTGCTCGGCCGTCGTCCCGCTTCCCACGCCTTTGAAAACCGAACGGTCAAACGGGCCGCCCGCGATGATGGCATCCACTTTTTTGAACTGGGCATCCAGCGTCTTGGGATCCGAGGCCTCGAGCCCGGAGAGGACGGCGAGGGTATCCTTCAAATCTTCGAGCCGGTTCTCCTGCGCCGGCGAGAGGGTCTTTTTCCCGACGAGCCGGTTGATCTGGCTCTGGATCGTTTCCTGCCGGCGTGTGAGCGGGTTCAGTTTCGCCTGGGCGAACACCAGCGCCTCGTAGGACCAGCGCGTGGGCATGAGCTCGCAGATCAGCGGCACCTGCAGGTCGCTGCGCGCAGGCATCGCGCTGCCGGGGTGGCTGTTCACCCACTGGTGGATCGAATAAACGAAATCCAGGTTGCGGTTCATCTCCTCGTATTTGATGAGCGCGCCGCTCAGGATGATCTGGGGGATGAGCACCGCCGGGATGATCAGGATGGCTGTTTTGCTTTCCGCCACGAGCGAGGAAATGACCAGGCCGAGAGCCGCCCCGCAGCCCGCCGTGAAAAACATCGCCCAGAAGACGATCCCGAATCCGCAACGCACCGACAGCAGTGCGTTTCCGATCCATGCGAAAAGCGCGCACTGGATCAGCGCGAACGCCGCCAGGGTCAGCGCCTTGGCGAGGACATAATACGGCAGCCGCACGTCGAGGTTCCTCTCCCGCATGAGCACCGGCCGGTCACGGATGATGTCGTCCACGCTGTTCGTCAGGCCGAGAAACATCGCCACGACGAGCGCGAGGAAAAGATAGGTGGGGATGTGGAACGCCGAGGCGAAATCGTAAACGTCGCTGACCGAATACCGGAGGACCATCCCGGTGAGAAGCGCAAGCAGCGGCGCCTCAAGGATCGTCGTGAGGAGGTTCGCCGGATTCCTCAGCTTGCTGATGAACGCACGCTTGAGAAGCACCATGAACTGGTGCCATTCCTCGCGCCAGCGGACCGGCGCGCGTCGGCGCACCGGCGCGGGCGGTGGAGCGGGCTCGCGCGGTGCGGACGGCTGCCGGACGTCTTTCATCAGCAGGTAGGCCTCGTATTTGTCGCGCCAGTAGTCGGGAGAAAACCGGCGGGCCGGCACGAGCTGGCCCCGGTTGTTCTCCTCGAAGATGATGTCGCCGCCGAGATCGCGCAGCGGGGTCTCGAGTACATCGAAAATGAACTCCGGACGGGTCGTGCCGCAGGCCTCGCAGCCGCCGAGCGCCGTCCCGAAATGCTGCTGGTGCTCGGCCTCCGCAAAATACTTCAGCATCTCCTGCGGGGTTCCGAAAAAGACGAGCTTCCCGCCGCGGTCGAGCAGGGCCGCCTTGTGGAACATCTGGAAAATCTTCGAGGTCGGCTGGTGGATCGTGACCAGCACGATCTTGTTGTGCGACATCCCCCGGATGATCTCGATCACGTGCTCGGAATCTTTCGAGGAGAGCCCGCTCGTCGGCTCGTCGAAGAGGAAGACGTCCGCCGAGCTGACCATGTCGAGGCCGATGTTCAGGCGCTTGCGCTCGCCGCCGCTCAGGGTCTTTTTGTGCGCGCTGCCCACGACGAAATTCCTGCGCTCGTTGAGCCCGAGCTCGGCAAGCTTGCCGTCCACCCGCCGGAGCCGCTCGCGCCGCGAGAGGTGGGGGGCGCGGATTGCGGCCGCGAAATTCAGGTTCTCCTCGATCGTGAGGTGCTCGTCGAACGCATCGTATTGCGGGACGTAGGTGACATATTTTTTGAGGGCGTCGTAGTTCGTGTAAAGCGAGCGGTTGTTGAAGAAGACGTCGCCCTGGTGCGGCGGGAACTGCCCGGAGAGAGCGCGCATGAGCGTGCTCTTCCCGCACCCGCTGGCACCCATCACGCAGACCATCTCGCCGCGCTGCACGGAAAACGAGAGCCCGTCGATCGCAACGCTCCCGTTTGAAAACCGGCAGACGAGGTCGCGCGCCTCGATCGAGCGGATGACATTCCTCTCCTCCTCGATCAGGCGCTCGGTGAAGTTGCATCGGAGGATCTGGCCGATATCCACGCGGATCGTATCTCCGTCGGCCAGCGGCGAGGTGTTCCGGACCGGCACCCCCCGCACCAGGATCGGGCGGTCGGACTGGAGGACTTCCAGGCGTCCCTCGCGGCGGTCGTAGTCGCAGAAAATCTTCAGGAGCACATCGCCGCCGGAGCCGGGCGCGAGGAGGATATCGTCCTCCTGCAGGAGGCCGGGGTTGTTAGAAACCAGATATTCGCTCTTCGAGGTTTTGAGCTGGAAGCGTCCGCCGTAGGATCGCGCGCGCCGGCGCAGGTCGCCGAGATCCAGCTCGCTGTCGTTGTGGAAAACGATTTTGTCCTCGAGCGTGGCGTCCACGACGGTTCCCTGGTTCAAGCGGACGCCCTTGAGGACGGCGTCCACGTTGCGGAGGGCGCGGACTTTGACCCGGAGGCCGAACGTCACACGCAGGCAGGAGTCGCGCGAGCGGGCCTTCTCGAGGCGCACCTCGTCGGATCCGCTCACCGCGATGAAAATCTCGGGCAGCGTGACATTTTTTTTCGCGTTGAAATAAAAGACGAGATCGGAATATGCGAGGACCTGGTCGTCGATGAGCACCCGCTGTCCGGCGTAGAGGCGGGCGAAGTCGCCCGGTTTGAGCGCGCGGCCCTGCACGACGAGGTTCCTGCCGCTCAGGTTTTTCAGGATCACCAAATCGCCATACCGGTAGGCGTTGAGCCGCTCGTCAGGCGCAAAATCCGCGAGCGCGACGTCCGAGTTTTCAGGGTTTCCGAAGCTGACCATCTCGAGCGGCGAGGCTCCGGCGCGGTATACCGCCGGGTCGGACAGGTTGTCGGAATTGAGCTGATAGACGATGTCGATCGCCTGCTCGGCCATGCCCAGCCGGGACATGAACGAGTAATACGCGATGACCTGGTCCTGGCGGAGCCCTGCCTTGGCGATGAGGTCGTAGAGCTGGACGCCGAGGAGGATCTTGCGTTCGTCGCTGAGCTGCCCGGCCAGCTTCTGAGCCATTTCGTTGAGATCCTGCTTCTCGTGCAGTGCGTCGCCGAACAGTTTTCTCAGCTCGGAATAAACGGCGTCCGGGTAGTCGTAGCGGAGGAATCCGAGCCCGGAGTCAATCTCCTCCTCCAGCAGTTCGCCGTCGATCCGCGCGAACGCGGCCAGCACCTTGATCAGCGTGGGCAGGAGGTTCGGCCCCTCGGTCACCGTGCGGGGCTTCCGCTGCAGCCTCCGGAAAAAATGCCGCGCGTGTGACCTCGCTGAAGAAAACCCGCGCAGGGCGCCTTCGATTCGGCGCTGCACGCTTCCCGGCGCTGGCTGAGAATTCACGGTTTCCACAAAACAATCAGCATATCCTCCGCCCCCGCCCATTGCAATCCGCGTGTGCGGCGCGATTCCTCCGGAGAAACGTCAGCCTCCAACCGGGCGGAAAACCAGCGCGCGAGCGCTTCGGCAAGTGCGGGGAAAAACAGGGTTGCACATGGCACGTGCGGTCCTATGTTCCTTGAAATTCGTCCGGGTATTTCCGGTTCCAAACGATCATGAACAGATACTGTGAACAGAAAGCGGGAGTGCGGCTTCGGGCGGTCGCGCGCGCGCTGCTCGCGTTGCCGGCCGCATGGTTTCTCACCTCCTGCGCAACGACCGGCGGCTACGGCCCAGGGGCCGGCGATTTCGGCGCGGTGGTTGTGGATGCGGGGCACGGCGGGCACGACCTCGGAGCGCGCGCGCGTTCCGGAGCGCCGGAAAAGTTTTTGGATCTGGACACCGCGCAGCGCCTGGCAGCCGTTCTCCGCAGGAGCGGGCTGCATGTCATCGAGACGAGAACCGGAGACTATTTTGTGACCCTCGGGCAGCGGGTCGCGATATCGAACGGCGCCGGCGGCGCCATCTTCGTCAGCGTGCACTACAACGATGCCCCGCGCTCCAGGGCCCAGGGGATCGAAATCTACTACCAGAGCCACCGGTCGAAGCGCCTGGCCGCAAACATCCTCCAGGAAACCACTCACGCCTACCGCACGCAAAACCGCGGCATAAAAAACCGCGGCTTCTACGTCCTCCGCAACAACTCCCGGCCCGCGATCCTCTGCGAGCTCGGCTTCGTCTCGAATCCCTCAGACAACCGGAACATCCACAGCCCGGAGATCCGCCAGCAGCTTGCCGAGCGGATCGCCGCAGGGATCCACGCGGAGCGAGCGAACCGGCGGCCCTCACCATGAGAAAACCCGCCCGCCTTGCGGCAGAGCGGGTTTCTACGTGGCGGGAGGGAAACTCTTCGCTTCTCTTAAAGCGAGCTTTTGAAAGCTTTTCCGGCTGAGAACTTCACGCCTTTCGACGCTTTGATTTTGATCGGTTGTCCGGTTTTCGGGTTCACGCCTTTGCGGGCTTTGCGGTTGGAAACCTTGAAGGTTCCGAATCCGATGAGCTGGACGTTTTTGGTTTTCTTGATGCCCAGCTTGATGCCGCTGATGACGGCGTTCAGCGCGCGCTCGGCGTCGGCTTTGCTGGAACCAAGGGTTTTCTGGACGGCTGTGACGAGTTCAACTTTGTTCATGAGGCTATTTTGTTTTTAAGTTTGTTTTGAAGTTCGGTGGTGGACTTCTCAGGGGCGACATTGCCAAGAATTTGCGGACGGTGTCAAGCGGCGAGCGGAGATTTCAGAAAAAAATTCGCTCTCATTTGGCGGACTCAGACATCCTGATCTCTCCCGGAGAAAATGAAAGGGCGAGGAAAACGGATGTCCCCCATCCGAGTCGAAAATCAGTGCCCACACGGGCGGGACACCCCGTGCCCCCTGTGCGTTCGCATCTCACAAGTTTTCCTCGCAGGTCAGGATGTCTGAGACTGCGCGGAAGTGGACATTTTTCCGCTTTGAGAAGATGCTCCCCTCCATGCAGGAGAAAATCGTTGGATGGGGAGTTGTGGGTCCGGGGGCAATCGCACGCAAGTTTGCACGGGATCTCCGGGTCGCACAAGGCGGACACCTGCGGGCGGTGGCGGGCCGGGATCACTCGCGGGCCAAAGCTTTCGGTGAGGAGTTTGGCGCCGCCCGCGCGTGCGACAACATTTTGGCGCTCGCGGAAGATCCCTCGGTGGACATCGTCTATATCGCAACGCCGCATAGCGCGCACTTCGCTGCCGCCAGGATTCTTCTCCAGCATGGCAAGCACGTGCTGATCGAAAAGCCGATGACGGTCAATGCCGCGCAGGCGCGGGAACTTATCTCCATCGCCCGGGCAAACCGCGTTTTCCTTATGGAGGCTATGTGGACGCGGTTCCTGCCGGTTTACCGGAGGGTGAGGAAATGGATCGACGAGGGGCGCATCGGAAAATGCCGCTGCGTGACGTCCAGCTTTTGTATACGGGGCAATCAGGATCCCTCCAGCCGATTGATGAATCTTGATTTGGCGGGTGGCGGACTCCTGGATCTCGGCGTTTACAACCTGGCGATGACCCAATTTGTTTTCGGCGGGAAGCCCGACCGGATCCATGCGTCCGCCAACTTTGCGGAGACAGGAGCCGACGAGATGCTTTCGGTTTCCCTCGGCTATCGGAATGCGATCGCTCAATTCGCGTGCGGGTTCGCAGCGCTGGGCGACAACTCGCTGATTATTGCCGGTGAAGCCGGGTGGGTTCGCGTTCCAGCGACGTTCATTTCGGCGCAGGAGGCGACGCTGACGGTCGGAAGCGACACCGAAACGATTCGGGAACCTTTCCGGGGAGAAGGATTTGAATACGAGATCGAGGAGGCGATGCGCTGCCTGCGCTCCGGCGAAATCGAAAGCCCGGTCATGCCGCTTGCCGACTCGCTCGAAACGGTTGTGATCATGGATGAAATCCGCTCCCAAATCGGGTTGCGGTATCCGTTCGAGTAATTTCCCCCTGCCGCACGCGCCGGGATTCAATTCGATTCGTCGGCCGGCACCACGGGTTCCGGCTCGGTTGCCGCGCCCTTTTCTCCGGGGTTCTGCGGCGCGAACACCTCCTTGAAAAGTTTTCCGATAATCGGAGCGGCGTGGGATCCGCCGTGCACGGTGTTGTCGTTCGGTTCGCCTTCGTAGAGCGCGGCGAACGCGTAGCGCGGGTTATCGGCGGGCAGGAATCCGGCAAACCATGCGGCGGTGCGCAGCCCCCACTGGGCGGTGCCGGTTTTCCCGGCGACATCGATCCCCTTGACTTGGGCGCGGTGCGCGGTGCCCTGCCCGTCGTTGGTCACGGCGACGAGGGCTTTGCGGAGCAGCTCCGCGATCTCGGGCGTGACGGGGATCTCCTCGCGCACGCGGTCCGGGTAGGCGGCGACGACACGGTTGTCGATCGTCTGCACCTGCTTGACGAGGCGGGTCTGGTGGAAGACCCCTCTCTGCGAAACCGCACCCATCGCCTGGGCCATCTGGAGCGGGCTGATCAGGATGTCCCCCTGGCCGATCGCCATGTTCGCGATGTCTCCCCTTTTGATTTTCCGCTTGTGGACGCGCAGCATGTATTCATCGGTCGGAATGTTCCCGTCGGTCTCGGATTTCACGGGAATGCCGGTCCGGCGGCCGAGCCCGAGCCGGTGGGAGTAGTCAATGATCGGCTCGGCCCCGATCTTGAGCCCGACCTGATAAAACCACGTGTTGCACGACTGGGTCAGCGCCTCCTTGAAATTGAGTTTCCCGGATCCGGTCTTCTTCCAGTTTTTGAACGTGTGGTCGCCGACGGTAAATTCCGTCGGGCAGTTGAATTCGTCCTTGGGTTTCAGCAGCCCCGAAACGAGCGCAGCGAATCCCACAAAGGTTTTGAAGGTCGAGCCCGCCGGGTAAGCGGAGCGGAAGGCCCGCGGCACGAGCGGATCCGAGGGGTCTTTCGAATAGGCCTCGAAGACCGCCGGCTTCACAACCGGCACAAAGTCGTTCGGGTTGAACCCCGGGTGGGAGGCCATCGCAAGGATCTCCCCCGTTTCCGGCTCGATGACGACGAGCGCCCCGCGCTTCGAGTTCTCGGACAGAACCTTCTCGCAGAGCCGCTGGAAATTTTCATCGAGCGTCGCGACGACATTGTATCCGGGCACCGGCTGGCGTGCGATCCGCTCGGATGTCTTCCTGCCCTCCTTGTCGTAGGTGATGTGGAGGATGCCGGGCTGGCCGCGGAGCTCGTTGTCAAAAATTTGTTCGAGCCCCTCGCGGCCCTCGCTTTCCGGGAAGATGCGGTCGTTATTTTCGATGGGTCGGATCGAGAGCGGGGCCTCGCGTCCGGTGTAGCCGATGATGTGGGAGGCGAGCGAGCCGTTCGGGTAGAACCGGACATACGTCTGGCGGAGGATGAGCTCCGAGGGCAACCCGCCCTGGACAATCGAAAGCTCGGCGGGAAAAAGATCCTCCGCGATGTCGAGCGGGAGCACCCCCCGGTTTTTATAGTGTCCGAGGATCGCCGCATCGGAGATCTGGATATCCCGCTTGAGGAGGCCTTTTGCCAGAGTGATCTGCTGGCGGGCAAACGAGAGCACCTTCACATCGTTCCAATCGAGCGGAGTGGGGAAATTGATCGCGAGGTTGTAGCTCAGCCGGCTCTGCGCGAGCGGGCGTCCGTTGCGGTCGGTGATCTGTCCGCGCGGCGCCGGGATCTCCAGCGCATACGTGCGCGCCTGCCGCTGGGTTTCCCATGTCGGCTTCGGGTTCTCGACCGAGCCGGTGTTGTCGAGCGCCACGCCTTGTGCGAAGACGGCCGCGGGCAGCAGGAAAAAAAGGAACTTCATTCGGGGCAGACGATACCCGATTCTTGAGCGGACTCGAATGGAAAATGATTGATGCCGGAAATTTCCGCTGGCATCGTCCTGCGCACTTATGAAACCAGCCTTCGACCCCGAGTTGTCCCCCGCATCGAAACATTTGGCGTCATCGCGGTGCTGGTGGTGGATCGCGCGGAGGACGCCGTGCCGCTTGCGAAAGCCCTGCTGGCTGGCGGGGTCGGGGTGATGGAGCTCACGCTCCGCACGCCCGCCGCGCTCGTCGCCTTGAAGGCGATCCGGGCGTCCGTGCCGGAGATGATCGCCGGGGTGGGAACGATCCTGACCCCCGCCCAGGTTCAGGCGGCCAAAGATGCCGGTGCCGCGTTCGGCGTGGCTCCGGGCATGAACCCCAGGGTTCTTGCGGCCGCGCGCGCGGCGGGGCTTTCGTTCGCGCCCGGGATTACGACGCCGTCGGACATCGAGGCGGCCCTCGAATGCGGGTGCCGGCTTCTCAAGTTTTTTCCGTGCGAGGCCTCCGGCGGTCTCCCCTACCTCAAGAACATCGCCGCGCCGTATGCGCACCTCGGCCTGAAATACGTGCCGCTCGGCGGGCTGAACGAAAAGAACATGGCCGGCTACCTGAGCGAGCCGATCGTCGGCGCCCTCGGCGGATCGTGGCTCGCCCCGCGCGAGCTGATCGGCGACTGGAAAGCGATCACCGCCCGCTGCGCCGCCGCCAGCGAAATCATCGCGTCCCTGCGGAAAATTTCCTGAGGGGCCCTGCCTCTCATTGGAGAAGGTCTCACGAGACCCAATGCCCGACACTCAGCAGGATAAACTCCCCGTTCTGAAATTCAAATTCCGCCGCTTTCCCTCCGAAATCCCGGTCGCGGGTATGGATCTTGATCGGGCCATCGATTTTTTCGCGTCGGATCGAATCGACCTTGGGCAGGTCGTCGGCGGTGATTTCGTTCCAGCTTCCTGAGAAAGAGACAGTCCAACTGCCATCCTGGTTTTTTGTTTTCGTGCGTGGTTTTTCCTTGGTTTTCCATGTGCTGGTTTCGATGGCTTTCAGGAGCGCGAGGGCCGTGTCGTAATCCAGCGGGTCGGCGATTTTGAGATGAAGCGTCTGAGTCGCAAGGGGGAAAATGCGCACAGTTTCCTCGAATAGTCTGGGCGCAAAAAAATCGCCTTCAATGAATCGGTATCCGAAGCCGTCCGTGTCGTGCTCCGGGTAGAACTTCCGGATTGTCTCGCCGGGGATTTGAACGACGAACATGCGAGCGGTAGCGTGCGTCTCGTCCGTTGGCTCCGGTTCGAAAGTCACTCTTGCTCCCCAGACGTTGACGGGGTGGGCCAACTGCCCGAGCCAGATTTTTTTGATCGGGCGGGTGCATTGTTTCGATGCCACTTCTCGAACGTGCTCGACAAGTCCTTCCGGGTATTCCACCTGCCTGTAAATTTCCACATCAGGTGAGGTATCTGCGAACTCGCCGAGATCCACACTCGATTCGTCTTTGCGAACCACAAATTCCCTCTGGACGTGAAACTTGGCATCATCAAATGGACGGATCACGATCCGGTAGTTGCCGGGGGCGAGTCCTGGGATTGCGAATGCGCCATCATCATTCGTGGCACCGAAATGTGGCGGAGTCTTGCCCGAACGATCAATGATCGTCACCAGGGCGAGCGCGCCCGTATTTTTCGACAGCCTGCCGCGCACTTCAACTCCGCTGCCGCCAATCCGGATGTGGCCGTCATGTGGCACCGAGATTTCGATGGGGAAGTCCTTCCACCTTTGTTCTCGCCGTCCGGTCTTGATTTCCCGTACCAGCCCCGCCACCCCGGCACCCGCGGGAAGGTTATCGATGACAAAGCCGCCGTCATCTGCAACCGCCGCTTCGCTGATCCAATAAACCGAACCTCTCTCGTCCGCAGAAGATCGGCTTTCAATCCGGGAGAACGCAACGCTCGCAGGGGCTTTCGGACGCGCGGATTCCTCAAGCGTCCCTTGAATTTCATTCCACGGTTGCAAGCGGACTTCCCGGGTTTCCAGAGAGATTGCAAGGTCGGCCCACCCCTTGGGATGCAGAAATACCCACCGGCCGATTTCCTTGTCGGGAATCACAATCCGCCCATCGTCAGGCAGGAGCGGTGGGGCATCTCCGTAGTGCTTGATGATGGCTCCATTCTTCACATGCAAGAACATGGCCTTCGTCACGGAAACCGCCGTGGCACCCGCCGCAGGAAAACCGTCGGACAGAATGACGCTGACCTCAACCGCAGGGGACTTCAGCCCGGCAATGAGCCATGCCGCACAAATGAAAAACAAGAGCCTCAAATGAGAAATCAAAATAACTTTTTATCCCGCTTTTCTCCCGGCCCTCTCCGAGTGCGGACTGGGATTACCCGCCGGCCTGGCGCTCGATATGACCGCCGAACTGGTAGCGCATCGCCGAGCAAACTTTCTCGGACATCGTGTGTTCCTTGCGCGAGCGGAACCTTGCGTAGAGCGCGGCAGTGAGCACCTCGCAGTCCACCGCCTCCTCGATCGCGGCCATGATCGTCCAGCGGCCCTCGCCGGAATCCGCGACGTGGCCGGAGAAGTTCGAGAGCGTCGGGTTGTCCGCGAAGGCGGCCGCCGCGAGGTCGAGGAGCCACGAGCTGATGACGCTGCCCCGGCGCCAGACCTCGGAAATATCGGCGAGGTTCAATTCGTAATCCAGGTCGCTGTGCATGGCCGGCGCGGTTTCGGCATCCTTGCCGGCCGCCTTCGTGCTGGCGTTGGCGTTGGCCAAAATATCGAACCCTTCGCCGAACGCGGCCATGATCCCGTATTCGATCCCGTTGTGAACCATCTTGACGAAGTGCCCTGCCCCCGAGGGGCCGCAGTGCAGGTAGCCGTCCTCGGCGGTTCCACCGAGCTTTTCGCGTCCCGGCGTGACCTCGATCGTTCCCTTGCCGGGTGCCAGCGTCTTGAAGATCGGATCCAGGCGATCCACCGCCACCTTGTCCCCGCCGATCATCATGCAATACCCGCGCTCCAGGCCCCAGACCCCGCCGCTCGTCCCGCAATCCAGATAGTGAATTCCCTTCGGGCGCAGCGCCTCGCTCCGCCGCCGGTCGTCGCGAAAATAGGAATTCCCGCCGTCAATGATCGTGTCATCCGGCTCGAGCAATCCGGCCAGTTCGTTCACGACCTGATCCGTGATCGCCGCGGGGATCATGACCCAGACCGCGCGGGGCTTCTCGAGTTTCGACACCAGATCCTGCAGCGAGGTCGCGCCAGTCGCGCCCTCTTTCACCAGATCCTCAACGGCTGCCGGGTTCGCATCGTAAACAACGCAGCGGTGGGAGTTGCGAAGAAGACGGCGCACCATGTTGGCGCCCATCCGGCCAAGACCGATCATTGCGAGTTGCATAAGAGTAAAATAGGGAAGCCTCATGCTCCGGAATCCCCCTGCAAAAAGCAACCTCATTCCGGACACCTCATTCCGGATGCTTCGGGGGGGCGCCGACGCTACGGCTTGAGAATCGCAAATGTCCGGCGGTCGCCGCGTTCGATCAGCAGGAGAACCCCCCGGCCGGGAACCAGCGCGCTCAGGACGCTTTCCAAATCCTTCCTGCCGGAGACCGGCCGTCCGCCGGCCTCGGTGATGATGTCGCCCCGCTCCATCCCGGCCACGGCGGCCGGGCTTCCCGGCTCGACATCCGACACGAGGACGCCGCCGGCCACCTGGCAGCGGATGCCGAATGCCTTGGAAAGCCCCGGGAAATGCTGCTGGATCTGGGCGGCTTCCTCGATGCCGGCGATCACGATTCCGAGCCAAGGACGGCTGACCCGCCCGCGCTCGATGAACTGGGCGGCGATGGTTTTCGCGGTGTTGATCGGGATGGAAAACCCGAGGCCCCGGTTGGTTCCGCTGATGAGCGCGTTGATTCCGATGACCCTCCCGTCAATGTCGCAGAGCGGGCCGCCGCTGTTGCCCGGGTTGATCGATGCGTCGGTCTGGAGAAATCAGCCCCTGGGGAAGGCCGGTCATCGGCGCGGGGGTCGAACGGGCGGACTCGATGACGACAACGCCGGGCGACGCCTTTTCGAAAACGTCGGCGAAGGAGTTGTTGAGCTGCCGCAAGGAGCCCGGCGCAGCCGACGCGGCCTGCGCTTCCAACCCGCCCAGAGCCAGAAGAAATCCGACGACAAACAAAATTCGCTGCATGCCAGAAAATTTATCCCTCCCCCCGCGGTTTTCAAGTGCCGGACGCATGAAAAAAATCGCGCCGCATGAAATCCGGGCTTGAGCCGGGTGGATTTCTTCGCAAATTGATTTACATATGAAAATCCCTGCTCTGCTCGCGTTGGTTTTTCTTGCAGTCCCGCTGTCGTCCCTCCGCGCCGCCACGAGCGACGGCTGGCCGAGGACATTCACCAGCGAGGAGGCCGCGATCACGGTTTATCAGCCGCAGGTGACCGCCTGGTCGGGCAACACGCTGACCGCCCGCATGGCGGTCTCCGTGCTCCCGCAGGGGGCGGCGGCCCCGCAGTTCGGAACGCTCGTGCTGACCGGGACGACCGATGTGGACAACGAACTGCAGACGGTTTCGCTGTCAAACATCATGCCGGCGCAGGCGAATTTTCCCGCCTCCCCGGGTCAGGCGGCAAGCTACGCGGCGCAGGTTTGCAGCCAGGCCGCCGGCTGGTCGCAGAATCTCTCACTGCCCGCAGTCCGGGCAAACCTCGCCGTCACGAGCGCTGAGGCCGCGCCGACGGTCGCCGTCCAAAACCCAGTGCCTACCATTTTTCTCAGCGAGTCGGCGGCGGTGCTGGTGCTGGTGAACGGCGAGCCGGCGCTCCGTCCTGTGGCGGGCACGAAGCTTCTGCGGGCGATCAACACGCAGGCGCTCCTGCTGATGGATCCCGCGAGTGGGCTTTATTATCTCCGGGTCAACGGTGGCTGGTCACAGGCACCGGCGCTGGCGGGCCCGTGGACCGCCGCGCAGAATCCGCCGTCCGCACTTTCCACCGCGCTCACGAGCGCGCCGTCCACGACCCAGCTTTTTAATCCGCCCGCGGGCGCCCCCTCACCCACCCCGGCGGTGTTTGTCAGCACGGGTTCGGCCGAGCTGATCGTCACCCAGGGAACCCCGCAATTTTCTCCGATCAGCGGCACGCAGATCTTGAAGGTCACGAATTCCGATAGCTCGCTCTTCGTTTATGCGCCGAACCAGAATTATTACTCGGTCATTTCCGGACGCTGGTTTGCGTCTCCGTCCTTGAGCGGGCCATGGCAGTTTGTGCCGTCCAAGCAACTCCCGGCCGACTTCGCGAAGATTCCCGAGAACGATCCGGCGGGGACGGTGCTGGCGTCGGTTGCCGGAACCCCGCAGGCGGGCGAGGCGGCCATCTCGGCCACCATCCCGCAGACCGCGACGGTCTCCCGCACCGCGACCACAAATGTCACCTACGCGGGCGATCCGAAATTTCAACCGGTCGAAGGAACGGCGCTCGCGTATGCGGTCAACACGGCCACGCCGGTCATCCGGGTCGCCGAAGATGCCTACTATTCCGTTGTGAACGGCGTGTGGTTCCTCGCCCGCGCCGCCCTCGGGCCCTGGACGGTGGCCGACTCCGTGCCGCCTGCGATTTATACGATCCCGCCGAGCTCTCCGGTTTATTACGCGACGAACGTCTCGGTTTACGGCTCGACGCCCGAGGTCGTCTACACCGGCTACACGCCCGGCTATTTCGGCCCCTGCCTTTCGCCGGAGGGCGTCGTGGTTTTCGGAACCGGCTTCTGGTATCCGCCGTTCATCGGCCCCGACGTTTGGATCGCCCCTCCCCTCACCTACGGCTTCGGGGCCGGATTCGCCTGCGGCCTGGCCACAGGGCTCGCCTTCGGGATCGCCGCAGATCACGGCTGGGGCTGCGCGCCCAACTGGGGGCCCTGGCACGGCGGATGGGCGAACGGCGGGAACAACATCAACTCTCACAACGTCTACAACCGCTGGTCGAACAACGTCGTCATCAATAATAACAAAAATAATAATTGGAATAATAACAACCGTCCAAATAACAACAACCGCCCGAACAACAACGACCGCCCGAACAACAACGACCGCCCGAACAACAACGACCGCCAGAAC
>Ga0194063_10000393_pt1 | contig 32387 bp, 19 predicted proteins | sample SepL3720m_MetaG_FD_155459 | JGI IMG/M metagenome (GOLD analysis project Ga0194063, IMG submission 155459) | Anoxic zone freshwater microbial communities from boreal shield lake in IISD Experimental Lakes Area, Ontario, Canada - Sep2016-L373-20m | ecosystem: Environmental > Aquatic > Freshwater...
GTTTCATGAGAGAGATTATTAAGGGGTTAAATAAGCACTAATACCTTAACTAATCTCTCTTTTTTTTGTAACTCAATTTATTGCACTTGCTACTTGATTGTAGCCTTTATAAAAATGCTCCTAAATATTTGACAGATAATAAAATATATGTATAATATATATAATATTTTTATTTTATATGCAATCAAATGACAAAAAACTTTGTTACAGGTGATGTTACTGCCTTAGATGCTGAGGTTTATAGAAAGAATCTCAAAAATAAACTGATAAAAATCAGATCACAATGAGAAGCTGGGAAAGATTTAGCTTTCACTTTTTTGGCTGTAAAAAAAATCGATCCAAGATATAATAAGATTAATACCAGCAATACTTTAGAATGATTGAAAAATCAATTCGCTAGCGAAGCTAAACAAGGTGGGGTTGTTCATAATGATTATAGTGGAAAGTTTAAAGAATGAGGGGATATAATATGAGATCCACGTTCTGATGATAAAAATCCTGAATTAGTAAAAAAACATAATGGAATGAAGTTATGAGAGATTTTGGAGAAAATGTTTGAAAAAGACGCCGTAGAAGCAGAAAAGTTTTATTTATCGTCAGATGTGAAATTTGATTGATTATCAAATACTAATTATTGGTCTAGTTATTATGATGCTCAAATGAATAGCAATCTTAGAATATCTATTTTAAAAAAAATATTCTCTAAATTATCACAAAAAACGAAGGAAGACATGATATTAAAAAATTTTCATCCTGGTTGAATATCTCAAACCAACCATCTTACTAGAAATACGATAATGAAAACATATCTTAATACTTTTTATATGAATGCTTTTGAACATTTATCGATAAATAATAGTTGACGTACAGAGAATGATGTTATTTATAAAACAAAAGTATTATGACTTGAGCCATTATTACATGAGACCCTGGAGAAAGTAACTGATGAAGATAATATCCTTGATTTTGTCCTGCTTGCAATAGATAATCATTTTAATCCTAAGACATCAATACCGGAAAATATCAAAAAGCTCTTATCATCTGATGAAGTTATAATCAAGTTAAAACTTAAAATGGAATCATTACATGAAAAGAGAAATTTTACTTTTGATGAATCATGATTTATTGATTTTTTATCCAAGCTTTGAGTGAAGTGATCTGAAACAACATTGGATGCGACTATAAATAAAAAGTCTCTTCTAATAGATGTGAGTACTCAAAAGATAGAAACTGAAGAGATGGCAAAGCTAATTAAAAAATATGGTTTGGAATGAGCGTTGGATAAATTACCTAGTGAATTCAAAACCAATTCTACTATCAATAAGAATCTGGAATTTTTTGGAAAAGTATTGTGTGATATGGAAGGTTTATATGGAGATGACTATAAAAAGTCTCTTCACGTACAAAAAAGAGTGAAATATATAAATTGATGGAAAAAGAACGAATCAATAAGTATTGATATTCTTGATAATTTTGTAGAAGTTAATTCATTCTATAATTTGATGCATTTGTTTGTTTTGTTTGACGATAAGACTATAGAAATTAATGTTTCCTCTTTTATCAAAAAAGTTGTTAATATTAGTAAACGTAGTCTGAATAAAATATCATATGCTCCTAAAGAAATTCAGACTGAACTTAAAAAACTTTTGGAATATAAATTATCAGAAGATGATTGTTTAAATTTATTGGATATCCCAAGTTTAGACTCTGAATTAATTCGAGATATCTATACTAAGAGCGCAAGCCAGAAAGTTTTTGATAAGATTGCATCCCAATCAGAAAAACAAAGCTTTTTCAAGCTTTTGCAGTCAAAGAAATTCATGAATGATGAATTATTTAAGAAATATTTTGAAAATGATGTTTTTTCTTATGAATATGCTCCGTGAAGAGAAGAATATATCAAAAAACTTTTATTATTAAAGGATACAGATAAAGAACTATATAAAAATGAATTAAAAAATTTTTTACATAATACGGCGCATGATGTCCCTTATGAGAAGCAAGATTTTTTTAATTGACATCGTAGTTTCCTTATGGATAAGTGAGCTTTTATGGATGCTTTGTGGGATGATTTGATAGAAGAATTCCCACTTGAACTTAGAAAGATATTCATAGCTACATCTTGATATTGAACAAAAAACTGACTTTATTCTTATAATTTTCCTAAAGAAAAAAGATCAAAATTTATTCTCAAATTAATGGAATTAGTAAATAGCGTAGAAGAGTATGAAAAATTTATTGTAATGTTGAAAGATTATCCTGAAAATCCCGTATCTGCACATTTAAAACATATTCTTTTGTGAGAAGATTCGCGGAAATTTGTGGACAAGCCATCAAATGATCCTTTTCCTAAGACACATAAATTAGATACTCTTACGTTATCTGTATATAAAGCGGCTCTTCAGAAAGATTCATCTTTCGGGGAAGAATATATGCCAAAAGTAGTTTCTGACCCATCATTACCATATATATCTAAAATTGTGGAATTTTCTAATCAATTAGAAGCTATAAAAAAAAGAGCAGAAGAAGAAAAGCAACAATGGCTTAAAAATAATGAAAAAAACATTCAAGATATTGATAAATGGTTAGTGGATATCGATTATAAAGATTGAGAAAAAATTTATAAGGGTGATGGACAAAAATTTGTAGTGTGTGTATGAGAAGATAGCGTCCCTGTTATTTTGTCATATGATATGTCTTATCATAGTTGAATCGTGTATAAAGTATTTAATAAGAATGATGAAAAAAACGATAAGAAGTTGTCAGTTGTATTATGAGGAGGCTATATGGTCATGAACAAAGATAAAAAAACTATGTATTTTCATAGATCTTCAGAATCATATGGTAGCGTGTCAAAAGATGTACAATCGACTATGAAAAAAGTGTTGGAAAAGAAATATCCAGAATATACTATCAATGGTTTGGGATAAAGAAAATTTATTTTAATGATATCTGTATTTTATTTAAGATTTTCCGATATAAAAATTCCACTTATCTAAAAAACCAACCATAATATTTCTTTAATTACATTAAAGATAATACTTTCTTTTTAATATATCACTTATTATGCCTATTTGACTACTTATCTTACCAATCCAATCGAATATATGGGTTCGTAAGTTCGTACAGTTGAGCTAACTTATAACTTCAGAACTAGTTTTCTGGATTTTTTTATAATTTCATTTTATTTAGATTTTTAATTTGATTGTCATTTAATGATATGTCTATAATTTTTCCTAGCCCAAGTTTTATTCAAAGTCCATTTACCATTCTGATTAATGTCAAAGTGTTATTTAAATCGTTCTTTAATACTTTATTTTCCATAAGCTCTTCAGGAGACCTATCAAGCATTCATAAAGCATCTTTCATATTATCTTTTGATTGTCATTTTATAACACTACCTAATTTAAATTTCCATACATCGTTCTCTTTATAAAACATCACATTTTTTTCTCCAACTAAGTCGATAAATTTACCTTCTTTTTCATAAAAAGATTTAAATAATAACAAGAAATCTCTAACTTTATATCAAAACTTGTCATCTTTATTTACCAAAGATAATATATTGCCAATTTTACCAGAAAACTTAATAAGAAGATTTTCGTTAAATAGTTCTGTTTTTGTTCACAAAACACTAGTATTTAGTACTTCAAAATTCCTCATATCTTCTTGTTTTATGTCTTGTATATATTCTGTTCCAAAATCAATGGTTTGTTTCTTAAAAAGATCTGTCGCTTCTTGTACTATTATCGGACATTCAATCATATTATCATCAATATTTATTTTTTGTAATATAGCTTTTTCATAAAGACAATTTTCTGTATTAAAATTTTCATAAAGGCTTTTGTATCAATTATTATATCATTCAATCCAATCATTTGCCTGTGATTTTATTTCAGATTTTAGAATCCCATTATTGTTGTTTTCCCTAGCGATATCCAATACTTTTCTATTTATCTTTACTACGAACCTATTATCGTTTGACATATAAATATCATGAGTACCTCAATCTCAAATCTTCTTGAAATTTGAAAAATCTATAAAATCTTTACCATTCTTAATCTTCAATAAAAAATCATCCATTTTCTTTTCAATAAATTTTTCTCATTTCTCATCCATTAATAATAATTTTAATTTATCTGCTTTCGAAGTTTGTTTTTTCTTTTCGCTATCTAAGATTTTCAATACATTACCTAATCAATATTCTTCTATTTTAGGTTTATTATAATCAGGAAAATCACTTATTTTTGATCATAATTCTTCCTCTATATTTTGATTATTTTCAATTTTATTCATAGTTTTTAATATCTATTAATATAAATTACATATATTATATTTAAATATAATAATTTGTCAATTTCTACTGTATCTTCAAGGTGCTAAAAATACCATCAATTCTTTGCTTCACTCCTATAATCCAATCAAAGAGAGTGGTTCGTAACTTCGTACAACTGGGCTAACTTATAAGTTCAGAACTATCTTTCTGGATTTTTTTTATTGATTTTTTATTGATAATAGATTATATAGATCTCATTTATGCTTTTTGATTTCCTCTATTGATTCATATGTTTTTAAGAGATCACTTCGTCTAGATAAACGAGTTATAGCCAACAAGTAAACAAATTGATCATTAGGATAATATTCTGGTATGCAAATTTCTTTTAGACGGTCATAAATTAGGCCCATAGATTGTACAAGCGCTATTTTCTTTCGCACAATCTCGATTATTTTATCATCTAATTTGTTTATATAATCTCATTCCTTTGATAAAATTTCAATATGTGCCTCATCCTCATTGTCGGGTATTATATTGAAATAAATTTTATGGTCTGTGAATCATAAAGCAAACAAATAACTTGGTATGTATTTTTCCATTAACTCTCCCATTGTGTGAGCTAGAGTAGATTTACCTTTTATTTGTGCTAAAAACTCATCTTTTATTTTATAATCGATGTCTTCTTGTAATTTTGTTGGTTCTTTTTTTTTCTCAATATTTTGTGTGTGTCTATCTGGTATCATTCTTGGATTTAATGTATGTTGATACTCATGATCTATACTCTTTTTATCTATACTTTCAGGCCCAAATATTGTATTTTCTGCAGGTAGAAAACATCAGAGTGATCATTTCTTTATTTTTTTTCGATCCATATCTTTGAATTTTATTATCGTTGATGATCAATGTTGAGTTACACTCATGTTTTTTTCTAATTCTCTTTGATTAATGGTGTTTGATGTTGTTTTATTTGTTTTATCGACATCCAGACATTCCAATAATTTAGTTATAGACCAGCTATGAAATGCTTGTGTTTTTATGCGTTCTTTCTCATAGTCATTAATAAATGTTGCATACTGCCTTCTGTATTGTTTTTGAAATTCTCGTGGCATATGTTGAAATAATTCATCTGCTTTTGCTCTATATTCTTTTCGACTTACCCTTTCTGTCCGATTTATCAGACCCGTTTCTCATATATCTACGATTTCTTTTATGAATTTGGTAATATCAAAATATTTTTGATGTTTATACATCAATAATCATTCTTTTCTATCCTTATATCAGGATACTATTTGTTCTCTATATTCTTGGATGTTCGTAATATGCTGATTATTATTAAAAAAACCATATCTAATAATACCCTAAATTATTTTTTTGTCAATTTCCCTGCATTTTTAAAACACTATAAACATTGTCAATTCATCTCTTCATACTTACCATCCAATCAAAGAGAGAGGTTCGTACGTTTGTACAGTTTAGCTCCAGACGGAATATTGCCATCGTTAAGATGGTCTAAAATACCGAATAGAGCAGAAATTTGAGGGGTTCGTAAACCTTCTTTTTGTTATAAAAAATTTGTCACTCAAATATCGTATTGAAGAGTAATTGTGTAAATTCGAAAGCTACAATCAAGTAGCACGTGCAATAAATTGAATTACAAAAAAAAGAGAGATTAGTTAAGGTATTAGTGCTTATTTAACCCCTTAACAACTTCTCTCATGAAACATGATAAACATTTTTCTGAAAAAGAAAGAGAAAGTTTGTACTTTTATCTTCTAGAATGAAAAAAACAGTATGAAATTACATATTTATTGCACCTCTTTTAAATAACATTCTTCACAATAAATTTTTTCAATCCTACTAGGATCAAAAGAAGAAGTTATTCATTTGTTACATTTATTACAATTGCCGTTCCAGAGTTTTCTAGGATTTCTTAATTGCATTCTTTCATAATGTCTTTGATCAGGATGTTTTCTTGGTATAGGAAGATTCATTTTTTTATAAAATTCTAATTCTTGAGGGATGATTTTATAGGATTTGCCAGTTATTTCACATTGTAGTACTTTGTCGCAAATGTCGTCTTGTATATCTTTTATATTATCTGGAATTTGTCGTTGTACTTCTTGTAAAGACATATTGTTTTTTAAATCATTACTCTTTATGGGAAAGTATTCTTGAGCCATAGTTTCTTTATATTCAAATGGTGATTGACTGATTTTAGGAAATTCTCCCCATTCTTTATCTTCCATCATCTTTCTAATAATTTTAGGGACAATTTCTTCATAATCTTCTTTAGAATATTGTTTATTTAAAATACAATATTTTTTATTGTTTTTTAGCCCAACACAACCAAATAAATGTTCACTATTAAAACAAAGATCACAGTAATAAGCGTTATTAAGGTGCTCACACGTTGTACATCCCATACATTGGTAACTAAAATCATTGCTCATATTTTCATATAAAAGTTCGCTTTTCCCACCACCATCAAAATCATAAACATCTTTGCTTTCTAACATACGAGCACAAAAAGCTACATTTTCAGAATTGTATACAGAAAAGCAATATTTGGCATTTTTAGAATTGAAAATAAGATTACCCGATACGTTCTCGTTATTAAATCCAACAAAAGCTAAAAAAATAGCATTTTCCCTAATATATTTCTGACTTTTTTCTTTAAATTCTTGAAAATATTGATAAGATCCCATTTTTAATTTTAGATTTTCAAATTCTTCTTTAGATACTGGTTTATTAAAAATATGGTAATTTTTATTCTGTAAATTAAAACACCCAATACAATTCTGACAATTTTTACAATCAAAACAAAAATAACTGCTTAAAAGATTATTACAATTCTGACAATTTACTCCTTCATAATTGTTATTACAATCTATATTTTCATAACAAAATTCTGATTTATCCAAAAACAAAGAATCTAGACAATTTTTGCACTCATTAAGTGTTTGACTAAAAAAGCAAGATTCATTTAACCATGATCCAAATAATAAATAACAATTTTTACAATGAGGAGCATAATTTACGTATTCACAATTTTCAGTATCTAAATTAAATAAATTAAAACGAGGAACTATTTTTTTTAATTCATACCATTGTTCAAAAAACGAACGATTAAAATCTATTTCTTTTCCATATTGGAAAGGATCCCACTCATCTTTCCACCGCTCCTTTTGATCATATATAATTAATTCTTTTTCAGGATTATACATAGAAATAATAGATTTTTTTGTTTTATGACATTGGGTTTTATATAAACTTCTGTCGTTTCTATATGCCAATCTTCTCTGTGATCTGCAAGTTGGACAAAGGGTTGGAGTTGGTATAGAAAAAATTTGTTCTCCTATCTTTGGGCTTATTTTTTGGTAAAACAAATAATCATTCTCTGATATAGAAAAGGTATCGTTACATTGTTTGCATAGTTTTTCTTCATCTTTATTATTCATAATATGATTTTAAAAAATAAACTTTTTTATCCTTATGGATTTATTATTACAAAAATATGTAATCTGATGTCTATATTTTGTCTGGTCTCCTGATTTTTTGTTGCAATCTTTTTAGATCGAGGATTTTAGATACGTCAAGTTGTGTTTTTGTACCAAAATTATTATTTTTTATATTTCATGTTTCTCCCACTGATTTTTGCTTATTTTATTGGTAATGAGGATATAGATTCATTCTCTTTTTTCAATATTTTTTTAAATTGATCATATTAGATGTAATACTTTCTTTCTAATATATCGTTAATTACCCCTATTTTGCTTTCTATCCTAACTATCCAATCCAAGAGTGGGGTTCGTAAGTTCGTGCCGTTTAGCTAATTTATAAGTTCGGAACTATACTTCTGAATTTTTTTTATTGATTTTTTTGCTATCTGTAATTTGCTTTTTTAAAAATTCTGATTACAATTATATGAGTGGTTTTTTATTTATCTACTTATGTATAATACTATGAAAAATCCTGATAAAAAAGGTGATTCCAAAAACTGAGCACCGAAATTTTATTTTGCTAGTTGACCATATCCTATCATTAATACAGTAAATAAGTGACTTGTAGGTACTTTTTTGTGATATCTAGACCCATTTAAGAAAGCAAAATTAGCCAAAAAAGAAAAACAATATGAGCTGTTAAAACCAGTATGATTTGAATATGCTCCCAAATCCGCTAAAGGATTCCGAGGATCGTTGGAATATGCCAATGATGTAGAACAAATGGAGTTTTTGAAATCTCTTGTCTCATACAATCCAGATGGTACAATTAACTTCCTTCAGCTTAATAAAACATTCAGTCATGATTTTAGTGGTAAAGATCTTGGTGGAGAAAATAAAACATTACCCTTTATTAAAGCACAGGAACTATGCAAACAAGTATGATATGATTTAATGACTGACTATAATGATATTGATCCTGATGAGATTAAACATCAGAGTGATTGGTATAGAGTAATAAACTTGTTTAGTCGTAATAATTGAGATACCAGACAATGAATGGCTCTTTTTATGATTATGACATGATGTAGTGGATTCTATTGGACAGGAACTGCTTGTAATGAAGATTGAAATTGAAATTTTATCAGAGATTGAAAAACGATTCAAGATGGCGTTTATGTGAGACAACTAAACTCTTATGCTGTTTCTAAGTATTGATCTATATGATCTATGTCTCGCAACATCTGTGGTCGAAAAAATTCTATGTCATTGAAGTAGTCTAAATACATCTATTTCTTTCGAATATATGAACTATGATTCCTATTTCATTGTCTATTTTTACTATCCAATAGAATAGCTTGGTTCGTAAGTTCGTAAGTTCGTAATTTCTATATCATAATTATTCCGTATCCTAACCATGTTGTCGAACACAAACAATGTTTTTTGTACTCAAAAAGCTCAGATTGTCTAAATAACACAGATTTTAAGGCAATTATTCATTTGTAAACCAAGGTAGGTCTGAATTTCATTTTTTCGTTGTGTATATATATATGGTTGGTAGATAAGGCAATATTGTTTGATAATCACTTGTATTGTATGTTATAAAAATACATTCTTGAAAATGCTTTTCTAAAATAGTCTTTTCTAATGTTCTCAAAGCATAGTATTCCTGAGCTCATGTATTATGGTCTCAATTTTTATAATGTCTTTTTGCCATAGCCTCAAGTTCATTTCTCATAGATACATCTTTCCATCGGTTTAATGATTGCTGAGATAAATATAATTGTACCGCTTTCTTTCTTTCAAATCCATATATTTTATATAATTCAGAAAGATATATATATTCAATTTTTCTTTGATTAAGTTCTTTTGTGATATCCAGAAGATATTTCTCTATTTTTTCCTTCTTATATCAGTTGTTTTCCCCATGTTCATCTGCCAAAATAATGGTTATTTTGCATCCAGGAGCATGTTTTTCTTTGATTTTACTAAAAAAAGATGCTAAATAATCTAATGTTTCTCTATCTTTCTCATCTATTTTCTCTTTATTGGCTGCTCACCAGAACATAAAAAACGAAATTGGCTTATCTTCCATTATTGCTCTTTTGATATTCTCTATTGTTTTCTCCTCTAGAAAGGGATGGTCTTTTTTATAATTTGTATTTTTAATAATACCCATTATATCATCTGTATTATCTTTTTCAAAAAAATGTCCTTGAAATTTTTTCATCATATCTGGATATATGGTTTTTCGTACCTTGTAGGCATTTGCTGTATCGTATTGTTTCTGGTGAGTATCGTCTGCCCAGTAATTCATGTATATCTCAAAAAGTTCTTGTGACTCTTGTATGTCAGGGAAAAAACTAGAAAATTCTTTTACTGCTTCTTGTTTGTTCCTTTTTAACTCTCTAGTGGCTTCTTTGATTGCAATTAAAAATCAATTTATTGCTGTTGATCCACTTTGGGTTGTTATGTCTGTTACGGTAAATCCAGTAAAACAGAATCTTTTTAAATCATTGGGTTGTACATGATAGAGTATTTTTCCTCCTTGTTTACATACATCTATAGCATCTTCAAATAACATAATTCAAATATCAATATCACGATCTACAAGAGCTTTTATAAGATCTTTTTTTTCAAAAGAAAGAATGTTTGTTCATAAGATATATTGAGATAGTGTATGTGCTGTAGTATATTTTTTATATGATCATATAGTGTATTTTTGCATATCAGTTACCTCATGGATATGTATAGATGGATTAATTCCTACAGCCACCAATGGTATTCCACTAATCAGTTGTCCAATAAGATTACAATGTACTCCATTGTTATACTCCATCATACTAAATAAAGGATCCGAAAGTCATATTTGAGCAGAATTGTTGTTTAACGCAAAATAGGTCTCGTAATCTCCCTTTGTTGATATAAAATCCACATTGATATCATGCATATCAAAGAATCATTTTTTTGCTGCATAGTATACAGGAAAATATAGTGGAATATAATCAAATTCTGCAACTAATAATTTTACTCTTTCTGATTTCTCTAACGTTGATAATACATCTTTTACAATAATCCTTTGATTGGCATTATGTAGTTTATTGAACTTGTTCTTTGCAAAAATCGTATAATGAAAAGCGTCATAATTACTCTCTAATCAAAATGCTTCTTTTGTTGTAGTATCTATTCATGATAAAAAATCACCTAAAGTATCTATGTATTTTGCTATTTCCCCATCTGATATTTTGAAATTATTACCGACATTTATACCTGCTCAATTAGCAAAAGGCATCTTGTATCTTCGAGCTATATAGTCTGGCAAAAATTTCTCTGCTACTTTACGCAAGATATATTTAACCGTGATTTGGTGATTTTCTTTCTTGATTTTTCGTTTACTTGGAAGTGATAATGCATAATTAACTAATTTTATGTCAAGTAAGGGTGACCTTGCTTCTACAGTATATTTCATAGAAAGACGATCTACTCTTTTTAGGTGTCATTCGCTCAAATTATATGTTAATTTTTCACATCATTCTGCAATTGCTTTATCAGATAGTCCTGAAAATTCATTATATCCGGCAAAAAGTTCATCGGCACCCTCTCCAACCAAGACCACTTTGAGACCTAGTTGTTTTGCTGCTTTACTACACATATCATTAGCAAAAGCATGACGAATAATAAGCGGTTCGTAGGTTTCACAATAATAAATCATTTCCTCAATGTTTTCATAATAGGTATCATCTGGTATGACGTTATAATATTTGTATTTTCTGTCTTTACAAAGTTTAAGCGCATATTCATAATCAGATGATCATGGTTTCCCTAATATAATTGCTGTTATATCTGGATGGATTCTATTTGCTATTTCCATTATTAAACTACTGTCTACTCATCCACTAAGGAAAACTCCGATGGGGAGATCTGTATCAACTCTCTTTTTTACTGCATCAAAAATAAGTTGAGAGAGTTGATTTATAATTAGTTTTTCATTATCTTGGTTTGGGTTTATATCTTCTTCACTATCGCTCTTATATTTAAAAAACTGTCCATTATAATAATAGTGTCCTTTGGGAAAATCAAATATTTCATGAATATCTTCAAATTGAGCCAGTTGCTTAAGCTCTGATACAAAGTGAATTGTTCCATCAGTATGATATCCATAATATAATGGTTTGACTCCCAACTTATCTCTACAAACATATAGGGATGCATTTTTTTCATCAAAAACAATACTTGCAAACATTTCACTATCTATATATGTAACGGCATCTATTCAATACTCCTCAAATAAATGTACTCGAATTTCTGTATCACAATCGGTTTTAAAAATATGTCCTTTAGTCTCTAAGGAAGCTCTTAATTCTTTATAATTAAAAATTTCTCCGTTTTGGCATGCCCATATTGTATCTGTTTCATTACTTATTGGTTGAAATCCGTTTTCTCTTCATTGAATTGGTAAACGATTTGCTCAAATTACATTGGTTCAAAGTTGTTTAATTTCAAAATTACTACTGCCACGATGAATAATCTTTTGCAATGATTTTTTTGCCCTTTCTGTGTTATTGGTACTTGAAGAAAATATTCAGACGATTCAACACATCGTAATGTTATTATATTTATAAATAATATGTATATTATATTTAAATTAACCATAAAAGCAAATAGCTCGATAGAATGAAACTACGCCTTTAACCACTTGATTGCTAGTTTTAATGTGATGTTTAGATTGATGCTATAATATATCACAGACCACTAGATACCACATGATATGTTTATATAAACACTTATTATATTTCATTCATTACATTACAGATACTACTTTATTTTTAATGCTTTTGGACAAAAACCCTTATTATCATAAATACATATTTTCTTTATTGACTTATTCTTGTAAATATATAATATACTTTCACTTTATTTTTTGTATATAGTCGTAATGGAATCAGGAACGTCTTTATCATTAGATACTTTAAAGTCTCGTATGTGATCGCACTCGGTTGGTGTTATTAATGATATTTTAAAGTTCACTCAAGAAGCTCACTTAGAATCTACTCAAGTTACCGATATGATTGCTTGACATGTTACTAGTTTTTTAAAAGCAAAAGCAGATATACTATCAGATTATGAGGAATGTTCTGATGGCGGAGAAGCTTATTTATACCCAAAGAGAAAATTGTATAGAGAGAACATTTATAAGGTTATCCAATTTGTTTTTGCTAAGGAGCAAGAGCAAAATCTATGAAAAAATTTTTCAGAAGCACTTATACATGCTAAAGAAAGATTGGTAGCTGTATTGCTGGCGACTGAATTAGAAATGCAATGAGAAAACGAATGAAAAACAGAATGAGCATTACCATTACCATCAACCATACATTAGTAGTTCTTCTACGTTATACTTTCAGATATAGTATTTTATTATATTATTATACTGAAACAATTTCATATATCATTTTTGCTAATTTCATATGATTTTCACTATCGATATGTATCCCTTCGTTTTCGTCGACTTGTACCTCTGTTGTAGGGTCAAGATAGAGAATATTTTCACGTTCAGCTAATGTCTTGTACGACTCAATCAATTCATGTCATTTTTTGGATCCACCAGTAAAGAGTTGTGAAGCTATAGCTCATTTTTCATTTACTATCGGCGGAACGACTATAAGAATTTGTGGTAGCGTAGTTCATTTCAAAACTTTATAATTTTTTATGATTTGGATTAGTTTTTGCATTCCTTCTGTGGTCTTTTCACTAGAGAGATTCATCATTGCTTTTGTATCTGTCGTACCAAGCATTATGATGACTAAATCCAATGGGAGATGGCTTTCTAGTAGGATGGGCAATGTCTTTGTTCCATTTCTTTCAGGAAATTCTGGTCTCGGATCATCAAACATTGTTGTCCTTCCTCATAATCATTCTTCTATTATTTCATACGTATCACCTAGGAGCTCTTGCAAAATACCTGGCCAACGGTTGTGTATTGGATATCTCTCCATTCCCATGCTAGAGGGTACTCGTCCCCAAGTATTTGAGTCTCCATAACAGAGTATTCTTTTGACTTTATCGTTGGTGTTCATGCTTTTGTTCTTATAATATAAAACAATGATAGAATGATATATATATTTTAACAAAAAACAATTTAGAAATTATTCAAAAAAAAACTGAATCGCTAGGACTCAGTTTTTTGATTGCTTTTATCGTCTATTGGGTGAGGTTGTCGCCAAATGTTATCGTTTCTGGTGTTGGATTGTTGAGATTTGGATTTGGTCAGGTTCTAAATGGAAAGTCTTCTGGAATATAATATCATTTTATCTGACTCAAACACTTCAATACGTTTGTTTGTCGATTGATCGGACTTGATGCGTATATTTTTCCATCTTTATTTCCATATCTTGAAAGTTGGTTGATGGTATGATATTCTCATAAGTACCCATTATTCAATGTTACGGGAATGGCTCTTGCTCATGCGTATGCAGAATAGAATGGCACTCTATCTCCACGATCATTGTTTCCTACGTTTCCTATATTAGCGTTTGTACTCAGATATCTACCCAACGTACTCTCTGCAAAAGCAATACAGATGACCATATCTTTGTCAATATTTGTTCCCACTACTACGTCTTCTCGAAATGCTACTTGTCTGTAGACTCCTACACCGTATCTTGCAAGGAATTGAGCCTCTCTCTTTTCCAATGTGTCTCAGGTCATCAACTCAAGATTGGTTATATCGATTGGTCTTGCATATTTGTCTCTGAGATATTTTATTTGATATCCATCAGGCAATGCTTCCTTTTCTTTTACTATACTTGCATCCAATATCTCAAATGGATCCATTGCGATACCATCTTTGAATATTTCAAAGGTAAGGTTGGCTCCCTTGGAGATAAATCATGCTCCTCTTGTTCCAGGTTCTCCTCCACTATATCCTATCAATTGCCCTCTTCTTACGATATCGCCTGGTTTGACGACGGTTTTGTTGAGGTATTGATAGACCGTTATATATCCATCAGTATGTACTATCATTGCTCGGTTGATACCTATATCATCGTTGTCTGTGACAAAATATATGATACCATTACGTGTTGCATATACTGGTGTTCCCTGTACTGCTTTTATTTGTATGCCTATATGTGGTACTCCATATTCCTTTTGAAAATTCACATCGCCAAAATACGTCTGAATCTGTTCGATAGGGTAGAGTGGCCATGCTAATTGATATGCTTCATTGTCATTTTCTAGCTTGTTAAGTAGTGTTATCTTTTTTTCCATATCGAAATCTACTTTGTATATTCATTTTTTAATATCTTTGACCAGTTCTACTGTTTTATCATATACTCCTTTTGTGCTTTCAAAGAAATTATTTATGCTTAATTGTCTTTGGGTTGAGTCATTTTGATAGAGTTTCATAAATTGAAGGAGATAGTTTTTTTTCTGTTGTAGTTTTTCTATTTCTATCTCATATTGTGCTATAGTTTCTTTTGCTTTTGTTTTTAGATCGTTAAGCTTTTTGATTGTTTCAAGCTGTGTTTTTTCATTTCATTGAAAGTTATTCATCAAGTCATTGAGTTGTAATATCATTGATTGGACCATATAATCATTGGCAAGCGTAATAGGAATATTATCAGAGTTTATAATCAATTTTATGTCGTCAATAGTATCTGTTTCTCCATTGTAGAGTTTGTTGTCTAGTTTGTAAATGAAATTGGAAAAATCTTCTATGTATTGTTTGGTATCTACCATACCTGACCTTGATGCTTTGATGTCTTTGTAGGTAAGGAGCATAAGCTTTTTGTATGTAGTTATTTTTTCGAGTTGTGTACTTATAGTGTCGGTTGTTTGATTGATTGTTTGGATTACGTTTACAATTTCATTTCTTGTTGCTCTATATTTGTCAGAGATTATATTGCCCGTTCCTCTTTCTTTGCCATCGAGTGCATATAATTGTTTTATGACCTCATCAAGATTGGTTTTGAGCTCTTGCATATTGTTCATTGCGCTTTGTACATCAAAATCACTCACTTCAGCGGCAGTAGTGTCGAAACTTTGTGCTCTACAGAGACTCATTCATCCCATAATCATGATAAGTAAGGTGAATCAGATTTTCTTTTTCATAGGTAGTATCAAAGAATATAAATTGACGTCATGATAATCTTCATATTTCAATATGTCATTCCGCCTTTCTATGATTATATTCCGAAATTGTCAAATAACCAAAAAAATGCGCCTTACGCGCATTATTATACTTGACAGATTTATTGAAATATATTTTTTATATGCCTATTTTTTACTTTTTATTTCTAAGTGTATCTTTGAAATATCAGAAGCATCGAATCTTCTAATCAAAAATGGCATCAATAATAAGACAACACCAAAGAAAAAGAAACTGATCTTCATTCCTACGATTTTACTGAGATAATCTGAGGCTATCATGATGATGAAAATGATAACACTGGTCGTGATACCATACGCTACTGATCCATATTCTTTTCTGTGATCATCTCCGATATGGAAAAAATACCTTCCTTCCAAAAGGTTGACCGCTATCCCAAAGAAAATACCTATAAAAAATCAGAAAATATGTAATGTTATATAATATTCGTATTTGTTGATAATATGAGGAAAATAGATGGTAGTGAGTCAGAAAATAATAGTAAAAATTATCGCTATGGTTTTTCTCTTTCTCAAGAAAAACACCGAAATACCATGTCCTATGATGGCTCCTATAAATGATATAATAATGATCATAACTGAGCTTTTGGGTGCTCTCTCAAAAATATCAATCCCTATTTCTAGCATTTTTTGTACAATTGCTGTAGAAATGGCCCGTAAAGCACCTATAGGTAAGAGTAGCCGAACGTACTTTTTTGTTATTTTCCGTATATTGGGGACTGACTGTTTTAGTGTGGACATAAACGGTTTCATTTGAAATTGTGTATCATAGTCCATCATCATAGTCAAAACGCCCGATAGTATCATCAATCCTATAATAACCTCAAATCCATTGACTCCTAGCTTTGCAAAAATAGTGAATCCTAAATAACTTCATAATAGTATTCCTGCTAAGATGGCGATATTGACTATACCATTGATTTTAGCTTCTCCACGTTCTGATTGCTGTATTTCTATACTCAAAATAATTGATTTGATCACTAGCCATACCCCATAAGCGAAACCGATACTACTGATCAATAGAATGAAAACTCGATATGGATAATATCCAAACATCTGTCCTATGGCTAATCCTATTATTGCAATCAGTCATGCGTAGAGCGTAATATTCTTTTTGCGGAATGCATAGGCAAGTGATGATCAAATAAGATAAGCAATCATTCATCACAAACTTATGTATCCTGTTATTTCTTCTAATGATATGTGTGCTTCTTTGAGGTATGATCGAAGAAAAAATTTGAGCATAGAAATAAATACACTTCGAATAAATGTTATCCCTATAAAAAGAATCAGATTTTTATATTTCATATGTAGAGCTGTTATAAAAATGCTTTTTTATATGCTTGGCTGACTTTACTATATTCTTGTTCATCAAAGAACTTACGATTGTTTGCTGTTTGATGAGCACAATTTTCTATATATACCCCAACATTTGGCAAAAGATGGAAATGAAGATGATTGACAGATTTGTTTATTATTCAGTCTTTTGTCAGTCCGTCTCTGAGTAATAAACTTACATCTTTATATTTGGTATGGAGTTTTTTTGTTCGCACATCTACCAGTTTATGCATTTCCAAAAGCTCTGCATGTGTCAATGTTGTCAAAAGATTCACATGTCTTTTCGGTACTATTACTAGATGATGTTTGACGTATGGTGCACGAGCTGGAAGTACTAAAAAGTATTTCCCTTTTTGAAGAATATTTTCTGACTTCTCATGACAAAAGGGACAGACATGTGTTTTCTCTATTTTTTTTATGACGGTACTATATTTCATTATGTGTTGTGGTATAAAATATTGAGTATTTTGTATATCTTATGATAAAAAATTATCTTCTAATTGCAAACTGATATAGTTTTCTGCCTCTCAGTATCCCACCCTATATTGATTTTTTATGGTAAATATATATAGTGTGTAAAAATAAAATCCAATATTATATGAAAACAATGGGTATTACATTACTTAGATTGCTATTGGTTCTATCAATCTTGGCCGGCTTAGTGTTCTTGCTCTGGCACTGGCCTTTCCACACCATACTTGCTATGATTGCAATTGTGAAAATCTATGAAAATTGGGAGATTGTGGTTATGGTTGTTGTTGTTTCTGTATTGAGTGTGATAGGTGGATTTGCCATGATTTGGTTGGTTCATCTTGTATGTACAGGACAGCTCCTGATTGATCTCCATACTTTGTGGGGAATTGGGTGGCTCTTTGCATGTATTTATGCGCTTGCGCTGATTATAGAAGAGGATCATCGTAGACCGTATATTTGGTTGTGGCAAAAACTTACTACGTTACGAAAATTAGTTATCGTTTAAAAAACCACATATTGCTCCGGGATATTTTATTCCGGTTTTTTTAAAAATATAGGAATTTGAATTATTAGAAATCCCGCAGGGTGAGATGAAAGTTCTTTATTGAGCTTTCTGCGTCTTATTCTCTATTTGATCGATTTCTATCGTTTGGTCTCGGATGTCCATTTGTTGTATTTGTTGGCTATGAGTTATGGTATAGAGCTTTATCTCCTTTTGTTTGACAAAATCCTCTAACATATCAGCTACTTTGCCTACCGTATCTGCATCGAGATTGTTGATGGTTTCGTCCAAGAAGAGAATAGGGGAGTTGATGTATGATGAAATAGCTAACATCCGTACGAGTTTCAACACGATTCTTTGTCCTCAACTTAGACTTTTGGTATCTCTCATTCCTTTATCGTCGATTATTTTTGCTTCAAGCTCAAGTTTATCTGCATCGTTTTTTAATTGTAAACTAATCTGATAGTCTACTATCTGTGAGAGATAGCTATTGACGATATCATTTAAAACAGGCAAATGGTCTTGTAAAACCAACAACAAAAGTTCTTTGGAAAAAATAGTATACAGGTTTCCCAGTATGGTTTCTTGTTCTTCTAGTTTTTGTCTTTCGAGCTGATGTTCCTTGAATTCATTTACGAGCATATCGATATCGTGATAGCGTTGTTTCATAATAAGATAATTTTTTTCTATGTTTGCTGTAGTTGTGATATCTATTTTTTCTTTCTCTAGTCCCCATTGTTTTTGTTGGTGCTCTTTTTCGGCTATTGTTGTGATATATTCATTCAACTGTTTTTCTATAGATTCTTTTTGTGTGATAGCTTTTTGTAACTGGATTTTTATCTCGTCTACTTGTTTGCTTTCTTGCTCTAATTCATTGATTTTTTTATCCAATTCTTTTGCTTGCTTATCTTGGTTGGTATATTCATTATACGATGATTCTATATCTTTGTAATTGATGTTGTTCAAAAATATTTTGATTTTTTCTATGCCTTTCTCGGCTTCTTTTTGCTGATTTTCTAGTATCTTTATTTTTTTGTTTTCTTCTTGATGTTCATTTTTATTTGTTTCTTTGAGTTCAGCATTTAGTTTTTTTATTGTCACTTCTATCTGTTCTTGTTGTTGTATGAATGCTATTTTTTGCTGATCTAACTGATCAAATGTTTTTTTGTTGATAACCTTGATGAACGGACATTGGTCTTTGATCTTCTCACAGGCGAAGCTCGCTTGAGCATCAATATTTTTTTCAAAATCATCCAATGTCTTTATAGTTTTTTTCAACTGTTCTTCTTGATCATCTATTTTTTCTTGCAGATGTTTTTTTTGTGTTGTTAATTTTTCCACATCATTTTTTACTATCAGTTCCTCATTTTTTATTTGTAACTGAATGTTTTTGATCTCCTCACTTCATTTCTTACCTTGATGAATGAGGTTTTGGATAAACAAATAGCTTGTAATCACTGTTATATCTCATTTGTTTTGTATATCTATTTCACTTCATTGCTCTTTGATAAACGCTCGTATTTTTTCTCTTGGTAGTTGCTCTTCTTCCTTATTTTGTGTGATTATTATATTTTGTTTTTGTTGTTTTAGATTTTCTATTTTTTTCTCGTCGATATTTTCTATTTTTTTCTGAAACATTGAAATGCTTGTAGACAGCTCCTGTTCTATTGATTGTTGGTCTTTGACTTTTTTTTGTTCTTGTAGTATATCTTTTTGTATGGTCTCTAATTGATGATTTATCTTTTGTTCTTGTTCTTTTGTTTGATCGATATATACATGGAGCTGTTGTTCTCGATCTGTAGGAAAGTCTTTGAGTGAAAAATCAGTAATCTGTATTTTTTCTTCTATCATTTTTCGTTCATCAAAAAATTGTTCATATGTTTGTGTATTGATCGCGTTGTTCAATAATTCTTTTGTGTTGGTAAACGTAGTAAGATAGTTTTGTATGCTGTTTTTTAACTTTTCATCATATTTGGAAATATCTGTTGTTGCTTTGATTTTGTATCGAATCTCTCTTTTTTTGTCTGCTAAAACGTCTTTGGCTTCATCGATTCCCATTAGGTTAAAAACATTTTTCAAAATGGTCAATCTATCTACTGGAGTCAACTCAAAAATATTGTCTGAGTCTTGCATCAAAAATATGGTGTTCATTATTACCTCTCTAGGTGGCAGAAACGTTTGAAGATTTTGTTGGAGATCAGTTTCGTTTTTGAAGCTAATTTCATCTCGTTTGAGTCCCGCCACGTCGGGCAGACCAGGCTGTTTTCTGAGAAGATCTTCGATGTCTACATTGTTTTCTATAGGTGTATGTTGGTTAAAATCTGGTAAGGTACCTTCTAGTGTATATACTTTGGATTCACAGGAATCTTTAGATTTCCCCTTTTTTATCATCCTTGTTATAAGGTACGTTGTTTCATTCACCTCGCAAATGAGTTTGATAAATCCGTCTTTGGATTTGGTATTTAAAATATTTCTGGAGCTATATTTGTAAAGTCCATAGATAGGGCCGTCGAAGAAGAGGAAACTTTTTCCTGATCCAATAGGCGCTTTGATAAGCATTTTTCCCGTATTGAAAAAAACGCTCAAGAGTTTGTCCTGAAATGGTCAAATGTTTTTGTAAGATATGGCTATCAGATTGAGCACTAGATAATTTTATGTAAGTAAACATTGGTCTAAGCATAAAGGAATCTGCATTCTTTTCAAGATTAAACGCTTTATTGGAATAATTCTTATCGCCTCGCCCGCTGGGCATTACTTTTTGCCATTGCAGCAAAAAGTAATCAAAAACATCTAGACAACCCCGTAGGACTACGGGGTCATTTTGTCGCACTAGACCATCAGAGAAATATTTCCAGCTTATGAAACTCGATACGATTACATTTGCTATGAGTTTATTATGATATTTAATATATATTTCTTTGTCTGTCAAGTTATACTGGGAAAGTATGGTTCTATTTTTGGCTTTTCATTCAATATCGAGTATAATAGTACTATAATTCAGAAATTAATATTTAACACGTGGCATTTAGCACTTAACATTGTTTTCAACGTATGTATTGAGTACACGAACACTATATTCATCCACCCAAGAAACGTTCTTTTTGACAAGAGATTAGGACTTTTGCTCTTTTTTTTGGTGCCGTTTTTGTGATTATTTTGGTATTTACCAATTTTAACTTATTTGCATCGAATTTTGTCGCATTGTTTGAGGAAGAAATTCGTCCCGTTGCGCCTATAAGTACCTCTATTGTTTCTGAAGATAATAACATTTCTTCTATTGTAGATACTGCACAAAAAAATGATATAGAGATCCAATGATTACTCAAAAATTATCAACAGACTACTGATGCGAACACCCTCACTCCTTCTACGGAAGAGACACTCCAATCTCATTTGATGGACTATAACTTTTCGTTTAATACTGTCCCGCCTGTTGATAGAATTATCGTGCCATCGTTAGGACTTGATGTGCCTATTGTTACTGATGAAAATATGGCGCCAATAGATTTTGCAAAAGCTGATTTTGACAAAGAACTCAATGAATGAGTAGTAAAATATCCTACCACTCCAGAACCAGGAGAGGAGGGAAATACTTTGCTCTTTGGTCATACAAGTTATGTAGTTTGGAAGACGAATCCTTACGGAACTATTTTCAAAGACCTTCCTAAACTCAAGGATAGCACTTTGATTCAAATATTACGAAAATGAAAATTATATGAATATAAAGTCATTGATCTTTTTATCGTTGCACCAAAACAGGTTTCTGCCCAATATATGACCTATCAAAATGCTGGTGGTAGCTATATTACTTTGATGTGATGTTATCCACTTGGTACCGACAATAAAAGAATTATGGTAGTGGCGAAGTTGATTACTGACTAGTTTTTTTGTAAGACATATTATATTTCTTTATTTATCGCCTCGCCGGCTGGGCGTTTCTTTTTGGCTACCAGGTCCAAAAAGAAACCAAAAACCCCCTCGTCGATTGTAATCTTCATCCTTATGTAGAATCGATACTCTTTGGTTTAATTTCTCCATTCAGCGATATTACAATCGACCTTTTCTATTATAGTTCATATACCTAAAAATAAAATGATTGATTAAAACCACATTGCAATTACTTAGGAGAACTATATACATACCACTAATCAAGATATGCTTTTTCGTTAAAGCTTTGCAATAAAGCTTTTTTTGTTTTAATGTTTATACCTATTGCCTATGAAAATCAGAAATATTGCTATTATTGCCCATGTAGATCATGGAAAGACCAGCTTAGTCGATCAATTATTGACTCAGTCTGGCACTATGAAGCTAGCTGAAGATCAAAATCTTATCATGGATAGCAATGACCAAGAAAGAGAAAGGGGGATTACGATCTATTCCAAAAACACTTCTGTCAACTACAAAGGAGACGTTATCAATATCATCGATACTCCAGGACATGCTGATTTTGGCAGTGAAGTAGAAAGAGTTTTGAAAATGGTTGATAGTGTGTTGCTTCTTGTCGATGCATACGAATGACCTATGCCGCAAACTAAATTTGTACTTAAAAAATCTTTGGAACTTGGGCTCAATCCTATTGTTGTCATCAATAAAATTGATAAAGAAACTGCTAGACCAGTATGGGTAATCAATCAATTATTTGATTTGTTTTTTGCACTTGGAGCCACTGATATACAAGCAGATTTTCCTATTATTTACTGTAGTGCTAAGGGTGGATATGCCTTTGATGATCTCAAAGATTTTGCTGAGGCTAAAGAGCATGGAAATATATTTCCTATATTTGACCTGATAGAGAAAGCAGTACAACCAGCCCCAGATTATTCTGATAAACTCTTTCGTATGCAAATAGCTAATCTCTGATATGATGATTTTATCGGAAGACTTGGAATCTGAAGAGTATATGAATGAACGGTTGCGCAAGGTCAAGAAGTAGTTGTTTTTGATAATGATGGCATCAAAAGAAAAGGAAAAATAACGAAAATATTTACGACACTTGGAATCTCCAGAGTGGAGACGAAACAAGCTCTTTGTGGTGATATTGTGACTATTGCTGGTATCCCCAACATCTATGTGGGAGAAACTATAGGTATGGAATGATGTGAAGCCTTTGCTCCTATCAAAGTGGATGCACCTACACTCACAATGGATTTTCTTGTAAATGATTCTCCGTTTGCTGGTAAAGAAGGCAAATTGGTTACGTCAAAAAATATCCAAGAAAGGCTCGCTAAAGAATTACAGACAAATGTTGGACTAGAGATTGATTTTGAAAAATGAGGAAATAGATTCGCTGTTTCTGGTAGGGGAGAGCTTCACTTATCTGTGCTTATCGAGACCATGAGAAGAGAAGGTTTTGAACTTCAAGTATCTTCACCACAGGTTATTTTTAAACAAGAGAATGGGCATAAAATGGAGCCAATAGAACATGTAGTCATCAATGTTGATGAAAAGATGTCGGGTACGGTTATAGATATGATTGCTAAGAAAAAATGACAGATGACGAATATGTTTACCGTCAACTGAATCAGTACTTTAGAATTTGAAGTACCGACAAGATGATTGCTCTGATTTAGATGACAGTTTGTCTTGGTTACCAAGGGAGAGGGGATTATGTATAGTTCGTTTTCTCATTACGGACCGTATAAAGGAGACATCCCTAAGAGAACTACATGATCTATGATTAGTATCGAGAATGGAAAATGTATGAAATATAGTATTTGGAAGTTACAAGAAAGAGGAAAAATATTCATCCTTCCCCAAGCAGCTATGTATGAAGGAATGATTGTAGGGGAAAGCGCAAAACCTGGTGATATGACGGTTAATCTGACCAAAAACAAACAACAGACCAATGTTAGAGAAAGTGGAAACGATGAATCTATGCGATTGGAGCCTATTATTCCTTTGACTTTGGAGGATTCTCTTGCTTATATCAGTACTGATGAGTATGTAGAAATCACACCCAAAAATATCAGATTGAGAAAAGTGTTTCTTACTGATTCAGACAGAAAGAAACATGGAGTTAAAAAATAGTTATATTATTTTACATTAAATTATTTGTCTGATTATGTTGGACTTAATTACTGATATGTTCATCTATTTTTTTCTTTAATTCGAATTCTCATCGAGGCAAAGCAAAACAATTATCATACACTATTATTGGGTCATTTTTTGTGAATGATTTTTTTATAACTATATTGTTAGATAATCACCTTTGTTTGATATATTGTTCAACCAAATTGTCTTCCCAAAAAGTCATGTCAGCCCTATTGTCTATTACAAATTTTAAGACTTCTGATATATCTGATAATTGTGGCACCCAAATAAGTCTAGCATTTGGAAAAAATTCTTTGGCAATATCGTGATGAATATCGTTTTCTTTGACAGCAATCCTTAATTCTTTATTTTGTCTCAAATTATTCAAACTTTTTTCGCTATAGTGAGATGTTTTATTCATGTATGCAAAAATATTACTTTTGAAAAAACTTTTTGAAAAAAACATTTCTAGTCTTCTCGTTTTTGTTGGTCGAACTGGGCTGCAAAAAATATCTGCATACCCAGAATTTAATCTCTCAGAAATCACACCATATCCACTTTGTTCTACAAACTCAAGTTTCATACCGTTTTTTGTTGATATATTATTGATTAATTCATAAAATTTTCATGCAAACTTTCAGTCTTTTATACTAAAATAATCAAAATAGGGAGAAAAAGTACATTTTAGTATTCATCTTGAATTTATAAGTTCCAATCTATTTTTAAAACTGTTTTCTGATATAGATAAATAGGTTTCGTATGGTGATTCTAATAATATAAAATCCAAATATAATTTAGCCGCTCAATCAAACAATCAAGATATATATTCCTCAAATACAAATCGATTTTTATGGTAAACGTATGCTATTTTTTCTACTCCGAAAAAATCAGGTGCATATTCTAAAAATGCTATTTCAGCTAATAAATATTCCGTAGCTTTTTCTATATCTGCTATATCAAACTTTTTTCATGAGTTTTCTAATACATCTTGTGATGCTGTTTTAACTGAATTTCTAAAATTGGAGTTATTTTTATATAATTTTTTTATTATATCAAAATTATTGAGATATGCCTTATTGTTTTTGACCTCACTATCCCAATCAACGATAATTACATCTTTTTCTTCTATTCCAAGCTCTTGTATTAATTTTCTCGTTCTATTTTTAAGGTTGTTTCATTTTAATACCGCTTTATTCCTAGCTTCACTCATGGTATATCACATTGCAACATAGGTAGATATTGCTGGTATGTCAGCTACTAAAATTGCAGCTTTACCATATCTTTTGATGGTTTCTCTCAAAAGATATGCTACTTCTTTGTCTTTGAAATAACTATTTCATGGGCTCATTCATATTATGGCCAGCATTGATTTTATGATTACCTAGATAAAACCTGTTTTTTTGCGTGGCATTTTTGGATGTTTAATAAGCTTTTGCAAATAATACTCTTTTTGTACTTGGTTTTCCTGTCAGGATACATTTGCCTACTTCGTCCTGTAAATCAAATGGTAAACAACGCACGGTTCCAGCAGTTTCAGCTTTTATTTTTTCTGCGGTTTCTTCTGTTCCGTCTCGATGTGCCATTACAAATCCCTGTTCTATTTTTTCTTTAAATTCTTCATAGGTATCTACCACAAATGTATGTGTTTCTCTAAATTCTTGGTTTTTTCTCAAGAGATTATTTTGTGCTTTGTAGAGATATTGATCTATGTGAAGGTCTACGTCTTCTATCTTTATTGCTGCTTTTTCTCCTAATTCTCTTTTGAATACCTCTACTGTCCCATTAGCGATATCTTTTGCTCCTACGGTTATCCTTACAGGTACGCCCTTGAGTTCGTATTCATTAAATTTTCGGCCTGGGGATTTGTTCATATCTTCATCTATTTTTCGTCTCAATGCTATAGTGTCGTGAAAATATTTTGAAGGGAATTCTAGTCTAGTGGTCTCGAATCTTTCGATAAGTGGTTGAATATAGTCTTTGATCAGTTGATATTCTTCTGGTGTTTTGAAAATAGGCACGATTACTACGTGTAGTGGTGCTAATGCTGGTGGTAAAATAAGTCCTGTATCATCAGAGTGTGCCATAATCAATCCTCCTATCAATCTTGTAGATACTCATCGAGAAGTTGCATATACATATTCAAGTTCATTTTTTTCATTAGTAAATTTTACATCAAATGCTTTAGCAAAGTTTTGTCCTAAGTAATGACTTGTTCCTGCTTGTAATGCTTTTCCATCCTGCATCATAGGTTCAAATGCATATGAAGTAATGGCTCAAGCAAATTTATCATGTTCTGGTTTTGGTCACAATATAGGGGAGATCGCCATAAAGTTTACACAAAAGTCGTTGTAGACATCAAGCATTTTTCTTGCTTCTGCATCTGCTTCTTCTGCGCTTGCATGAGCAGTATGTCCTTCTTGCCAAAGAAATTCTCCACTTCTCAAAAACAGTCTTGTTCTCATCTCTCGTCTGACTACATTTGCTCGTTGATTTATAAGCAACGGTAAATCGCGATAGGAATGAATCCAGTCTTTGTAACTATTTCGTATGATGGTTTCTGAGGTGGGTCTTACAATAAGTTCCTCTTCTAGTTTTGCTTCAGGATCTACAACGATTCATTTTCCATTGGGATCGTTCATGAGTCTATAGTGTGTGACTACAGCACATTCTTTGGCAAAATGTTCTACGTGTTGTGCCTCTTTATTTAAAAATGATTTTGGGATAAATATTGGAAAGTATGCATTTACATGTCAGGTGTTTTTGAACATCTTATCAAGAACATCTCTAATGTTTTCTCGAAGAGCAAATCCATATGGTTTGATTACCATACATCATCTCACAGCAGAATTTTCTGCTAGTTCTTGCGCTAACTGATTATACCATTCGCTATAATCTTGACTACGTGGAGTAAGTTTTGTCATCGATTTATAATATGTGATAAATGTAATTATTTTTTTATAGAAAAGAGCCACATTATCAAGGTAATTACTCAATATTCTTTTACATAATATTTTCCTTCGAAGACTTACTTTTTGGCATTGCTCCAAAAAGTACCCTTTGACTTCGCAAAGGACGAGAGCAAAAAGATTTAGGAATCCAGCCTGGGCGGAACATTTTTCCCCACTAGACAATCAACGTAATCTTTCTAGTTTGATACATTCAATACGTTTTGTTTGTTATTGGTTTATATCACTGATTTGGTTCATATTTACATAAAAAAACTCTACATCATTGTAGAGCTTTTATATAAGGTTATTAGGTTATTAGTTTATTATTTTTTTCTTCTGAGGAAAAATCCTGTTACAAAAAGTATACCAAGCACGATTAATAACATTCCACCAATCATATTGCGAAGCACATAGAGACCAAAAACCAAAAGAATGATACCGAGGATAGTGAACATTTTTTCTTCTGTAGTAGATACTTCTCGTCGAGCCCCGATTTTGCTTCCAAATTCTTTACCTTCCGCTTTGATGACCTTTGCTTCTTGTTCGAAATTTTTTGCAAAAGATTTTGCTTTGAATTCTACAGCACTTACCGTTTTTTTTGTTGCGGTTGCTGCTTTTTTAACAGTTTTTTTGATTGGCATTGTGCATATATGTAAAGGTATAAAAGGTTACTGTGGTTATATATAAAGTATTTGGCTTTGCAAATGTTTTTTTTGTCCAACTTTGATGGATACATTCTATATCAAAAATATTTTTGGAGGTTTGTGTTTTGTTTATAATCTGATTTGCATTTTTGCGAGTGGCTGTTTGACTGCCATTTTATTTTTTGATCTAATAAAGAGTCCAAGAGAAATTATTCTCCTCACTATCTCTATTTCTTCAAGGAGTTGTTTGTCGATATATATTTTTGAATACAGAGGGAAGTGCTTGAGATGGATCGAATCTCCTTCTACTTTTCCTTGGGTGTTAAATTTTTGTAGTTCCAGATAGATGTATTCACTTACAAATGGCGCAAATGGTGCACAAATTTTCATATAACTTTGTAATACTTCAAACAAAGTATTGAATGCAGAACGTTTGTCTTGATCCATACCTGATGCTCGAAATCTTCTTCTCGATCTTCTGATAAATCGGTTATTGAGCTTCTCTATAAATCCTAAAACGAGCTTTGTACTTGTATCAAGAAAATATTTATTCATCTCTTGTTCCACTTGGATACCAAGATTGTGTAACTCTGCGAGTATTCGTTTGTCCAATTCATTGTCGATACTATAGGTTGGTAGCTTTATTGTCTCTCATTTTTCTAATGATGCCTGTGTATTGTAAAGTGTTGGCCGGAATTTTCTGAAATTTACATCATGAGAAATTATCAGTATGGTTTCTCATTTTCTCTTTTTGAGTATTTCCTTATATATCCCTGTGAGATCTGTTTTTTCTTCTACTCGTAATCTTTCGTCTATTTTTATTTTTATTTTTTTGTCTCTATAAGTTTTCATGATCTTTGCTACTTCTTCAGCTGTTTGCCTGGTTCTGAGTGATGGGCTTGTATAAACGATATCTGGATTTATTCTAAGTATGTTCTCTATATATTGCTGATTTTGCATAGCACTATATCAGACATCAGTGAGTCCGTCATGTATGCCTTTGCCTGTTGCCTCTCCGTGTCTCATATAATATAGGGTAGTATTATGTGTAGACCATTTGTCTACGTTTGCATAGGTTTCAAAAAATTTGTATGCATTCATGATTGATGCCGTGAAATCTTTGTATACTTGTTCTACTCCTTTTTCTGAGAATCTTACGGGTTCAGCTCTTACTCCCGGTGAAGAGAGGAGGTATAGTCTATACGCGTCAGTTCAATATTTTCCAAATAAATATTCTGGATCTGGATAATTTTTTAATTTTTTTGACATTTTTTTACCGTCTTCTGCAAGCACCATCCCATTGATGATGACATTATTAAATGAATTCTTCTTCATGATTGCATTTCCACAGACATGCATTCCTCTAAACCAACCCCTTGTCTGATCTAGTCCTTCCATAATAAAATCGGCAGGATAAATTAATTTGGAATTTGAAATTGGGAATTTGGAATTGTTTTCTCAAGTATATCCACATTGGCCAAATGGCATCGATCCTGATTCAAATCGACAATCCATCACTTCTGGTATTCTACGATATTCTTTTGTTCATTTTTTGAATCGATAATTATCGACGTATGGTTTGTGAAGATCTATTTCTGTTTGTCTGTCGTTATCTCGATAACGAACACTGATTTTAGCGTTATTCGGATTGTATTCGTGTTTTTTTGTCAGATAATCAAAATATTTGAATGTTTGATGCATCAGAATAACTGAATCCCTGTGCGTTACACTTATAATGGTTTTTGTTGCAAATTTTTTGTTCACTTCCTGTGTATATTCTTTACATCTTGCCATTACATCATCAATAGATTCTCCTTCAGGAGTGAGTTTTTCATTCGTCGGTTTGCTTGTAGATAATCCCGTTGGAGATATTTTGTCTTGCAGTTCTGGTACAATAATATCTGTTGTTCTGAAGTCAACATATAGTCTTTCGTTGATTTCAAATAACTTTTTTGTTGTCGCGTCTTTGAGATATCATTGAATTTTTTTCTGATCCCAAAGGTCTTGATATATTTTTTGGATATCTTTATATTTTTTTTCTATTTCATCTATACTTTCTCAGAACTTTTTTTCCAAAAATGGGAATATAGTTTGTAACGACCTTGCAAGAGGAGTAATAATAATTACTCGATCATCTTTTTTGAGTGAACCAAGATATTTACTTACTTGCTTTGATTGTTTGAGACCGTTTTTGTTTAGCTGTGTCTTGCTATAACTGTCGTGGGTATGTGTCTCATTATATATCGTTTCTCCGTGTCTGATGATAATGTTTTTCGTTATATTTTGAGATCCGTTTCTTGTTCGTTGATATATTTCTTCTAGAGTACCTGCTACCATGATGTCTTCTGCTTTTTTGATGTTTTCCCAGATAGGGATTGGTGATCATCGATATCTATTTCTTGCAAGATTTCGATCAGGTGCTGATTTGAGTACGTCGATAAATCTTTTTTTTACGGTTTCTGGTACAAAACCAATATCTTCAGCATTTGGAACTGTTATTTTTGTGAGCTCTTGTTCTTTGATAAACCAACTGGTAAGTGCTTTGGATATTAATGCTGTGTCACATCTTCGACAATGTGGATAGGAGTGTTCGTATGATTTTTGTCCAATAAGTTTTCCCTCTTCTTTGAGGCGTTGGATGATATCTTTATTTACCTCATATACCCTGCTACCTTTTCGTTCTGGAACTTCATCAGTAAATTCACCATATTCATTTACTGGTAAAAAGAGCCAATTTTTGGAATCATCTCTTGGTAAAAACTCTGCTACGACATTGTAGTCGTCCATACCAAATGCTGGTGCAATGTGAACAATACCCGTACCGTCTTCTGTACTTACAAATTCGCCTGCTATGATTTTGAAGAATTGCTGTTTATATTTGTCATCTATTTTGCTCTTGTTGATATGTTGAAAGATTGGTTCATAGCCTAATCCCACTAAACTTTCTCCTGGTATGATGTTGATGAGAATGTATTCATCAGTATGTTTGTAGTATTGTTTGATGAGGTTTTCTGCCATAATATAATATTCTTTGGTTGATTTATCGAATACAACTATATAGCGAATGTTTTTTCCTACTGCCAAAAACATATTACTCGGTAATGTTCGTGGTGTTGTGGTCCATGCAAGAACGTTGATAGGGGTATTGTCTATATCGTTGGATATTTCAGATACTACTTTATTTATGTTTTTGACATAATTATATATATCATAAAAGTTTTTCATAATTTCGTTTTTGTCGTCTACTATGGTGGTATCTATAATAATATGAAATCACAATTCTGAATCATCTTCTTCTATTTTTGCTCGAACAAGCTGATTGTGTATTTCTTTTTCTTGAATCTTTGGAATTCAGTCTGTGGTAGCTTCAAATAAGTTATATACCCAACTTCAATTGGAAAATATTATTTTGGATTTTCCTACAAAATTTAAAGATGTTATGTCTATTCATAATTCCTCTTTACATTCTCTTTTCATTCCCCCTTCAGGCGTTTCTCCTTTTTCTATTTTTCCTCCTGGCAACACAAACGAATGTACTACCGTATTGAAAATCAACAAAAATCTTCCCTCGGTATCTTTGATAACTGCTCTTGCATAATGAACAAATCAGTCTTTTGTCGTTTCGTGAGTTTTCATTACTTGCAGTTGTTTGTCATTCCTTACAATAGGAAATTTTATTGTGATTGCTTGATCTTGTCTATCTTTATATCCTTCGTTAACTTCAGAGTTGGAGAGGGTAGTCGCACAACTTGGACACATCCATTGAACACTAAATCACTTGTAGACTAGATTTTGATTGTACATATTTTGAATGACTCGAATGATAGATTCCATATAGTCCAAATCCATTGTATAATACGCATGATCCATATCTGCTCGTCTTCCTATGTGATCTCAAAATATTCTCCATTCATCACTAGTATTGCTTACATAATTTCTACATTCTTCTACAAACTTTTGTATACCTATTTTGTTTTCGATATCTTTTTTGCCATCGATACCGAGTTTTTGTTCAACTGCTTTTTCTACGGGTAAACCATGACAATCTCGTCATCGATCTCTATTTACTTTGTATCATTTCATTGTTTTATATCTAAGAATAGCGTCTTTCATAGACCCCACTAATCCATGTCCAAAATGAGGTGTTCCTGAAGCAAACGGAGGACCGTCATAGGTTATAGATTGAAATTTTTCTGACCTTTGCTCGAGCGATTTTTCAAATATTTTGTGCTTTTTCCAATATGCGTTGAGGCTTTGTATTAATTCTTTCTGGTTCATAACAAACGACTAAACGATAAAACGATTAAACGACTAAACGATGTTAAATAGTTGGAGTTTGAATATAGTAAAAGTTGAAATGCTTTCAAGTCAAAGGAACCAATTTGGGGATGGGTGACAATGTACTAGGTAGGGTAATGTATTTATTGGTCCCATATTTTGGGTTTTTATGTGTTTAAATACTGTTGTTTTTTTTATATATTTCATTAGCTTTTCTTTATTGTCAATTGTTTTTTTTATTTATTTATGTAAAATTATGCATTCTACATGAACGCTTGCTCCTTATAT
>Ga0194063_10000394_pt1 | contig 32360 bp, 25 predicted proteins | sample SepL3720m_MetaG_FD_155459 | JGI IMG/M metagenome (GOLD analysis project Ga0194063, IMG submission 155459) | Anoxic zone freshwater microbial communities from boreal shield lake in IISD Experimental Lakes Area, Ontario, Canada - Sep2016-L373-20m | ecosystem: Environmental > Aquatic > Freshwater...
GTAAAAGATCAAAAAATCGGAGAGACTACTTTTAAAGTATATACTACGGAGGGTAGTAATCTTTACTGGCTTAAAGAGGGTAATGTCGGATATGAATTTAGTGTACAAAAGTTCGGTATGAAGACCGATACGGCGGGGCTAGAAAATATACTTAAGACTTTTAAATTTATAGGTTGGGGGGATTAAGATTAAGGAATAGCTAGATTTATTTATATATTCCATGACCATTTTGCCTCTTTGGAGAGGTTATCCGTATTGCAAAAAAAGTCATTAGGCTCTATAGTAATTAGCGAAATTCGGTTGAAAATTAGGGGGATTAGTTTAGTGGCAAAATTCTCGTCTCCAAAACGAGCTACGGGGGTTCGATTCCTCCATCCCCCGCAGAAAAGTCTTTAAATATAACGTTATTAGGGAATAGTCAAGAAAGAAACGGGTTTAGACATTGACTTATATCCCATACCATGATAAGGTGTTTGTCATAGCTCTTTGACAACACTGCTTAAACATGTCCTCTTGGGAGGCAAGTTTTTGGTGTTTATGGGAGCAAATCTAATCGACTTATGAAGAAAATCGTAATCATTGCCATCGGTTTGGCATTTATTTTCGCCGTTTATTTGATGCGGCCCAGTCAGGGCACATCGATCTCAGTCGCTACGGTGACCGAGGTTTCCACCGTTCAGGTGGAAAGTGAACAAACGACAGAAAACAATCAGGAGGCCCTCACGGCTAACCAGCAAGGTAGTCGGGACGTCGAGCAGACACTCACAAACGAAAACGCACCCAAATTTGGGTCAAATATCCTGCGGTTCAACTGCAGGGTCGAGATCCAGTAAGTCCGAAACCAAAAACAAAACAGAAAAGCCACATGAATAAAAAATTGGCAATTATTGGCGCCGTAATCATTACGGCAATTAGCACCATGAAGGTGCCCGCAGTTCAACTCCAAACTCCGCCGGTCCCCGTCGTTCAAACGATGCAGGACCTCCATGAATTGGCCACAATGCCCCGGCTTGTTAGCTGGGCGGCCCAAAACATCGATACGGCGTTCCTCCGTATCGCTTCCGACGGGATTGTCGGAAAGGAGTATATCGTTTGGGTAGACTTCACCAATGGGGTCACGAAAGCGAAGCTGGAAGCACTCTTGGCGAGTGTGACCAACATCAATATCGTGAATCCCACCTGTAATGTCTACGTGAATATGGAGCTCATCTCCAAAAAACGTGGCTACTTTTACGCCCAACTCTACACGGCACCCGCATGGAATAGTGCCGGGTATTGGGAAATTCCCAATTGGTGCACTCTTGGCCTGAGGCTGTATGATGACGTCTTCATCCCGTATGACGGCATTGAAGCGGCGAAAATCGTTGCGCTGAAGTCCGGTTCTTCAACAGACTGGGGATCGGAAGATCTTTCTGGTAGAATCGAACGAGGTCAAGGATTTAGTTTCAACACCTCTCGCATTGGTGCCGGATACCTAGTCGTCAGCACCGAAAGTGGAGAGACGATCTTCAACTTCAGTGAAGGCAGGTACAGCTTGCCTGTATCTGTTGTGATGAAGCTTGCCGTAAGTGATTCAGATGTCATACGTTTCATCGATAGTAAGGCATCCAAAATTGACTATAAACATTATGTCTTTTTGGACTACGACGCCGAAGTCGGCGCTTGGTTCGGAACTATTCCGCTCCTTATCCTCGATGCGGAGACGCCTTACAAGTCTCTTATGGTGAGCGTGAAGACGAGTGCGGGCTACGTTCAGTCATACAAAGTCACGAGGTTCGATCCAAATAACGGGCCGGTTTACACCTACATGGTGTTCGCGACCCTATCAAACCCCACAAACGGGATTTACTCGGCGACGATCGACTTAACAAGTCCGACACTCACCCATATAGAGCCGATCCCCCCTGTGCCGGTTCTTCGGAAGGTAATTGGTGGGCCGAAGGGGTGAGGATAAACGTGGTCCGGTAACAACCCCGAGCAGTGTTAGTTTCAAGCGCGCGATTCAAACGGATCGCGCGTTTTTTGTATTCAAAAAACGCGCGGGCTACATGCTATCGAACTATAATTTAAGAAATTCTCGAATCTCAGCTTCGATCTTTTCTACCTCCCCTGGTTCAAACCACTTTATCCGCGTATCTTTTCTCCACCAAGTTTTTTGCCGGCGGGCATACTGCCAAATTTTCGCAGAAAGAATTTCTATAAGCCCCGCCCTCGAAGCGATTTTTCCATTTAAAAAGTACGATACGTATTTATATTCCAGTCCCAGTTCCTCCATCCTTTCATAGCTCAGACCATTTTTATGCAAATTTTCAATCTCTTCAAGCATCCCGCCGTCTATTCTTTGAACTAGTCTTTTTACGATTTTTTCTTTAAGAATTTTATCAGACAAAATAAGTCCTATTTGCAAAAAGTCAAAGTCAGGACTCTGAGAATTCTCTATTTTCGGAACGTGGCCGAGAGTCCGCGCTATCTCTAATGCCCGAATAAGCCTCCGTCTATTTTTCGGATCCATCTCTCCTGCGCGCCTAGCGTCAGCTTTTTTAAGCTCCTCCATGAGTTCAGCATCTGACATTTTTTCTAGTCCCTCACGCATTTTTTCATCAGCCGTGACTTCGGGCAAAATAACATTATCGACTATAGACTGAATATAGAAACCGGTTCCACCGCAAATAATTGGCAGTTTTCCGCGGGAAATTATTTCGTTGAGCGCTTTCTTTGCCTTTTCTTTCCATTCGACCACAGTCACTCTGTGATTCGCTAGAGAAGTATCGAGTAAATGATGGGGAATACTTTTCATTTCCTCCGCCGTCACTTTTCCAGTACCTATATCTAGCCCTTTATAGACCTGCCTAGAATCAGCCGAGATTATCTCCCCGCCGAATTTAAGCGCCATCTCCACAGCGAGCGCACTTTTTCCAGAGGCAGTGGGGCCGAGTATAACTACGACTTTCGGAAGTTTTTTCATTTTATTTATTTGGTGCCGGAGGTGGGACTCGAACCCACATGGATTGCTCCACACGATTTTGAGTCGTGCGCGTAAACCAATTTCGCCACTCCGGCTTTTGCCTTTTCGACGCCTTTATTAGTCTACTAGAAAAAGTATAAAAATCAATTATAATGTACGTATATGTCATCACAATTTTTTAGCGACTCCATTTTTTGGATTGAGGTGGAGAAAATAAAGCCGAATCCTTTTCAGCCTAGGCATGAATTCGACGATGCGAAATTAAAGGACCTTTCTGAGTCTATTCGCATGTACGGGGTTTTACAGCCACTCGTCGTCACGAGAAAAGAGATAACGAAGGAGGATGGGGGAATCGCTGTAGAGTATGAGCTTATAGCAGGTGAGAGGCGTCTACGTGCTTCTAAGCTAGCAGGCCTCGCTCAGGTGCCGACTCTCATCAGAAGTGGACAGGAGGATGGGAGGGTGAAGCTAGAGCTCGCTATTATAGAAAATTTGCAAAGAGAAGATTTAAATCCGGTGGACAGAGCGCGCTCTTTCGACAGACTAACTAAAGAATTCGGATTAAAGCATGTGCAAATAGCAGAAAAGGTGGGGAAGAGTCGTGAATATGTTTCAAATACTTTGAGAATTTTGGCTTTGCCTTCTGAAATGCTTGACGCACTAGGCTCTGGAAAGATTTCCGAAGGTCATACCCGCCCGCTTCTCATGCTTACTGATAGGCCAGAAGAGCAAATGACTCTTTTTAAGGAAATAATGTTTAAGAAAATGACTGTTAGAGAGTCTGAGAGAATCGCTAGGAAAATCGCCCTCGACCGTGTTCGAAAACATACTTTAGATCCTGAACTTATGGAGATGGAAAAGAAGTTGGCTGATTCGCTCGGCACTAGGGTGCACATAGAAAAGAGGGAAAATGGCGGAAAAGTAATGATAGATTTCTTTACGAATGATGATTTGCAAATGTTGCTCGACGTTTTGAAAAATCAGAAAATGAGTGGAATGCCTACAGAGGTTCCACGAACTCCATCGATCCAGAGTGGTGAAATTCTGGTTTCAGTTCTGGCTTCGGTTCCAGCTTCAGGTGGACCGGATACTGCGCTCATTAATGAATCGGGAGCAGATGCGACAGTCGACGATAGATCAAAGCAGGAAAAAGAAGAGGAGGAAAATACTGAGGATTTATACTCTATAAAAAATTTCAGTTTGTAAAACTTGAACGCTTTTTTACAAATAAAAAAGGCCATCCGATTTCGGAGGGCCCTTTGCAAATGAGAACGTTCTCACGAACTCACACTGCACTACCTGCACTACTCGCAGGTTCACCCCACGGGTAGAGGAGTCTGTGGTTTAACTTGTAATCGCCCCAGATTCTGAATCCTTCCTCTACTGCTAGGAAGGCTTCATGAAAGGCCATGGGATGTGAATGATTCGCCATATAGTCACGGTAAGTCTGATCACCGTGTGACGATAAAAGTTTTATCAAATTCTCATCCTGAATCGGAACTAAACCACCACTCTGACTTTCGAGGGTGATGTACCGAATGATTTGTGGACGAACCACTAGACCATATGTCGTCACTCCTTTGTTTTGAAATAGAACGTGTTCTGGCGGAAGAAAGGAGCTGATCTCTTTGAAAAAATCCTCTCCAAGTTCTTCGCAAACTTCTCTTCGAAGTGTATCTGTATCAGTTTCGCCGAACTCCATTTTCCCTTCGGCGGTAACCTGACACATACCGGGCCAGGTTTGAACCTTCCCCCCTGCGAAGTGGAATAATCCACGACGCTGTAAAAGTGCATATAGCACTGTACCAATCCTATAAAATAGCAAAAGTCCTACCTTCTTAACGGGTAATGACTTCTGATCTTTTGTGGCCATCATCTATGAACACTCTAAATCTTATTTTTTATTTAGTCAACTTCTGGGGATTATGATTTGGACATGTCTTATCTGAGCATCTCTCCGGAATAGTTTTCGTGCCTTCCATCATGAGTGCACCACATTCTTTGCCGTCTCTCATATATTTGCAAAGATTACCTGTCGGCTTCGCTTTAATGGCCATTTTACAGTCTGGATAATTCGAACATGAGTAAAATACTCCGAAGCGCCCACGTCTAGCCGTCATCATTCCGTCTTTACAGCTAGGACACTTTACGCCTGTAGAGTTTCTTCTCTCTAGCTCTGCGTCTTTTTTAATAAATTTGCATTTAGGATATCTGGAGCAGGATATGAAGAGGCCGTATTTTCCTTCGCGTTCCACTAATTTGCCTTCTTTACATTCTGGGCACATTTCTCCCGTCTCTTTCGGTCCTGCTAATTCAGAGCCATCTATCATTCGGGCGCCATCGCAGTCTGGATATTTAGAACAGCTCATAAACTTTCCGCCTTTGCCGAGCTTTATAATCATACTACTTCCGCATTTCGGACATTTCCATTTAGGATCTGCATCGCCGAGAGTCGTGACCTTTGCCATCTTTTCCTTCGACTTTAATTCTTTCTTAAAAGGTCCGTAAAATTCTTTTAAAGTGGCGAGGTAAGTTCTTTTGCCATTCGAAATTTCGTCCAGTTTATCCTCCATGTCTGCGGTGAAGGTGTCACTAATATATGAGGCAAAGTTATCCTCTAGGAAACTACTAACCACGTCACCGGTGTCTGTCGGTTTTAAAGAGCGACCTTCTTTTTCCACGTATCCGCGTTCCTCGATGGTCCTAATAATAGAAGCGTAAGTAGATGGACGGCCGATTCCGCGCTTTTCTAGTTCTTTAACGAGTCCTGCTTCGGTGTATCTAGGAGGAGGTAAAGTAGCCTTTTGCTCTGAATGAGTTTCTATTAAAATTAGGGAATCACCAACGGCCAGTTTCGGTAGTGTAACTTCATTGCCCTGCGCATCAGGGTCGGCTAAAAGCCAGCCGGGGAATAGAACTCTATTTCCATTTACTGAAAAATCAGGAACGGATTTATTTTTTGTATTTGCAATGATTTTCGTTCGTAAAATATTCGCATCAGTCATCTGTGAGGCTACAGTTCTTTCCCAAATTAACTGATATAGCTTATTCTGCTCCGGAGTACCTGCCTTTAATTTTGAAAAATCTGTAGGGCGAACGGCTTCGTGTGCTTCCTGTGCATTTTTACTCTTAGTAGCGTACATACGAACCTGCACGAATTCTTTTCCGTATTTTTTCTCTATAATATTTGCCATCTGACCGATAGCCACTGAGCTTAGAGTGGTGCTATCTGTGCGCATATAGGTTATGAGGCCGGCTTCGTATAGCTTCTGAGCTATACGCATGGTGTTAGAAGGGGAAAGCCCTAGGCGGGAGCTCGCTGTCTGCTGTAAGGTGGAAGTAGTAAAAGGAGCGCGCGGACTTCTTTTTACTTCAGTCTCATCTACTGATGTGACAGACCACTCTTCTTTCTTTGCCTTTTCGAGAATTTCATTTACGATTTTTTCATCTCTCGGCTCTTCTTCGCAGGTCAAATTTAGGAAGGGGATTTTCGCAGATTTAATGGTCGGATTAGTGAAGTCGGCTGAGATAGTCCAGTAGATTTCTGGAATAAAGGCGCGGATCTCCCTTTCACGCTCCATTACTATTCGAAGAGCGGGGGACTGAACACGTCCAGCAGAAAGACCGTAACGAACTTTTTTCCAAATAATTCCTGATAAATCATAACCGACTAGTCTGTCCAGTACTCGGCGGGCTTCCTGTGCCTCTTTTAAGTTCATGTCTATGTCACGGGGATGATTCATCGCCTCCTTAACAGCGTCTTTAGTGATTTCGTGAAAAACTACTCTTCTAGGCTTTTTTAGGTGAACCGCCTCTGCTATATGCCAGGCTATCGCCTCTCCTTCTCTATCAGGGTCAGTCGCCAGTAAAACTTCATCAGCTTTATCGGCTAATGCCTTAATTTCTTCGACTATATGCTCTTTGCCTTTAGAGATTTCATAATGAGGAATAAAGCCATTTTCTATGTCCACGGCCTTCTTATTACTCTTCGGTAAATCCCTGATGTGGCCAACGGATGCTTTCACAGTATAGGCACCATCTAAATATTTAGAGATGGTCTTTGCCTTAGCTGGTGACTCGACTATAAGTAGTTTCATTACGGCCATTATTACTGCAAATTTAATTTTTGGCAAATCTGTTAATAACTTTTATGATATTGCAAAATACTTTTTACATGATAAAATGTATCTACGTTGGCCAGCAAGGCAAAGGAGACTCCGCCCCAAAAGGGCGGAGATCGCGTTTAAGAAGATACTCATTGCAACCGGCAGGGAAATCTCGGCCGGTTTTTGCTATACCGTCAACTATTGACAATATATAATAACCTGATATGCTAATGCGAGGAAAACAACCGCCCAATTCGGGCAAAGTTTAACGACCAGAACATCGAAAGAAACAACAAAACTGTAGGAAATTATGGAAACAGCATTAGTACCGAATGCGGTGCAGTTTCACCGCGCCAAAGAACTCATCACGCCGAGAGCGCCAGTTTACGCTTTTGGGCCAAATGAAATCGAGAAGGTTTTTGGTTTAAGTCTCGGTTTTGATATGCTACCGATTCTATTTACGGAAGCCGATCTCATCCAGGCCCACGAACTTAACCAGTACCTGATTCGTCAGGTTGGCACAGGTAAGGATGGTAAACCCCTTACTGTGAAGTCTCTTTGCGCTCAGTTTGAGAACAAACTGGGCGACGGCAAGCTCCTCTACAACACCGATTGGTATGAGGAGGAGGTATTTTTCACCACAGATAGTCCCCGTCCAGGCTGGGCACTTGTCAGTCGGGACATCATCCCTGGCTCTGCCGGTGTTAACTACATCCTTCAGACACAGGCACTTTCCGACTATCTCGTAGGCAAAGTCTACGGGGGTCAAGAATTGCCAGCCGTGTATCAAACGGCCGTGGACGAGTTCAAAGCCCACAAGGCTGAACTCGAGGGGCTCCTTAATACAGACTGGCGAAAATGTGCTGAAGGTCTCGCCGGCCTCAAACTGAACCGCTGGTTTAGGGAAAAGCCAGTCGAGGTCCTCTATGGTCTCATTGTCCAGCACGAAGTCAACCACGAACGCTTGTTGGAAAAAACATGGACATGGACCAACCAGCGCTCTTCGTACGACAGCCTCGTGTATGTCGGCTACTGTGCTTCCGATGGCACGGACGTCCACGACGGCCACCCCGGCTATTCGCCTTCGCACTTAGGCGTTCGTTTCTTCCGCAGTTCGGCCGACTTGGTTCCTTGAGCCTTGGGCTCTTGAGACCTTGTCAGTCTTTGGCCCGAATAGGGACAAAGACAGGTGCACATCTAAGCTTCGGCTAGGGTGTGCACTTTTTATTTTACATTTTCAGTTCAGAGTATTTTGCTTTTTATAAGTTTCGTGTTAAAACTATTAAGCAATGACATTCCATATAATCACGCTTTTTCCGGAGTCTATTAGCTCATATCTAAATGAGTCTATTTTAAAGCGTGCCCAAGAAGACGGCCTAATAAAGGTAAAATTCTATAATCCCCGCGACTATGCCGTAAGTGCAAAGAAAATCGCAAAGACTTATGCCGAGCGCAGGGTGGATGATAAGCCTTATGGCGGAGGTCCAGGAATGGTCATAGAAGCATTACCTGTAATCCGCGCTATAGAAAAAGCTGTCGGCAAAAAATTAAGCGGAGGAAAGAAAGTCAAAATAATTTTCTTTGCCCCTGGAGCGCCCCAGTTCACGAATAAAAAAGCCGAAAAGTTTGCAAAAAGCTATACAGATATAGTTTTTGTCTGTGGAAGATATGAGGGCATTGATGCCAGAATTAAAAAAGTTTTCAAAATGGAGGATATATCTGTCGGCCCATTCGTTCTAACGGGCGGAGAAGTCCCAGCAATGATTCTCATAGACAGCATCTCCCGCCAAATAAAAGGCGTCCTCGGAAATTTCACATCCCTCGAAGATAGCCGAATAGCTAGTTCTGAAGTCTATACTCGTCCCGAAGTCTTCGAATATAAAAAGAAAAAGTATCATGTTCCAAAAGTCCTTCTTTCCGGAAATCATAAATTAATAGATGACTGGAGAGCTTCCCGTTCTGGTGGTATAATCTGAAGAATTTATAGATGCTAAATCTTTTAGCAAAAGTAAAAGTCTATGGACAGAAGACTAAAAGAAATAATAAATAAAAATAGCGAATTAAGAGAAAGAGTCGAAAGAGAGGCTTGGTCTGTTAATTATAATAAAAAAGCCGATATGATTATTATGGGCGGTGATTTTCCTGTGAATACATCTTACTATCCCGTCGGTGATACTGGAGTTATGATTCGTATAGATAAAGATGAAAAGATATATGGATTCGCCATCGAAAATGTGAAGTTTTTTATGAAGAAAAACCCCAGTCTAAATAATATCAAAAATATCTTCGCAATCTCTGACTACGTCGCTGGAAAAGCGGTATACTGCTAGAACCCCGAAAAAGTGCTTTTTCGGGGTTCTCCCCTTGACTATTTTTCCCCATATGCTAGGCTACCTCTAACTTCAAGCAGGATTGAGTTACTCTAGACGCAAGAAGGATTACAAAATAAATGTTAGTCCTTTTGAACATCTTGCATAAAAATTAACCACCAGACCCAAACGCGCCTTTTCAAAGGTTCTTTTGTGTTTGCAGTTTTGTGCCTCGGATTTTCAAAAGCTAACTATTTTTTAATAAAAATGACCAGACCAAAAAAGTATTTCGGCAGGTATAAAGAACCTCTAGCTGAAATGCCAAATCTAGCGGAAGCGCAGATGGAGTCGTGGAAGTGGCTCGTAGGACACGGGCTCGGGGAAGTTTTTAAAGAGTTTTCTCCTATAAAGGACTACTCTGATAAGAAATTCGAATTATCATTTAGTAAATTCGAACTATCTCTACCGAAGTATGATGAGCATTATGCGAAAAGTAATAAGCTCACTTATGAAGGTCAGATAAAGATAAATGTAAAGTTAAAGAATAAGATAATGGGAGGCGAAAAAGAACAGGAAATCTTTTTGGCCGATTTGCCTATGATGACGGATCATGGGACTTTCATCATAAACGGTATTGAACGTATTATCGTTCCTCAGCTCGCTCGTTCATTCGGAATATTCTTCACATCAGATGAAATAAAAGGCAAAACATTTTTCGGTGCAAAGGTAATACCATCACGCGGAGTCTGGATCGAAATCGAAAGTGATGCAGATGGCTCTATCTACGTTCGTATAGACAGAAAGCGAAAATTCTTCATCTCATCTCTCCTTAGAGTTCTCGGAGCGAAAACAAATGAAGACATCATGGCTCTATTTAATGGCAATGACCTCGCTCTAAAGAACATCGAAGCCACTCTATCTAAAGATCATGCAAAGACAGTAGAAGAGGCATATATAGAAATTCATAAGCGTTTAAGAGACGGTGACCTAGCTACAGCGGATAATGCTCGCGAATTCATAAAGAGCATATTCAGTGGCGAAAGATACGATATCTCAAAGGTAGGACGCATGCGCTTTAATAAGCGTTTCGAAAAGGATATGTCAGATGAGGCGATGACTAGAAAAACTATCGACCTAGATGACATAGCTACTATCATCAAACAGATCGTCGAGCTAAATAATACTCCTGATGCACTTCCAGACGATATAGACCATTTAGGAAGTCGCCGAGTAAGATATGTCGGAGAATTATTACAGGCTAGAATGCGTGTCGGTATGACACAGATGAAGAGAAATATTCAGGATAGAATGTCGACCATAGAGCCAGACGTTAATCTTCCTGCACAGTTTATCTCTCCTCGACCATTCCAGGCTCGTATTAAGGAATTCTTCACTACTAACCAGCTTTCACAGTTCATGCTACAGGAAAATGCAGTGGCAGAACTAGAACATCTTCGCACTCTTTCAGCTCTAGGACCTGGCGGGTTAACCAGGGAACGTGCTGGTATAGAAGTTCGAGACGTGCATCCTTCTCACTACGGACGTCTTTGCCCTATACACACACCAGAAGGTCCGAACATCGGTCTAGTGCTACGTCTAGCTACTTATGCTCGAATAAATGAATTCGGCATGATAGAAACTCCATATGCAAAGGTTAAGGGAGGCAAAGTCACTGACGAAGTCTCATACCTAAACGCACTAGAAGAAGAAACTTTCCGAATCGCTCACGCTGCTACTCCTTATGATAAGGATGGAAGAATTACTGACGATGAAGTGGAAGTACGTATTAATGGAAAACCTTCCATCTCTCTTCGTGATGAAGTGGACTATATAGACGTCTCTACTAATCAGGCTTTCTCTGTAGCTACATCACTCATTCCATTCCTAAACCACGATGATGCGAGCCGAGCGCTCATGGGATCAAACATGCAGAAACAGGCTACGCCATGTATCGTTCCTGAAGCACCACTAGTCGCTACTGGAATAGAGCGAAAGGCTGTCGAGGACACAGGACGAATAATAGTCGCCCCCGAAGATGGTTCTGTTAACTATGTGGATTCTCAGAAAGTCATATTCGATGGTCATAAAAAGCGCCATGAATATAAGCTAGTTAACTTCGAAAGAACAAATGGATTTACGGTATTTCATCAGCGTCCAGTTGTGAATGTCGGAGATAAAGTTAAAAAGGGAACTGTGCTCGTAGACACTTCTACATCAGTAGAAGGTCAGATCGCCCTCGGTCAAAATATGCTCGTAGCTTTTATGTCATGGTCAGGAGCGAACTATGAGGACGCTATCATTATCTCAGAGCGCCTAGTTAAGAATTCTAAATTCTCATCAGTTCACATAGAAGAATTCGTAGTAAATGTTCGTGATACTAAACTCGGTCCTGAAGTCACTACATGTGATATTCCAAACGTCGGTGAGGCAAAGTTAAAGAACTTAGCAGAAGACGGAATTATCAGAGTCGGTGCAGAAGTAAAGCCGGGAGATATCCTAGTCGGTAAAATTACACCTAAAGGCGAAACTCAGCTAACTCCAGAAGAGCGCCTTCTTCGATCCATATTCGGAGAAAAAGCTCGTGATGTTAAAGACACTTCAAAGAGACTTGAAAACGGAAAGCAGGGACGTGTTATTACAGTAAAGGTATTCTCTAGAGAAAAAGGAGATAAATTAGAATCAGGAATCATTAAGAAAATCTACATAGAAGTAGCTCAGCTTCGCCACGTTTCAGTCGGTGATAAATTAGCAGGACGTCACGGAAATAAAGGAGTTATTTCTAGAATTCTTCCTGAAGAAGATATGCCATACATGGCAGATGGTAAACAGGTGGATGTTATTCTAACTCCGCTCGGTGTGCCTTCTCGTATGAACCTCGGACAGATATTAGAGCTTCACTTAGGTCTAGCTGCTAATACACTAGGCTATCAGGCTATCGTTCCACCATTCGTAGGAGCGACAGACATAGAAATTAAGGAAGAGTTAAAGAAAGCAGGCTTCGATGAAAGCGGAAAGATGTGGCTTCGTGATGGACGAACAGGTGAACAGTACAGTCAGCCTATCTCTGTCGGTTATATGTATATTCTAAAACTTCACCACATGGTGGAAGATAAGATACATATGAGATCTATCGGTCCCTACTCACTTATTACTCAGCAGCCACTCGGAGGTAAAGCTCAGGGAGGAGGGCAGAGATTCGGAGAGATGGAAGTGTGGGCACTCCTCGGTCACGGTGTAGCACATACACTACGTGAAATGCTAACAGTAAAATCAGACGATATTCAGGGCCGTTCATCTACATTCGACTCTATCGTTAAAGGCGAGCCTATGGATTCTCCAAACATTCCAGCTTCATTTAATGTCTTATTAAACACTCTACGAGGTCTTTCACTCGATGTTAATTTGCTTAAATATAATAAGCCAGAAGGTTATGAGCCACAGCAGGGTGATGATGTTAACTCTAATTATTAATTTAACCGTAGAAATCTATCATGTTTAAACATAAAAAAATTGATACACAGGATTTCGATGCAGTCACACTAAAAGTGGCATCACCGGATAAAATCCTAGAATGGTCCTACGGTGAAGTTACAAAGCCGGAGACTATTAACTACAGAACTCAGCGCTCTGAAAAAAGCGGTCTATTCGATGAAAAAATATTCGGTCCTGATAAGGATTATGAATGTTACTGTGGAAAGTACAGAGGTATTCGCTATAAAGGAATCGTTTGTGAAAAGTGCGGAGTAGAAATCACACGCTCCATAGTTCGCCGCGAGAGAATGGGTCATATAGAATTAGCTACACCTGTCTCACATATCTGGTTCTTAAGAAGTATGCCTTCTCGCATAGGACTTATCATGGGTATGTCCATGCCTGATCTCGAAAAGGTTATTTACTTTGCCGGATATATAGTTACAAAGGTCCATCATGCAGAAAAAGAAAAATTCCTAAAGGAGCTAGAAAGCGAATTTAAGAATAAAGTAAAGAATGCACAGGATGAAAAAACTAAAGAAGCATTAAAGGAACTTATGGTTCAGGCAAAGCAGGAAATAGAAGACCTTTCAGAAGGACTAGTTCTAGATGAAGTTAAATATCATAAATTCTCATTAAAATACGGATCACTTTTCGAAGCTGGAATCGGTGCAGAAGCTATCTTTAATATCTTAAAGGATTTGGATATGCGAGCACTCGAGACTGAGCTAGAAGCAGCACTCGAAACTGCTAGCGCAGCAGATTCTGAAAAGCTAAATAAGCGTTTATCACTTATTAAGGCTATGAATGCTTCGAATATTCGCCCAGAGTGGATGTTCTTAACTAGAATTCCAGTTATACCTCCAGGCATTCGCCCTATGGTCCCCCTAGATGGTGGCCGTTACGCAACATCAGATGTGAACGACCTTTACAGACGTGTTATTAATAGAAATAATCGTTTGCAGAAGCTTCGTGAAATAAGCGCTCCTGATGTTATCTTAAGAAATGAAAAGAGAATTCTTCAGGAAGCAGTAGATGCTTTAATAGACAACTCTATTCGCCAGGGAAATTCCGCATTCTCTTCAGCCACATCAGCAGCTAAGCGTGATCTAAAATCACTTTCAGATAATCTAAAAGGCAAAAGGGGTCTCTTCCGTCAGAACCTTCTCGGTAAGCGTGTGGACTATTCAGGACGTTCAGTTATCGTCGTCGGTCCTGATCTTCATCTAGACCAGTGTGGATTACCTAAACATATGGCGCTAGAGTTATTCAAACCATTTGTTATTAACGGACTTCTTACTAAGGAATTAGCCTTTAACATTCGTGGTGCAGGACGTCTCATAGACGACGGCATTCCTGAAGTATGGGCCATCCTCGAAGATGTTATTAAAGATAAATACGTTCTCCTAAACCGTGCGCCTACTTTGCACCGACTGGGTATTCAGGCCTTTAAGCCGACCCTTATAGAAGGTAACGCTATTCAGGTTCATCCACTCGTATGTACTGCCTTTAACGCAGACTTCGATGGTGACCAGATGGCCGTTCATGTTCCACTAGGTGTAGAAGCTCAGATGGAGGCAAAGGAAATTATGGCAGCAGATAAGAATATTCTAAAACCAGGAAACGGAGACCCTACAGTTATCAGTAAACTACTAGACATAGTGCTCGGATGTTTCTGGATGACGAAGACGGTAGAAGGAGAGATAGGAGAAAATTCTATCTTTGCCACGCCAGCTGATGCTATACTCGCTCGTGATTATGGTCAGATTACTTTCAGAGCAAAGATAAAAATGCTAGCACCTGAATCACCGAAATTCTCAGAATTTAACGGTCAGGTTTTCGAAACTACTCTAGGACGCATTCTCTTTAACGAAGCACTTCCAGAAGATTATCCATTCATTAATAAAGAGATAGACAGAAAAAAGCTTTCGGTTCTTATCGATGATCTGATTAATAGATACGGAATTGAAAATCTTCCAGCCACATTAGACAGTATTAAATCTTTCGGTTTCAAATACACCACTGTCTCAGGTACTACTTGGGGTATTGATGATATTAAAATTCCAGAGGGAAAGAAAGATGTTATAGAAAAGGCAAAGAAACTTTCTGATCAGACTATGCATTATTTCCATGAAGGTTTACTAACTGAAGAGGAAAGAGTGAGAAAAAACATCGAAATCTGGCATAAGGCAAAGGGAGATGTGGAAAAATTAATCCCTGCTACTCTAGATAAGATGGGATCTGTTTACGATATGGTGACATCAGGAGCTAGAGGATCGCTCGCTCAGATTACACAGATAGCCGGAATGAAGGGTTTGATTTCAAGCACGTCCGGTGAGACTATTGAGCATCCGATTCTATCATGTTCAAAGGAAGGTCTAACACCTATCGAATACTTCATTACTACTCACGGTACACGTAAGAGTCTTTCAGACACAGCTCTAAACACTGCTAAAGCTGGATACCTCACGAGAAAGCTATTCGTCGTCGCACAGGATGTGGTTATTACTGAGAATGATTGTGGAACGAAGGAGGGAATCACTATTAAGAAAGATGCAGCTTCAGAAATAGATATAGCACTCTCAAAGAATATTCGCGGAAGAGTTCTAGCAGCTGATGCATTCGATTCTAAAGGTGAGATCGTATTTAAAAAAGGTCATTTGCTCTCAAAGCATGATGCTCAGAAAGTAGAAGAGAGTGGTGCTACAGAGGTCATGGTGCGCTCACCTTTATACTGTAAGAGTTCAAAGGGAGTTTGTTCACTTTGCTATGGACTAGACCTAGGAAAGAATAAAATGATAGACCTAGGAGAAGCTGTGGGAACTGTAGCAGCTCAGGCTATCGGAGAGCCGGGTACTCAGCTAACAATGCGTACTTTCCACTCAGGAGGTACAGCATCAGTCGGTGGAGACATCACTTCAGGTTTGCCTCGAGTCGAGGAAATCTTTGAAAAGAGAGGACCGAAGAATCCAGCTGTCGTTTGTACAGTAGATGGAATAGTTTCTCTTATTAAGGATGAAGTAAAGGAAAAGACTATAGTCGTTTTGCCAGAAATAGATGATAAGGGCAAAGGCAAAAAGTCAGAAGTGGAATATACAGTAAACTTTAGAAGAATGCCTCTCGTTAAGGTGGGTGATAGAGTAAAGAAAGGAGATCTTCTAACTGATGGATCAGTGGATGTAGATGAATTATTTAAATATGCAGGAAAGGAACGCGCTCGTGAATACGTTATTCGAGAAGTAAGTAAGATTTACGAACTTCAGGGAGAGACGGTTTCTAGAAAGCATATCGAGGTTATAGTTCGTCAGATGTTCTCTAGACGTAAGATTAAGGAAGCAGGAGCTACTACTCTTACTGTCGGAGAAATCGTCGATCAGTATATCCTAGATGAAGAAAATGCACGCGTTAAGGCCCTCGGATTAGAGGAGGCGAAGGGTGAACCAGTAGTTATGGGTATCACTGAAGTATCTCTCGCTCGAAAGAGTTTCCTGGCTGCTGCATCATTCCAACACACTACACGCATCCTTATAACTAGCGCATGTCGCGGAAGTGAAGATAAATTACTAGGCCTAATGGAAAACGTTATTATCGGTAGACTTATACCGGCTGGTACTGGATTTAAAGGAAGTAAGAAATACGAAATGATTGAGGCGATAAGGCCGAAATTAGAGGAATATACGGCGTAAGTAGTAAAAAAGTAAATCAAAAATAAAATGACAGTTTGGAGGGGTACACAAATTTTCTGCTGAAAATTTGTCCAGTCCTCGGGCTCTTCGCCCTGCGGAGCCCCCTCCAAACTGTCATTTTATTTTTGATATATGTGGTTAATATTTACTACGTGGTACGGTGTAATTCGGCGTATTATTTTTTCAAATATTAAATTTGCATAAAAAAACTGCGACCATGTTTCAGATCGCAGTGAGATTTTGAACGGTATTTCAGGTGACCCTTGACTTACTTTGTAGGGTCAATGCACTCGATGGGGACCAAACAGCACCATTGATCCGCTTTTCTATTTGGTCCTGGCCACACGTCCAGTTCTGCCACAAAGTATTTTTCACCTTTATACATGACCATTTCGCCAAAGTGATCTGGGCGAGGGAAATTGTCTTCAAACAAAATCCAACGAGTCGAGTATGCGAGGTGAGTTTTATGACTCTCGGGATCCCAGCATCCTATTAAATTCGGAACGCTCAAATCCTCGAGAGCATCCATAGTAAACAAAAATATACCAGGAGCCTCCTCTCTATGGTTATATTTGACATTGTTATCTCTCGCGACTTCCTGAAGTGCCGATAGAGGAACGGGACCATTGACCTTTTCACCAGTAAAGCATTCAGGAAATGCGGTCTGGAGTCTCACGCCCCATTCACTTTTGATATCAACGCGGGCAATTGCCATACGCAGACACCAGTTATCAATGGTGCATATCGCTGGCCAGTTTTTAAAGCCAGCTTCTATTTTGGAGTAACGGCGGGCAAGGGGAATGAGAAAGCAATTTTCAAAAACCTCCTTTCCATCTTCGGTAATCCATTCGAGGATTTCCGGCCCCACATTTAGTTTTTTGAAGGTTACGGTAAGGTGAGAGAACAACTTCACAATAACCGACACAAACCGTCCGATCTGTTTCCAGTCTATTTTCATCTGCTTGTCTTTCTAGCTTCCCCATCGCAATGTTATGAGGCATGCTCCGGATTAGCTTTTCTTTGTTTTTGCTAGATGACTTGGCCAAAGGTTTCGTCATAGCAGGGAATATCCCAAAAATGGGGTACTTTCTACTATGACGAATACCATAATGTTTTAAAGAGCTAAAACAACTATATAGATAAATATAGTATTTGTCAATAAAGCACTTATATTTTCTGGATAGCTCTAATTGGCAAAGAAAAATAGGCTTTTTCCAGCCCTTGCGGAGCGCGACTGCCGAGATAAAAAGTGCACTGCTGCACTTTTTATCCGGTCCGCGGTAGCGGAATCACCGTTACGAGCGAAGCGAGTAGGTGATAGGCTAGCAAAAAATCAGCAGATTTTTATGCGTGGCTGGAAAAAGCCTATTTTTCTTTGCCTCTCTCTACTACACAGAAAAACTACATTTTCAATGTTTTTAATTTTTAGTATATACTTGTCTTATGTCCACAACCGTCGAACAAATTAAATCCCGCCTGAATGTCGCTGATGTTATAGGCGCCTATGTAGAGCTTAATAAAGCTGGGAACAGTCTGAAGGGTAAATGTCCATTCCATAATGAGAAGACTCCATCATTCTTCGTCTCACCTGACCGTGGTACGTACTATTGTTTCGGATGCGGAGCAAAGGGTGACATTTTCTCATTCGTCGAGCAGTTCGAGGGTCTAGATTTTAAGGGAGCTTTAAAAGTACTCGCTGATAAAGCTGGGGTAGAGATAGTCTGGTCCCGTGAAGAGCGCGGTGTGGTAGATGAAAAAGAAAAGCTTTATGAAATCATGGAGGAGTCCACGAAGTTTTTCGAGAAAAATTTGACGGGGGCAAAAGATGCGAATGATTATCTAGTCAAACGCGGTCTAAAGCCAGAAACTATTAAAGAATTCCGCATCGGCTTAGCACTTAGCGAATGGCGAACACTACACACATATCTACGCTCGAAAGGCTACTCTGATGCTCTCATAGAAAAAGCCGGCTTAGCGAAAATGGCAGAGAGCGGTAAGGGTTATTATGACCGTTTTAGAGGCCGAATAATTTTCCCGATTTTCGACAGTGGAGGCAGAGTAATAGCTTTTACCGGAAGAATATTAGTCGAGGATGAACAGTCTGCGAAATATTTAAATAGTCCAGAGACTCCGCTTTTTATAAAAGCAAATATTCTTTATGGAATTGATAAGGCAAAATCTGCAATTCGCCAGAAAGGCTATTCAGTCTTTGTAGAAGGGCAAATGGATTTAATTCTTTGTCATCAGGCGGGATATAAAAACATAGTGGCGGGTTCAGGAACAGCGCTCACTGATTCTGTGACGAATAAGGATGAAGCTGTGAATAATTTCGGAATTATTCGCCGACTTTCGAATAATATTATCTTTGTCTATGATGCAGACGAGGCAGGACAGAAGGCAGCTGAGAGAAGCGCTGAAATAGCCCTTTCGCTCGGAATGGATGTGAAGATAGCTAGTCTTCCGGACGGTCTAGATCCAGCAGACGCCATTTTAAAAGATGTAGAGATCTGGAAGGATGCATTAAAGAGCGCGAATCATGTTATAGAATTCGTTCTAGAGATGGTTATTAAAACTGCACCGGATGAGAGAAGGGTGGCCCGCATGGTTTCAGAGAGGGTTTTGCCTTTAGTCTCACGCCTAGACAGGACTACAGAACAGGCACATTTTATAAAAATAATTAAAGAGAAAACGGGTATTAGCGAAGAGGCGCTCGGTGCGGATGTGAAAAAGTTCGCACAGCGCCAAGCAGCAGAAAAATTTGCAAAAAAAGAAGGAATGCAGGCACCGCGCTTTTTAGAGCAAAGAAGAAATACCCGGCCCGTAGCATCGGCCAATGCTCCATCTAGGAAGGACTCTCTACTCGTGAAAGCTATCGGCATGATTTCCTGGCAGACTTCACTCCCGGCCGATTCAGATAAAAGGAAGGTGGACATTGAAAAGTTTAAAAAGGGAATTACTAAAGCGGTCGGCGAAGAATATGAAGTTTTGGAGAAAAATATTTCTGGTATTTTAAGTGATGCAGCTTTCGAAGCAGAAGCATACTACGGTGGTTCAGCGAATCTGGAGGAGGATTCGGAGGAGCTTCTCTTTGCCCTCGAGGAGGACGTTCTAAAAAGGCGCTTTGCCGAGGTAATGAAAGAAATCGTACATGCAGAGCGTAGTAAGAACGAATCCTTGGCAAAGGAGCTCTTAGTAGCCTGCCAGGAAATCACAAAAAAGCTTGAGGAAATAGCCAAAAAGCGCCATGTGGTTAAAAAACAATAGGTCTTGATTTTGTTTAAAATTAAGGTAATATGAGTCGTGAAATAACACGGTTCAATTTTATTTTTATATGAAAAAAACTAAAAAACTTTTAAAGAAGAAAGCAGTGAAAGTAGGCAAAAAGAAGGTTGTAAAGGCATCGAAAAAGATGGTTTTACCAAAGACAAAAAAGGCAGGAAAGCCGGAGAAGGGCGCGAAAGGCTTTGCCTCGACCAGAGGTGCGAATCATAAGAAGGATTTCGAGGTGCGTTCAGAAAGGCTCCTCGCAAAGGGTCGTGAAAGAGGCTTCGTTACTTATGATGAGATTTTAAAGGAATTCCCAAACATTGAGACGGACATAATGTTCCTCGATGAGCTTTATACTAGATTCACAACGACAGGCATAGACGTCTTAGAAGGCGGAGGACTGCTCGACATGGAGGCAGAAGACGCAGCGAAGAAGTCTACTTACGGCTCGAAGAGTGATTCTTCATATGACTCTATTCAGATGTATTTGAAGGAAATCGGCCAGTATCCGCTAGTTTCTGCGAATGAAGAGAAAGAGCTCGCTAGAAGAATCGAAAAGGGCGATACAGAGGCAAAAGGACTTTTGGCAAAGGCGAACCTTCGTTTGGTGGTGTCTATTGCAAAAAAATACGTCGGCCGATCCCCTGACTTAACACTTCTCGATTTAATACAGGAAGGAAACCTCGGTCTCTTTAAGGCAGTGGATAAATTCGACTGGACAAAGGGTTATAAGTTTTCTACTTATGCCACTTGGTGGATTCGCCAGGCTATTACACGTGCTTTAGCTGATCAGTCGAGGACTATAAGAATTCCAGTTCACATGGTGGAGACTATAGCGAAGTATAAGCAAATAGTTCGCCGACTTTCTCAGGATCTCGGACGCGAGCCTTTGCCTGATGAAATAGCAGTGGAAATGGGACTTGATGTAGAGAAAGTTTATCAGATAGAAAAAATAGATCAGGATACTATCTCTCTCGAGAATCCAGTCGGTGAAGACAGTGGAGATGAGAGATCTACTCTAGGTGACTTCTTACCGGATGATAAAATCCCAATGCCAGATCAGGAAGCATCTCGAAGAATTCTTCGTGATCAAGTTCGCGAAATTCTAAATGAACTTTCAGAAAAAGAGCGAAAGATTTTGGAAATGAGACATGGATTAAGTGATGGTATTACGCATACTCTAGAGGAAGTGGGGAAGGAGTTTGGAGTTACTCGTGAGAGAATACGACAGATAGAGGCGAAGGCGCATGAGAAGATTAGACAACATGAGAAGATAAATAGATTGAAGAATTATTAGAGAAACGGGGAGGCAAAAGAAAAAAGCGACTTCTTTCATCACGCATAATCGCCTGCTGGCGATTTGCTCTGCTCGCGCCGACGCGCTCCGCAAGGATTCCAGAAGTCGCTTTTTTCTTTTGCCTCGTGGTTTGACAATATGGCGCTTTATGTGCTAGTATATTTGCCAGTTCAAACAACCAAAACTGTACTGAAAGAATATGAAAAAGATCATTGTTGTTAGCGTTGTCGTGGCCTTTATCGCCATGTTTTCCACGTTCACCCAGACCTCGTCCGCGGCACAAACGCCGGATGAGATTAAGGCGGAGCTCGGCATTAAAAAGGCCGAAGTGAAGCCTGTGCCGAGGGTGTCGGTGTCGCAAATCGAAAAGTCGATAAGCGACATTAAGAAGGAGGCGAAGTTCGGTGCGACTTTGAAGAAGCCCGAATATTTCTACAGGGTCGTTATCCTATCCGGTAACTTGACTTGGAGTGTTGCGAGAAATGATTTTACCACTAAAGAGAAGCCGAAAGTGGTGGATCAGCTCGAAACACTGAGTTCCGTCCTGAAGGTGACAGAGGATGTGTTCCAGGGGGTCATAAAAGATAGCTCAGATAGGATGGAGAAGCTTTCTAAGGAAAAAACTCCATCAGAGGAACCAGACCGCATGGTACACCTTTATTGTTTGAAGGACGCGAGCAATGCAGTGGTGGTGAACGCCTCGATAGCCGGAGCATTCACCTTTTGCAAAAGCAACACCCTAGCGCAAATTCAGAAGCTGAGGCTGGAATAAGCGGGGGGAGAAACAGTTTTATCAAAGGCCACGTTTAACCGACGTGGTCTTTTTGTTTAGCTTTGTTTTGCCCTCAGGGTGTTTACAAATACGGTGGTTTTGATAGGATAGTGAGCATGGTGGATCGCCCACCTCGTACCTTTAAAAGCTCGCCTAAGTATGCTGAAAATGCATGTGTAAGCGAGTAAATTCCGGAGTAGCTCAGCGGTAGAGCAGTTGCCTGTAAAGTTTTGCAGCTTCCTAGTGAAAGCTAGGTCGAAAACGAGGTGAATTCGGTGAAACCCTTAAAGAGGGCAATACCGAGCCAAGCCTGACAGTAAAATGTCATGAAGGTGTAGAGACTATCCTTTTCAGGAGTAGTTCGCGAGGAATCGCGCACGAAGCCCCTCGTCCCTAAATCGCCCTTAGGCGCCATGGGAATGATATAGTCCATCCCCACTAGTAATAGTAGGACAAATGTAAGCAATTGGTCACAGGTTCGAATCCTGTCTCCGGAGCAAAAGAAAAAGCACCCGTTAGGGTGCTTTTTCTTTTGTGAGGAAGACAGGATTCGAACGCCGGAGCGCACGAAGGGCGAGCGGTAGCGAGCCCGAAGTCCGCCCTGAGCAAAGGGCGGGCGCGAGGCGGTGCCCAGCCAGAGTCCGAGCGTCGGCGAGGACGAGAGGCGAGGGCGAATCCTGTCTCCGGAGCCCTAGTGACGAAACCTCACAATTTGTGGGGTTTTGTCTTATATGGCTTGATAGTTTCGAGGTTCGAGCGGAGTCAATTTCTTTGATAACCGCCTCTCGACTTTTTATCATCGTCTTTATGAAAGAATGGTAATTAACAAAGAGTTTTTTGCCTTTTATGGTGAGGTTCGAGCCTAAGCATGAAAGTATCGCACGCTTGGTCTTATCGTCTCCTTTTTCAAACCAAATGTGTGCGTAGCAAGCAAAGTCAAAAGTCTTTTCTGTGAGCTCTACCCATTCGAGGACCTGCTTGTTGGTGACTTTGAGTTCATCTTCAAGGATCAGCTTTCTTTTCACCATTCCCATTTTTAGATTTTGATATTCTTCGTCTGATATAAGAGTGCGTTCTTGATTCTTTGGTGAAGTAAAGTTCAGTGTAAGTGACTGTAAATTCCTTGTAACTTCCTCAAGCTCTTTGTGTTTACCTTTGAGGACCACAGTATCACTATCAGCCTCGGTCTTTCGTAATTCGTGGAGATGTTTGATAGCCCAGTTTTTGAATTTCTCTGAAATAGTAAGCTCACTTAGTTTGCCTTTTATTTCTAGATTGAGCTTTTTGAGCTCTATAACTTTCTCAGGACACTTTACGTCTACTTTTTTCTTGGTGCAATTGTAATAAATATAGTGATGCACATTTCCATTCTTACATCGCTTTACTTTGGCTTGTGCAGTGATACTACAGCCACAAGTTCCACATTTCATCAGTCCCGTAAAAGCAAAGTGTAAATTCTTCTCAAGACAAGGTCTACCTTTTCTACCCATAAGCATTTGGACCTTGTTGAATTCATCCTCGGTGATCATCGCCTCATGCGCACCCTTATGCCATTCACCACTACCTGCAGGATATTCAAACCAGCCGTAATAAAATGGGTTATTTAACGTTGCATACATTGCACTTTTTGATAAATGCTTGCCACCGATATTTCTTTTTTGGACCGTCTTTAGATTCAATTCTTTTCGAGAAATATTCCAAAGCTGTGGGACCGTATACGTTCCTGTAAGCATAAGGTCAAAGAGTCTGCGGACCACTGGAAACTTCTCAGGATCTACGCTGATTGTTTTGAAACCTTTATTTCTATCTGGCGTACTCATGTATCCGATAGGACAACCACTTGGCATCCAACCTTCACGTACTTTCTTTGATAGCCCTCGCTTTACGTTTACTGATAGGTCTCGGATGTATTGATTCGCCATACCAAGCTCAACTTGCATCATGAGGACGTTATCTGTCGGATAGTAGGTTCTACCGAATGTTACAATTTGTGCGATTGCACTTTGTTGCAACATCCAACTAACTTGTCCGCCGTCTACTGGGTTACGAGCCAGACGGTCCAACTTCCAACACACGATTCCGTTTGCTTCGCCTTTATAGATTCTTTCAAGCATTCTGTTGAATATTGGTCTTCCAGGTTTCTTAGCTGATTGAGACTCAGTAAGAATCTCAACAATGGTTAAACCTTGCTCTTGGGCAATCTTTAGAAGTTCATCTTTTTGAGCATCTATCGATGCCGCTTGTCTATCTTCCGCCTCACTCGATTTACGAGCGTATAGGAAGTATTTTATTGATGGTGTTTTATTATTCATATGCGCTTTTAATGTTTGGGTCATTAATGTCATGCCCCATGTTATTGGTTATTTTCTCTACCGTAGTATCATCGGTGATACCACGATACCGTTGCTTTTGCGTTGTATTATCAACGGGAGACGGTGGATTTTGCTTTATCGTAGTATCACTGGTGTTACTACGATATTCCCGTAAATTTCCCGCTATTACGGGCAAATGTTCGTGTTTAGCTCTACCGTCCACACTATGCAAAGAACCGTCTTGAATAGCAACTGTGTCCTCTGGCATTGGTATCTTCAATTCCTGCATTCTCTTCATCAAAACATCTTTAATGTTAGTTATACTATTAGAAGAGTTATCATTTAGGTTAGTTAGGGTATCATCCCTGTTACTGCGATATTCTTCCTTTTTGTTACTACGATGTGGAGTGAATTGATACTGCGGTCTGTTATTGTATTGTTCAAGCTTTTCTTTCCACCCAGGAATTGATTTCCAGTATCGAATAGCTTGAAAGGCGTACACGTTTACCATGTTGAATCCTTTAGTCTTGAGTTTTCCAATGATGCCGTAGGATTCAAGTATTGAGAGAGCCTTTATCGTGGTATTACGATTGGTACAGCCTGACATTGCTTGGATCTTAGTAATGCTTGGAAATGCTACTTGCGTTTCGTTATTACAATGTACCGAGAGGACCAGATAAATTCTTGTACATGAATTTGGCAGGGTTGCCACATAACCACCATGCACGTATTCATTTTCCATGAAAAATCTACTCGGCTTACGCTTGGTCCTTATCTTGGACCGATCCATCTGACTAATTTGTTTTTGTAGGTTTGCGTTCTTCTGATTTGCATTGAGAACCATTCTGGCTACAGACTTTGGTCTTTCGTCCTGCCACATCAATGTTATCTCTTGTTCGTTGTTCATATTCTTTCAACCACTCTTTCTTAATCGGTCTGTACACCCGATCAAAGAGAGTGAGTAAGTTAATTGCTTCATCTAGCAAGACGTCATCAGAAAATAACTCGCCAGTTTCCTGCCGATGGATTTCTTTATATTCTTCTAATGCGTTTTTGCTTATCATGAAGGTTCTCGACCTCCTGAAAACAGAAGAAGCTAGGCCCCTGTCGCAAGTGGCCCAGCTTCTTCCGTGCGACAGGAATGTTTTTATCTTAAAGTCTCAAAAGTGATTTTTTAGGTGCATTACTTTTGGGACCGTAAATTAATCCTACTGGAGAATAAATGTGCAAAAGTGTGTGCAATCAATTTCTCCAAATTGGATATCTATAATCCTAAATGAATAAAAATACGCGTAAGACCACGGATTCAAATTCACATTTTTAGGACATAAATATTATGTAGCGCCAAAAATGTGTAAAATCGTGCGGAATCAATTTTTATTTTTAAGGACTTTAGTAGTATGGCGCGCTCAAAATATGAAAAAGTCTGCGGAATCAATTCACAAAGTTTGGACCGTAAATATCTGTCACCTGGTCCATTTTGGTGGGAGATTTGGTACAAACGTAAAAAGCCCTGAATGGGGCTTGAAAAGCGTACACAGGGCGCTTTAGGGGCTAACTATGGTGTTTCTTTCCAGATTCCATCAAGTAATCATCGTCAAGATTATAATTTGTCCCAGTGATCCTTAAAAAGAAATCACTAAAAGCCTTTTTTAGCAGTGGATTTTCAGCACTAGTCTCTTTTGTATTTTGGAATACAAAAGCACTTAATGACCACTGACTTAATTCTGGACTAATAGCTTTCTCCCATACAACTTTTAACACATCGCCACCGTTAGCTAACTTTGCACCAAGTAATTCAATGTCTGACAAAGTGGCTATTTGGAAACGATTCATTTGCTCTCTATAAGTGTCTTTTGTAATTGGTAACAAGAAAGCATTCGCAAGAAACAAATCTTCAAAACCTACAATAATTTTCACTATTTTTGTAATTCCTATAAATCTCGTATCACCTATTTTTCCAGTTTTTATACCTTCTTCAAAAGTATTTAACTGGTCCACAGCTTTTTTAAAATTTCCTTTTGGCAAATCAATTTCCTGCTTAGCTAAAGCTTTATCAAAAAGCATTCGAGGCTCTAGGGTCAAGAAAGATGTTTTTACCTCAAAAAGGATACATATATCATCTTTTATCAAAGCAAAATCAGGCTTACGAATGTCAGTTATAATTTCTTTATCAAGATCAATAAAACACACTGGCTGAGTAGCTTGAGACAACTGTCTTCCGACATATTCACGATAAACTTCACCAAAAACTTCTTTAAAATCATTTTTTCCAGACTTACCCTGACCAGTTGCAATCTCTCGTTCTTTATCTGCAAGTAAATGAAAAACTCCCAAACTAGCACGCATCAAAAGGTAAAGTGGTTGTGGCACTACATATTGTCCAGGCTCTAGTTTTCTTGATCTCTCCACCCGAACAGCTGGCATTTTTAATAAAGGATCAAGAAAATATATATCAAGTAATTTGTCTGAGGACTTCCAATTTTCACCTCTAATGTATCTACGGTAATCTTCCGGAGTGCCTGATGATAATTCAACAAACTTATCAAGTGTTGCTGTACTTACAATCTTAGCAAGTTCAGGAACTTCAATATTTAATTTATATTTCAATACACCAGTGCTCATTGTCCAAGCAGCAAGACCTGAAGCAATAAACTGCAGTACATCTAAGTCGAAATATTCTTTCATCTTTGCATCAAAGTTATAACGAATTCCTTGAGCTTTTGGAATTTCCTCAAAGAGTAAATATCCACGACCTATTATTGCATCTCGTCTTGCCTGTAAGGGAAATTGCCATTGTCCTAAGCGTCCAAAGTTAATGGTTAGATCTTCAAGACTTTTTGGTGTACCCTCTACTTCGACCTCATATAACGTAGCTACTAAGTGAATCGCGTAGCCCATATCTTGAGTACCCGTATCCAATATAGGATTTTTATAATCATTTGCCCTAGAAAGTAGGAGGAAACGAGCCATCCTTGTCATATGAGCCATAAGAGCAAATTTTTCTATGTCTGTTTTACAATGATCTGTTATCCAGGCGACTGTGTTTTTATTTGCATCATCACTTAATGCATTTATTCCGTATTTAAAAGCATTATTAACTATTGATATAACAAACAAACTATCTGATAAGGAAAAGCGTTTCAGATAATCATATAGCTCATCGAGACTTGTGGTTTTGTGTTTGGGGTCAGATGACATTCGTTAATTTCCAAGCTTCAACAAAAGTACCGACGTCAGGAGTAAACTTATTATCCTTTGGCCAGATCTTAAAGCTGTCTAAGAGACTAAATCCTGCCGCAATCAGCTGGTCATGAGCAAACTTCTGTGACACTTTATATTCAAAATCATCACTTTCGGCTGTTTGCTTTAGGAATTTCTCAAGTTCAGGAGTTCGAACATTCACAGGAATAGCCTCGATAAGATGTTTATAGTAAGCGAGAGTAGTTTGTTTGTCTGGACTATATATTTCTCCAAGTAAAAGTATTCCACCAACTTTAAGAGCATCTTTAACTATTTCAATATATTTAGCTTTAACCTGATCTCGCACATGATGATAAGCAAACATAGAAATAACTAAATCGTGCTCACCTTTAAGCTCAACATTCAAAATATCTGATTGGACCGGCACTATTTCCGAAGCATGAATACTAGACTTTATTGCTATATCAAGGAACTTTTTATTGATATCAATTAAAGTAACTTTCTTTACTGGAAGTCTTTGAGAAATATGTAATGAATTATTACCAGTGCCACAGCAAAAATCAGCAATAGTTAATTCACCCGCATTATTGAAATGAATTTTGACCAGGTCCAGAAAGGCCTTTCGAGCATATACATAATCAGGCCGCCTTTCTTGAAGCTCTTCATACTTATCAGCAGATTGTTCATAAAGGTCAATGTCAATCATTTTATTGTAAAAAAGTCATACTCCCATCCAGGCTGCCATTTGAAATGTGAAGAAGTAAGCTGTTCAAGAGAGACACCCTTGATGAGATGTTCCAAACCATATTGAGTAGCTCGATGGCCAATAATCATTATTCGTTTACCATCGTGATCCTTAAGTAAATCCTCAAGAAAGGCTTTCATGCGAGCTGTAGTCTGTTCATAACTTTCGCCATTTGGAAACGGAGTATGAATTCTCTTTGGTTTTTCGATATCTACTTCTGAACTAGGGTGTTGAGTTAAATCACCGTAGTTACACTCTCGGAGTCGAGCATCTTGTATGATCGGCCATTTATTACCAAAACCTATCTCCGCACTTTTATACGCTCGTTGTAGGTCTGAACAATAAATCGCATCAAAATGGTCGTCTTTGTAGCGTTCACCCATTTCTTTAGACTGTTGAACACCCAATGGAGATAGAGCCACATCATTATGACCTGAGGACAGGTGTGCCTCGTTATCAAATGTCGTACCATGTGCTTCAAAGATTATTTTGATCATGTTATTTTCCTGATTTAGTTCGATTATGATCTTTGCAAAGCATCTGACAATTTTCAGCTAGAGTTTTACCGCCCTCATGCCATGGAGTGATGTGATCTGCTTCCATTTCTTCAATATCCCACTTTTGTTTTTCCTTCTTCTCTTTTTTACACCATGGGCAAACACCTTTCTGTCGCTCATATGCCTCACGCTTCATTTTGTCGTTGAAAGCTCGGATTGAAAGGTGTTTTTCTTGGCGTGTTAATACATACAGGTAAATGCCAGGCTTGCTATTAACATCCTCGTCTTGCATTAACTTCGAGACCTTTTCCTCAAGTTTTACAGGATTTATCTTCTTGTTGTTAAACTCGTTGTATAGCTCACCCCAATTTACACTCGCCATTTCGTTGCGGTAATTTGGAAAAACTTTTTGGACCCACTCAATCACCCCCTGAAAGTATTCCCATAATTCGTTCGCATTTTTATCGTGTTGATGTTTAGACATGTATTCCGCAGGGTTTTCTTCATCGTAGTCACGTGCAGATATCCATTTCAATGCCTTTTCTAATAATTCTTGGCGGATAGGTGATCCTTTTACATAATCTTGACCAATGCGATATGCAGGTGCACCATTTTTAGAAAACCAACGTTTCGCGTCTGTAAGCCATTCGCCAGTATAGTTTGCGTTGCGCAGTTCTTGCGGTGTTAAAATTTCGCCAGCAGTGTTAATTATTTCAAACCATTCAAGTCGCTCTTTGTCGCTTCCTATACAGATATATACTTGCAATGGGTATTCCAAAATATATTCCTGTTCTGTCTTGTTTAAACTATGAAAATATTTTTCATCAATGCTGAAATCACCGTTTATGTATTGGCAAATTGAGAGAGTGCGCTGTTGACCGTCAATTACTTCAAAAGTATCTTTGTCTGTTTTGAGCCAATACATTGTATTGAGTGGAAAATATGCATCGCTGTCTGGATAGCCACGCAGAATAGTTTTTATAACCTGATTGCGCTGTTCTGGTTTATACACGAATTCGCGCTGATATTTCGGACGAATATCGAGCTTTCCGCCATACGCAACAACACCCTCCTCGGCACTGTCTTTGTATCCCTTGAACACTTCTCGTATTTTGATTTTGTTTAATTCGATTTTCATATTATTTTTTTCTAATTACAATTCTGTCGTAAATTCGTCGCCACGTATCACCATCAGGAAGTGCGAAGCGTTCGTTTGCCGCTTGTCGCATATATCCGTTGCGGTCTTTATATCGGTGGACTAAACCATTTTTTGTTTTGATAGGTCCTGATAGATTACTGCTTGATCCGATAATTTCAAACTGATTAGGGTTGTATTTATCTAAAAAAGAAATTGGCACCCCCATCTTGCCGTCATAGTCAACGGGTATATTGGTAACCTCGCTAACTTCTATTGCATCATAATTTGCATACTTAGGATAGTCTTTCGGGGAATACTTTTTAAAGAGTGTTAGCGATTCATGTCGCTTAGCCACATCAAGATTCGTATACCATCCGATATTACCAAACCCTTTTACTGATCCGTCCGGTTGTATAAATTCCTTTACCTTTCCGTATCCTGACCAGATGTTATTTTTTTGTATTAATTCAAAAATATCTACGTAAGTTCTTGCGTTATCGTTGCCAATAATCAGAAACTGCTTTTTATATTCAACTAGTTGTTTTACATATTCCCGAAAGAGCGAAAACGGTGGGTTGGTTACCACGATATCCGCCTGCTTAAGTAATTCTATGCTTTCTGGGCTTCTAAAATCTCCCTCACCATCTAGTGGTGACCATTCATTATTTTTGTTTACCTTTAGCTGTTTAGCAACATCTTTCAGATCAAACGCGCCGTCGCCATCTAGATCACCAACATCGTTGATAATAAATTTGTTTGCATTCACTTTTGGGCGACCTTTTTGTGACTCTAGTGTTTTATCATTACCAAATAACCCAAGCTGTGTATTTGCGATCGGAGACGGCTTATAGCTAGTTGCGATAAGTCTTTTCAATCCTAGTGCTTTAAAATTGGCAGCAAAGTATTTAAAAAAGTTGCTCTCGAACGGATCGTCACAGTTGCAATACACTACCTTGTTACGAAACTGGTCTTTGTAGTGTTTTATCTCTTTTTCAATATCAATAAGCTGAGTATAAAACTCATCATTCTTTACTGCCGAAGCCCTTCTTAAGTTGTCGCTTGAAGCTTTTGCCATATATTTAAAATTCAACAGAGTTAATGTACTCTCTAAACATCTTTACCTTCTTACTGTCATCCGAATTGATAAGGAATGGACCAATATCCTGAGCAAGTTCATTAAAATCAAGATCCGCTGTCTGTTCGAGCAACATCTTCTTTAGCTCATCAGCATTCTTAACCCCAAGCTTTGCCTCGAGGTATGCATAGTTCGGCTTTGTTTGTGGAATAAGAAAAACAATATCAAAAAAATCACGACCCTTTGCTCGCTTACGATTTAGTGCTGCATATATCTTTTGTGAGAGTAGGATATCGATAGGGGTGGTAAATATCTGAGTGAAGACATCAAACTTGTTTAGAATCTTTGTATCCTTCTTATAATCAAAAGCATGAGGGACCGTATCAATTTGGATTAATATCTTTTCTTCTTGCATGTCGGACATATCGTTATCAAAAAGCACCTTTGGCATCCTGATGTATGAACGATATGCGCCCTTGAACACATTCTTTATCTCCACTTCATAACCCTGAAGTTCCAAACCCTTCTTTACTTCGTTTGCAAGATCAGCAAACTGTTCCTCGGTAAGCTTGAAGTTATCAAAATCTAGATCCTCGGAGAATCTGCTGTTGTTATAAACTATCCTAAGTGTAGTACCACCAAGGAATATAAGGTCCTGTGCATACTTTGAATTAAAAATAATCTCAAGAATCTTGTACTGCAAATATTCACGAAGAATATTCCTCTTAAAAGGCTTTTGATTATCCGGATAGTATTGTTCTATGTTCTTGAGACTAAGCATGGTTATTTATATAAGTTAAAAACTTCTTTGCCCGACGAGCCAAAGACTTATTATGAAAGGCTTCTAAATACTTATTAAACTTTTCAATATTTAGCTTCTCCTTTAATTCAGAAGTATTAAATCTCATTCCTTCAAAGGATTCATTATCACTAACCTTTGATTTAAAATATAGGTAGTCGAGTACCGCCTTTTCTATTTCTGCAATCTGATAGTGATGACCATCATGTTCTCGAAGTTCATATCCAAACATAAGGTCCGGCTGAATGTGTCTATAAATAAAATCACCAACTGGAGTCTTTATGTTCTTTGTATTTTGAGATGTTACTGATGTAATACCATAAACAGCCTCAGGAATAATTCCGTAAATAGATAAGGCCATCTCTAGGGAGATGTATGAGGGCTCATAGATACGATTGGCTATCGTGAATAGAATCTTCTCGTTTATTTGTAGATCAGAAAATATATAAAATCCTTGGCGGATCTTCTTTACATAATCCTTCTTTTGCCACTCACTTAATCTCTGCTTATGGAACGACAAATCCACCTTTTCAATGTCCTTTATTGAAAAGACTGGGAAATCCTTTAATTGGTTCTTTAGGTCTAAATATTGCATATTATCTTTAAGTCTTCCGCTTTTTAGGAATACTTAGCGATATTATAGCATATATTCACAATAAACAACATATCTGTGGATACGTAAAATAGGGGTTGGTTTAAGTAATTAGTACATGCTTT
>Ga0194063_10000395_pt1 | contig 32349 bp, 26 predicted proteins | sample SepL3720m_MetaG_FD_155459 | JGI IMG/M metagenome (GOLD analysis project Ga0194063, IMG submission 155459) | Anoxic zone freshwater microbial communities from boreal shield lake in IISD Experimental Lakes Area, Ontario, Canada - Sep2016-L373-20m | ecosystem: Environmental > Aquatic > Freshwater...
GGGCATCGCTCAAGGACTCGCTGCAAGCAATTCGGAAGCGATGGTTGCCGAGCCACTGCAAGCCTCCAATCAACCACCGGAGCACGCTCTGGTAAGCCACCCCGGGAAACAAGCTCAGGGCGATCACGTAATACACGACGAGAGCCGCAGGCAAATCGCGCGCCCTCTTGTCCGCTTTGCCGCATGCGGTGACGATAGACTGGATCTTTTGAAGCGGAAAACACAGGGCGAGAACCCCCACGCCAAGATTCCTCCAAATGCGTCGGGGCTTGCCCCGGGGTTCTTTACTCCCGTTGGGGGTGTTCCTGTGAAGATTGCCCCACGCGGGGAATGATCACTTGACATGCGTGGCTATTTGGGAAAATAGTTTCGTATGTCCCCGCCGGTGCTCCCACGAAAAAAAGCGGTCTTGCGCGCCCAGGTGATCAAGAGCCTGGCGCATCCGTCGCGGATTCTGATGGTGGATGCGCTGGGGTCCGGGGAGAAGTGCGTGTGCGAGCTTGCGGAGGTTGTCGGGGCGGACATGTCCACGGTATCGAAGCATCTTTCCCTGCTGAAGTCCGCCGGTCTTGTGGCGGTGGAAAAGCGCGGGCTCAACCAGTATTACAGCCTGGCATGTCCCTGCCTGACCGATTTTTTCCGGTGCGTGGACGGGATCAGCAAAAAAAACTCCCGCTCTCTGCGCGAGGCGTGCGGGCTTTGAATCGGATGAAATCCATAACTATTTACGATCCGGCGATGTGTTGCAGCACGGGCATTTGCGGGCCGGACGTGGATCCGGTGCTGCCGCGAGTGGCCGGGATGCTTGCGCGGCTGAAAGAGGGTGGAGTGCATGTCGAGCGACACAACCTGGCGCAGCAACCCATGGCCTTCGTCCAGAACGCCGAGGTGCGGGAGCTTCTCAACCGCGAGGGGGTCGGGGTGCTGCCGCTCATTTTTATTGATGGAGCCCTTGTCCTCAAAGGGCGGTATCCCGACCAGGAAACGGGAGCTCGGTGGATTCGCGAACATGTCGGGGATCCGACCGGGGCTGACCTTTTAGAAAATCACCAAACAGAAAGAACAAAAATGAACACACCACAAGGCAGCGAGAACCAAAGTGAAGGTAGCGAGCCACTAAAAAACGACAATGCGACGTGCGGTCCGGGTTGCGGATGCAACGCCGGCGCGAAGGCAGGGAAAACGAGATGGATCCTCGGCGTCCTTGTGCTGGCGGCCGCCGGTGCCATGGTGGTGCGGGCCGTGAGCAGGGCCGACGGGCCTGCCGTCCGGATCGCGCCGCCGGATTTTGTGGCGCCCTCCGGGCCTCCGGCCCAGGCTGCCGGAGAGAAATCCGCCAGCGACTCCAGCACGGAGACTCCGGCAGCCGAAACGACAGTGGGAACACCCATTGGAGCCTTTTTCGAGTTGAACGATGTTGCCGCCCAGACCGATGCGGTGCTCATCTTTCTGCCGGGGAAAGAAGCTGCCGCGGGAATCATTCCGGCGGCACAGATGAAGGAAGCCGCGCGGATGATTGAGGAGAAGGCAGGGAAAAAGTGCGGGCTTTTCACGCTGAAGCCGGGCACTCGGGATTACGAACAGATTGGGGCGCAGATGGCCTTGCCGGGCGTTCTGGCCATGGTGAAAGGTGGAGGGATGAGCGCGATTTCAGGGGACATCACGGAAACGAAACTGGTGCAGGGATTCGTCGCCGCCTCAAGTGCCGGCGGCTGCGGTTCGGGTGGCGGCGGGTGCGGCCCAGCATCTTCGGGCTGCAAATAAATTCTCCGCTGCTCCCATGCTGGAATCCATGACACACACCCTGCAATCGGCCAGCATAGGGCCTGTAGCGCTGCCGCTGGCTTTTCTGCTGGGGTTGGTGAGTGCATTGGCCAGTGCGTGTTGCACCTTGCCAGCGATGGGCATGTTGGTGACCTACTCGGGCACGCGGGAAGATGCCAACCGGAGAACGGCCTTCGCGTCGGCGGTCTCGTTTATGATCGGCACCACGCTGGCGCTGATCGTTCTGGGGTTTGTCGCGGGATTCGTAGGCCAGGCGGCTCAGGCACTTCTGGGCCGATACTGGAGGCTCTTTGCGGGAGTCGCAGCCGTTGTTCTTGGGTTGGCCGCGCTAAAAATATTCCCTTTGAAGCTGCCTCAGTTCATGCGGACGGAGCAATCGCATTCCGCTGTTTATGGGATGCTTGGCACGATGCTTGTGGGTTTATTGATGGGGGGTGGCGTTGCGGCAGCTTCGCTTCCATGCAATCCCGGGATTTTCGTTGTCATCGGTGCCAGTGTGCTGACGGGCCATGTCTTCTGGGGGATGGTCCTTCTGGCAGCGTTTGGTGTGGGATTCAGTCTGCCGCTCGGGGCCATCGTATTCGGCGTGTCGTTTGGGAAAGCATCGCTCAAGGCCCGGAAAATGGAGGCGGCGATCCGGGGCGTCGCGGGAGTGCTGCTCGTCGCCGCAGGCTTCTTTCTGTTGGCCACGTTCTGAACTGGAAAATAAAAATAACAGATGCCAAAGAAATTTCATCAGGAACCAACCAACACAACCCATGCCTCTCCGCCTTGGTTGGATCATGCGCCGCGCTTTCTTTTTTTCACCGGCAAGGGAGGCGTCGGAAAAACCTCGCTGGCCTGCGCCTCGGCGTTGGCACTGGCGGATTCCGGCAGGTGCGTCCTGCTTGTCGGCACCGATCCGGCTTCAAATCTCGACGAGGTGCTTGAGGTCAAACTCGGTCGGCAGCCCGCCTCGGTTGTGCCCGGCATGTTCGCGATGAATATTGATCCGGCGGAAGCCGCCGCCGCCTACCGCGAAAAAATCATCGGTCCGATGCGCGGCATGCTTCCCGTGGCCGCCCTGCGCAGCATGGAGGAACAGCTCTCCGGCGCATGCACGAGGGAGATCGCCGCCTTCGACGAGTTCTCGCGGCTGCTTGGCGAGCCGGGAGCGGCGGCGGATTTTGACCATGTCATTTTCGACACCGCCCCCACCGGGCACACCCTGCGTCTGCTCTCGCTCCCGAAAGCGTGGACGGGATTCTTTGCCGACAACACCTCTGGCACATCCTGCCTCGGCCCGCTGGCCGGATTGGATCAACAGCGCGCCATTTATCAAGCCGCGCTCGCCAGCCTCGCCGATGCGGCCCGAACTCTCGTCGTGCTGGTCAGTCGCGCCCAGACCGCTCCTCTCACTGAGGTGGCACGCACTTCTGTGGAGCTGGGGCACCTCGGTATTGCCAATCAGACTCTGATTCTCAACGGGATCTTTATCTCGACCGTCCCGGACGACCCGGTTGCCGCAGCCTTGGAGAGTCGTCAGGAAGACGCCCTCGCGGAAGAATCCGGTTTTCTGGCTCGGCTGACCGTCCACCGGATCCCGCTCCGGCCGCACAATCTGCTCGGCATTCCCGCGCTGCGAAACCTCCTCGCCGGGAACGAAGTTTCCATGTCCGCCGACACCCGCGAATCGCCCCCCAAGTTTTCCGATCTGGAGGAATGGCTTGAACCCATCGCCGCGACGGGCCGTGGCGTCATCATGACCATGGGCAAGGGCGGGGTTGGCAAGACCACCGTTGCCGCCGCTGTGGCGGTGTGGCTGGCCAGGCGGGGACACAAGGTCGCGCTTTCGACCACCGACCCAGCGGCCCATGTGACCGCCGCCCTCGGTGAAGCAGTCGAAGGGCTGACCATCGCTCGCATCGACCCGGCCGTCGAAACCGCCGCCTATGTCCGGCAGGTGCTGGCCGAAAAAGGAGAGGGGCTCGACGCGGAGTCCCTCGCGTTGCTTGAAGAAGATCTGCGCTCTCCCTGCACCGAAGAAATCGCGGTCTTCCGCGCATTTGCCCGCACGGTCGCCGGAGCGAAGTATGGATTCGTGGTTCTCGACACCGCGCCCACCGGGCACACTCTCCTCCTACTGGACGCTTCGCAGTCCTACCATCGCGAGTTGAGCCGCCAGAGCCGAAGCGCCGACAGCATGCCGGAAGAAGTCAGCGAGTTGCTCCCCCGCCTGCGCAATCCCGATTACACCCACGTCTTTCTCATCACCCTGCCCGAAGCGACGCCGGTGCATGAAGCCGCCGCGCTGCAGGACGATCTCCGCCGCGCCGGCATCGAGCCGGCAGCCTGGGTGGCGAATCAGAGCTTTGTGCGCCTCGAACTTCGTGATCCGCTCTTGCGTGAACGCGCCCGGCGAGAAATTTCCTACCTGCGGGAAGTGCAGGCTTTGAGTCGGGGAAAAGCCGCCCTCATCGACTGGCAACTCCACGAACCGGTCGGAGCCGCCGCCCTCGAAGAACTCCTCTCTGGGAAATGAAACAACTCCTTGAACCTTCCGCTGCGGAAACATCCGGCTGCTGCGGAGGAGGCGGGGAAGGCTGCTGTTCGTGAAGCGGCGAGCAATTGGCACCGCAGAATTTTTTAAGATATCAAACTTTCGAAACCAAAGTGACAACAAGGTCGCTTCGATAAAAAACTATGAGTAATTCCATTTCCAAAAAAATGTCGTTTCTGGATCGTTATCTGACGCTCTGGATCTTTGTCGCGATGGGCGTCGGAGTCGGAATCGGATATTTCCTAATCACCGATCCGAATGCCTTCTTTGCCCCGGTGACCGTTGGAACCACCAATCTCCTCATCGCCGTGGGGCTGATTCTGATGATGTATCCACCGCTGGCAAAGGTGAAATACGAGCAAATGCCAAAGGTCTTCTCGAATCTGCGCATCCTGAGTATTTCTCTTGTTCAGAACTGGATCATTGGCCCCTTGCTCATGTTCACGCTGGCAGTGCTCTTTTTGCACAACCAGCCGGAATACATGGTGGGCCTCATCCTGGTGGGCATCGCACGATGCATTGCCATGGTGCTCGTCTGGAACCAGCTCGCCAAGGGCAACACCGAATACTGCGCCGGGCTAGTCGCCATCAACAGCGTCTTCCAGATTGTCTTTTTTGGACTCTATGCATGGGTCTTTGTGACCTGGCTGCCAGGCCTGCTCGGCATTGATCTCTCCGTTGTCCAGGGGATGGGCGGCAAGGCGCTTGAGGATGTCACCATCGGGGAAATCTTTGCCAGCGTCATGATCTACCTCGGTATTCCCTTTGCTGCCGGTGTGCTCAGCCGCGTGATCCTGCTCCCGCTCAAAGGCGCGGAGTGGTATGACAAAAGATTCATCCCCCGCATCTCACCGATCACCCTCCTCGCGCTGCTCTTCACGATCGTGGTGATGTTCATGTTCAAAGGGGAGGCGATCATCAAGCTCCCCCTGGACGTGCTTCGTATCGCCCTGCCGCTGGCCTGTTATTTTGCGATCATGTTTCTCGTGAGCTTCTTCATGGGCAAGTGGGCCGGAGCCGACTACTCGCGCAGCGCCACGCTTGCATTCACCGCCTCGGGCAACAATTTCGAGCTGGCCATTGCGGTGGCGATTGCTGTCTTCGGCATTGCCTCCGGGGTTGCCTTCGCGGCCGTCGTGGGACCTCTCATCGAAGTGCCCGTGCTCATTGGACTCGTCCACGTCGCCCTCTGGTTCCGGCGAAAGTATTTTCCGCACGCTATCTTGGACGAGGCCAAGTCCGATGGCGTGGAATCGCTCTCAGAATTGGACCGAGCGTTCTTTGAAAGTGAATCCTGTTGTGCCATGCGGCAGGCACACGCAGCCACAAATTCCTTCAACTCCTGAGCCTCGGGCATGACCATGAAAAAAGTCCTCATCCTCTGCACCGGCAACTCGTGTCGCAGCCACATGGCCGAGGGGATCCTGCGTGCCGCCGCTGGTGATCTCGTCGAAGTCTACAGCGCAGGATCGAAGCCTGCCGGGCACGTTCATCCCAAGGCGATCGCGGTGTTGGCTGAAATCGGCATCGATATCTCCGGGCACACGTCAAAACACATGAACGAATTTCTGAACCAACAGGTCGATACGGTCATCACGGTCTGCGGGAACGCCGACCAAGCCTGCCCGATGTTTCCCGGTCAGGTCCACCGCCACCACTGGGGCTTTGACGACCCCGCTCACGCAACCGGCACGGATGACGAAATCCTGACGGACTTCCGCCGGGTGCGCGATCAGATCCGGCTCGTCTTCGAAGCCTACGCGGCCGGACTCCGGGAAGCGCCACCGCGAAATCCAGCCGACCGCACATGACCTTTTTTCGCACAGTTGTGTTCGGGTTGGCCGGCGTGGTTCTTTGGTGGCTGGCCTACAGCCATCTCGCGATGGTTGCCGGATGGTTGACGTATTCGATCCTGCCGCTCGAGCGCGGATCGCATCTGGGAGCGAGCGTGGAATTCTTTGTTTATGAATCGCCGAAGGTGCTGATGTTGCTTGCGCTGGTCGTGTTTGCCGTGGGGATCGTGCGTTCGTTTTTCACGCCGGAGAGGACGCGGCGAATTCTTTCTGGCAAACGCGAGTCCGTCGGCAATGTCCTGGCCGCACTGCTGGGGATTGTGACGCCGTTTTGCTCATGTTCGGCGGTGCCGCTGTTCATCGGTTTTGTGACGGCCGGCGTTCCGCTGGGCGTCACGTTTTCTTTTCTGGTATCCGCGCCGATGGTGAACGAGGTTGCGCTTGTGCTGCTGTTCGGGATGTTCGGATGGAAGGTGGCCGGGCTCTACCTCGGCACCGGGCTTCTCATCGCGATCGTTTCCGGCTGGGTGATCGGGCGGCTGCGGATGGAAAAGCATATCGAGGGCTGGGTGTTTGAAACCCATACCGGCGTCGGCACTTTGGATGAGGCACTCGGCTGGCCCGCCCGGCTCCGCCTTGGCCGGGACGCGGTGAAAGAGATTGTCGGGCAAGTCTGGCTGTATGTCCTGATTGGTATCGCCGTCGGCGCGGGGATCCACGGATTCGTTCCGGAAAATTTCATGGCCTCGATCATGGGGAAGGGTGCCTGGTGGTCGGTGCCGCTGGCGGTGCTGCTCGGCGTGCCGATGTATTCGAATGCGGCGGGGATCATCCCCGTCGTGCAGGCGCTGCTCGGCAAGGGGGCCGCGCTCGGAACGGTGCTGGCGTTCATGATGTCCGTCATCGCACTCTCACTGCCCGAGGCGATCATCCTCCGCCGGGTGCTCAAACCCCGCCTCATCGCCACATTTTTTGGAATCGTCGCCGCAAGCATCATGGCGGTCGGCTTCCTTTTCAACCTGCTCATGTGACGTCTTCCATTCTGACAAAACCAAACCTATGAAAAAACTACAGATCCTCGGAACCGGCTGCGCCAAGTGCAACGCCCTTGCCGAAGCCACAAAAAAAGCCGCCGGTGAGCTCGGCCTCGCATGCGAAGTCGAGAAAGTCACCGACATCAAAACCATCATGTCGTTCGGCGTGATGACTACCCCCGCCCTCGCGGTCGACGGCAATGTGAAGTTCGCCGGAAAAATCCCAAGCCACGATGAGCTGAAGAGCATCCTCGGTTCAGTAAATTGAAATCCCACCTATGACCATTCTCAAATTTCCGTTGATCCTCGCCGCCGCCGTGGCGCTTTCCGGACTTGCTTTCGCCCAGGAAAAGCCCGCTGCCCCAGCCGGCTGCGCGGGCATCCCGCCAGCCGGTGGAAGCGACGAAACCGCAAAAGCTGCCGCCCTCAAGCTGCCGCGCCTCGTGGATCTCGGGGCCTCGAAATGCGTGCCGTGCAAAATGATGGCCCCGATTCTCGATGACCTGAAAAAAGAATTCGCGGGCCGGATGGACGTCGAGTTTATCGACGTATGGAAAACTCCCGAGGACGGCAAGGCCTACGGGATCCGGATGATCCCCACCCAAATATTTTTCGGTGCGGACGGCAAGGAATCGTTCCGCCACGAGGGGTTCTTCGGGAAAGACGACATCCTCGCAAAGTGGAAGGAGCTCGGCGTGGATCTCGGCGCGGGCAAGTGATCCGGCGGACCTGACATTCTCCCGCGCCCCGCCAAATTTTATGGAACAGCTTTTCATCACACTTTCGCGGGCGATTGACGGCTCGCCGGCGTGGGCCGTTTCGGCGGCGGTCGTCTGGGGGGTGCTGAGCATCGTCCTGAGCCCCTGCCATCTCGCGAGCATTCCGCTCATCGTGGGATTCATCAGCGAGCAGGGACCGGTTTCCACGCGCCGCGCGCTGGCGATCTCCACGCTTTTTTCCGTGGGCATCCTGGTGACGATTGCGGTCATCGGCGCGATCACGGCCGCGGCAGGGCGCATGATGGGCGACGTGGGCCGCTGCGGAAACTACTTTGTCGCCGCGATCTTTTTTGTCGTTGGGCTGCACCTGCTCGGGGTGATCCCGATGCCATGGTCGGGAGCCGGCCAAGTGGGCATGAAGAGAAAGGGCCTGGTCGCCGCCTTCGTCCTCGGCCTGGTCTTCGGCATCGCGCTCGGCCCCTGCACGTTTGCCTTCATGGCCCCCGTACTTGCCGTGGCCTTCCAGGTCGGCACAACCCGATTTCTCTACGGAGCCCTCCTCCTGCTGGCCTACGGAATCGGGCACTGCGCGGTCATTGTCGCCGCAGGCACGTCCACCGAACTCGTCCAACACTTTTTGAACTGGAACGAAAAATCCCGTGGCGTCGCCATCGTGAAGTCCCTCTGTGGAATTCTGGTCATCCTCGGCGGGGTCTATATGATCCTCACCGCAGCCTGAACTCGGCACGAGGGTGGGAGATCAGGCTCACCGATGCCATATGATTGATTTGAGCTATTCCTCAGTTTGCCGGTCGCTCGGTCTTCCCGATCAAATCGCCGGTTTTCAAAGACAGTGGGACCGCGCAGCTGAGGAATTCCATGTTGGCCTGGCAGTATTATTGGGCTATGTCAATCCGTCCGATCCCGCCCATTCCGTGGGCGCATGCCTGATAAGTGCAAGCTTTCAGGATCCAGCGAGCGCGCTTCGCGCGGTGCAGCGAACACGGCAGCAGAGTGCCGTAGTAGCGAAGAGGCCCGCCGAAAAGCGGGAGGAGCGAAGGGTCGAAGAACAACCGAGAGAGCAACCAAGGCCAACCTTCGAGGAAGGCTTCAGTGAAAAGCAGCTACGGTTTTCGGCCCTTCCGCAGTGCGCAGGATGCAGTGCGGGCGGGGCAGGGGTTCGTGGCGGCAGGAAAGAAGTGGGTCGTGGACATCGACCTGAAAAGCTTCTTCGACCAAGTGAACCACGACCGGCTGATGGGAATGGTCGGTCGAAAAGTGAGGGATAAACGGGTGCTGTCGCTGGTTGGGCGGTATCTGAGGGCCGAGATGCAACGTGGGGATGGAAGTCGGGAGGCAAGGAAAGCGGGAACGCCGCAAGGGGGGCCGCGTTCTGGGCATGGCCTACAGCGGGCTTGGAGCATGGGCAATCGCCCGGCACTGGGTCATGCAATCAGCACTGAAAACCAAAACACTCAACAACTACGGGTTCATCATACCGCGGGCCTTCGCGGAAACAGGAAAATGACAACCGCCTTGTTCAACCGCCGGATGCGGAAAACCGCACGTCCGGCGACACCCTGATTGGCACGAAGCGCTGGCGCGCTGGTGTTGTAGCAGCCTCACTCTGCTGAGGCGGGCTCGTGGCTTCGCCGCCATCTTTTTCGCTTTTGCACTTATCGGGCATGTGGTCAGAGATGCGCCCCCGCAAAAAAGCCCGGATTTTTCCGTGTTGCGACCGCGCCGGGGGAAAGCCCTCTCCCTTCCCCTGCCTCCCTTTCAGCGGCCGTCTTCCGGCGCGTACAGAGCGCGGAGGAGCGCCCGGGTGCGCTCGCCGGGAAGCACACCGGGCTCCATCTGGTTCATCACATAGCCGAAGCCGATGCCGGAATCCGGGTCTGCAAATCCGAGGCTCCCACCCGCTCCCGGGTGCCCGAACGCCCGCAGCGAGCGCCCGAGCAGGCCGCAGGGTTTTCCGGCGTCCGCAGGATCCATCATGAAGCCCGCGGAAAAAGACGTTTCCATCCGGAGGATTTGATCGAACCCCTGCGAGAGGCGGGTGGACATCCAGCCGGGCGCGCGCGCGCCGAAATAGGAAACGCCTTCCCACCTGCCGCCAGCGGCGAGCATCGCATAGAATTTTGCGAGCGAGCGGGCCGAACCGATCCCGCCCATCGACGGGATCGGGGCCGAGCGGACGGATGGGGAGTTCATCGCCGAGACGGCCGCTAGCCCCCCCGGCGAGGCAAAGGCTTTGCGGGTCAGGGAGTCCGCGCGGCCCATCTCCTCGACGAACGACGGACTCCCGGTCGGCGCGCCTGCGCGGGGAGGAAGGATGGTGGCCGCGCGGGAGTGCTCGGCCTCCGGCAGCCCGATCCAAAGATCGAGCCCGAGCGGATCTCCGAATTCCCTGCGCCAGTAGCGCCCGAGCGGAGTTCCCCCGGCGATCCGCCGCACAATCTCATCCACGATGAATCCGAACGCACGCGGCCCGTAGCCGGGCCCTGCGGCGGCATCCGCGAACGGCACCTGCTCCTCGATCGCCCTCACCACCCCCACGTGATCCATGACCGAGAGATCCGTGCGGTCGAGCGCTCCGAGACCCGCGCTGTGCGAGAGCACCCGGCCGATGGTGATCCCTCCCTTCCCGCCGCGCGCAAATTCCGGCCAGACCTCCGCCACGCGGGTTTCAAGGCCGAGCCCGGCGCGCTCGATCGCGTGAAGCGCGCACGCCGCCGCCATGCCTTTCGTCGCCGACCAAATCAGGACGAGCGTCTCCGGCCCCCAGGGGATTTTCCGCGCGGCATCCCGGAACCCGCCGCAGACGCCCGCAATCTCGCGCCCGTCCTGCCAGACGGACACCGCGGCGCCAACCTCTCGCCCGAGGGTGAAATTGCGCTCGAATGCCAGGCGCAGCCGGGTGGCGGGATCGGAGTACATGAAATTAATAAAGCCCGGAAGAAACCCGCCTGAGTTCTCCAGGCGGCCCCATCACGAAAGGAGGAAGTCGGCTAGGAGGCCTGATTTGTTGTCCATCCCGATGTGGCCCCGTGCGGCTGACAGGGTGCGTTCCATTGTTATGAACGGCACCTTATCCGCGCCCCCCAAGGTTTTCAACCCGCTTTGTTTTCCTGTTTGTTTTCCCCGAACGCCCCTCCGCCCCCGCCTGCCAACAGTCTCACCATCCGAAAAAAAACCCGTCCCGCACGCCCAGCAAAGAATTAACAAATAATGTCCCACCTGGGACATTATTTGTAAATCCCTTGATGGGGAGCAAGCAGACGTATCGCCAACGAAAAGCGCGATTCGCAAAAAGACACCCCCGTAGAATCCTCCGGATCGCATACAAATAATGTCCCAGGTGGGACATTATTTGTGAACATCCATGGCGGAGTGGAAGCGGGGATGGGGCGAGGAAGGGGACGCCTTTGAAGGGGGTCGCCTTGTTGAGGGCGGCATTCCGCGCGCAAGGCCCAGCGAGCAATGTTCTGCGGCATTCCGCGAGCAACATTCGCGAGCAACGTCCTTGCTTTTTTGCGGGGCTGATTGGAAAGTGGCGTCGGAAGCAAAGAACCTCGGAGCAAGGCCGGGGGCATTTCAGGATATGATAGAAGATCACGAAACAAAGCCGAAGCCCTCTTCGGGGGATCAGGCGTTCCGGGGATGAATTCGTCCCCGCCTGCGGACACGATTGATTTGGCCCGGCCGCCGGATCATTTGGGTGCCTCCCTGAATGTTCTGGTTGTCGAGGATGACCGTCCGACGCTCCTGCTGCTGGAGCGGATGATCCGGGCGCGCGGGCATTCTGTTTCGGGGTGTGATTCCGCCGAGGCTGCGCGGGATCACCTCGCACGATCGTTTTTTCCGTTGATCGTGCTGGACATCCAGCTTCCCGGGATGAGCGGTCTGGATTTCAGCCGGCTTCTCCGCAGGCAGGCGCTTGGCAGGCACTACTATATTCTGGCCGGCACCGGGAACAACCGGACGGAAGATTTGAGAGAGATCCTGGATGCCGGGGCGGATGATTACATCGCGAAGCCCTACCATCCCGGGCTCCTCGACGTGCGGCTTGCGGTGGCCGAGGCGGCGGTGAAGGACATTACCGAGCGGCGGCGGCTCGAGAACGACCTCGAGTTTCTTGCCGAGCACGATCCCCTCACTCGGCTCTACAACCGGCGGCGGCTTCCGATAGCGGTCGGCGAAGCGGTCTTTTCCGCGCGCGACGGGAGGCCCGGGGCCCTGCTCTACATTGACCTCGACAACTTCAAGGTGGTGAACGACACGCTCGGGCACGACGCCGGCGACCGCCTTCTGCTCGCGGTGGCGGACATTCTCCGGAACGCCGTGCGCGAGAACGACGTGCTCGTGCGGTTCGGAGGCGACGAGTTTGTCATCATCCTTTTGGACTGCTCGGTTCCCGACGCGATCCGCATCGGGGAGAATCTCCGAGAGAACATCGACGCGCTCGTCTTTTCCGAAGGGGGTCGGTCGTTTCGGGTCGGCGCCTCGATCGGGGTTGCGCCGATCGACGGAGCGAAGGAGCCGCAGGACGTGATCGGGCTCGCGGACGCGGCCTGCTACGCGGCGAAATCCGGCGGCCGGAACCGCGTCGAACTGCATCGCGAGGGCGGAAGCGCGCTGGAAACGCTTGTGGCGGACAGCAACTGGTCGGCGCGGATCAAGGACGCGATGGATGCCGGAACCCTCGGGATCTACTTTCAGCCGGTCGTCTCGGTGCGCGGGCACACGATTTTTTTTCATGAGGTTCTCCTGCGCCTTGCCGACCGTGCGGACAGCGAGCCCGTGCATCCGGCGGCGTTCATGAGTTCGGTGAGGCGGTCCGGGCTGGCCGCGCGGCTGGATCGTTTTGTGATCAGCCGCGCTGTTGAGTCGCTGGGCCTGCAAAGCGACGCCTGCCTTTCGATCAACATTTCGGGGAGCTCATTTGCCAACGGAGATTTCACGGATTTCGTCGAGCTCACGCTGGCGCGCTGCTCGGTCGAGCCGGAGCGGATTATTTTTGAGCTGACCGAGGACGAGGTGATCTCGAATATCCGGGAGGCTCATGCGGTGATCGTCTCGCTTCGCAAGCGCGGGTTTCGGTTTGCGCTCGACGATTTCGGGGCGGGCACTTCGTCACTGAACTACCTGAAGGCGCTCCCGCTCGACATGATCAAGGTGGACGGATCCTTCGTGCGCCATCTGGAAAAAGATCCATTTAACCAGGCGGTGGTGCGGGCCATTCAGACGCTCGCTGCGTCGCTGCAGATTCCGGTGGTTGCCGAATACGTCGAGACGCACGCGATCTACGACATCCTTGCGGAGATGGGGGTGGATTATGTGCAGGGGTATTTGGCTGGGGTGCCCAGGGTGACCCCGTATGTCGGGGAGGAGCTTTTTTTGCTTGCGGGGCATCCGGGTGCTGCCGACGTGCCGATCCCGGCCGGCCGGCGCAGGAAGCGATAGCGGCTCAGGAATAGAGGACCCGGACGAGGCAGAGTCCGCCAGCGGGAGCGACCTGATTCGTGCGCGGTCCGCCCTCTTTCAAGAGTCTGGGGATCTCCCCGGGCGGGAGCCGTCCGGCAGAGCGGCGGATCGCGGAGGCGGCGAGCATGCGGACCATTTTGTAGAGGAACCCCTCTCCTTGGAAGGAGAGCGTGATGAGCGGCCCGCTTTTGCGGACGCGGACCGAGGAGATGGTTCGCGTGGTTTCGCCAGCGCGCCGGGGCCGCCGGGCCGAGAAGGCGGCGAAGTCGTGGCGCCCGGCGAACGCCGCGCAGGCCTCCCGGAGTGCGGCCATGTCAAGCGCCTGCGGGACATGCCACGCGCGGCCGAGCAGAAGCGGAGGCATCACCGGGCCGTTCCAGACCGTGTAGCGGTAGATTTTTCCTTTCGCGGAAAACCGCGCATGAAAATTTTCTTTGATCCGCCGGAGCGTCATGATTCTGACTCCCTCGGGGAGGTGGGCGTTGAGCGCCGGCAGCCAGGCCGCGGCGGGGAGCCGGTCATCCGGGACATCCGCATGCGCGCATTGCCCGGCGGCATGGACGCCCGCATCCGTGCGTCCGGCCCCGTGAACGACGACGCGTCCGCCGCAAAGCGCGCGGAACGCTCCCTCGACAGCATCCTGGACGGCTTGCCCGTGCGCCTGGCTTTGCCATCCGGAAAACCGGCTTCCGTCGTAGGCGAGCGTGAACCTCAGCCTCATGCCTGCGAATCGAGCCAGCTCTGGAGCAGGATCTGCGCGGCGACCTGATCGATCACCTGCCTCTGGTTGCGGGAGTTGCGTCCGGCCTCGTGGAGCGAGCGCTGCGCGGAAACCGTCGTGAGGCGTTCGTCCCACGCCACGACCCGGCAGGAGGTCGCGGCCTGGAGCTCCCCGAGGAACTCGCGCGCCTTCTGCGCGGCCGGGCCGAACGATCCGTCCATGTTTCGCGGCATGCCGACCACGATGACATTGGTATTTTTTTGTTTTGCGAGCTCGAGGATCCGTTTGATGACGGCGCCGGTTCTGACCTGGATCGTCTCGACCGGGTGGGCGAGCATCCCGAAGTCGTCTGTTGCCGCGACGCCGACGCGGGCATCGCCAAGATCAATTCCAAGGGCGCGGGTCATTTGCGGTTGAAATTCTCACACGCGGGCCTTAGGATCAATCTCCATGTCACAGTTGTCATTGGACAAGTTCGGAGAAAACCTTCCCGTTTCCGGGGTTGTTGCGTTTTCTCAGGTTGCGATCGGGCTGGGGGTCGGGCTGATCGTGGCCGACCGGCTCGGCCGCAACGCGCGTCGCGGGCTTGCCATCGGGCTGGTGAGCGCGGGCGTTGCCACGCTGGTTCCGGTCGTCTGGGGGGTCGTCTCAAATATCAGCAACCGCCCGGGTTCTTCGCGTTCGATGCGCAAGCGGCTCGAGAGCATCCGCCGCGCGCCCGGAGTCTCCTGAAGGTGGCCGCGCGGTTCGATTGCAACCTCGTCCTCGCTTCCGCGTCTCCCCGCCGCAAGCACCTGCTCGAAGAGGCCGGGTATCGCGTGCGCTGTGAGGTTTCGGGAGCCGAGGAACTCGAGGACGACTCGCTGGCACCTGCCGTTCTCGCCCTGGAAAATGCGGCGCGCAAAGCCCGGGCGGTTGCCGCCCGGTTTCCGCAGGAGACGGTTCTTGCCGCCGATACGGTTGTCGCGATGGGCGGGCGGTTTTTCGGAAAACCGGCCGGCCTGGACGATGCCTTCCGGATGCTCGCCGAGCTTTCGGGAAAAACCCACGAGGTCGTCACCGGAGTCGCGATCCACTTCCCCGGCGGTCTGCGGAAAGAATTTTTCGAGTCCTCGCTGGTGACGTTCCACCCGCTCGGCGCGGACGGGATCCGAGCCTACCTTGCATCCATCCACCCGCTCGACAAGGCCGGTGCCTATGCGGCGCAGGACGACAACGGGCGGATCATCCGACGGATCGAGGGTTCGGTAACGAACGTGATCGGGCTCCCGGTCGAGCGCCTGCGCGGGATGCTCTCCGCGCCCTGAGGCTTCGTGCTTCCCCGGCGCACTACATCTCTTGGAAAGATACAGACGATAAGCGGCCAGCGCAAAACAGGGGGCGCGGGCGTCCCGCCCGTGAAAGACACTCGCCTGTGCTTGCAGAGTCAGTGCCCAAACGGGCGTCCCGCCCAATGCTGTCAGTTTAAACAATCATAATGGTGGTCTCAGGATCTCCCGCAAGAAGAACGCTTCCACCAATTGCTGCCGACGAAAAAACACTTCATCGACACCATCCGCCTCATGGCCTGCCGGGCCGAGACAAGCTTGACCTGTATCGTGCGTGAAAAACTCACGCGTGAAGACGAGGCTCGTTCGCTCGTGCGCCAAATCCTGCGCTCCGCCGCCGATCTCATCCCCGACCAATCGGCTCAAACGCTCACCGTTCGCCTGCACGCCCTGGGCAGCCCCATCCATGATGCCGCCCTCCAGCACCTCTGCGCCGAACTCAACTTCACCGAATCCCCCTTCCCGGGAACTTCCTTACGCCTCCTTTTTCAGCCCGTAGGGCTCCCGATTTTTCCACGGGATCAGGAGCCCTGAGCCTCTTTTTTCCGCGTGACCACATTGCCCTCCCGCGCTCAGAACCTGCTCGGCATCGTGGCGCGGGCAACTGGAGGTTCGGAAGAATAACTTTTTCCAAGGCAAAATGATGCTGATCCATACAATGTTGCGACAAGTCAGGGATTGAATTCCCGGCCGCTCCGCGAGAACATCCTTTTCCCTTGGCGATATGCCTGCCTCCATTTTTCCACACCAAGACTTTGAGAGCCTGCTGGCCGCCCTTCCGTCACCGGGGAACCCCAAGGGACCGGCCCTCCAGCCGGTGGTGGTGCCATCGCTGACGTTCGGCGATTATATCCAGGGGAGGATTGCAGACCGGTTCGGGATTTGCATGGGGATGGAGTTTCTGATGCCGCAGGACTTTGTGCACCGGGCTGTCGGGCCGGGGCAGAACAGCCCGTGGTCGAAGAGGCGGCTCGTCTGGCGAGTCCTTCCCCATGTGGCGGCGTATTCCAGCCAACTGGGTATCAGCGATGTCTCCCCACGTGACCGCTTTGCTCTCGCCGGGCTTCTCGCCGACCGCATCGACCAATACGGGCACTTCCGGCCCGATTTGATCCGCCGTTGGGCGGAGGGGAAGTGGGGCAAAGAAAAGCCTGCGGAGCACGAGGAGTGGCAGCGCGAGCTGTGGGGGAAGCTTCGTGACGAAATCGGCGATCCTCCCCCGGCGCTGGCAATGGCGATGTTAAAGAAAAATCCCGGCGCGCGGAAGGCGCTGGCCGAGCGGTATCCGGAGCTGCTCGTCCTGGGCGCCGGCGCGCTCGATCCGCTGCTGGTCGAGGTGTTGCAACTGCTTTCAGGGGAAGGTTCGCGAGTGACCGTTCATGTGGTCTTGCCGTCGCTGAAATATCTCGGCGATCTTCGCAGGCGTGGCCAGCTTCCCGAAGAGGATCTTGATCCGGAGGATATCGCCATTGACGGCGGACACCCGCTCCTGGAGTCCATGGGCCGCCATGCCATCGGGGCTTTTCACCTGCTCGGAAAACTGGACGATCAATACACGTGCTGGCCGGATGCCGGTAATCGGGATTGTTCCTCCCTGTTGCGGCGGGTCCAGTCGGACATCCGTTCGCTGCGCCAGCCTGCCAAAGAGGCAGGGATCCCCAACGATCCCAGCCTGCGCGTCCATTCCTGTTTCGGCCCCCGGCGCGAAATGGAGGTGCTGCGCGATGAACTGCTGCGAGCGTTTGACGAACTCAAAAATCTCAAGCCCGACGAGGTGCGCATCGTGACGCCGGATCTGGAGACTTACGCGCCGCTCGTTTCGGCCGTGCTCCGCCAGGGAAACGCTCCGCTTCCGGTGCGGTTGTGCGAACTTCCTCCCGCCGGCGGCGATCCGATGGTCGAGGGAATACTTGCGCTGCTCGGCATGGCGCACAGCGGCCGGTTCGAGGCGGCGGAGGTTCTGGACCTCGCTGAAAAGCCGTCCGTCCTGGCCGCACTCAACTCCGATGATGCGGCGATACTTCGCCGCTGGGTTCGGGACAGCGGGCTCACGCACGGGCTCGGAGACGCCGGTCCGGGTGCCGCCACATTTTCGCGCAACCGGCTCATCGCCGGAAGATGGTTCGGGCAGGATTCGCCGGCGCGCTATCCGGACGGCACGTTTGTTCTGCCAGTGGCCGATCAAATCGGGGGCGACCTCGAATTGGGGGACCATTTTTCCGGGTGGCTTGCCAGCCTGGAGGCGACGATGGTCGCATGGGAAATGCCTGCTCCCGCCAAAGAATGGTCGGCTCGTTTGGGAAAAGCCGGGCAGGATTTGTTGGGCGACCCCGACGGGGACGCCAGGGCGATTGTCGCGCTGACCACCTTCCTCGATGAACAGGAGGACGGCGAACCCCTCGATGCGGGTGCGATCCTGGACTGGGTGCAGGCCGAGTGCGCGGAATCCGGCCGGCGGGCACGACTCTCGGGTGGGATCGCGTTCGGTCAGTTCAAGCAGCTCCAAAACCTTCCCTGCCGGGTGCTCGCAATGGTCGGAATGCAGGACGCGAATTTCCCGTCCCGCAACCGCGCCCCCGCTTGGGATCTCCTGAAGGCGGGTTCGCGCGTCTGGGACCGCAATCCACGGATCGATGACCGCCAGCTTTTTCTGGATGCCCTGCTGACCCCCGCCGAGCGACTGATCATTACGGCGGGCACGCGAAATATCCGCACGATGGAACCCGAGCCGTTTTCCTCCTGCGTGGACGAGTTGCTGCGGGTTGTGGTGGCCATGGGAGACGGTAGGCCGGTCACCGAGCAGAGGCTTCAACCGTTCGTGGCGGATTACTTCCGGGACAACCTGAAGCTTCCCCGTTCCTACGATGCCTTTCACGCCGGTGTTGCCGAACGGCTGCAGTCCGGCGAAAGAATCCTTGGCGTTCCCTTCTGGAATGCGGAGGCCGATGCGGCCCAAAAAGACGGCGTTGAAATCACTGCCAGTCGGCTGGCGGGTTTTTGGAAGAACCCGGCTACCGCTTTTATCAAGGCCTGCCAGATTCTTCTGCCCCGTGAGGAGGCGGCAGACGAGGAACTGAATCGTTCCCCCCTTGCTCTCGAGGGGCTTCAAAGCTGGGGCCTCAAGAACGGCATCCTTCAGGAGATGCTCACAGACGAACCCGAATGTGATTTCCTGCGCGATGGCATGGCCGCTACCCGCCAGCTCCCGCCCGGAAAACTGGCGGAGTTTTCCTGGAGCAAGGGGATGCGCCTGGCCGAACCTGTTGCGGAATCTGTCAAAAAGCAACTGGGAGAAAAAGTTTCTTTGGAATACGAGGTCGCTCCCGGCATTCGGATCACGGCGGATCTGATGCTTTCAAAAGACAAGGAGACCTTGCTGACCTATCAGACCGGCGAGGCGAAAAAAGCCGAACATTATTTGGCCGCATGGATTAACGCGATGGTGGCTGCCGCCTGCGGCCGTGAGCTTCCGACGCTGCTTTTCGACGAGGCTCGTGCGGAAACTCCCGCAACGCTCGCCGCAATTCCTGCGGAGGAAGCCAAGGCGACACTCGCGATCCTCGTCAATTCCTATCAGGAGGGTCAGGGCCGGCCGCTTTGCTTTGCGCCAGAGGCCTCCGACGCCCTGGTCAAGAAGTTGAACGGGAAGGGCGGAGATGCGGATTCCGCCGTTGCTGCGGCTGAAAAGAAGTGGTCTGCAGAGGATTCCGGCTTCGGAGGAGGAGAAGGGCAGGAAGGGGCCGCACGACTTGCCTGGCGGGACCGGAATCCCTTTGAGGAACCGGAAGAGTGGATCGAGTTGGCCGAAGCCGTGTCGGAGCCGCTTCGCGAGTGGGGAGGCTTCAAATGAAACCCGATTTTGATTTTGCCGGCGAGGCGCTTGAGCCCGGGCTTTCTGTCATCGAGGCCAGCGCGGGCACGGGGAAGACGTATGCCATCAGCCATCTGGTCCCCCGGCTCCTTCTCGACGGCTCGGCGGCCAACCTCGGCGAAATCCTCCTCGTCACGTTCACCAACGACGCCGCGCGCGAACTCGCCGACCGCGTCCGCCGCGTGATCGAGAAACTCCACGCCCCGCCCGCGCCGGATGAGGAGGCGGCGGATGCCGGGCTCCACCGGCTTCGCGAAAAGTTTGGCGCAAAAAAAGTCCATGAGGTGGCCGGGCGGGCACTCTTGGATCTCGACCTTTTGGGCGTCTCAACAATCCATTCGTTTTGTCTGAAAGTCTTGCAAACCGAGGGAACCCTCTGCGGGCTTCCTGCCGTTCCGGAATCGATTCCCGACTCCGCAGAGATCGCGGACCGGGTTCTCCGCGACCTCTGGGAGTCCCGCATCGCGGGGAATGCCCTGCACGCGGCCGTGGCCTCAGCGGCGGGTTGGAAACTCGACGAGGATCTGAGCTTTTTGAAAACCGCTCTCCCTCTCGAAAATCCCGAGCCCGTTCCCGAGGCCGGGGGTTTCGAGAGCGGGATGGCTGAGATCGAGAATCTCCGGGAGGAGCTGACAAAGGAGGTCTGCGACGAGTTGGGTGGCCTTTTGGAGAAGGTAACAAAATGGAAGAGTGATGCTCCGGGGGAAACTGTCCGACTTCGTCTTGCCGAGATCCTCTGCGGCGGAACAAGCGCGGCCTCACCTGGATTTCTTGACGCCGTGCGGCAAGCAAAAGATGCGTCTAAATGGATTTTTATCCAGGGAGAGAAGAATAATGCGCAGCTTCAAAAGCAGGCCGCCGGATGCCGCGCGGTGGAAATCGCCGCGAAAATCGTCGAGATCCTCGACAAGTCGCGCTGGAATTTCCAGATCGAGTGTCTCGTCGAAATCCGTCCGGCCGTCGCGCGGGCATTGGCGGCGGCCCGGCAGATCACCTACGACGGACTCATTGACACGCTCCGCAACGCGGTTCGCGGCGGGCAGGCCGCGCAACTCTCCGCCCGCCTCCGGAGCCGGTTCAAAGTCGCCCTCATCGACGAGTCCCAGGATACCGACGACCGCCAGTTTGAAATCTTTCGCAATATCTTTGTGGGGCGTCATGGCGAGAAGCCGCTTTTGGCCCACCGGCTCGTCCTCATCGGCGATCCGAAGCAGGCGATCTACGCCTTCCGTGGCGCCGACGTGAACACGTATCTCGCGGCGAAGGATCTGGCCGGCGGACGAGTCTATCCTCTCACCAAAACCTTCCGCTCGCCTGCCGCTCTGGTCCGCGCGACCAACGCACTTTTTTCCCGCTCCGGCTCCCTTCTCAAGGAGGGATTGGATTTTTTGCCGGCGACCTCCGGCATCGTCGGGGACCGACAACTGCTCGTCGGCACGGAGGCTGACAAGGCACGCGTGGAATGCTGGATCGTCCCTGACGCAGACGGCGACAACTATTCCAACAATAAGATGCGGAACGACCTCATCGCCGGCACAGTCGCCAGCGAAATTGTGCGCATCCTGGACGGTAAAGCGCAAATGACTACCGGGACATCGAAGCTGCGCGATGTCAGGCCGGGCGACTTCGCTATTCTCGTGAGTGACGGCAGGCAGGCGGAAGCCGTTGCCGATGCTCTTCTGGCCCGCGACGTCCCGGCCGTCCGGGCGGGAAGCGATGATATCATGGCCTCGGAAGAAGCCGGCGAACTTCTCGCTATTCTCCGCGCCCTCCACGAACCCAGGCGCACCGGGCTGCGGCTCGCCGCGCTGGCCACAAGAATGCTCGGGGTATCGTCGGAGGCAATTCGCGCCCTGACTGCCTCGGGGCGCGACGAGGAATGGATGGGGAAATTCCTGCTCTGGCAGGAGGCTTGGCTTCGCCAGGGGATCGCTTCGGCGATTGCTGTCATGGATTTGGCGGCAGGGATCACCATCCGCCTGACGTCGCTCGAACGCGGAGAGCGAAGCGTGACGAACCTTCGCCAGCTCACAGACCTTCTGGAGACGGCTTCGCATGAGGTCGGCCGGGATCCCGGACGGCTCGTCCGCTGGTTTTCTCAGGAAGTTGCCAGGGCTGGGGACCGAAGTCAGGTCGAGGAGCGCCAGCTCCAGATCGAAAGCGACGCCGAGGCGGTGAAAATCGTCACGATGCACTCTTCCAAGGGGCTTCAGTATCCACTGGTCTTCTGCCCGTTTCTCTGGTCGTCAAGATCTCCCAGCGGCATTCAGAAACTCTCGGTCAAGGGCCAGCCTCCCCGACTGATCGACACGAAACTGGCGGACCCGGCCGCAGTGGCCGACCTGGTGCGAGCGAATCTCGAAGACCGCCTGCGCCTCGCGTATGTCGCCATCACGCGTGCCCAGGTGAAGGTCTGGATCTACGGAGGGGAAATTTGTGGCAGCAGGAACAGGCCGCCAGCCTCTGCGCTGGATTGGCTTCTGCGGCCGGACGCCTCGCCGGACTTTGTATCCTGGGCTGAAGCGGCAGCGAAGGCCGGCCGGGGAACCCGGCATATGGCGGGCCTGGAAGCGCTGGCGGAAGCGGCAGAGGCCCTCGAGGTCGTTTCCTGGATGACTCCTCCTTTGCCGAGCGAGGACAGGTGGAAGCAACCGACTGGCGGGAAGGCCGAAAAACTTGAGGCCCTGCCACCTCCGTCCGTTCCCGAACCGTGGGGACTGACCTCATTTTCCTCACTGACCCGAGAGAAAGATCCTCATGCGGACCCTGCGGCGGGAGCGCCGCCGCTGGAAGCGATTCCTCCATCTGCCAGCGAGGGCGAACCTCCCCACAGGACACCGAATGCCTTCTTCGACGCGCCTGGTGGACAACTCGTCGGCACTGCAGTGCATGAATGGATCGAGCAGTGGGATTTTTCTCCGCCGGACCCGCAGGCGCTCGCCGCCCATTTTGAAAAATTCCCCATTTCAGCCGTGAGTCCCCCCTTTCACGAACGGGTGGGCGGCATGCTGGCGGCGCTCAGGGAATCCATCCTCCCGGGCATGGGATGCGCGATACGCGAGGCCTGTCCGGAGCCGGGCGCATCGGAATGGCATTTTCAACTTCCGATCTTCCAGACGCTCGGAGCGACCAACCTTGCGGCTGTCTTCGAAAAGCACGGCCAAACGGATTACGCCGCCGCTCTGAGGGCGCTTCCCTCGGAGCAGCTCCGGGGCTATCTCCACGGCTTCCTCGACAGGATCGCTTTTTACAAGGGTTCGTGGGGCGTGATCGACTGGAAAACAAACAACCTCGGGAAAACCGCCGGAGCCTACGACTCCGCGTCCCTCATGAAATGCGCGCAGGGAAGTCATTACCTTCTCCAAGCCCACCTTTACCTGGTCGCCCTCCGGCGCTTTCTCGGTCCGCAGGTGCCTATTGCCGGTGCATGGCTCGTTTTTCTGCGCGGCGTCGCGACCGGAGGACAGGATGGCATCCTCCATATCAACCCCGCCAGCGAGCTGATGGCTGATCTCGACGAACTGTTCGCCCAACCTTCCCGCCCCATTTCCGCATGAGAGAATCCGCCGCACTCACCTGGCTTGCCGACAAATGGAAGCTGCCAGAAGCCGCCTATGAACCGGTTCGGCGGCTCATGCAGGCAGAATCTCGAGGGAGCACGGCTTGCGCATTAGAAGATGAAGTGCCCGATTGGGGGAATGCGGCCGCGCCCGCAGGCGAGGATTCCCCGCTCGTGATCGTCCGGCACGAGGGGAAAACTTATCTCCAGTCGCGGCGGCTTTTCGAGACCGAGCGGGACATCGCAGTCCGCATCCGTGCCTTGGCAGGACTCCCCCCGTCATCCGAAGACTTCGCATCTCAACTCAAAAAGCTTTTTCCGGATGCCGTTCCGGGGGATCTCCAGGTCGAAGCCGCCCGCACCGCTGCCACCAGACATTTGTCCTTGATCACCGGCGGACCCGGCACGGGAAAAACCTACGTTCTCGCGCGCATTCTGGCCCTTCTTGCTGGCCCTGAAATGCCAGCCGGCAGCATCCGACTTGCGGCTCCCACCGGAAAGGCGGCGGACCGCATGAAGAAGGCGGTGGCCGAATCCCTTGAGGGGCTCCCGGAAAGTTTTCAGAAGAATGTTAACCTCCTTGTCCGCATCGCGAACTCTAGCTCTACAATTCATACCCTCCTTGGCTATAATCCCGATACGGGCCGCTGCCGTTTCGGGAAGGACAACCCCTTGCCCTGCCGGGCACTGATTCTCGACGAATGCTCGATGGTTGACGTCCACCTCTGGCGGGCACTCCTTCAAGCCCTGCCTGCGGACTCCCGCCTCGTCCTGCTTGGCGATCCGAACCAACTCCAAAGCGTCGGGCAGGGAAATGTCTTTTTTGACATGGCGTGCACGGCGGCGATCTCCGGGTCCTCCCTGCACTCGGCGCATGTGCATTTGACGGAAGCCCGCCGGTTTAAAGACAGCCCCGGCATTGTCGCTCTGGCCCGCGCCTTGGAAAACTCCAATCCAGAAGCGGCGGCGGAGCTGCTCGGAAAGTCCCGGGGAAAAGAACCCCGCGAAGGGATCGCCTGGATCGAGTCCAGCGGGGGAGCGCTGCCATGCACCGCCTTTCCGCCGTCTGTCTTGGGTGCGCTGGAAAGTGTCGCGACCGCCGACTCTCCTCAAGCCGCGCTCAGCGCTCTCAACCGCGTTTGCATCCTTACAGCCCAAAGGGAGTTCTTCGTCGGGTCAAAGGCGATGAGCATCGAGGTCGAAAAGTATTTTTCGCTCAGGAAGGACGCCTGCAACCACCCGGTGATCATTAATCGCAACGACCCGGAAACCGGTCTTCGCAATGGTGCTGCGGGTGTCATTTGTCGGACAGCCGACAACGAGCGGAAGGCATTTTTCCCCACGGGCGATGGAACACTCAGCGAGTTTTCCATTTCCCAACTTCCTGATCATAACCCGGCATGGGCGATCACCATCCATCGCTCGCAAGGAAGCGAATATGACGACGTGCTCGTTATCCTTCCCCGCATGGATAGCCCGATGGCCACACGCGAACTCCTCTACACAGCCATCACCCGCGCCAGAAAGAGCGTCTATATCGCCGGCGATGTGGAAACTGTCAAAAAAGCGGTGGTGACCTCATCAGCCCGCTGCACAATGCTGGCCTCGTTTCTCCACCCCTAAAAATCTGTGCCCTCCATGCTCCACCTGATGCTTCAAAAGCCCCCACGTCAACTCGACTCGAAACCCCGAATTTATGATGCCGGGGAGTATATCTTGTGCAATGACATAGCGGACAGATGACTGTTTGCAGGTTGATATCGGATTCGGCTTGGGGATGGGTCTGAGGAACAGTTTGGGAAAGGATTTTATGCTGCTGCCTGAGAAAGATTCCTGTCTATCGTCACGGAGAACCCGCGCTCCACCCGGCAGAGCACCCACACCGCGCCAACAACCAGAAAATTCACAATGATGCTCGCAACGGTAAAGATGACGGCATCCATTTGTTCGCTCAAATGAATGCTGACGATGACCTGCATGCCCCAGATCGCCAGGGCCAATAGAAACTTGAGAGCCGCAATAAACAGAACCCCGTGATGAGGGATTCCATTCTTGGGCATCTCGCCACGGCGGACTCTGTCCATATCGGCAAGGATGCCGTTTTTTAATCGAACCCAGAAAAAAATGACGGCCAGAGAAATTGGGAAAAGAAGGCCGGCATGCCACCAGCAAGCGACCATCGCCCCCCTGCTGAACATCCAAGCCGCGAGCGAGGCAATGCCGATCGCGCTGAGCAGAACCATTGCGTCTAACAGACGAAAGGTAATTCCCAGCCAATACGCCTGTGGGCCGACCGTCGTGACGATGGGGAGTTCCTCGACTCCCTCCTTTCTCCAGGATGCCGGAGGATGAAAATGAGCATCCCCACCCAGGCGGTACCATTTCCGATACGCAAGAACGATGAACGCCGTGGCGGCAATCGAAAAAATGGTGCTCCAGATAAATATGAAGCGGTATCCAAATTCCGGATAGCGGCAAAAACGGGCGATCACGTCGATAAACATCCCGGCCCCGACGCTGCTTGCCAGCGTAAGAAGGGTGCAGAGGAGACTTTGGGCCGAACAAAACTGCCCGAACTTGGATTGAGGAAAAACCCGCGTGTAAAGCGGCATCCCGCTTGCCCCGGCGAGGCCGGCTTGAAACTGCGATATGACCATCCAACTGAGCAGCAGCCAGAAGAATGCATTCGACGGGAGCGTCACGAAGATCCACGGCCAGGGCGTGAAATTATGAATCACACCAAATATTGAAACGTAAACGGCGACGCGCATCGGGTTCCACCGGTCGATGAATACGGCGGAGACATAAATCGCGATCACGGCACTCACCTGCCCGATCGCGCCCATGCGGCCGATCTGATCGAGAGACAGCCCCATTTCTCGATTGAAGAACACCCCGAATGTGCCGATGGCGTTGCCCATGCTGATGCAGGCGACAAACAAAAATATCGAGAGGTAAAAGCTGTTCGTGAACGACTCTTTAAAGAAGCTCATGAGCCCCCCCGCACGCCCGGCGACAGGGGACACGTCGGATTCCACCGGGGGATATTCGCCCTCCTTCACCACCAGGCACAGCACGCTAAATCCCGCAAAATACAGCAGGGATGCCCCGAGAAAGAGCTCCCTCATATGGGTCTCGCCAAGGCCGAATATGAAAAAGCTGTAAAGCGCGCCCGCTGCGGTCCCCACGATTCGGAAGGCCCCGAAGAACCGCGCGAGGAACTGCGCCGGCACGACATCGTTGAACAGATAGAAGAACACCGAACTCACAAACATGCTGAAAAACCTGAACATCGTGTAGAAGAGGGCGATGACCGCGATCGCAACGGTTGCGGGAGCGGATTGCCGAAGGAAGGGGGCATTCTTCACCAGCCAGTCGGCTATTTCCTGGCTGTAAGCCAAAAGACCGAGGCTCCCGCAGAGGAATGGAAGCGTCCATGCAATGAACGGAATCCGTCGTCCCCAACGGCTTCTATGCCGATCGCTCTTGACGCTGATATATGGGACCATGCCGATCCCGAGAAGGCTTGGGGCTGTGGTCAGGATGAGGCCGATCAGCGTGTTCGAGCATCCCAGCGCCTTGAGCTTCAGCGGCAGGATGCTGGGCACCACGGAGTCCATCAGGACATAGCAGAAGTCGCCCCAGAGCAACGCTGCGAATACTGCCGCCAGGCCGGCTTTGGTATAGGTCAGCGTGCCGCATCGGTAAGGCTTGCTGCCTTTGAGGGGCTTCACCGTTGCATTTCCGGGCATCTGCTCGTTTGTGGACTTTTAGTTTGCCAGCTTGACCGAAAGCGCCTTGGACGGATCGTCCACGAAATACCCGCTGAGCCCGGGCCCCTGCTGGATGAACCCGCTCCCGTTTGTCAGGAGCTTGACTTTCCACCATCCCGAAGGCAAGCCGGCTTTTGTCCGATCCACCTCAAGTGCCGCATATCCGCCGCTGCCTCCACGGGCGGCGGATTTGCCGGTTGGGTCAAAGATCTCGGCTTCCTGGCTTCCGTTCAGATAAATGGTGAACTTGTTCAAAGTTTCCGGCACGTAAAAGTAAAGCGGCGTCCCGGGTTTGCCCGCGTCGAAATAGTAGAACCCCCGCTTGTCATTCCGGTATCCCATCGCATACCGGACGAGCTTTGACCCGGCAAGGCTCCAGCGCGAGCCGGACCCCTTTCCAGCCAGGGGCATGTAGGCAACACAATAAACGCCGCCCTTCTCCACTGGAAAAACCAGGCGGCCGTTATCAGCGATGTCCGTGACAATCCTTTCGCCCTTCGCATTGAAAACATGATAGTATCCGACCTCCGGCAGATAGTTTTCTCCGGCCTCCTTGTTTGCGTCGGTCTTGTAATTGAGCTGTAGAACGGCTTCTCCATCCGCTTCGGCAAGGCACACGAACTCGCGGTTGCCGGTGAACCAGGTTTCACCGCGCGGTTCGGCGTTCGGGATCTGCTCCGGGATCGAGACATCGAGCGGACGCCACTCCCGGGTGTAGTTTGATGCTTCCGGCGGGGTGTCAACGAGCCCGCGGAGCGTCCCTCCCGGGTATCCCTCACCGACCAATCGCCGGAATTCGGGCGACGTGATCTGAAATGGAGAGGAGGGATTCTCTTTTATCATCCCCAAGCGTGTCAGGTGGTAGTTGAGGACCTTGAAATTGTTCTCGAGGAGCGAGAGCCGCCATTTCTGATCAGGCGTCACCGCGCCCGCCGATGCGACCTGATAAAGCTTCTCAAATTCCGGCCAGTTGACGGCGTAAATGTCTCTCAGCATCTCCGGGGTCATATTATGGCCGACTTTCCCGTTCACTTTCGTAATCCAAGCCCGCATGTTGGCTTCGAACAGCTCATGGATTTTTACGATGGATCCGCCGCCGGCCCCATACGCCTTGTCGCAGAACTCCTTCAGCAGGGCTTTCGGATCCCCATCCGGCTTCCAAAGCATTTGTGTCACCACCCAGCAATAGGCGCCATTCGACCCGACAGGATTGCTGTAGAAGTAGGCGCCATCATATCCCTCCTCCGAGAGGACGGAGAACGTCTTTTTCATGATGTCCGGATAGGGCGACATGACGGCCCCGGCATATTGCCGGATCCAGAAATCTAAACCGTAATAGACCTGCTTTTGAAAGACTCCCCTCCACGACTTGATCCAGCGCTCCCAGTTCTGGTTGATCGGCTCATAAAGACGGATGGGACCGTAGCCGGTGTGCTGGGGGGCCATGCCCGCTATGAAATTGTCTGAGACGGGCTCCGCCGTTTTGCCGCGCTGAGGAAATTCGTATTGCTGATAGCAAAGCGCATTCAAGAAAATGCCGGGGGTCTTTTGTTTCGCGATGGCCGCAGTTTTCCTGTAGTAGTCTAGCACGAGCGGCGTCCACGACTGCACATAGTTGCCCCTGCCGATCGGGCCCATCTCCTCCGGAGTCATGATATACAATCGTTTCTGGCACTCCGGGCAGTAGCAGATCGGCCCCCCATCAGTTGGTCCAATGCACCAGACATGGCGTTTGGGATCGGCCTTGAAGAGCTTCGCCACGCGCGCCGCGACCTCATCAGGAAGCTCCGGGTTGGAGAGGCAGACATAAAACGAACCCGATGACGGGGCGACGCGCTGGCCATTGCGGGACATCTGGAACCAGTCCGGATGCTCCTGGTAAGTTGCCATTCGATCTTTGACGATGCCCGATTCCGGCGAGCCTGCCTCAGGGAACAAGTCAGGCCATCCGTGATCGGTCACGGGGATCTTCATTTGATAAAACTGCGTTCTGCCCCGCAGGCAATATTCCTCACTGTCAATGCCTCCGACCGCCTGGACAAAAAAATTGCGATACTTGAATTTCGGGGCGAAATCCCGATGGAGCCCGGTGATTTCCAGATCGGGATTCTTTGGCGGAAAATACGTTCCAAGATTTCCTGGCAGCAGCCAGCGGACACCGAGAACGCTCTCCAGAAACTCGTAGGCTCCATAGAGGGTTCCGAGACTCTTTCCATCTGTGGGAGTCGGACCGTCGTCAGGGATATCCCGCCCGACGATAAAGAGGTTTCCACCGATGCCCCTGAGCGCAAACCCCTCGTAAGGGATTTTTTCGGCATGGATTCCCGCAGCCCTTGCTTCCGGACTGTCCCCCACGGCGATCATCGGCTGGGCCGGATCGCGGACGATCTTGAGATTGCTCCCGATCATCTTGCGGAGGTGAAATTGCAATTCCTTCGCCGCAGTCATGTTGCTCGGCGGAGCCCCGTTCGCCACGTAGATCACGCAGTCACTCAGCTTTGTTGACGACGGCGGCTCCGGCTTGACTTTCGCCTCACATCCGCCCGCCAGCATGGCGAATGCAGAAAGCACCACCACGCCCAATTTATTCAGATTTGTCTTCATGATCATTATTGTTCTGCGTTCAATTTATTTGAAAAGCTGCCAGACACTAGCGAGGCGGCGGAATGCATGAGCTACCAATATTGGATGTCCGTGACAAAAGCCTCGGCACTCGCCTGTCCGCCACTTCCATCGGCCCTCACAAAGTTGATGGTTTTGCCATGGCGCCCGGCATGTGCATCAGCCGTCACTTTCGGCTTCGGCGCATAATATACCGCAATGGTTTTGTTCTTGCTGTAACCCGGAATATACGACCAGCTGGGCGATGGATTCATAGCCTGACTCTGGAGGGTTACACAGTGTGAACCTGAATCATACAGAAGGACAACCGCTCCAGGCATGTCTTGCAATTTAACAAACTTGCTCAAGGCAGAGTTCTTCGCTGTCTTGACACTTCCATCACTCCATAAATAACGCAGATATTCTACGTTCATCCCATAGTTCGCTTGAACCCCCTCCGTTGTAGAAGTTTGCCTGCCATTGGCAAGGGGGCCATCGGGACACATCACGATCCCCGCATTGGTGCCGCCGAGCGCATACTCAGAGGCCTTCCTCATCCAAGTGGGATCATAAGATCCGTTGTTGTTCTCGGAATAAGGTATCACTCCTTGATTGTCGGCCGCAAAAAGGGTGGCCCCGAGGTAGAGCTGCCGCAGCGACGACATGCAACCTACAGAGCGGGCCCGCTGGCGAACGGACTGGACGGCTGGCAGAATCAGCGCCGCAAGGATGCCGATAATGACGACCGTGACGAGCAACTCCACAAGAGTGAAACCTTTTTGACGAAGGCCGATGGAACCAATCCAACGAATCGGTCGGGCAGCGTTTCGATTTCGATTTTTCATCTCCTGAAACAAATTCGCATTTCCGCAACGCAAAGTATATCGCTTCATCCGTTCGCTCAAAACTATTGAATGAGTTGCTCTGTTTCTTGGAAGAACGCACCTGTTTGCGCCTCCCCCGCCGGAAGTTCATCGTCATGGCGGTCCAAAATGATCGAATGATGATCGAATGAAATCCGAACCGCTTTTTCTCAGGGATGTGTTGCGCGAGGAGGCGCGTGCGCTCAGCCGGCAGCACCAAACGCCTTCCAGCGTTGGGGAATGGAAGCGGCAGCGCAGAAGGCTCCGGCGGCAGTTGCTCTCGGCGATCGGGTCATTCCCCAGACCGCCGGGCCTGGACATCCAAGCTCATGGCACACTTCGGGTGGATGGATATCGGATTTTGAAGCTGACCTACCAGAGCCGTCCGGGTCTGCGTGTTACGGCAAACCTCTTCGTTCCGGAGGGGAAGGGCCCATTTCCTGCGGTTCTGAATGTCCACGGGCATTGGCTTCAGGGAAAAATTGCGCCGGAGGTCGCCGCGCGCGGTCACATACTGGCCAAAGAAGGCATCGTGACCCTGAGCGTGGACGCCATCGGGGCCGGCGAACGGGGAACATTGCCCGGGAAATTCGAGTATCACGGCAACCAGCAGGGAGCCGCTCTGCTTTCCATTTCGGAGACACTTCTGGGGATGCAACTCTACGACAACATGCGCGGGATCGATCTGCTGCAGTCGCTCGAATACGTGGAAGGAGACAAGATCGGAGTGACGGGCGAAAGCGGCGGAGGGAATCAAACCATGTGGCTTTCTGCTCTGGATGCCCGTGTGAAGGCCTCGGTGCCGGTTGTTTCGGCCGGGACGTTTCAGGCTTATGTGACGAATGCCAACTGTTGGTGCGAAACTCTGCCCGATGGTCTGAAAATAACCGAGGAATGGGCGGTGCTGGGCATGGTGGCACCGAACCCCCTTCTTCTCCTCACTGCCCTCCACGAGAAAATACCGGCATTTCATTTTTCCGAGGCAGCCCGTTCATACAAATATGCCCGGCGGGTTTATCGGCTCATGGATGTCGGGAACCGCATTGCCCTTCGAACCGTCGATGCGGCGCACGGATACTTTCCGGAGATGCAGCGGCACATGCTCGGATGGTTCAGAAAATGGCTTCTCGGAGTGGGATCCGGTGAGCCGGCCGACGTCCCTGCGGTCCGCGATTTGCCGGAATCCCGGTTGATGTGCTTCCCGAAAACCAGCCGCCCTATAGGCGTGAAGTCGCTGATCGAGCATGTCTCGCTTCGTTCACGTGCGGTCAAGGCGGACATGCTGGCCACGGCCACCTTAAACCGTTCGAAGAAGCGACGCGATCTCGCCCGCATCCTGCGCGTGCCCGCCGCCGGGATCGTCCCCGCAATCGGTTCGGTTAGGGAGGGGGAAGAAGGAGGCTGCCGGGTTGAGAAATTCACCTTGGAGTCCGAACCCCGCATTCTCATCCCCTGCGTGTTGATCGTTCCCGGGGGGCAGCAGCTGTCAACGATCGTGATCGCCGCACATCCTGATGGAAAAGATGCGGCATTGAAGCAGCCTGAATCTGTAAAGGCGCTTCAAGAGGGGAAGGCATTATGCCTGGTGGATCTGCGGGAGACGGGAGAGACGGCGTGGGATCCTCCTGCGGCCCAATGCCGGAACTCCGCGCGGGCCGCATTGTGGTTGGGCAGGACGATGATCGGCAACTGGGCCCATGACATTTGCGCTGCCCGCGCGGCATTGGCACGGCGCAGGCCGCGCGTTCGCTTCGAGCTGCTGGGCTTTCGCGAAGCGGCTCTTGCTGCGGTGGCCTCCGCAGCCCTTCGGAGCGGTTTCGCTCAAGTTTCGGTCGTTGAAATGCTTTCGAGCTACGTTTTGCGCGGCGCGCCACCTGTGCAAGCATTCAGCATCTTCGTGCCCGGGCTCCTGGCCTGGGGAGACGTGAGCCTTATGGCGGCCATGGTGGACTGCCCGCTGAAAGCGGCCTCGCTCGTGCATCCGTCCGGTCTTATCTTATCCAGGCAAGAAGCTTCGGCATGGTCGCGGGAAGTTCGGAAGCTGCGGGATGCGCTCCGAGGCGATCCGCGAACCTGTGAATGAGTTGCAAATTGCGTAATCCACATGTTTTGCACATGCCGCAGCGATGCCGTGTCGGCAATATGATCCGGCATGACTCAATCAACGTCTGAATCCGCCGGCTCGCATTCCGTTAAAATTGTGATGGTTGGGGGCGGCAGCTACAACTGGTGTCCAAGACTCCTTTGCGACCTCGTCCAATGTCCTGAGCTTCAGG
>Ga0194063_10000397_pt1 | contig 32302 bp, 22 predicted proteins | sample SepL3720m_MetaG_FD_155459 | JGI IMG/M metagenome (GOLD analysis project Ga0194063, IMG submission 155459) | Anoxic zone freshwater microbial communities from boreal shield lake in IISD Experimental Lakes Area, Ontario, Canada - Sep2016-L373-20m | ecosystem: Environmental > Aquatic > Freshwater...
TATCTTTCCACCTGCCGCAAGCAGGGCCTCAACCTCTGGGACGCCTGCTTCCAAGCCGCCATCGGCCAGCCCTTCATGCCGACTCTTCCAGAATCAGGTCATACGACCTGAACAGTTGCAACTACTTTACCTGCCTGCACGTGCACAAGGGAGGCAATGTCGGACACGCCCGGCAGCGGCCATTCTACTGGGAATCTGTGGACGGCCGTCGCGTGCTGGTTTGGCTGGGCGAAGTCTATTCCATTGGCAACACCCTCGGACTAGCTCCCCATGCGGCGTATGATTACCTCATCAGCGACGAGCTCAAGACGTTCCCGGCCATGAGCGGGCAGGACCAGATTGCCGAGGCGCGCCTGGGCCGCTACTTGGCCCGCTTGGAACAAGACGGTTATCCCTACAGCTTCGTTCCCTTGATGATCAGCGGGCTGATCACCGACAATTCCCCTCCCGGACGCGAGATCCAGCGATTCGTCAACACCTGGAACGAGAAGCACGGACAAAATATCCAGATCAAGATGGTCACTCTCGACCAGTTTTTCGAGCGCTTGCACGAAAATCTCGAGCCGGACGTTCCGGTCTGGAAGGGCGATTGGCCCGATTGGTGGACAGATGGAGTGGCTTCTGTTCCACGAGCCACCCGGCTTTTCCGGTCGGCCCAGCGCCAATGGCGCACGCTTGGCGACGCGGTGAATGCGGGCAAGGCCATCGCAAATACCACTCTGATGGGAGAAGCGGAAAATGCCCTGAATCTCTTTGCCGAGCATACGCATGGACATAGCGATTCTCTGATCTATCCCTGGGATCTTCAGGTCCAAGCCACCATCGGCGCGAAAGAATTGCATGCCCACCGGGCCTTCGACAGGATGTTGTGCGCATGGGATGAGGTTCTGCAGAACCGCGGCGAACTGCCGCAGGTTTATGATCGCCCGCTGACCTACAAGGTGTGGAACGCATCGCCATTATCCATGCAGGGCGTGGCGGAACTCTACTTGGAAGCCATCGAGCTTGGACTGATCGACCGGATGGCGCGCGTCCTCGACGCCACCACTGGCGAAGAGTTGGTCCACCAGAAAACGGCCGCCTGCCGGGGGATCTACCTCGTCGTTCCGATGGAGCTGCCGGCATGGGGCGAGCGTTTGCTGCGTGTCGAAGCCGTCCCGCAGACCGTGGTGACCACCGAGCGACAAGTCGAACGCGATTTTCTGGCCGGCGATGCCGAGGGGACTGACGCCGAGCTGAATCCCAGCATGCAGATTTCCGCCAAAGGCGTGAAAACCCCCTGGGTGGATATCGCATGGGAGCCGGGTGCGGGCATCACCGCTTGGATTGATGCCACGACGCAGCGTTCGCTGCTGCGGCCCGACGCGGAACATCCGCCCTTCACCGTCGTCGTGCAGCGCACGCCTCCATCCAAGGCCAACGACGTCCATGCCCAATATGCGGCCAGAGCGGCACTCGGGCGCAATCGCATCGGGGTCAACGGGCAAAGATTTGTTTCCCGCCTGGCTTCCGCAACAGTCCTCGAACAAGGGAAGGTCTTCGGTGATGTGCAGCTGGATTATGAGCTCGAACAGGCGGGCATGTGCCGCGTGGTCTTGCGCGCGTTTCGCAACCTCCCTCGTGTGGATGTCTCCGTGCGCCTGCTCAAGAATCCCTCTTGGGATGCGGAAACGCTCTATATTTCGCTACCCTTTACCTCGGGAGACGGCGCGGTGCTCTGGCTGGATAAGGCCGGCGCCCTCGTCCGGCCTCGCATTGACCAATTGCCGAACTCCCTCACAGATTATTATGCAGTTCAGGAGGGCATCGCTTGGACGACCCCGGCAGGTGGAGTCGCAATCGCCTCTCCCGACGCACCCTTAGTACAAGTCGGCCCGATCGAACACGGGATCCGGAAACTTCAAGGCCACCCGAGGATTTCCGAAGAAAAGGAGCTCGTTTACAGCTGGCCGATCAATACATGCTGGGAAACCAACTTCGAGATCAATACCGGCGGGTTCCACGAGTTCCGTTATTCGGTTCTGTTCGGCCCCGCTTTGGCCGACCCGGCCAAGGCGATGGAAGTTTGCCGCAGCACAAACCTCGGACTCCGCACCTACCGCAGCTGCTAGGCAACTGCATTTCCCTGCACAAAAACACTCAAATGAAAATAATCACATTATCCTCGATCCTGATCACAACCCTCGCGTTCTCACTGGGGGGCCTGGCCATAGCTCAAGCTCCGCTGGCAAACGTTTCTGAAGCGGCTTTGGCCAGCCTGGGCTTTGAAAATGAGGTATCCGGAAATATACCCGCTGGGTGGCAGTTTCATGCGTCCGATGGGGCCAAGGGATCTGCCGTGATCGTCAAAGACAAGGCACGGAGCGGCTCCCAGTCGCTTCTCCTCAGCTGCAATCTCACCGGCAAACCCACATGTTGGGCCGGAGTCAGCACCAGCAAACCCATTCCGGTCAATGGCACCACAAGCCTAAAATGGAGCTTGGCTGTGGCAGGAAAAAACATGGGCCACTGCTTTTTCGACATTATCGCCCAGCCCAGCAAGACCGAATTTCGCACGTATATGCCCGCTGGAACATATGATTGGCAAACAGTTTCCGATCAAGTGGCGCTTCCTGTCGGCACGCAGTCCATCAAGATCATGCTTGCCATGGATACCGACAGCGAGGCGATCTGGGTAGACGACCTTCTCCTAACCCCCTTCACCGATCCCTATGCCAATCTGGATGCCAACTGGGAAGCGTCGCCATTCCCAACGGTCTATCCCAAGCCAGAAAAACCCCCAGCTCAGGAACTCGCAGTTTTCATGTCATACAACAAAAGCTGGGAGGAACGACTCACGGCTGTGACGTTACAAGGAATCATCAACCGCAAGGAACCGCGAATCTATCTGTTAAATACCCAGCAAAAAGATCCGATGTGGCTCGACTGGCTGATCGAACGTGGCTATACTGGCCAGCCCCGCACGATTGCCACCTTGGGCGAACTGGTAGCCCGATTCAAAGATGAAATCAGTGGAGCCATTCTTTACGACCCCGCCCTGCCCGGCTCGATCAATGCAGCCACCATGCTGGCTGGACTCAAGGGCGCCGTGGTCTGCACTCCCGCTTTTGCGGCCCAGAACAACCTGCCTGTCATTGAGGATTTTCGCGGCCGCTGGAGCCGAAATATCGAGGCCTACCGCTATGCCTGGGAGAATTACTATCCCAAAATGAACCACCATATCCTGGCTCTTCATTACCCGAAAATGGAGTTCCTGGCCCCGCTCGATTATATGATCCAGAATAACGTCTTTACCTTCTGGGTCTCAGGACGCAAGGACGAGACGCCCGGCAAGGATGCCGAGGCGGAGCGGGAATTCATGCGCGAAGTTCTGGCCAAAACGCCGCCAAACATTCCCATCCTCGGCTGGATGGGCCACGGTGCCAGCGAGGGCCTGGACGAGTATGACGGGGTGCAGTTGGCGTCCTCCTTTGCCAAGCTATACTCTTGCACCAACTTTTCCTCCAACCTGTCGGTGCATAGCGCCGTGCGGGTTGCCCCGGAGACATTTCGCCAGAGCTGGCTCAAAAAACGGCCGCCGGTTGCGGTCGAGCCGGACAAGCTCTACATCGCCCTGGACATCGTCGATAGCGGCGATGCGATCTGGTATTGGCAGGACCACCAGCACAAGGTTTGGAGCGATCCCAAGCGCGGCACCACACCCGTAGGCTGGTGCCTCACCCCCTGTCTGCTCGATATCTCCCCAGCTATTCTGGAATGGTACTACCGCCACGCCACGGTCAATGATTCCTTCTTCGCCGCCATGTCCGGGATCGGTTATATGCAGCCTGAACACTGGGGCTCGCGGTATAAAGAAGCCGACCGCGCCAAAGCCAAGCAGGACTATGTTGCCAAGACCCGTGATTATTGCCGGAGTCTGGATATTGACATCGTTATCTACAACGCCGGAGGTTGGAGTGCGAAGAGCCCCAGGGTGCTCCAGGAATACCGAGATTTTTTTCAGGGTTTCCCCGAAATGCGTTGCATGCTCAGCGATTTTGGACGGCATGACAACATTTCCGCTAAGAACGCTATTGACGTAGTGGATGGCAAGCCGGTTTTCCACACCCTGATGCGCTGGCGCACCATGAGGACCAATGAGAACATCGATGACGAAAAGGGGAATATCGATTTCGGCGTGCAAGAAGCCGTCGCTCAGGCGCCCAAAGAGCGACCAGCCGTCATGGCAGGCATGATGCTAAGCTGGTCGATGCTGCCAACTCAGATCGAAGCGGTCGCCAAGGCATTGCCCAAGGATTATGTCCCGGTTCTCCCGCAAGAACTGCCGGGGATCTGGCAGACCATACAAAACCGTAAAAAAGCCACACCTTAAAGAAACGATTTTGAACCGCGAACGGCTACCAATTAACAGACCGACGCTAATTTATTCAAACCAACGCACAACTGCAAGAAATCCCAAATGATTATGAAAAAAAGAGAGCGCTTCCTTACAGCATTGACTGGCGGCACGCCAGACTGCGTCCCGATCGGCGATTATTTGTTCAGCCGGAAGCTGCTGAAAAAGGAGTTGAACCATGTTCCTCAGCTCTACGAAGCCGATGCACAGGTGCAACTGGCTGGCAAGCTTGGACTGGACTGCATGTGGATTCCCATTAACGGGTTCTGCGGCACAGAAGAGGAAGTTCACGCCGAGGGCGAGCAATATCAGGACGAATGGGGCGTAACCTACGTTAAAAATGGGTGGCCGATCATGGCCCAGATTGATGTGCCGATCAAAAGCCGTACGGATTGGGAGCGTTACGCCATGCCGTCACCAAATGCGCCGCACCGCCTTCGGATGCTGGCGACGGGCACCAAGGCCAACACGGATGATTTGGCCATTCTTGCGGGCCTCCTCGGTCCGTTTACCATGATGTATTGGTATTTGATGGATCTGGAGACCCTCTCGTTGATGATCTACGATGACCCGGAGCTGGTGCATGAAATGATCGAGGCATTCGTCCAGTGGGCGCTGGCTTCCGCAGCCCGAGCAGTGGACCAGGGCGGAGTGGATGCCTTTAGCATCTCGGACGACTGGGGCAGTACGCGCGCTTTGCTGATGTCGCCAGCGCATCTGCGGGAATTTTTTATTCCTCCAATGCGGAAGCTTGTGCATGGGCTCAAGAGCATGGGTAAGCCGGTGATCTTGCACAACGACGGCCAGATTGGGGACGTCCTCGACGACCTTGTGGATACCGGCATCAACGGGCTGCACCCTATCGAACGCGCTGCGGGCATGGATCTCGCCAAGGTCAAACAACGCTACGCCGGACGCCTCTGCCCTATCGGAAATGTGGACAACAAGTTCACCATGTCCACCGGCACGCCGGCCCAGATCGAGGCGGAGGTGAAAGATTGTCTCTCCGTCGCGATGCCGTGCGGCGGATATATTCTTTCCACCGATCACAGCATTCACGACGGCATGCCCTACGAAAACATCATGGCCTATCTTGAGGCGGGGCGGAAATACGGGATCTACTGAAGAGTCAAGAACCCCCGAGCATGCTCCGAGGCATTTATGGCGATGCGCCTGCGCGTCGAGATGGAGACCCTCTCCAGCAACATCGGATGATATAACAACTGGTGCTGCGACCCTGTTGCGTCCCCATGCGAGGAATGGCTAGCGTCCTGCAAACGAATCACACCACACACAATGAAACCACTCAGCTTATCCTCGTTCCTGATCGCAACCCTCGCGTTATCACTGGGAATCCCATCCAGGGGCCTTGCGCAGAGCGGAGCCATCCAGCCGGCTCCTGGCGCGGGTGAAAAGTTCCGGTTTGCCATTGTTGCGGATCCGCAGGTGTCTGCACGCAACAACCCGGGCAAGGTTTCCATCAACGCCCAAGAAACCGCGGGGCAGGCGGCGGATGAGCTTAACGCCATGCAACCGCGCCCGGCTTTCGTGCTCTGGGCCGGGGATCTCGTCAACGTGTTTGAACCGAATTCCGTGGCCAACTTCAAACGTTTGGCCGGGCTGTTTGCGATGCCCAACATTCTGATGAACGGCAACCACGACACCTTGCCCCCTTACGATGGCTATCGGGAGCTGCAGAAGGAAATCAGCGGCGTCGAGAGCCCGTATTATTCGTTTGATGTCGGCAAATGGCATTTCATCATCACTCCCTGCAACCTGCAAGGGAACAGCAAGGCGGAAATCAGCGCGGAAGCGGCCATGCTGGCATGGATGGAGGCGGATCTGGAAGCTAACAAGTCTAAACCAACCGCCTTTTTCAACCATCTCCATTTCATGCCCCAGGGCCTCACCCAGACGGAGTGGTATAATCAGCCGTTGGAGCTGCGGAAAAAAATCCTCGATCTGCTGACGCGTCACGGGAACGTCAAATACTACTTTAACGGCCATGTTCACAACGGCATCAAGACTGCCGAAAAGGTTGCCTGGGAATATAAAGGAATCAAATTCTTCACGGTGCCCACGATCATCCAGCCCCGGCCTTACGGCGAGGAATACCCGAAGTTCCAAAAGGGGATCGAGCGCGGAGGCTATTACCTTTTGGTCGATGCGGATGGCGACAAGTTGACCCTCCGTGGACGTCTTGCCGGCGTTCCCGGCGAGCATGTGTTTCCCTCCACCGTTTTCAAACCGTTCAAGGACGAAGAATATCCTCTCTGGTTCCGTCGGCTGGTCGATCTTCCGGCTCAGAAGGAATTTCAGAACGGGGACTTCCAGGCCGGGTTTGAACATTGGAGCCTGCCGGAGCGCTATGTTCGGGATGGAAGCCCTTTCTTCATCGCCAAGACCGACGACAAAGGCGCGCAGTTCGCTGTCGAGACTCCCGTGGAGTCGATCTGGTCAAGTGACGAATACCACCAGGCCAGCCAGATCGTGGAGATCGCGCCTGGCAAGTCTCCGACGATTTCCGGGCGCTACTTCCTGCCCTCGGCGCCAAAGGCAGGCGGGGGTTATATCATGGCCGTATTGATCGGCGATAGCGGGCTCAAGGGGTTGATGATGTTTCGCTGGAGCAACATGGAATCGGACTCTGACTACCTGCCTCGCAGCATCGGCTACCAGGTCACCGGTCATCAAGCCAGTTGGCTGTATTTGCAGGAATTGGGCAAGAAGAAGCGGGGAATGTTCTGGAAGCTGCCGGATTCGGCCAAAGTGTGGCATCCGTTCATTTTCAATCTTGGAAAGCTCTATGACCAGACCCACGCGGAGGGTGCATTTGCAAAACTGGGTGTCACTAAGATGCAGTTTGCTGTCGGCGTCTGGAATCAGAACAATCTTCCCGGCATGCGAAGCGAAGCCAGGTTCGGCAAACTCGCGTTAAATTATGACGGGGGAGAATCGCTCCTCGATAACGCGCCTTTGCCCATGGGCGATGATGTCTTCACTTGCGAGTTTGGGCAAAAGGTCGCGGATCAGGAAATCAAGAATAGAGCCTCAGCGATTCGCCCGAAGAAAGGCCGACCCCCCGTATACTCTGGATCGGCCGAAGAAAGTGCGGTGGCCAAAGGATACCGTTTCGAGCCTGACTCGAAGTTGCCCAACGTTCTGCTTTTAGGTGATTCCATCTCCATTGGATACACCTTGCCAACACGAGCAGCTCTGAACGGAGTAGCCAATGTTTTTCGCCCTATGAAAGCGGACGGAACGCCCAAGAACTGCGGGAGTTCGGCATGGTGGGTTCAAGGAAATCTAGACCGTTGGATCGATGTTCAGCCGAAATGGGACCTGATTCATTTCAACGTTGGGTTGCACGACCTGAATCGAATTGATCCGGCCAAAGGTAGCAAATCCGATGATCCCAATATTCCCAACGCCACGGCCCTGAAGGAATACAAAGACAACTTAGAGCAAATCGCGATCAAACTGAAATCCACCGGCGCAAGGGTGATCTTCGCGACCACGACCCCCACGGTGCATAATTCTCGTCCCGTGATGTTGCCGGAAGACGTTGTGGCCTACAATGCCGCTGCAGTAGAAGTCATGAAAAAGCATCAGATCGACATCGACGACGTTCATGCCGAGGTGCTTCCAAGGCAAAGCGAAATGCAAATACCTGCCAATTGTCATTTTCAAAATGAAGGAAACCTATTTCTCGCACAGCAAGTCGCCAACTCAATAAAGAAGAAGCTTCCGGTCAAATGACAGTCGCTCGGAGGACAGCGATCCCATGGGCGGAAAAGGCCAACTTTACGAGGGCGAGTTTTCGATCAAGCAGAGCTGCATCGTGCAGACTCGCTTAAAACTTAAGGACGCCTCGTGGGGCATGGTCGCGGGTATGCGTCTGACAAAACGGCGCTAATCTCACAACTTGACATAACAACTGCTCCAAGTTCCCGATGGCGCTCCATGCGCCGCTTTCCTATCATTCAGACCATGCCAATCTCCCGTTTCCTGCTTGCGATGTTTTCTCTAGGGTTGATCAACGCGCCAATCCTTCGCTCTGCCGAGACCCGGCCCAATATCATCATGATGCTGGTTGATGACTTTGGCTACGGGGACTTGAGCTGCTACCCACATCTTGGCGAGGTTAGCACGCCTCAGATCGACCAGCTTGCACAATCTGGCGTCCGCATGATGCAGGCCTATGCCACGCCGGTGTGTTCGCCGACGCGCACCTCTCTGTTGACCGGCCGGTTTGCCGAGCGCGTCGGTGTTTACGGCAACTACGACGGATCGAACCCTGGCGTTGGTCCCCTGCGGGATTCCTTTCCGCCGCTGCTGCAAGCGGCCGGCTATCGCACGGCATGGCTCGGCAAATGGCACCAGGGGTGGGACGTTTCCAATCATCCCCTGAACAATGGTTTCGACCTCGCGTTCGGGTTCCTCGGCGGGATGCACGATTATTATGACGCCACCAATGGAGATCATTACATCGGCGGTCCGTTCGCACCACACGCCTACATGTTTGATGGCTTCCGGCCGGTTAAACGCATAAAATACCTGACGGAGGAATTGACGGATCGGGCGATTGGCTTCATCCGTGAGGAGCATCGCTCGCCATTTTTCCTCTACCTGGCATACAATGCGCCTCATACCCCATTTCAGGCTCCTGATGAGGTGATCCGCAAGTATCTTAAGCCTGGGGTCGATCCGGTGATGGCAGTGCGCCGTGCCATGATTGAGGTGCTCGATACCAGCGTGGGTCGCGTGAGGGAGGCCCTCAGGGAGCGTGGGCTGGAGAAGGACACTCTGGTGGTGTTCATGAGCGATAACGGCGGCGATAACCAGTCTTTCAACGGGGGGTTGCGTGGCACTAAAATGACAGCATGGGAGGGCGGCATTCGTGTCCCACTCATTGCCTCCTGGCCCGGAAAGATTCCGGCGGGGAGCGTTTCGGAGTCGATCTGCTGCTTGCCCGATCTGCCAGCTACGTTTTTGAACCTTGCCAGAACCGGGGAGCAGATCGTGTCCGGAGACGGCGTGGACTTGATGCCCTTCTGGACCGGAAAACATTCGGGCAACGCTCATGAGGGGCTGGTTTGGGCACTCGAGATTCAGGGGCCTGCTGGCACCCAGCCCACCCCGGACAATGTCGCGCTTCTGGCTGTCCGCAGCGGGCAATGGAAGTTGGTGCGCGACCAGAAGCGGGAAATCGATGCGCTCTACAATCTCTCCGCAGACCTTCCAGAGGCCCAGGACCTTTCCAAGGAGAATCCCGAGAAGAAAACAGAACTGCTGGCGCAGGCCGCGGCGTATTTGAAGGATTGCCCGCCCAGCTGCGGGCTGATGGCCAACCGGGACACGCGCGCGCAGGGGGATAAGATTAGAATACAAGCTCTTAGGGCCCATTGCAAAGAGCTGCTCGGCGAATCAGCAAAAGCTGGCCAGGGGGCTCAACCATAAGAATTTTGTGCCAGAGGGCGCCTTCTATTGAAGATGTCTCTGTATGGAGAACCAAGCAAGCCCAATATGGCAAAATTGATTTCAGCGTTCGTGTTGGGTTTGGCCATTACCGCTCAAGCGGATTTATTCTCCGGGGCGGAGTGGATCGGGTTCAACCCCAAACCTCAACGGAGGGCTGTGGAGAGCGGCCCGGAAAGCCGCTTGAACTGGGAGGCGATGCGGTGGTTCTGGACGGGAGAAACCGACTCCCAGGGCAAACTGCTCCCGGCTACGGCGCAATGCTCTTGCGTGAGCCGAGCACCCTGAGCGAGAGTTGGACGGGCGGAGGCACTCAAAACCACATCATGTTCGGAGACATCAGCGCCTGGTTCTACAGCTACCTCGCGGGGATCCGCGCCGACCCGGCGCAACCGGGGTTCAAGCACTTCTTCATTAAGCCGATGCCTGTGAGCGATCTGGAATGGGTCAAGGCGGAACATCAATCACCCTATGGGTTGATTCGGGTCGAGTGGAAGCGGCTCGGGCCGAAGTCCTATCAAGCAAAGATATCCGTTCCAGCCGGGACCAGCGCCACTTTAATCCTGGCGGGACAGGGTGATCGGGAAATTGCAGCCGGTGACCATACCATCGGTTTTTAGAGTGCCCGCCGGCACCTCCCTATCCGCTTCAATTTCAACCTGTGCAGAACTGCGCCCCCGGTGCCGCCGATGCGGAAAACTATGTGTATGGGTATGCGGCTCACAAAACAGAGATAAACCCACAACTTGACATATCAACTTCCAGAAACTCTAGATGGCGTCTGCTTCGCTCATGAAATACGATTGAACGCATGCATGTTTTAAAAATATGGCTTTCCATGCCATTTCCTAAGTTCCGATTTCGTCTCGCTGCCGCTTTCGGAATCGCGCAGATCATCTCGCTCAGTTTCACCCTTGCGGCAGAGCCATCCAGCGAACCGTTGGGAAAATGGGAAATCACCCCCGACCGTCTGGTATCCGGCACCCCGACTCGAATCGAATTGCGCTATGCCAACGGCTCAACCCCGCTGCCGGCAAACTCCTATTTCCTGTTTGATCTGGAGGCGATGAGCGTCAAAGCCCTGGCTCACACTCCTGCCAGCACGGATTTTCAAATTGTTTCCTGGCATGGGCCGTTTCCCCGTGTGGAGATCGAAAAGGGGACGCTCGAGGGAGTCGGATACTTTTCCCGGATGAAGCTCAAATTCCCGGATGGGCTCGAACCCGGGGCGAGTTTCGCCATGCTGATCGGAAATCGCACTCCAGAGGGCGACGTGATGGGGCTTGTCACACCGATTCCGGTTCATGGTTTATGCTTTAACATGACAGCGGTTTTAGGCGACGGCGGTAAAAAGATTGATTGGTATAAAAGCGGTTGGCACAGTTCGCTGCCACGCTGCGATATCGAGGGGGGGGCAGCCTCGGCCCTGCGCATCACTGCGCCGACCCTCGTCAAGACCGGCTCGAAATTTGATCTGAGGATCGCTGTGACCGACGATTTCGATTCGGGATGTTATCCGGCGTTTTCAGGCAAGATCGATTTGTCGGCCCCCAAACCGGTGAATGATTTGCCCGCGGAGCTGGCGTTTGCAGATGCAGACAAATCCAGCAAAACCATCCCGTCCCTCAGCATTAGCCAACCCGGTGTCTATCGCATCGCGGGCAAACTGGGAGGAAAATGTTTTGAAAGTAACCCGATCGTGGTCCGGGACGAAGTGAAGACGCCGATCTATTGGGGGTTCTTGCACTCCCATAACTGGTATTCAGAGCTCTGGGGGGATGGCCCGCGTGAAACGTATCGCTTTGCCCGGGATGTTTCCGGCATGGATTTTGTGGGACTCTCCGATCACATCGGAACCGCGCCCAATGCCACCAGTCGTCTCGGCCGCCTCCTCCCTTACCGGTTGGGAAAAGACCGGACTTCCGAGGAGGCATGGCTAGATAGCATGGATGCGGCAAGCGAATTTGATAATCCAGGGACATTTTCCGCGCTGCTGGGTTATGAATTCACCGATGAAAGCTGCAGCCACTACATCGTCTTTTGGGCAGGGCTCTCCAAAACCACTTTTTCCCAGATGTGGCCTGGATTCCTGCCATCATTCCAATCCCAACTCCTCGAACCGCTCGGTGCCATTGACGCTCTTGTCATTCCGCATGTCCACGCGACCTACGTCCCCTATAGCGAGTGGAATACCGGATTCACCAAATCCGGCTACCCCTTAACTCCTGTATTCGAGGCCAATTCGGATTGGGGAATGGCCTTTCCCGGTTTTGGGATTAAGGATCCGCTTTTGGGCGGAGGTGCAACCGATATCGCCGTCTCATTTCCGAAAGTCATTTCCCGAGGATACAAAGTCGGAATTGTCGGCGACTCCGACTGTCATGAGGGACTTCCGGGCCGGCGCATCCAGGCGGCCGCAGCTCCAGGACATGCCACCTCCCCCCAAGGGCTCACGGCGGTTCCGGCCACGAGCCTAACCCGGGAAGGCATCATTGCAGGCTATCGAAGCCGCTCCACCTATTCCACCAGCGGGGAACATATCTTTCTGGAACTCGATGCCAACGGATCGGGAATGGGAAGCGAGGTGAAAACTGACGTCGAAACCGCCTTGTCGGTTCAAGTTAATGGAACCGATGAAATCGATAGAGTCAACCTCTGGGATGGCAACGGAATTGTCCAAACCCGGAAATTCGAAAATCAGCGCGACCTCCAATTCGTCTTTCCCATTCCGGCACCCCAAGGGGCCGAAACCCCCTATTTTGTTGAAGTGATCCAGAAGAATCACCATCGGGCTTGGAGTTCGCCTATCTGGATCGGCAAAAAATCACTGCCCGATCTGGGATGGGAGACGGACGCCAATCATAAGGTTTATCTCGTGAACCGAGGAACCGTTGAAGCCAGAAATATTCAGGTCCTTGCCAGCAACACACAATCGCCATTTGCCATTGAGGCGATCGCCCCGGCAACCGGCAACCCCAAGGCTCCGGCGGCCCAAATTCAGCTGCGGCGGTGGAGCGATCAGCGGGTGACCGTCTTTTACTATTATAAAGGCCCAAAAACCACCCAGACGATCCAATTGAAAGGCTATAAAAGTTATCAGATGGAACCGAATCGCGGCCAGTGGTGGCATGGAACCCAACGGGATTGTGGAGGCGGCACCATCGAATTTACCAATGCGGGCGGGCGCGTCGCCTGCGACGACAAGCTGACTCAAAGCGAATGGCGCGGAATTGATATCACCCTTGAGATCGATCCCGGCCAGCCCTGTTCGGTGCAGATCAGCCATGAAATGGCATTCGACACATATATCGGCACCAAAGTGATCACCGGGACCACGGCCGATTTGAACTTAAATACCCTCGAGAGTGCATCGGCAGATCAAATCCGGGTGATCCCGCAGCTGGCACCCCATCAAAGAATCGAAATGGATCCCGGTTTTCGACATTATTCAGCGGATCCGTTGAATGCCATTTTAGAAATCAGCGAGGATAACAACGGGCTTGCGCATGAATGACGCTTGTTATGCCATGGCTGGCAATCCATCCATGGTGAATGCCGGATGCGAGATCCCCAGCGCCACCCCGGTCGAAAATCTCAGGGCTCTCTGCGAGCCGGTCGCATATCGAATATGAGCCAGCCTCGATCCAGGTCGCCACGGACTGGAACCCGTGCGAACATTTTCTAAAACGAACATAACGCCATGCAAAATGCACCAGCCACTGACTCTGCGGGCCATTCGCATCGCGACAACACCACTGATCCAACAAAGTTTGCTTCTCGCGAGCGGGTAAACACCTCCCTCGCCCATCAGCAACCCGACCGTGTGCCGGTCGATTTCGGCGGACATCGATCCTCCGGCATCGCCGCCATCGCTTACGCAAAGCTTCGCCGTCACCTCACCTTGCCCGATCAGCCCATCCGGGTCTATGACATGCCCCAGCAGCTCGCGGTGATCGACGACGACGTCCTCGACCGTTCGGCGTCGATGCCATCGAGATGGGACGCGGTTTCGCCCTCGAAGACAAAGACTGGGCGGAGCGGGTGCTGCCCGACGGTGCCAGGTGCCGGCATGGAGCAGGCCGGAGCGGGTTGACGACAGGTGGGTGCTCCGCTCGCCCAAGTCCGGCGTCGTCGTCGCCCACCTGATCGATGCCGGGCTGGATGCGATCAACCCGGTGCAGATCACTTGTGCAGAGATGGATGCCGCCGGGCTCAAGCGGGATTTCGGGCGGGATCTGACCTTCTGGGGTGGCGGGGGCGACACGCGGGACATCCTTCCGCTCGGGAGCCCGGAAAAGATCCGCGAACACGTGCTGCGGCAGTTGGAAATCTTGTCGCCCGGTGGCGGTTATGTTTTCCAGCCGATAGGGCCTGTGCCTATGGAAGCGCGAGGCGTATCCGCTGTGATCCGATGCGTGCTGACAAAGAACCATCGCGGCCAGCAGATTGGGGCAGATCGCTCCGATTAATGGACATTTTCAGGGGCAAAGGAAATCAAGCCCTGCGGTTGGCGCGGATGAGTGCGAGGCGTTGCTGGACGCTGGCAGCGGAGTGGAGTCCGTCGGGAGGCGTGTTTTTCACATAATCCAGAAGGCGGTCGATGGAGGTGGTGGCGACATGGAGGCGGGTGTCCGAGGAGGCGTAGTAGATGAGAACAGAGCCGTCCTTTTTTGCGACCCAACCATTGGAGAAGACGACGTTTGAGACATCTCCGATGCGCTCATCGCCGACGGGGGCGATGAAGTAGCCCTGCGGTTTGGCGATGATCTTGGCGGGGTTTTTCAATTCGGTGAGGAAGAGGTAAAGAACGTAGCGGAGGCCGGCGGCGGTATTGCGGACCCCGTGGGCGAGGTGGAGCCAGCCGTCGCGGGTTTTGATCGGGGCCGGGCCCTGGCCGTTTTTCAGCTCGTTGATCGTGTGGTAGGCCCGCTGGTCGATGAGGGATTCCTTTCCGGTATCCGCTTTTTCCATTGTGGCGCAGAGTGCCCAGCCGATGCCGCCGCCGGATCCGGTATCGATGAACCCGTCCTGTGGTCGCGTGTAGAGCGCGTATTTCCCACCGACGAATTCTGGGTGGAGGACGACGTTCCTCTGCTGGGCGGACGGGGTCTTGATGTCGGGGAGCCGTTCCCAGTTGTTCAGGTCCTTCGTGCGGACGAGCCCGCACTGTGCGACCGCGCTCGACTGGTCGGCGGGCTTGGCCTTCGGGTCGCGGCGTTCGGTGCAGAAGAGGCCGTAGATCCAGCCGTCCTCGTGCTTCACGAGGCGCATGTCGTAGATGTTGGTGTCCGGGTCTTGGGTTTCCGGGATCACGCACGGCTCGTCCCAAAATCGGAAGTGATCGAGTCCGTTCCTCGACTCGGCGATGGCGAAGAAGCTCTTGCGATCGCCGCCCTCGACGCGGATGCAAAGCGCAATTTTTCCATTCCACTCGATGGCACCGGCATTGAAGGCGGCGTTGACGCCGAGGCGCTCGAGGAGGAACGGGTTCGTCTTCGGGTTCAAATCGTAGCGCCATTCCAGCGGGACGTGGGCTGCGGTGATGACCGGGTTCACATAGCGCTCGTAAACGCCGTTGTCCCATGAGGGATCCACGGAGTTCTTGCGCTTGATGAGGGCCGCATGGTTGGAACGAAGCGAGGAGAGGCGGGAGGCGAAGGGCGTTTTCATGGAAATGGTTTGTGGTTGCACTTGGAAGATAGGGAGTTCCCGCAAAGCGGAAAAGAGGCATGAATTTCAACCCGTTGAAATCCGAGGAAAGGGATCAGCGTATCCGGAGGGCTGGACATGGGCCGCGCAGGCGAAGCCGGACATCCCGGCCGCGTCTGAAAGTTTCACATACTCGTGATGGCGGGATTCGGCCACGGAGGCTGACGGCCGGCCCGGTTCGGCAAAAAACTTTTCGCTGACGTCGTCGCGTTTTGCCGGATGGGTGACCCAGACCGGCCGGGTGCCGGGATGTGTGGACACAAAGTCGGCCAGGGCATCGGCGAACTCCCCGGGGGTGACCTCCGGCTTGAGTGGAAGCGGCGCAAAGCCCGGGCCGTCGGAAAAAATCAACCCTTCGCGTTGGCAAAGCACGTCCAGAGCCTCGGCGATGCCGGGGATCCAGGTGAAGACCATGTGCGTGTCGAGATAGCGCGGACGGAGGCCGAGGCGGCGGATGAGATCGAGCTGGGCGGAAATTTCCGCGAGCATGTCCGATACGACGCCACGCTCATGAAGCAACTGGGTGGAGTTGTGAAACGTGCCGTCCTTTCTTACGAGGCTGGGCACGTCTTCAGCTGCCAAGACCGGCCCCCAGCGGATCCCTGCCCATTCGCTGTTGAGTGTCGCATGGAGCCCCGGACAGAACGCGTCCTGGCGCCCGACCAGCTCGGAAAAACGGTGGTGGAGAAACGGGCCGGGCACCATCACCCCCACATTGCGGACGAACCCTGCATCCAGGCAGTCCAGGATGGCATCGTTTGTCCCCGGACTCGCCCCGAAGTCATCCGCACGCGTTATTAGAACCGATGGCAGATTTGCTTGCATCGCCGGGTTCTGGTCGGCGAAAATCATTTCAGACATGGCATTTAGGCTTCGAGCGTTTTTTACCGCTGGCGGAGATGAAACGCAACAAAAAGGCATGCTTAACCATTTTTGCGTGTTCGCGTGCTTGCCGAAGCGAAGAGGCGGCCAAGAGTGTGCTCACTCCTGTGAGCGGCATCCAGCGAGCGCCTTTTCTGCGCGGGCGTGTGATCGGCGTGGGCACTCCAAAAAACCGTCGCGCTTTCCAGCGGCCGAAGGGAGGCGGGGCACTCCTGCCCTGCTTTCCGATGGTATTGCGACATCAGGCATGCGCCTGGGAATTTTAAAAATCTCAAATTTTAAAAATCTCATTGAGCAGGGATGCGTGTGGCGGCTATGGCTTGTTAGGCACGCGGGGTTTTTCTCCGCTGACAAACTTCTCATTGACATGCTTCCTGACGCCACAACCCGAATTTCCCCCTGCTGGCAGGTTGGCTGGACGTCGAGTCCCGAACAGCAATCCGAACGATTTGTACCCGCGACCGTGCCGGGGGCGGTGCAGCTTGATTGGGCGCGTGCGGAAGGGTGGCCAGCGTATTGGCAGGCGGACCATTTCCTTGCCTACGGCTGGATGGAAGATGTGCATTGGGTTTATCAGACTCGGCTCCAGAAGCCCGCGCTGAAGCCAGGCCAGCGATTGGCGCTCGTCTGCGGCGGGGTGGATTATGCGTGTGCGGTTCGCGTGGAAGGCAAAGTTGTCCACACGCAGGAAGGGATGTTCTCGTCGTTTGAGGTGGATCTGAGCGGCGCGGCCGACGGCGGGCTCGTGGAAATTGTTGTCGCGCCGGCTCCGAAGATTCCCGTGCCCGCCGAAGAAGTCTCGGATCGCGAACGGAAGGAAAGCCGCCAATCCTGCAAGCCTGCCGTCTCCTACGGGTGGGATTTTCATCCGCGGCTGATTCCGCTCGGGATCTGGGAGGAAACGTATCTTGAGGTCCGGGATGCCGAAACCTGGCTCGACTTTGTCGAGGTGGCCTATGACCTTACCGACGATTATTCTTCCGCCGACTTACGGCTGGTGACCGGCGGGCAAGCCCCGCGTGTGCGCTGGACCCTGCGCGATCCCGCCGGTGCCGTGGTGGCCGCACAGGAAGGCGCGCCCGGCACGCTGGCGATCCGCGTGGACCAGCCGGTGCTGTGGTGGCCGAATACCGAAGGCGAAGCCGCGCTTTATACCAGCACCGTCGAAACTCTCGCTGCCGACGGGCAGACCGCGCAGACCTGCACGCAGCGCGTCGGGCTGCGCCGCATTCGCCTCGTCATGGCACCGGGCCAGTTCTCGCGCACCGGATACCCGGCGACCCAGCCGCCGGTGCCGATCACGTTTGAAGTCAACGGACGCCCGATCTTCGCGCGCGGTGCCAACTGGGTCTGCCCGGAAATTTTTCCCGGGTTGCTGACGGCCGAGCGCTACCGCGGGCAGCTCGATCTTTTTGTCGGGGCGCATTTCAACCTCCTGCGTTGCTGGGGCGGGGGGATCGTCAACAAGACCGCGTTTTTCGAGCAGTGCGACGAGCTCGGCATCATGGTCTGGCAGGAGTTCCCGCTGTCGTGCAACCGCTACGATGGCACGCCCGCCTACCTGCGCGTGCTCGACCGGGAATCGCGCGCGATCATCAACCGCCGCCGCCGGCACGCCTGCATCGCGCTGTGGTGCGGGGGCAACGAGCTTTTCAACGGATGGTCCGGCATGACGATGCAGGATCACGCGCTGCGGCTGCTCGACCGCAATTGCTTCGACCTCGATCCCGCGCGTCCGTTTTTGCCGACCTCGCCGCTGCATGGCATCCTGCATGGCAGCTACGCATTTCGGATGGGATCCACGCCCGACGCGCACACGGCTTTCGAGTGTTATGCGGCGTGCGATGCCACTGCCTACATCGAGAAAGCCCGTTCCATAGAAGCACTCAGAGGAACTCTCCCAAAAAGAGATGCCGACGAGGACGAACTGCAAGCCATCTACGAACAGCAGCAAGAGTTGACTGTGGAACTGGAATCCGAAATGCAAGAAAGTTCCCTCTGCACAGGGTCAATCGTCCTTTCCTTTCAAACCCGTCCTGGATTCGACGGCACATAAGAAATGTCGACAAGCTCGTGCAGTTAATCGCTGGCCCGTGAGGAGTTTCGATGAACACCATTTTACGTTCCACCGCTCAGGCACAGGGCCCTGCTGGCAGAAGAGCAGGCCGAGCGCCTTCGCTCCAGATTCTTGCGATCCCCCCACACCGCCAGCCAGCGATACCTGACGGCAGACGCAAAAATATTTCTTGCACTGACGCGATTTGTCCGGTATAGAATCTATACCCGCATGGAATTCGAATATGATCCCATCAAGAGCCAGAGCAATATGCAGAAGCATGGCATTGACTTCGAGCAGGCAAAGGCTCTCTGGGAGGACGAGGATCGTTTGGTCATTCCGGCGCGGAGTGAAACTGAGGAGCGATACGCCATCCTCGGAAAAATCAAAAAGAAAACATGGGTGGGATTTTACACGCACCGCAGCCAAGCCATACGGATATTTTCGGTGAGACGAGCGCACGAGAAGGAGAGACAACAATATGACAGCTAAAGAACTGGATAAGATTTTCGATGATGGTGAGGAGGACATTCTTCCTTATCTTGATTTGTCAAAGGCGGTTAGACCCGGCCATCAGGCCAAGCGTGTCAATGTGGATTTTCCCGCATGGATGATTTCCAAACTTGATTTTGAAGCGGATCGATTGGGTGTGCCCCGGCAGTCACTCATCAAGGTTTGGATTGCGGAACGACTGGCTGGCACAGGAAAGCTGAAATTAGCCAAGCATTAGATTCGGCAATGGCCCTGCCTCCGCCTTCTGTGCTTTCCGGACTACGAAACACAATATGCGAACAGACTCGCCCAGTTAATCGCTGGCCCGTGGGGAGTTTCGATGAACACCAATCTGACATTCTACCGCTCAGGCACAGGGCCTGCTGGCGGAAGAGCAGGCGGGGTGACTTATGTTCCCAGCGGTTTGTATGCTGATATTCGTGGGCTTTGGCATCCCGGAGGACGCCACCACATTTTTTTCATTCACTGCGGCTCAGTCCTCAGTCTAGGCTCGCGTGCTCATCGCCGGATTACTGCGGCGACTTAACGCATAACGTCCTCGAGGGCTGGCTAACCGTGCTGCATCCGCCTCACATTTCCTTTCGTTTTCCGTGTCTGTGGTATTAGGTGTTTCCTCCCTTTGGAGCGGTAGCTCCTGGCAGTTCTTGGAGATCAACGACGGGGCGACCCCCACGCAGTCAATTGCCAACTGCTTGAAGCGCCGCACGATGACGAACCCGCACGGCCCCGCTTCGTAGCAGACGTGCAGGGGGCGACCCTGGTCGCCCCGGATGCGCCGCAGGAGCTTCTCCAGCGCATGGAGGTCATTGGTGATCGTCCCCGCCTGGCGGACCTCCCCGGTGCGCCCCGCTTCGGCCACGGCGGCGGTGATGGTTTCTTTGTGGACATCAAGCCCGATGTAGATTTCAGTATTCTGCATATGGTGTGTTTGTTGGTTCGCGTTTCACTTGCTGATTCAGAACGAATCCTCGCTCAATACGGGGCTTGGAACCGCCGTTTTCCGGAGTTTTTCTCTATCGACACCGGGCGATTGGCGGATCTAATTTGCTCTTGAAGCATGCATATCACGACAGGAATGATGGAAGGATCGATCTCCCGGATTGGGAGCCGGTCGGTCGCCGCGCCCGTTTCCTGATTTTTTCAACATCATAAAACCCATGAAACCCGGTCCCGTCTCGCAGTTCATTGATCTCCACTACCGTCACTTCAACGCTGCGGCGCTGAAGGACGCCGCCGAGGCCTACTCGGCGCACCTTGACGGCGGAGGGATCATGCTGATGACCCTCGCCGGAGCGATGAGCACCGCCGAGCTCGGAATCTCGCTCGCCGAAATGATCCGGCAGGGAAAAGTCCACGGGATCGTCTGCACAGGCGCAAATCTCGAGGAGGATGTCTTCAACCTCGTCGCGCACGATTTCTACGAGAGGATCCCGAACTACCGCGACCTCACTCCCGCCGACGAACAGGCGCTCCTCGACCGCCACATGAACCGCGTCACCGACACGTGCATCCCGGAAATGGAGGCGATGCGCCGGATCGAAAACGTCATCCTCAAGGAATGGATGGATGCCGACGCGCGCGGCGAACGGCTTTTCCCGCACGAATTTTTCTGGCGGATCCTCGATTCGAAGGAGCTGCAGGCGAGCTTCCAGATTGATCCCAGGAACAGCTGGCTCCTCGCGGCCAAGGAAAAAAATCTCCCGATGTTCGTGCCCGGCTGGGAGGACTCGACGCTCGGCAACATGTATTCCGCGCACTGCATCGAGGAGGATGTCAAAAACGTCCACACCGTCCGCACCGGGATCGAATACATGATCTCGCTCGCGGGCTGGTACGCGCCGACAAGCAAAAAGTCGCCGGTCGGGTTTTTTCAGATTGGCGGGGGCATCGCCGGAGACTTCCCCATTTGCGTTGTGCCGATGCTGCACCAGGATCTCCGGCAGGATGATGTCCCGCTCTGGGGGTATTTCTGCCAGATCAGCGACTCGACGACCAGCTACGGTAGCTACTCGGGCGCCGTGCCGAACGAAAAAATCACATGGGGAAAACTCGGCGAGAAGACCCCGAAATTTGTGATCGAGTCGGATGCCACGATCGTGGCGCCGCTGATCTTCGCCAAAGTTCTCGGCTGGTAATCTCCCGATGCACGCCAGCGACATCCTGAACGGGCCCGCAAGGCGCGGAGGAAACCGATAGCACGCCATGCACATCAGCGACATCCTGGAAGCGGGATCCCAGACATTCTCGTTCGAGTTCTTTCCGCCGAAAACCCCGCAGGCGCTCGGGCAGCTTTTTGAAAACATCCGGCAACTCGAGCCGCTGAAACCCGCATTTGTCAGCGTCACCTACGGCGCCGGGGGTTCGACCCGCGAGATGACCCACGAGCTGGTCGTCCGGATCAAGACGACGACATCGCTCGACCCGATCCCTCACCTCACCTGCGTCGGCCACACCGGGCCCGAGATCTCCGCGATCCTCGAGCGCTATGCCGCCGCCGGGGTCAGCAACATCCTCGCCCTGCGCGGCGACCCGCCGCGCGACCGGCCGGATTACGACCATGCGAAGGACGTCTTCCCGCAGGCCGCCGACCTCGTGAGGTTCATCAAAGATTTCCGCGGGCACCCGGAGCCGCGCGGGTTCGGGATCGGGGTCGCGGGATTTCCCGAAGGCCACCCCGCCACGCCGAACCGGCTCGTGGAAATGGACCGCCTCAAGGCCAAGGTGGACGCCGGCGCGGACTACCTGTGCACGCAGTTGTTTTTCGACAATCACGATTTCTACGATTTCCGCGACCGGTGCCAGCTGGCGGGAATCCGGATTCCCGTGATTGCCGGCATCATGCCGGTGACGAGCCTCTCCTCGATGAAACGCATGGCCGAGCTCGCCGGCGGGGCGCGGTTCCCCGCGCGGCTTCTCAAAGCCCTCCACCGCGGCGGCGAATCCCCCGAGGCGATCCGGCAGATCGGGCTCCACTATGCCACCGAGCAATGCGCCGACCTCCTCGACCAAGGCGTCGCCGGAATCCATTTCTACACGCTCAACCAATCCACCGCGACCCGCGAAATCTGCCAGCGCCTGGGCCGCGCGGAACGCGAGTAGCGGCCAGCCCGAAGGGGTCGGGCCTATAATTTAAATATGGCAAAGCCATTGCCGTGAGCGGCGGTGGGGAGCCGGGGTTGATCAGCCTGGGAGGAGGCCTTTGAGAAACGGAGCGGTGCGGCTGGCTTGGGATTTGGCGATGTGTTCGGGGGTGCCCACGGCGACGATTTTTCCGCCTTTCGCGCCGGCCTCGGGTCCGATGTCGATGACATGGTCGGCTTCGGCGATGATGTCGAGGTGGTGTTCGATGACGACGACCGTGCCGCCCTCGTCCACGAGGCGGTGGAGGACGGCGATGAGCTGGGCGACGTCGTGCGCGTGGAGCCCGATCGTCGGCTCCTCGAGGACGTAGAGCGTGGATTTCCCGCGGCGGGTCGTGCGGATCTCCTCGGCGCGCGAGGTCGGGCGGCGGGCGAGCTGGGTGACGAGTTTGAGCCGCTGGGCCTCGCCGCCGCTGAGCGTCGGGCTCGGCTGCCCGAGCTGGAGGTAGCCGAGGCCAGTCTCGACAAGGAGCGCAAGCGGACGCTTGATCTTCGGATGCGCGGAAAAAAATTCCGATGCCTGCTCGATCGTCATGTCCATGACATCGCCGATCGATTTCCCGTTATATTCGACTTCGAGCGTGGCCGGGTTGAACCGCCGTCCGAGGCAGTCCTGGCAGGGCATGTAGCTCGGCGGCAGGAAATTCATTTCGAGCTTGATGACCCCCTGTCCGAGGCAGGCCTCGCAGCGTCCGCCCTCGTTGTTGAACGAGAACCGGCTGTTCGTGTAGCCGCGCATGCGGGCGGCGGGGAGGGTGGCGAAGAGAGCGCGGATGTTGTCGAGCACCTTCACATAAGTCGCGGGCGTCGAGCGCGAGGTTTTTCCGATCGGAGACTGGTCCACTTCGAGGACGGCACCGAGAGGCTGGAAGCCGTCGATGCCGGCGCAGTGGTCGAAGCCGGATTTTTTTCGTGCGAGCGCCGCGCGGACGGCGGGGACGACGACCCCGCGCAGGAGCGTGCTCTTTCCGGAGCCGGAGACTCCGGTGATCGCGGTGAGGCGGTTGACTGGGATCCGCACGTCGAGGTTGCGGACGTTGTGGAGGTTTGCCTTGTGGACGGTGATCCACTCTTCCGCCATCGGGCGGCGGAAGCCGCGCGAGGGGTGCTTCATCGGCGAGCGGAGCGACTGCCCGGTGAGCGAGTCCGGCGACTTCATGATCTCGTCGAGCGTGCCGGAGGCGACGATTTCGCCGCCGCGGCTTCCCGCGCCCGGACCGAGGTCGAGGATCCGGTCGGCCCGCCGCATCGTCTCCTCGTCGTGCTCGACCACGACCAGCGAGTTGCCTTTTTTTACCAGGGCCTCGAGCGCGTCGAGGAGCTGGGCGTTGTCGCGCGGGTGGAGGCCGATCGTCGGCTCGTCGAGGACGTAGAGGACGCCGCGGAGGTTCGAGCCGAGCTGGGCCGCAAGCCGGATCCGCTGGGCTTCGCCCCCGCTGAGCGTCTTCGCGCCGCGGTTGAGCGACAGGTAGTCGAGCCCGACGGTCGCAAGAAATCTCAGGCGCTGGGCGATTTCGGCGACAACCTCTTTGGCGACCCCGGCGCGAGGGCCGCTGAACTTGAGGGCGTTCACGAGCGTGAGCGCCTCCGAGGCGGGGGCGCCGGTGACGTCGTTAATCGAACGGGTATCGAGGAGGACGTGCGATGCGGTTTCATTCAGCCGGGAACCTTTGCAGACCGGGCATGGGCGGGGTTCGGAGTCCTCGAGGCCCTCATGCCGGCGCTCCTCGTCGAGCTCGGCTTCGAGCTGGGAGTCGAATTCTTTTGCTCCGGCACCGAGCTCGCTCCAGACCTCTCCAAACCCGCGGCAGTGCATGCACCAGCCGTGCGGGGAGTTGAAAGAAAACAGGCGGGGATCGAGCGGTTCGAACGCGCGGCTGCACGACGGGCAGTTCATCTCGGTGCTCAGGACGGCCGATTTCCCCTTGGCGTCCACGACCCGCGCGGTGCCGCGGCCGAGCGCGAGCGCGCGCCGCACGATGTCGTCGGCGGTTTTCGCATCCGGCTTGTCCAGGACGCCCACGAGCGCGTCAATCGTATGTTCCTTGAACCGCTCGAGCTTTTCGAAACCTTCGACTGCGGTGAGTTTTCCATCCACCAGAAGCGTCTCGACCCCCTGGCGGGCTGCGGCGCGCGCGACGTCGGTGTGAAAGCCTTTCCGGCCCTTGACGAGGTTGGCGAAAATGGTGACCTTCCCGCGCGAGGCGGTCTTGCGGACTTCCTCGGCGATTGCGGTCGGCGTGCGGGACTCGACCGGCACGCGGCAGTCCGGGCAATGCTGCGTGCCCAGCTTCGCGAAGAGGAGTCGAAGAAAATGATAGATTTCCGTGACCGTCGCGACGGTGGATTTCCCTCCGCCGCGCGTGACCCGCTGCTCGATCGCGACGCTCGGCGGCAGGCCCTCGATCGAATCCACGTCCGGCTTTTCCATCTGCTCGACGAACTGCCTGGCGTAAGGCGACATGCTGTCGAGGAACCGCCTCTGGCCTTCGGCGAAGAGGATGTCGAACGCGAGCGTGGACTTCCCCGACCCGCTGAGGCCGGTGACGACAACCATCCCGTCGCGAGGGATGTCCACCGAAATATTTTTCAGGTTATGTTCGCGGGCGCCGCGGATCGCGATGTTCCCGGCGGCCATGGGAGCGGGCGAGGGGCGGACGGGGGTGTCGGCGAGGCGGATCCCGCGGCCCTCGAGAATCGGGGCGAGGAACCGGCCGGTGTGCGATTCCGGGCAGGCGGCGACCTTCTCGGGAGTGCCGGCGGCCACGACTTTGCCTCCGGCATCTCCGCCCTCGGGCCCGAGATCCACGATCCAATCCGCGCACTTGACGACCTCGAGGTTGTGCTCGATGACGACGACGCTGTTCCCCTCGGCGACCAGGCGGTGGAAGACTTTGAGAAGGAGCGCCACGTCGTCAAAGTGAAGCCCGGTCGTGGGCTCGTCGAAAATCAGGAGCGCCCCGTCCTCGCGTTTCTGCGCGAGGTGGCGGACGAGTTTGAGCCGCTGGGATTCGCCGCCGCTCAGCGCGTTGACCGGCTGCCCGAGCCGCAGGTAATCGAGCCCGACCTCGGCCAGCAGGCGGAGCGGACGCGTGATCGCGCCGCGCGCGTCGAGCGGCGCAAAAAATTCCACCGCCTGGCCGGCGGTCATCTCAAGCACGTCGTGGATGGATTTCCCCTTCACCTGGATCGCGAGGGCCGGGGCGCGGAACCGTTTGCCCTCGCACTCCGGGCAGCGGAGGTAGAGGTCGCTGAGGAACTGCATCTCGACCTTTTCAAACCCCAGCCCGCCGCACCGCTCGCAGCGCCCCTGGCCGGAGTTGAAGGAAAACGTGCCCGGGGAAAATCCCGCCGCCAGCGCCTCTTTGGTCGTTCCGAAAATCTCGCGGATCCCGTCGTAGGCGCCGAGGTAAACCGCCGGGGTCGAGCGCGGGCTGCGCGCGAGCGGCGACTGGTCCACCATGACGACCTCGCCGATCTCCTCGTCGCCCCGGATGGATTTGACGAACCCGGCCGCCTCGTGCTCGCCCGGCTCATCGCCCGCCAGGTGGCGGTGGAGGACGTCGCGCACGAGCGATGTCTTTCCGGAGCCCGAAACTCCGGTGACCGCGCAGAGCACGCCCGTCGGGATTTTCACATCGAGGTTCTGCAGGTTGTGATGCCGGACCCCTCGGAGTTCGATGAACCGCTTCGGCTTACGGCGCTTTTTCGGAATCGCGATGAACCGGCGACCCTCGAGATAATCGGCCGTCAGCGAATCGGTCGCCGCAAAACTTTCCGATGGCCCCGAGTAGAGGAGCCTGCCGCCGTCCGCGCCGCGTCCCGGCCCGATATCCACGATGTGGTCCGCCGTGCGGATGACCGCCTCCTCATGCTCGACGACCAGCAGGGTGTTTCCCTTGTCGCGAAGCCCGCGGAGGATCTGCAGGAGGCGGCCGATATCCCGCGGGTGGAGGCCGACGCTCGGCTCGTCGAGGACGAAGAGCGTGTTGACAAGCGAAGCCCCGAGGCAGGTGGTGAGGTTCACGCGCTGGAGCTCGCCGCCCGAAAGCGAGCGCGTCGGGCGGTCAAGCGTGAGATATCCCAGCCCGACCTCCAGCAGGTATCGAAGGCGGGAGGTGATCTGCTCATGCACCAGCCGCGCGCTCGAGTCGTCCTTCGAAATTTTGATCCCGCCGAGAATTTCCAGGAGCCCTGAGACCGGGCGTCGGGCGAGGTCGGCAATCGTGAGGCCGACGACGCGGAAGTTGAGGGTCTCCGGCTGAAACCTTCCGCCGCTGCAGGCCGGGCACGGCTGGTAGCTCCTGTAGCGGCTGAGCAGAACCCGGACGTGCATTTTGTAAGTCTTGGATTCCAGCCAGTCGAAGTAGCCCTTGACCCCATACCACCGGCCGCTATCCCACGCCTCCTGACCCTCGCCGTTGATCACCCAGTCCTGGTCGGCTTTCGGCAGCGCCTCGAACGGGCGGCGCACGTCCACGTTTTGACGCAGCGCGTGGCGCATCAGCTCGTCCTGGCACTCCTGCGACTGGCCGCTCTGAAACGGCCTGACGACGCCCTCGGAAATCGAGAGCGAGAGGTCGGGCATGACCCGGTGGTAATCGATCCCGATGATTCTCCCGAACCCGCGGCACTCCGGGCAGGCGCCGAGCGGGTTGTTGAAACTGAAGAGCCCGGGAGAAGGCGGGCGGATGTCCGCATCGCAATGCGCGCAGTGCCAGCCGGACGAAAACGGATGCCCCTCGCCCGACTCCGTGTCAATAACCGTCAGCTTGTCCCCGCCGAGACGCAGCGCGTTTTCCACCGCTTCCGCCAGCCGCGCGCGCTGCCCCGGAGCGACCTCGATGCGATCCTGAACAACGGGAACCCGCGCGGGCAGCCGTCCGGCCGGTGCCGCCTCGTCGGTTCGCAGGATTTTTCCGCCCAGCCAGACCCGCAGGTAGCCCTGTTGCTGGAGGAACGCGAAAAAATCCGCCGCCTTCGTTCCGGCGGGAACCGGCACTCCGAACGTGACGAGCGTCGTCCTGCCGCGGAACTGCGCGGCGAGCGCCTTCACGATCGAGGCCGTGGACTCCGGCCGCACCTCGCGTTGGCAGGATGGACAAAACCCATCCGCCACGCGCGGGAAAAGCAGTTTCAGGTAGTCGTTGATCTCGGTGATCGTGCCCACCGTCGAGCGGGTCGTGCGGACGTGGTTCGCCTGCTCGATCGCGATCGCCGGCGGGATCCCCTCGATCGAATCCGCCAGCGGTTTGTCCATCCGGTCGAGGAACTGCCGGGTATACGGGCTGAACGTCTCGACATACCGCCGCTGGCCCTCGGCATAGACGGTATCAAATGCCAGGCTCGACTTCCCGCTTCCGCTCGGCCCGGTGACGACGATCAGCCGCCCGAGCGGCAGGTCGAGATCCATGCCGCGCAGGTTGTTCTGGCGTGCGCCGCGAATCCGTATGGCTTCCCTCTGCGGGGATACGTGCGGTTTCAGGACTTCGTTTTCTTTAGTGCGGCGGCGCTGAGCTCGTTCGTGCGGAGCAGCACGCGCTGGCGCATGATTTTTCCCGACTTGAACTTCACCGTCGCGCGTGCCGGGATGACGACATCCTTCTCCGGCTTGTGCGGGTTGCGGCCGACGCGGGATTTCGTGAGGCGGACTTCGAAGACGCCGAAGTTGCGGAGCTCGACGTCCCGGCCCGAGGCCAGCGCGCCGGTAATGAGATCCAGCGTCTGCTGGATGACGGAAAAGACTTCCTGCTGGGTGATGCCGGTTTCCTTGCTGATCTGCATCACAAGATTGCGTTTGGTGAGATTGGACATGGTGTTGAAGGGTTTTAATAAGCAAGTTTTTCTCCCGACCGCAACCCTGTTTATGCGGAATGTTTGAAGTTGGGCGCCCGAAAAGTGCAAGAAGGGAGAACAGGCGTCCCGCCTGTTTGGATCCATGCTCTCGCATCGGGCCGCTGCGCCCACACGGGCGGGACGCCCCATGCCCCCTTGGAAGATTCGCGAAGTTGCACCATCAGAGATGCGCCCATCTTGTCCGCGGATTTGGGTCACTGCTCGCACGGTGACGAGGGAGGATGCTGGCACCCCAATCATTGCGATGAAAAAACCTAGGGCGGCATCTTGCCGCTTTGATGCTTTCTCCAAGCGGCGGGACGGCGCTTCTACAACGACACCCTCTTTGCCCGGTCTTCCGTCTGATCGTAACGATTGGCGGGGGCGGACTGCTGTTTGCAGTCTGGCGGGGATATGCTTATGATCCGCTGCGATGTCCACTATTCCGCTCCGCACCGAAGTCGCCGTTTCCGACACATGGGATCTCGCTCCGCTTTATCCCGATGACCCCGCGTGGGAGGCGGATTTTTCCGCCCTTCAAAGCGAATTCCCGGAGGTCGCCCGGTTTCGCGGGCGGCTCGGCGGCTCGGCGGAGGCGCTGGCGGAGTGCCTGGAATTTGAGAAGCGGGTGGATCTGCGGATCGAGCGTCTGAACCAGTTTGCGGCGCTGCGGGTCACCGAGGACAGCGCGGATCCGGCGGCGCTCGACCGCGAGGCCCGTCTGGAGAGCCTGCTCGTGCGGGTCGGCGAGGCGGTCTCGTTTCTCGCCCCGGAGATCCAGGCGATTCCGGATGACGCGTTTGAGGCGTATCTCGCCTCGCCCGCCCTGGCGGATTGGGCGACCCCGTTGAAAAAGCTGCGCCGGATGAAGGCTCACATCCTGGGCGCGGACGAGGAACGGATCCTCGCGCTCGGATCGTCTGCGATCCGCGGCCACAGCGAGACGTTTTCGCAGCTCACGGATGTGGACATGAAATTCGGCAGGCTGAAGGATGGCGAGGGGCGGGAGCGCGAGCTGACGCAGAGCTCGTTCTCGTCGTTTCTGCAGCAGCGCGATCCTGCCGTGCGGCGGGCGGCGTTCCACCAGTTTTACGAGGAGTTCGCGGATCATAAATTCACGCTCGCGGCGAGCCTGGCGAGCTCGGTGCGGGCCGATGTCTTCCAGGCGCGGGCGCGGCACTATCCCTCGGCGCGCGAGGCGGCGCTGTTTGCGGACGACGTGCCGGCGCGCGTCTATGACGGCCTGATTTCCACGGTCCGGAACAACCTGGGGGCCCTGTTCGAGTATTTCGAGCTGCGCCGCGAGGTGCTCGGGCTCGGCGAGATCCACCACTACGACACGTATGTCCCGATGGTGGACGACGTGCAGACCGATGTGCCCTGGGACCAGGCGGTGGAGAAGGTTCTTGCGGCCGTGGCCCCTCTGGGCGGCGAGTATGCGGACGTGCTCGGCCACGGGCTTCGCGGAGGCCGCTGGTGCGACCGCTACGAGAACAAGGGCAAGCGGAGCGGGGCGTTCTCCTACGGCACTTTCACGAGCCCCCCGTATATCATGATGAACTACAAGGCGGACGTCTTCTCCGACGTCTACACGCTGGCGCACGAGGCCGGGCACTCGATGCACACATGGTATTCCCAGCGCGCCCAGCTTTTTCAGAACTACCACTACCCGATTTTCCTCGCCGAGGTCGCCTCGACATTCAACGAGATCCTGCTCACCGACCACCTGCTGCGCACGACCGGCGACCGCCGGATGAAGGCGTATATTTTGAACCGCCAGATCGACGACCTGCGCGGCACGCTCTACCGGCAGACGATGTTCGCGGAATTCGAACGCGAAATCCATGCCACCGAAGAGGCGGGCGCGGCGCTGACGCTGGATTCCTTTCAAAAAATCTACCGGCGGCTCCTGGCGGATTACTTCGGGCCGAAGTTCGCGCTGGACACCGAACTCGATCTCGAGTGCCTGCGGATCCCGCATTTTTACAATGCTTTCTACGTTTACAAATATGCGACCGGCATTTCGGCCGCCGCCGCCCTCGCCCGTCAGGTTTCCGAATCCGGAGACGCGTCGAAATACCTCGCGTTTCTGAAGAGCGGCAGCAGCCGGTTCCCGATCGAGACGCTCGCCGCAGCCGGCGTGGACATGAGCGGCCCGGCCCCGGTGCAGGCGGCCCTGGATCTCTTTGCGCGAAGGGTCGCCGAGCTCCGCGAAGTTCTGGCGGGCGGGCCAACCCTGATATCGCCATAATGCTGATGGAGCGCGAAGAAACGGCCTCTCGGCAAGCGATGCCCGCAAGGTGGTTTTGGGCCGGTTTCTGACAAGCAAGGAATGCCTTGCCTATCTTTTTGTAAAAACAACAATGCGGTTGGAGTTCGTTCCGCCTATATTATTATCAATGCCCCAGCAGTTGGATGTTTTGGTGAATTTCTGGGTGTTGATAATGATATATTCCGGTTTCAGGCCGGCCTTGAAGCCGGCATCAACGATTTCTAATTCCAGCCGGACTGTTCCCTTTCGCACCTCGCCAACCTCGAAAGCAATCCTTCCGCTTGGTTTCAGGACGCGCTTTAATTCAGCAAGATGAGACTGCATTTTTAATGTCCAATCCCCAATGGAGCGGATTTTCCACATGGCATCTTTGCTGACTTGGGTATCCGTAAACCACATCCTGAGCCAATTGTCTTGAATATAATCGACCGCATCTAAAAACGGCGGGGAGGTGATCACCAGGTCAACAGAATTCGAGGCTGCTTCCGGGATATTATCAGCAGAAGCCGTGAATAAATGGGGTTTGTGTTTCGCGAAGTCCAGTGGAAGGGGGTCTCTCAACAATGCTTTTGTTTTCTTCCAAATCAGTTCGCGCGTATTTCGGTATTCAGGACGTTGATGAAGTTTGGAATTGATTTTTTTCTGGCGTTCTATTGAAACGGCTTGATTTGGTGGAAGCGTGTAAACAGAGAAAAAACCGGGAGAGTGACCGGAGAGCCGATTGGTCGCCACCATCTCGATCCACGCATCAATGCAATCATAAAGTTCGAGTTCGTGGCGCAACTTGAAATAGCTTCGCCAAGACTCAATCTCCCGCAAGGTATCGGGGTGGTAAAACTCAAGCAAATCAGGGAGGGTGAAATCGTTCTCACCAAGAACAGCTGTATCCAATCGATCTCGAATCAGTTTGGGAGCAGGAGGGCAGAGGCGAGCCCTTGTTAATATCGCACACAGAGGATTGATGTCGCTTCCAATAACATGGCAACCGTGGAGGCGTGCTTCAACAAGAGTTGTTCCTCTTCCGAGGAAGGGATCATAAACAACGCTTCCCCTCGGCGCATATCTCCGGATAAAATAGTCCGGCACTTGCGGCTTGTAGCAGGCCCTGTAGGAAACCTCATGGATTGAATGGCCATCGCGCTGTTTGGATGTCCAAAACTCCCCTGTATGCACAGGAATGATGCCGCCGGGAAAAAGACACGTCTCATCTATTGTCGGCGATGGCGCTTGATGCAGGCCATCAAATAATAACGCTTGTGTGTGTCCCATGAGTCAAAATCTTGTGGTTGACGGATGCCTCCAAACGAACGCTTACCTGCGTGGTTGGCTCAAGAAAATCCAAACGAATGTGCTCGACGGTCACATCAGATCGACCAACTGCATAAAGTATTGTCATCAGCAAGTGATGGATAGGGGGAACAAACTGGTTTCGGATTTTTTCTGACGAAGAGGTTAAAACCCGCCGATTGGAATCACTGGGATTCCAATCCTTGGTAGCTTTCACTTCCAACGGAATCTTCAGATGAGATCGCGTGCATGTAAGAACTTGATCCGGGTATCCAGCACCAGAGCATTTGCCGAGTTCAAAGTCCATGATGTGTGCCGCCAAAAGGGGAAGGGCATGCTCTTCAACCTGATTTCCAATGCTTTGATTTGTGCTGTTTGCCCGAATCGGACACCTGAGGCCAATCAGATTTCCCCGACTGGCTGAATGGCGGATGTTTTGTGTGATTTGATCAACCAATTCCGGCGGCCATGAATGGACAAGTTCGACGTGGGGAACATCCTCCCAGACAAGGAGGTCTTTATAGTAATCTTGCAGGTTTGCCATGTGGTTCAGAGAGGATACGAGCAAGGAAGCGACGTCATTTTCTTCCGCCCAACGTTGACAAGTGTATCTGCTGTGTCATTGGACGGCAAGCGTGGGTTGTGGGGGGCGGTTCCGCCGGCATCGCAGATGCACTCGAGCGGCGGTGCTTCCTCCAATCGGGGGAAGTGGTTTTTCTTTCCCGCGTCGGGAA
>Ga0194063_10000398_pt1 | contig 32265 bp, 25 predicted proteins | sample SepL3720m_MetaG_FD_155459 | JGI IMG/M metagenome (GOLD analysis project Ga0194063, IMG submission 155459) | Anoxic zone freshwater microbial communities from boreal shield lake in IISD Experimental Lakes Area, Ontario, Canada - Sep2016-L373-20m | ecosystem: Environmental > Aquatic > Freshwater...
AGTGAGAGCAGTAACCGAATAGTTGACAGCATCACCACCATCGATACAAGAGCGACCACCAATGAGGTTGGTGGCATTGATACTAGCATTGCTACTTACAGTGATAGCTCCATCGGCACCGGTACCGTAGCCATTGTCCTGAGCTTTGAGCGAGATGGCAGTAACCTTGGATTTTTGGGAGAACTCAGGATTGAACTCGTTGTCGAGAGCGTTTTTGATGGTGTGGGTAAAGAGATCGGTAATGCTTTGCCATAGTCCAGTTAGAGTGTTCTTGAACCAACCGGTAAATGAGATGTCGTTAGTATTCTGGTTGTGAGTGATCTCGATGTAGCTCTTGTTGGCAACATTTGCGGCAGAAGTTGCGTACTGGGTCATATCAAGGGCGATCCGGTGCCAAGCTGCATCCTGGCCGTACATGAAGAGGTCGCCAGTAACATTGCCGGTTGCGCCACCTGTGGTTGTTGTTGAGTTGTAGTAGAGCGAACCTGCGGTGCCTGTGGGGCTAGTGGTAAGTGGTTTGAGTGAGATACTACCAGAGTCGTTGATAATAAATTCTTGAATGCCATCGCTATTGGTATCGAAAGAAAGATATTGAGTAGTGTTATCGCCAATGGTTGCTGAGCCAATTTTGGCAAAGCCAGTTGAGCCGTTACCTACGGTAAGACCAGGATTGGTAGTATCGGCCGCTACAAGATCAAAAAATTTGGCATTGCCATGATCGTCGACGTAGTAGGTACTGCCGCCAGCAAAATAGGCGTGGTTGCTGACGGTAATGTTGCCGAGATTGCCAATGTTGTTGCCAGAAAGACTAAGGAGGCCAGAAGCGGGGATGATGGTGATGTCGCCGGCGTCGTTACTTATCGTTGCTGTTGCATTGCCGATCTCGAGAGAGCTGGTTGGATTGGCGGAGTTGATGCCGGTAAAACCATTGTTCTTGACAACAAATCGGGTAGCGCCGGAGTTGCTGGCTGTAAAGATATCACCTACACCACTCTGATCGATGACAAGCACTGATTGGCTGGTTGTACCAGAAATGGAAGCAACGGGGATGGTGCCAAGACTACCGCGAATGTCGACAGTGGCGAGAGCATTGGTGGTTCCGATCCCAATCTTTGTGCCACTAGTAAGAGTAGAGCCAAGTGTGGTGCCGGAGAAAGAAAAGCTGATGTTGTTGTTGTTGCCAAACGCTAAAGGAGAGCTGTCGGCGAGGTAAAGGCCAGTAAGCTTGCCAGTTGCAGTACCGCTTGCGCTATTGCCAAGAGTCTCTAAATCGCTTGGGAAAAGGTAAGTGCCGCCATCTGTCCAGAGCCGTGATTGGCCCAAGATATCGGTTGTGATGCCATCATAAAAATTGAGGTTGGTGCCGTTCCACCAAAAATCACCATTAAGAGGAGAGGTTGGGTTGATCCCGGCGCTACTACTGAGGTTGAGCTGAGACTTGCCAAGAGTGGCGGCTGCAAGATCGAGCCAGGCGGTGGGAGCAGCAACGCCACCAATCCCAACATTGCCATTGCTAATTGCGCGCAACGCCTCGGTTGCACCACTGTTGCCAACTTGCATAGCGATGTAGTCGCTAGTTCCGACCCCACTTGTTGAGCGAAGGAGGAGATTGCTACTTGCAGTACTCCCGCCAACCATCATGGGTGAAGTTATCTTGGTCGTAAAAGATGGAGAATCATTGAAGACGGCAACGCCAGTACCAGTCTCGTCGGAAAGAGAAGAAGAAAGATCGCTTGAGGCTAGAGTGGTTGTAAGAAGGCCGCCGGTGGTTGTACCGACAAAGCGATTGGCGGCGAGACTAGAAAAAGTGATATTGCCCGAAGAGGTAATGCCAGTTGCAGCGGCTATGGCACCAGTACTATTTACCTGGAAAAGATCACCATTGCCAACAGTAAAGAGGGCAGCTGGAGTTGTATCGCCGATACCAATGTTGCCATTGTTAATTGCGCGCAGTGCCTCGGTTGCACCATTGTTGCCAACGAGAAGTGAAATATAATCTGTAGTTCCGATCCCACTTGTGGACTGAAGAAGCAAGCTGCTACTAATGGCGCTGCCACCAAGTAGGTGAGGGATCGTTGCGTTGGTAGCAAAGGTTGGGGCATCGTTAAAGACCAAAGTCCCGGTACCCGTCTCGTCGGTAATAGAGTTGAGTAGTACGGTTGAAGGAGCGGAGTTGGTGAGAAGATTGCTTGGATCTGTAAAGATTGCGCGGCTGGCGGTAAGAGCTGCAAAATTTACGCTGCCTGAGCCAATAAATGAATAATCTGGATTGGTAACACCGTTGCCAAAGGTCATCTTTTCGCTACCAGTGGTTGTGGTAATGTCGAAATATGGGTTACTTGCCTCGAGGATTTGGAGAGCGTTACTTGTGTTATTTTTGATAGTGATGTTGCTGGCTTGGTTGGCCATAGCGAGGGTGGGGGTGCCAGAGCTTAGATTGAGGAAGCCAAATTTGGCAGAAGATGTGGCACTACTACCGATCAATACATCGAGAGTATCGTTGACTGGGGCGAGTGCGCCATTGTTGAGACCCCAATACGAATCACCACCTCCACCTCCGCCAGTTTGTGCTGCCCAACCTACGGTGCCTGTGCCGTTGGTTGCAAGAACATAACCACTGGTACCATCGATTGTGGGGAAAGTGTAAGCGCTGTTTATGGTAAGCCCGGCGAGATTGGAGGTGCCACTACTGGTAACTGCACCGGTTGAGGCAACAGAGAACTTGGAAATAGGTGATGAACCTCCCTGAAAGTCGAGAAATTTGAAGCCAGTATTGTCATTGCCAACAGTGCCAGTCATAAGACTACCTGTTGTAAGCTGGGCGTTACTAATATTGAAGAAATTGGTGGTAAGAGTATTGCCGGTAACATTGATTTGGCCGGTGCCATCGGGAGCGAGGCTGATGTTGCCATTGGTTCCGACCCCGGTTGTGAAGCTAAGAGCTGGAGCGGAGATGTTGAAAGTGCCAGAAACACCTACCATCTTGGGTGATTGCTCGCCAATTACGATCTCGCCAAATTTGTTCATGGGGACTATGGTGTTGGTGATTGCCGACATGGTGGCCGAGAGGGGAATGCCTTGGATAGTCTCGGAGTTGAGCGCGTATGCAACGGTTGCGATTGGCTGGCGAGGAGCCATAACCTCAGTTTCGACTGTAACCTCGAGATATACATTGGGATTTTCGGTAAAGACATTGCTACCTATAGCGCTACCGCAGGTGCTGCCGATCTGAGTACTAAAGATACCATCGCCATCGGGGGTAATTGCACAGATCCCGGTACTATATAGCTCGGTGCCAACAGAGCTATCGTCCCAAAGCTTGAAAACGAGATTTTTGCTGGTGTTAACTGGAGTGCCACCGGCATTTTCGAGGCGACCCTGGAAGCTGAGCTGGCGATTGGGGGTAACTGGCGTGCCTGGATAAGCTTGAGTTAAAAGAACGCGATCCTTTTGTAGCTGGCGATAACCAAAGAACACTAGGCCTGCCGAAAGGGCCAAAAGTACAGCTCCAGAGATGATGCTCGTTGGAGTAAAGACGTGACCAAATGCCTGGCGAAATGAGGCCCGAGTGGCAACTGGGGTAGAAATTGAAGCCGGAGTAGCAAAGTTGGTGTTATCGGCTGGGGCAATATTGGGGGTGTTGGAGCTTGCCCATGCCACAAAGCGAGCATAAGACTGCTGCTTGCGAGTGATGGTAGTGGGGGATATGGTGTTGGAATTTGATAGATAAATCGAGTATTTTGCAAATGTTTTGTCGTTTATCAGACTAGCGAGCTGAGTGCTAAGGCCTGTTGTACCTACCCATGCCATGTACTGCTCGATGTCCGACTTATAGGACTTGATGGTGAGTGGGGATAGGTGAGCCTCTTTGAGTGAGTTAGTGAACCATTTGATATATTTGTCGGAGAGGGTGGTTGCTGGTATTTGGACCAAATTTGCGTCGAGATTGAGGCCGATTGTGGGGCTATCGCATTGGTAAAACTTGGACAATGCACTACCCAGCTGGTGAAGACTGGCGAGAGTGCGCTTGAGCAAGCTGGGAGTAAAGCCCTGAGACTTGCTGAGCTTGAGATATGTCTGGTAATATCTTGGGTTTGTTAGGGTTGATGGTAGTATGAGCTGGTCTTGAGTCTCTAGCCAAAGCAAGAATCGCTTGGCATCGGCGAGATAAATCTTGCGGGAAATGGGCGAAAGCTGAAGCGTTAATAAATGCTTGGATAACTGGGTGAGAGTACTGGAGGTGTTTGAGTTCATAGATCTGGTGTTATACTTCGTTATACTTTGTTATTAGCTTGGTGTGTATTGATATATTCCACTATAAAAGCCTGGGTTGCAGGTGTCAATAGGTATGATTACCGCATGTTGCATGCGTTATATTTTCATAACAAATAATCTTGCGGTAATCGCGATTTCTACCTAGAAAACGTGCGGTAATGTGAAATATGGAGGGAAGTCTGCAATTGAGCAAAAATTGGGAAATATATTATTCTGGTTGGTATGGGGAGATCCATAACTTGGTTAGGCGAGTGGGCTTGATAAGCGATAACTGCAACTGAAGTGGGCAGTATTTGACTAGTTGCTGCTCGCTGTTGGTAAAGTTTCGAACAGGGAAGTGGATGATAAGGTCGCTGTGGGGCGTAAGGTTGGGGATAAGGCACTTGCCAGCATCGCCCGTATAGTATGTGTCGCCGGTTGGTGTAATAAGTTGAACATTGGCAAGCGGGAGGAGTAAATATGGATCGAGTACCTCGACGTTGTGCTTTCTCCTGGGGATTAGCAGTAGTAGTAATGCTATTGCTAGCAATACAACATATGGGTATGATTGCCCGACTCTGGTTGCAACCAACATGGCTGTTGCGGGGAGTGAGAGTAATTCGGAAGGTAACTGAGAGATAATAGGAGGCAGTGTTGGGATAACGACACCTGGGATTGAAGGCTCTTGGATATTGAGGTAAAAGGTTGGGAGAGTGGATGGATTGCCTGCGAGATCTTGGGCTGAAATAAAGACTTGATAGATGCCAGCAGATAGATCAAAGGAGAGAGTGAGCTTGCCATTTGCACCCACCGATTCAGTTTGGGCCAAGGTTGTATCTAGCGCCTCGTTGTAAATGACAATACTAACTTTGGCGTATGGATCGGAACTTGTAACGAATGGAATGCTACCAGGGCCTTCGATAGTAAGAGTAGGAGAACTAGTGATATCTGGGAGTGTGTGTGAGCCCACAGAAAGCAGCTGAAGCGACGGACTAACTGTATCTATAACGAGATGCCATGACGCACTTGTTGAAGCATTACCGGACTTGTCATAGGCTACCACGTACCAATCGTAGGTACCGTCCTGGAGATTGTTGAGCGGAAGTAAGCGAACGGAGCCATCTTCGAGGCGAGCGGTGTAGTAGGTGGTGAGACTATTGCCATAATTGTTGACTCCCAAGTAAGTAGCAACATGATTGAGATAAAGATCGTAGCTTACCCAATTGCTATTTTCGTCTTTGCTTTGAAGCCAAACAAACTCGGGCCGCGATTGATTGGTGTAGGTGCCATCCACAGGCCGCAGCAATATTGGAATCGAGGGGGCGATAGTGTCTTTGCCAACAATTGGGCCGACATTACTGGGAACGGTTGCTCTAATGGTTGCCGATTCGGTTGCGTAGCGATGGTCTGCAGAAACTCTGGGAGCAAAGAGAAGTATAAAAAATGCAACCAACAAACTGTACAACATGATTCTAGTATAGGACAAAAATAACTTTATTTGTTCTCAAGCTCGCTGATCCTGCGTTTGAGGGAGTCGATCTGTGTATCGCGAGTATCTTCTTGGTGCTTGCGGCGACGATTGATGAGGACAAAGAGCGCAAGCAGAACAAGAATTATGATTATGATTGCGGCGATTAGGCGATACGGCATGATCCAAAAATAAAGAATGCGGCTGGTTGCAAAGCTTGGGCCATAAGCTGCGGTAAGCTCGGCGGAGTAGCGGCCAAGACCCCAGACATTGTCCCAGGTACCAGTTAAAGCGCGGGTAGTAAATGGAAAGATGTTGGTGGCGGCAAGAGGTATAGAGCTAAGGGTTTGACCTAGCATGTCTTTGATAACAATCTGGCTATTGGGTGAGATGTGAGTGTCTGAGTGATTGGCGATTGAGGCTTGAAAGCTGATGGGGCCAAATTCGTAGACAGGCTGCGAAGTGGTAAAGGAGGTGATGGTGGCATCGTACTTGATGTCGCCGGGGATGTTGATAGCAAAGAGGGATCCGACCTCGGGTACAACCTCGGCACCAGTGCTTGTTGGTTTGGTGCTTTGCTTGGGAGAGAAGAAGACGCCAGCATAATGGCCGCCAGCGAGAGCGTCGGTTGGCGCCTGCACGATCACGATAATTTCTTCGGTAGCTTGGGGTGCAATGGTTAGGTTGTAGCGACTAAGCGTAATCCATGGAGCGGCGAGGTAGCGACCGGAAGCCTGCTCGGAAACTTTGATAGGAGTTCCCTGATCGTCTTGTACGATAAAATCCGAGATTGTGGCTTTGAGCTCAATTGCGGTTGTGGCGTTGTTGGTGATTTTGATAGTTTTTTGTGAAACCTCCTGAGGTTTGATGCTGATCTCGGTGGAAGGAGGGGAGACGACAATGCGAAAGTCGGTTGCGTGGGCAAAAGACGGGAAGAGCAAACCAGTTGCAAATATGCTAGTGACAATCAAGCGTGCAAAGTGGTTGGATCGAATGTAGGGCAGAAACATAATTGGTTCCTTTAAAAAGTACTTGTGGCTGTATAAAATATGGAGTGTTCGTAGTCGCCTTGGGCTGTGACCTCGGAGATATTTGCTTTGTAAATAACATAAGTATTGGTGAGGGCTGTTGGACCAGTGATGTAGCTTGCTAGGGTTAGTGGAGTGGCTGTATCAGTACCAGAGTACTTGTTGAGCGCGGCGCCTCCAGTACCCCAAGTAACAGAATCTACGTGTGAACCCGATGGGTGAAGACCGTATTCTTCGGTACCAACAGTATTTAGTAATACTGGAGCAGTGGGTGGGGTAACGATATCGTTGATTGTGTCGGTGCCTTTGCGCATATCGCCATCATCAAGAGCTGTAAGCACGTATCCCTGGGAAGCATTGGTGGCGATACTAATTTTTTGAGCCTGAAGACGGGGATAGGCGAGATCCAATCCGCCAAGCGAAACGGAGGTACTGCTAGACGTGCCGCCTGTGTTGTTGCTAAGAGTCTCGCTGTCTACCACATCGCCTGGATTAACGTCTTGTACTACACAGTCGATATCACCACAAATAGTCATACTAATAATTGGATCTACAGTTGCGGTAACACGAACGCCCTCAAGGAAGGCGATGCGACCGGCTGTTGAGTCGATGGAAGTGCTGCTCTCTGGGAGAGTGCCATCAAAATTTTTGACAATGAATGGGTATGTTTCGGCGATGCCAAGAGTTGTGTTGCTGGGAGCTGGAGCGATTGGGGTGTTGGTACCGTTGGTGTTGCCGATTTTGATGACGATGGTTGCGCTGACTGCGCCAGAGCCGGTGTATGGGATATCAAAACAATGGTAGTTGGCTAGAGTTGTACAACCAACGCCAGTTGCGGTTGCGACACCTGAGCCAAATGTGTAGCCTGTAAGATCTACGGCCGTGACATCGACAGTAGTGTTGAAGTCGAAGCCGTCTGGATCTGGATCACCGTTGTTGGGGGTTGTTGGGTCGGCTGGGAGAAGAATGCGAAAAGAACCATTGGGTACGGCGGAGGCTGTTTTGAAACTGACAACATGTTGGGGCTTGCTCTTGAGGTAAATTGGATCGTTGTCATCGGCGTCGCCCGAAGCTAAGACTGGTGAGACAGAAAATTTATCGACAGCATTGATACCAACGACTGTGTAGGTGCCGGTACCAATAACTAGCGAATCACCAACTTTGAGATTGGCAGTAGTTGTTGAAAAGAAGGGGGTGCTACTCGAGGTTTTAATAAGAACTGAAGAAGAGCCGACTGTTGTACCGGTGGCATTGACTCGAGCGGCAACCGAAAGACGAGACGACTGGAGTGTATCGGTAACACTGGTGAGGTTGGTACCTTCGACTAAATGAGTGGGGTGAATGATCGATAAGCCAACGCAAACGATAGTAGCTCCAAACCCAAATAGCAACTTGGAAGTAAGTAAATTGTAGTGTGTTGTGGCCATACGGAATTATTTATATGCTAGATAAAATCTGGAGTCAATGGGCATAGTGTTGATCTCTAGATTTTTTAAGATATACGGCGAAAATGATTAGGGCTAGACTTAGTATCGCAAGAATAAGACGCAATGGCAAGAACCAAACAATGCGCTCACTTGTGAGGATGGTTTTGCCGCTTGGCGTAGTGAGAGTAAAAGCAAATGTGTGTGGTCCAAAACGAGAAATGGAGGGGGAGAGGGTGGGAACTGGATCAAAGCGAAGGCGTCTTGTTGTTTGGCCCAAAACAAGAGAAGGAACTACTGGATAATTGTTTTTTACGCCACGTGGAGAGGTGATTACAAGCTCTCCACCTGGTCTATGCATAAAACTACTGCGATTGAAAACTTTGGGATTAATGTCAAAAGGGAGCATGGAATCAGCGATTACTGGGAGCTCAAAATTTTCGAGCGTGAGCGAGAGGTCTAGTGCCCCATCTGGACTCAAGGTAAGAAGAAGGGGGAGGACAATTATTGGCTGGGTGGAAGTACTATTGGGTGAAGCCTGAGATTGCTCACTAGCAAAACCAAGAGCGAGTGAGAAGGCTTGACTTTTGTCTGTGCTGGCAGCAGCAATTGTAAAGGTGAAGCTAGTGGACTCGTTGGCTTGAAGATTGAGAGAAGTGGGAAAGGTGAAAACAAAAGGAACTGTGGCAGGATCTAGAGGATTGAGATCTATCGTACTGCCACCATCTTCGCCTAGGGGGATAAGGCGATGAAGTGAAACTCGATAGCTAGCTGCCTCGCCAAGATTGTGAAGGGAGATGTTTTGGACAACATTTTTGTTGGGGGCGATAAGTAGCTCGATAGTTGGAGGTGAAATGGAAATGCCAGTATTGGCTATGGTTTTGGGAGCAAACACGAGGATTGCTAGGTTGAGCGCGAATATGAGGGGCAGTAATTTTTTCATATTAGTAGTTGGGAGTTGCGATGTAATAAATAAGTGTTTCGTAAGCTCCAACTGCCTGATCTGGATCAAGAGCGACTTGGTAGGTGGCGGTTGCAGTGCGCAAAAGCCCAGATTCGACAGTTGTCATAATTGTTGCTGGAGCATCGGAGACGGAAAAGTCCGGGAAAGGGCGAAAAAAGGTGGGTCCAGCAAAATCTGGCACCACATCATCACCACTCATGTTGTATCCAAACCCATAACTGGCAGCACTTGTCCAAGCCCCAGCAAGAGTTTTGGTGCAGCCACTGTCGCAGACCGTGTTAGCAATAAAATCGGTATTACTTTTCATGCGACTACTAGCGGCAGTTGTGATGGTATAGCCTTGACGTGGCGCAGAAACTATTAAGTTGAGTGAGTTGGAGGCAAAATTGCCAGCAATTAATGAGCCAAGATCAACAGAGGTTTTACTAACACTAAAGCCAAAATCGTAAAGGGTATAGGCGTATTGGGCGCCGGCGAAAGTTGAGTAACCGACACTGGTAAACTCATTGGCAAAGGTCTGGCCAACAGTATCGGTAAGGCTATAGCTACCACTAGCTTTGGTACCACTAGTCATATTGAAGTTGCCAAAGCGAAGCTGGAAATTGGGGGAATACATTGTCTCGGCATGGCAAGGTCGTGCGAAGATGAGTGACAATAATAAAAATATTGTAAGCAGCATGATCTAGATCACAAAGTCCAAATAGTTGTTATGGTTGACTAATTGAAACTGAGCTTCGTTGGGATATGCTAGCAGCCATGCCTTCTCGTTTTTGGCGACTTTGTCCTTTTGCCACTTGAATTCGTAGCCAAACAGTTTGCCACTATGCATTTCGACCCAATCGATTTCTTGCTGATTTTTGGTTCGCCAAAAATAATTGTTGTAGTAGAGAGATTGATATGCTTGTTTTTTGAGTCTTTCAACGACGAGGAAGTTTTCCCATAATTTACCAATATCATCTCTTTGCGAAAGGGGGTTGTAATTGCCGATAATAGTGTTTCTGACTCCCAAATCAAGAAAATAATACTTGGCTTTTTTGATAATGGATTGACGATTGTTGTTAAAGTATGGTCTTAGCGAAGTAATGATGTAAGTTTTTTCGAGAATATCGAGATATCTGCCAACAGTTTTTTTGTCGATATCTAGCGAATTTCCCAGCTCGGAAAGCGAAACTTCAGACCCAATTTGAAATGCTAGAAGTCTTAGTAAATTGAGGAGAATTCGAGAATTTTTGAGGCCTTCGAAAATCAAAATATCTTTAAAGAGATGTGAGTTGGTGATCTCGCTTAATAGACGCACTTTGTCTTGATCAAAACTTGCAGTTAATATCTCTGGATATGAGCCATAAATTAGTACTTTTTCGAGCAATTTGTTCAGTTCGAAATTGGAATAGGTTAACTTTAATTCGGAGAAGGAAATGGGATATAAAAGATAGGAAAACTTGCGTCCAACAAGAGGCTCGCCGATTTGATTGGCAAGATCAAAAGAACTACTCCCAGTGGTTATGATGCGTATATTGGGGATTTGATCAACCATTAATTTGAGGTTGATGCCGATGTTTGGGATAAGATGTGCCTCGTCGATGACAATGAGCTCGTTGTCGCCAACGTAATCCCGAAGCGTGTCGAGATTTTGTGAGCCTAATATTTCGTGAATTGCGATGTTGTCACCAGTTTCATATCTAAAGCGATATGGGCATGTTTGAAGGTATTCTTTGACAATGGTTGTTTTGCCAGACCTGCGAGGCCCAAAAATGGCGATTACCTTGTTGGGTTTTAGAAGTGATGCGATGTTGTATGTGCGAGCAATGGGTAGAGGTGAATTAGTCGTTTTCATAAATATAGTATATCTAATCCCCGAAATATGTCAATTATGGGGATTCTAAATCCCCATTTACTACTATTGATCTGTCTCGTGGTCGATTGTTTTCTCTAGTTCTCCAGCACTTTTGTAGAGCACTTTGAGGTCTTGATAGAGACGGGTTAGATTGGCCTTGTTAGCGAAGGTTGTTGTGGGGAGAATGATTGAGAGCGTGTCGATTGCCCGGGTCAAGGTTGTTTTGAGGTTGAGAGAAAGGAAAAGAAGAGTGTCGGTCTCTTCGTGTGTGAGATTGTGTGAGAGGGTGTGCGACTTTTTCTTTTCTTCTAGATTGAGCTCGTGTTGATGGCCTGTAAAGATGGCTAGTGGCGTAATCATAAGTACAGCCACAAGCTCGGCGAGGTGCCCAATATCTGAGAGATTGGTGGAAGGGAGGAGGATGAGATAAATTATGAGAATTCCGGTTAGTACCAGGGTAGCCTCTGTTTCAAAAAGCATGGCTACTGCAAAAAGCAAGAAATATATCCCAAAGAAAAGTGGCGAGGTGAGCCCTCCTGTGCTTGTGACCAAAAGCAGGATGGTGATTGTGAGGATTACAAGGTCGATCGAGATTACAGTTCTTCTGGTGGTGCGATGGCGACGAAGCGCCCAGGCGGTGCCAAAATAGAGCAGGATAAGAGCGGCGATAAGCTGTACGGTGTAAGTCGAGAGAACGGGGGAGCTAACCCAAAAGTAGGCCAGGAAAGTTGCAAGCGCAAGAAAGGCGGTGTGGACCAAAAAGTGGGCAGACATAATTTGAGTTTACAACATTTTAGATAATATATGCTTCTTCTTGTGAAATTACGGTTAATTTTTTCTTAAGTATTAAAGACAATTCTTGGTGTTTGGAGATGCTTACAGAGGGGTTGGACTTGATCTCATAAGCCAATTCTCCAGTAACAAAATCCAACTCTTTGCCATTGTTGCGATAATATTCTAACTGTTGGTATTTTGATAATAATCTAATACAAATGTAGTTTTCGAAATATCTACCATATACCCTAGTGTCGTTGAGGTAAGAAGTGTCAAAAGAGTTGAGATGCAGGGAGAGATTGAGGTTGAGGCTGTAGATTTTTTTTGTACCTGCGAGTTTTTTGCGCATACTTTTGAGAGCATAGTTGTAAATTGGCTTAAAAAGATTAATTTCTTCTAGAATTTTGATGTATTCAGTGACTTCGCGACGATCAATTTCTAGATTTTTGGCGAGACTACTTGCACTATATTCGCCCGCAAGATCAAAAGAGAGGGTTTTGACTAGATTGAGAAACGAGGTGCGATCAATTTTGCTGGACAGGTAAGGGATATCAAAATTAATTAACTGATCTGCTAGATCAGTTATATATTGGAATGCATCAATGTCTTTATTTTCTGCTAGTTCTGGATACTGACCGGATGAGAGATAAGTCCTGAATTCAGTTTGATATATTGATAGATTGCTAACAAAAGTTGCGCGATTGGTTGAGGGCTCGGGGATGCCTCGAAAACGACAGTACTCCCCAAAACTAAGAACCCCCAGGCTGAGTTTGTACAACCTTCCCGCCAAGCTTTCTTTTGATTTTTGATGATAGAAGAGTGAGGTGGAGCCACTGACTACAAACTTGATGCCAAGATTGAGATCGTAAACTGATTTGAGTTGGTCTTGCCAATAATCGATATATTGGACTTCATCCAAGAATATATATTTTTCCCCTGGAGTTGAGTATTTTTGCAAAAATATATCAATGATTGTTTGGATAATATTTTTTTCGTTGAGACTTGTTGCAAACTGAAAATAGCAGATGTTGTTAGCGGGAACATGCTCGTTTTGAATGAGCTGGTTTATGGATTGCTTGAGCATGAAAGTTTTGCCGCTACGGCGCGCACCACTGATCGCGATAATTAACTTGGGCTTGGTTAGTTCTTGAAAAAAAGTCTCAAAAAGATCTCTTTGATGACCAAAGAGGGTGGGAGCAATAGTCCAATGGGGATTTTGTTGAACTAGTAATTGTTCTAAGTTGTTTATTTTCATGACAACTATATGTTAATAGCTGTACAAAGATTTGTCAACTATTCGAGAGTGAGGTTGCCGAGGAAAGCGGTGTTTGGGGGATTGTCTTCGACAAAAGTGCGATAGGAGAGGGTGTTGTGGGAGCGTACTGCATCTAGCGCCACATCGGGGTGAAGCCAAGAGCGAGTGGTCTTGATGTAGTCGGGGTATGAGGTCTGCGAGTCGGAGATGTTCTCGTGGCGATGAAGAAAGTGGGTAAGAATAAGTAAATGCTCCATGGTTGGGATGGGGAGCGCTTTGTACTTGCCGCGATAAAGGCTGCCCGAGCGACCATACTTGGTATTAAAGTACATGGCGTAAGTTACAGAAAGATGCTTCATAAGATTGGAGATGCCAGACTTATCAGAGGTTCTTTTTTCTTGAATAATCAGATGAAAATGAGTTGAGTGAAGCGCAAAGGCGACTAGATCGCAAGGCTTTTCGGCTTCGGCAAGAAGCTTGGTAGCGCCTCTAGTGTATGGGGCTTTGACTGTCTGGAGATAGGAGAGTGGTTTGCCGTGAGGAATGCGCAGATAATACGAGAGGATAAAGGTAAATGTCTGGTAATCTTTGCTGTCGCGAAAAATTTCACTGCCGAGTGCGCCAAAGTTGGTGAGGTGGTAGTAAATGTTTGGTTCAAAGTTTCTTACGTAAAGTTTGCTAGGCATAAATTCACTATAGACGGGGTCTGATCCGATTGTCAATATTTAATTATGAAAATGACTATTGACAAATAGTAATACTTTTTGTAATGTACTACGTATGATATACCAAAGAAGAATATATCCAGAACTATTGAGACATGCCAAGAGCAAGCTCAACACTGTGCTGACTGGTATGCGACGAACGGGCAAAACTACACTTGTCAAACAACTGATGAATGACCTGTTGAACAAAAATTCGATATTTTTGGATCTGGAGCGACCAGACAATAGAGAGCTATTTTTGCAAAAGAACTATGACTCCATAAGGGAGAGCTTGATAAGTCGTGGGCTTGACCCCAAAGAGCCAATGATAGTAATGCTCGATGAGATCCAAAACGTAAAGGAGATACCTAGCGTCATCAAGTATCTGAGTGATCATTATCAGATAAAGTTTGTTGCGACTGGATCTAGCTCATATTTTCTAAAAAATGCTTTTTCTGAATCACTAGCTGGCCGTAAAAAGATAATTGAGTTGTTTCCGCTCGACTTTGGTGAATATTTGCAGTTTAAACAAGTTAATTTTCATCCCCAAGACTGGATTAATAGTCAGGTCGATGAGGTGGAGGCTGCAAGAATTGGTGGCTACTACGAAGATTTTATTCGATTTGGTGGGTTCCCTCAGGTAGCTCTTGCCAACTCAATACAGGATAAAAATGACATTTTGGCAGATATTATGGCTTCATATATCAACATCGATGTAAGAACGATGGCCGACTTTGGGGATGCCCGCAATTTATATAATCTGATCAAATTGCTCGCGAGTCGTGTGGGGAGTCGCCTCGACGTATCTAAGCTAGCTTTGTTGTCTGGATTGTCTAGGCCTACGATAACTAACTATCTCGCTTTTTTGGAAAAAACATATCTTATCTCGACAGTATCTGTCCACACCAACAGTGTTGATCGCGAGATTGTAAAAGCTAGGAAAGTGTACTTTGGCGATACGGGACTAGCTAATCATATGGCAGATATCGGCGGTGGTGCTCAGTTTGAAAATACAGTATTCAATCAACTAAACAGGATTGGAAGTGTAGAGTATTACGCACTCAAAAATGGGCAAGAGATTGATTATATTCTTGATAAAAAATATGCCCTGGAGGCAAAAGAAACGCCAACTATTAATGATCTTGCTCAACTCTCCAAGCTTGCATCTTTGGCGGGGATCTCTCAATGCAGATTGATTGGGCGCAACTATGGACGCAAGTACAAGGATTATATTTGGGGTGCCTCAATATTTTAGTGGTATTATGATGATAATAGAACAAAATGGAGGGAACTTATGCTAAAACGAGCTTTGGAGATTTTTGTCGCATCACTTATTGTGGCGGGAGTAGCTGGAGTTTACTTTAGATTTGTAGGAGGTGTTCCTTTCCAGATTTCTCAGACGATGACAACCAAGATGAGTACCTTCGACGTGTCGGGTGAGGGGAAGATCTCGGTAGCGCCAGACCGCGCCAATATTGTGCTTGGAGTGCGAGAAACCTCGCCCAAGGTTGCAAGTGCCCAACAAGCGGCCAACAAAACAATGACGCAGGTGGTTGCCGAGCTAAAGAAAATGGGGATCGACGAAAAAGAGATCAAGACAACCTCGTATGACATTTACCCAGATTATGGTCCAGAGGGCAAACCAAGTGGATACGTTGTTTCCTCACAAGTTGCAGTAAAGATTGCCGACTTTGAGCTTATACCTCAAGCGCTTGACCTAGCGGGGCAACTTGGGCTCGAACAAGTGGGGCAACTTAGCTTTACCCTGTCGGATGATCTTTTGAACAAAACTCAACAAGAGGCACGCAAAGAGGCGGTCGCAATCGCCAAAGACAAGGCGGAGAAGCTTGCAGGGCTTGCGGGAGTTAAGCTATCGCGCATTGTGAATATCTCGGAAAATATGGGATCCAACTATCCAACGCCTTTGATGTACAAGACCAATGTGATGGCGGCTGGGGCCCCCGATAGTGCGAGCGCGCAAGTTAACCCAGGTACGAGCGAGGTGAGTGTGAGCGTGACTCTTTCGTATGAGACACAGTAGGGGCGAATTGTGGAGCGAAAAATACACATTTCTGAACTAGACAGAAAATCATGGGACAATGTTCCAACTTTTAGTGGTGATTTTTTTTACTTTTTTGAAAATGGTCAACAGGAAATCCAAGGTTGGATAGATCGCCCCGAACTGCCAGATAAAATAGCTAATCTAGATGAGAAAACTATACTTATTGAACCTATTGAACCAGCAAAAATAGTTGTTAACTTGAAAACACCATATGTGCTAAAAGAAGGAGTAGATTATCCATCTCGCGAGCAGCTGTTGAAAATGGCCTATCTTTTTTTGCAGAACCATTCCAATATTGTCGGTAGAGATGGGTTCTTGATGACTAGAGCAGAGCGTATTAGATTGGATAAGTCTGGTGAAAAAAAAGAGCGAGCTCGATTGTCCAAACAAAGAAAACGAGAGAAGTGGAACAAGGGTCAATCTGAACAAACTGTTTTTATGGCAAAAAATAATGATGAGGAAAAACTTTTTGTTAGAGATGAGGAACACAGAACGATAGTTGCTGAATCGAATAGACCCAAACGATTGACCAAAGATGAGCGCAAAGAAAAGCGAACCCAGAAAAAAATACTTAAAGAAGAGAAGAGGCAAGCAAGACTTGCGGTACAGAAGAAGTCGGTGGTGTTTGCGGCGGTTGAATCTGTTCCTTGGCATAGATTGCAACGCCCATACTTCAAATTTGTCTCTGGGCCATTTGAAAAATTTATGAATAATCTTGGTGATGACAGGCGAATTAATCCACCACAAAAATTTGGCGTGCGCAAAAACTTGGGTGATTTGGAGGTATAATCAAACGATATGATAGCGAAAAAACAGTACGTTCTTGGCATGTTTCCATATCCCTCTGGTGAGGGTTTGCACGTTGGACATGTGCGTATATACACAGCATGTGATGTGATGGCGAGATATTTCAAGATGAAAGGGTATGAGGTTATGTCGCCGATGGGGTGGGATGCTTTTGGGCTGCCTGCCGAGAATGCGGCCATCAAGAGCAAGATGAATCCACAGGATGTGGTGCCCAGGAACTACAACAACTTTCGCTCCCAGATGCAACACATGAGCTTTGACTTTGACTGGAGTCGAGAATTTGCGACAACCGACCCGACTTATTACGGCTTGACCCAGTGGATATTTCTCCAACTTTACTCAAAAGGGCTTGTTTACCGCGAACAAGTACCCATCAACTGGTGCCCCAAATGCAAGACTGGGCTCGCCAATGAAGAAGTTTTGGGCGATGGCACCCACGAGAGGTGTGGGACAGTAACGGGGAAGAAGCTCTTGCCACAATGGGTGATGAAGATTACCTCATATGCAGAAGAATTGCTAAAAGATCTTGGTGAGAAGGGCGGTAAGGATGAACTCAACTGGCCCAATGGGATCCTCGAGATGCAAAGGAACTGGATAGGGAAGAAAGAGGGGACGACAGTTAAATTTGGAATTATGGGGAACGAATTACGAATTACAAGTATGGAGGTCTTTACAACCAGAGTGGATACGATAGATGGAGTGACTTTTGTGGTTATTGCGCCAGAAACAGTGACGCAATGGATGAAGCATGGCTGGGTCCCAAGTAAAGAAGTTGTTGAATATAGCGAAAATGCAATTTCCAAATCGCAACAGTCTAGGCTTGAAGGAGAGAAAGATAAAACAGGCATCAAAACTGATCTATTGGCAGTAAATCCCATTACCCATGAAGAGGTGCCAATCTATGTGGCCGATTATGTGCTTGCAGAGGTGGGTACTGGTTGCGTTATGGGAGTGCCTCAATACGATGAGCGCGACCAAGAGTTTGCGACAAAGCATGATTTACCAATCAAAAACTTACCTCTCTTGGACTACAAACAGACTTTGCAAAAGTTGGTTGATATGGGAATGGCCAAAAAAGAAACGACTTACCATCTGCGCGACTGGGTGTTCTCGAGGCAAAGATACTGGGGAGAGCCGATTCCTCTAGTTTATTGCGAAAAATGCGGAGATGAGAATGGGGTAGTGATGCTAACTGAGAAGGACCTGCCACTTGAGCTACCATATCTTGAGTCGTATGAGCCGACAGACACTGGTGAATCGCCTCTGTCGCGAGTCACTGAGTGGGTAGCTTGCAAATGCCCCAAGTGTGGCGGCAAAGCGAGGCGAGAGACCGATACCATGCCCAACTGGGCAGGGAGTTGCTGGTACTTTTTGGCATATCCTTTCTGGAAAAATGCTGGGGGTCCCTCAGGGTCAGACCTTGAGGGCCAGGACGGCAGTGCCCCACAAGGTCTGACCCTCTCAACCAAGACTGTTTTGCAAAGCTACAAATCCAAATCACAGACACCGTACACCGACTTTTGGAAAGAAGTCGCAACACCAGAGATAGAGAGATGGCTGCCAGCTGACTGGTATCTTGGGGGTGCGGAACATGCGGTATTGCACCTACTTTATGCCAGGTTCTGGGTAAAGGTGCTGCACGATCTTAAGCTGCTATCTTTCCCAGAGCCATTTTTGCGCTTGCGATCTGTTGGGATGGTGCTTGCGGAAGATGGTAGGAAGATGAGCAAATCGTGGGGCAACGTGATTAACCCCGATGATGTGGTGCAACAGTTTGGGAGCGACGCAGTGCGACTTTATGAAATGTTTATGGGGCCATGGGATCAGGCGATTGCGTGGGATACAAGATCGCTCGTGGGCCAGCAAAGATTTTTGGAAAGAACACTAGTTACAGCCAAGATGGAATGGAAGATTGTCAAAGCGGGTGGGGAGACTTCGCCTCAACTTGCAAAGCAGCTGGCCAAACTCCTTTCTCAAGTTGAGCGGGGGATACTTGAGCAAAAGTTTAATACGAGTATTGCTGGAATGATGGAATTTGTAAATGCATGGAGGCCTCAGGGCCAGACCCTGAGGGCTGAGGATCTGTCGATATTTGCCAGGATCATGTCGCCATTTGCCCCCAAGGCGGCGCAAGAATTGTGGCAAGCTGCAGGTATGGAGGGCGATCCAGCCAAGGCTGAGTGGCCAACAATGTCTGCAGATTTACTTGCAATCTCTCAAGATCTCCCGATAACTATTGCAGTACAGGTGAATGGCAAATTGAGGGGAACAGTATCTGTGCTGCAGAGCGAATCGACAATTGAGGATAGGGTAGTTGAGAAAGCAATAGTAGTAGAAAGTGTTGCCAAATGGATTCCTCCAGCAAGCTCAGGACAGGTCTTTAAGAAGGTGATTTTTGTCCCAGGAAAGATAGTTAATATAGTACTTTGATCTACTAGTTGATAGATTGAGATATTTATTAGCTATGAGAAGAGCAATGTAATTGCGTGTAGTAGAATAGAGAGATGCAGCTAATCAAAGACACTCTACAACAAATTGCGGAAAATCTGGGGTTAACAGATGTGGAATTTGGAGTGGAGCACCCCAAAGACGAGATCCACGGCGACTATAGCAGCAACATTGCGATGGCCATTGCCAAGAAAATGAGCAAGAATCCGAGAGAAATTGCAGAAACAATAGCGACTCAATGCCAGAGTGAGCCTAGGTTGATGGAGGTTATTGCAAAAATTGAAGTAGCTGGTGCTGGATTTATCAACTTTTACCTAAAGGAAAACTATCTCAAGAATGTTGTTGGCCAGGTTTTGACTCTGGGCACTAAGTATGGAAACAATACCAACCTTGAGGGCAAAAAGATAATTGTCGAGTACACAGACCCCAATCCCTTTAAAGAATTCCACATAGGGCATCTGATGAGCAATACAATCGGCGAGTCGATCGCTCGGCTTAAGGCCGCCGAAGGAGCTCTGTTAAAAAGAGCCAACTACCAGGGTGATGTGGGGCTGCACGTAGCCAAAAGTATCTGGGGGATGATGGAAAAGATTGTCGAAGAAAAGTGCAATGTCGAGGAGATGAAGGGGTGGGAGCTAACAATAAGGCAAAAGTGGATGGGGCAAGCGTATGCGTATGGTGCTACAAAATACGAAGAGGATGAGGTAGCCAAAACTGAGATGAATGCCTTAAACAAAGTTATTTATGATGGGTCCAACCCCAAGATTATGGAGCTTTATCAGCTTGGGAGGGAGTGGAGTCTTGAGTACTTTGAAACAATTTACCAAAGACTTGGGACCAAGTTTGACGAGTACTTTTTTGAAAGTGAAACTGGCAAGGTGGGGTTGCAAGTTGTTGTAGAGGGGTTAGACAAAGGGGTTTTTGAGGTGGGCGATGAGGGAGCAATTGTATATAGAGGTGAGAAAGATGGCCTGCACACCAGGGTTTTCCGCAACAAACTGGGTTTGCCAACATATGAAGCCAAGGACCTTGGGCTTGCAGTTGCCAAGTACGCAAGATACCCATATGACCTGTCGATTGTGGTGACGGCAAACGAGATTACAGAGTACTTCCGCGTTGTGCTAGCTGTCATGGGGCAACTTTACCCCCATTTACAAGAGAAAACAGTGCACAAACCCCACGGAATAATGAAGCTTACATCTGGCAAAATGAGCTCTCGAACAGGCAAGGTGGTGTCTGGTGAGGGGCTACTCGATGAGCTAAAGACGGTAGTTTTGGCCAAAATCGGCGAGCGAACAATCGCCAATAAAGAGGTTGTTGCAGATATGATCGCGGTTGCTGCGCTCAAATACACCGTGCTAAAACAGGCTGTCGGGGGCGATATTGTGTACGAACCAGAGAAAATGACCAATCTTGAAGGAGATACTGGGCCATATATTCAGTATGCTTATGCGCGGATACAAAGTATTTTGCGCAAATCTTCAGTTGGAAATGATCAGGTGCGCAAAGAGTATAAGACTGAGCCAACTGAGTTTGCGATTATTAGGTGGCTTTATAGATACCCAGAGGTGATTGCTGCTGCCGCTACACAGTTTGCACCACATTTTGTGTGTACGTATCTATATGAGCTTGCGGGGCGATTTAATAGCTTTTATGCAGTATGTAGGATTTATGATGCACCAGATGAGGTAAGAGGCACGCGGATTGAGCTTGCGCGCGCGGTTGCGCAGGTACTTGAGAATGGGCTAAATGTGCTTGGGATTGGCGTACCACAAGAAATGTAATGTGATTTAATAAGAGAGTGAGCAAGAAAAATTTGAAATTAAAAGTTAAAAGTATTTTTGCCGAGGTTGTTTCGCGCGTGTTTGATCCTGTATGGGAGATCCCCTTGGCACTTTTGCTGGCCGTTGTTTTTGCAATGACTGAAGGGCTTAGATGGCGATTTGTGGGGCTTTTGCTATTTGTCGATGCGGTAGTGCCGATGGTTTTCTTTTTGATGATGCTTTATCACAAACAGATAAAAGACTGGGATATCCAAAATCGGCTCGAGAGAGTGCCACTATATATCTTTACGATGGTGTGCCATCTTGGTGGGATGTGGCTGGCACATGAGCTGGGTAAGGGCGAGCTTGTATCTATTTTGCTAGTTTATTATGTGGTGGCCATTGTGTTTTTGGTGATTACGCTTTTTTGGAAAATATCTTTGCATACCGGAGTAAATGCCGTGCTTATTACCTCAATCAATTGTTTTTTGGGATGGCAGTATTGGTACTTGTATGGAATTTTATTAGTTGTGGGGTGGGCAAGAGTATATCAAAAGCATCACACCTGGCAACAGGCCGCACTTGGTGCTTTGATTGGGAGTTTGGTTGTGTGGGTAGGGCTCTGTTGGATTGTGTAGTAGAATAAGTTGACTTGGGCCGATCGTACAGTGGTAATACACTGCATTCGCATTGCAGAAACGAGGGTTCGATTCCCTCCCGGTCCACTTTATTTTGTTGGAGGTAAAGCATGAATTTTGATATAAAGTATTCGAAGCTTAAAAATGGGGTGCGGATCCTTACTGTTCCCATGGCATCCGTTGAGTCGGTATCGGCAATGATCTTGGTTAAGACTGGATCCCGCAATGAAACTCTAAATCAGGCGGGGATAAGCCATGTTCTTGAGCATATGGTGTTTAAGGGTACCAAGAGTTATCCATCCCCAATGGCGATTGCTGAGACAGTAGATGGGATAGGGGCGGAGCAGAATGCTTTTACGAATAAGGAATACACAGGATATTACATAACAAGCGCAGCCAAACATTTGCCGCTATCACTTAAAATTCTTTCCGAGATGGTTACGGTACCTTTAATACCACAGGAAGATTTGGAGCGTGAACGAGAAGTGATTGTCGAAGAAATTAACATGTATGAAGATCAACCCATGGATAAGGCAGTAGAAGCGTGGGAAAACCTGATTTATGAAGGTAGTGATATGGGCAGAGAGATTATTGGGACAAAAGACACTGTACGCGCAACGACAAGCAAGACTGTGCGAGCATACCTAGACAAATGGTATGTTGGAGGAAATATGTTGGTTGTGATAGTGGGTAAATACAATGCGAAAGAACTGGCTGATAACATCGAAAAAAGGTTTGGCAAAATAAAAAAAGGCGCGATTGTGCCTTATGTAAGCAAGATCAATTATGGTCCTGTGGAGCATAGACATATTGAGAAAAAGACAGAACAAGCACATTTTTGGATGGGAGTCCCCGCAATCTCAATGACTGACCCGCGAAGATACGCCCTAAACTTGGCAAGTGTGATACTTGGTGGGGGGATGAGTAGCCGACTTTTTAATGAAGTAAGAGAAAAAAGAGGGCTGGCTTACTATGTGGGTGCGACCCTCAATACTGATTTTGATGGAGGCTATCTTGGAGTGCGCGCAGGAGTAAAGCTAGACAAGCTTACTGAAGCGATGGATGTTGTGAGAGCCGAAATGCTCAAACTTGCCGATACAATTACCCAGGAAGAGCTAACCAAAGCCAAAGAATTTATCCTGGGTCATTTACCTTTATCGCTCGAAGATACAATGGGAGTAGCTCATTTTGTGGGTATGAGGGCTCTTGAAACCGAGGATATAAGACAACCATCGGATGTAGAAGATGGGATCAAAAAAGCAACACTCGCTGATGTAAAGAAAGTTGCGGCAGAAATGATACGACCAGAGCTTATCCGTAGTGTTGTTGTTGGGCCGAAAGCTGCTTAATAGTTGGCGGGGTGTGGTGCATCGGTAGCATGCACGGTTCGGAACCGTGAGGCAGTGGGTCCAATTCCCACCACCCCGACCCATTCGACTTACCACGTTCGCTTGGGGCTATTGGCACATTCGACTATCATGGTGATTTGACTGTGATAGAATTTAAGTATTAAAAATATAGAGGAAATTTATGTCCATGCAACGCACAGTAGTACTAGTAAAACCAGATGGATTGCAACGTGGCCTGATCGGGGAGATCATGCATCGTTTTGAACGCAAGGGTCTTAAGCTTATTGGGCTCAAAATGATTAGACTTAATGATGAGATTTTGGATATCTGGTACGCCCATCACAAGGAAAAATCTTTTTTTACCGATCTTAAGGCCTTTATGACATGGACTCCAATTGTTGCCATGGTGTGGGAAGGGCAAGAAGCTGTGTCGGCTGTGCGTAAAATCGTTGGTGTTACAAAGGGCTACGAAGCCGAAGCAGGGAGTATCCGAGGCGACTACGCAATGAGTGGGTCACAGAACCTTATTCATGCCTCTGATGAGCCAGGAAATGCCGAGAAAGAAACAAGCTTGATCTTTACCCCAGAAGAATTGTTCCAGTACGAAAATGCCGAGGAGTGCTTGATCTACTCCGACTTTGAACGAGGCAAGTAAAATTGGGGTGCCCCCACCGGGAATCGGACCTGGATCGGAGGTTTAGGAAACCTCTGTTCTATCCATTGAACTATGGGAGCTCTATAAGGTGTATTGTAGCGCAACTTTGATAGTTATTGGGTGGGAGTGATGAGTTTAATCTCTTTTTCGGGAGTGAGAAAGTAATACGGTTTGTCTTTTGGAGGCTCCTCAATTGTGGTTAATCCAAGGCGAACGTAAGCGTCTAGGAGTGATTTGCCAGAGAACTGGATGAGACCTTCGGGGGAAACAATGATTTGATCATGATCTGCGGTGTAATACATAACCTCGGCAAACGCTGGTAGAACGGTATAAACTGGCTCGGTGTGTTGGAGCTTGGTTTGGTAAAGTTCTTGTGTAACTTCGCGCATAGAGCGTGGGTATTGAGCAAAAATGGTTCTATCAACTCGCAACTGCAAGTAGGCAATTAAAATAACGGGGATAAAAAACAAAATCTTGGGAAGATCTTTGAGAGCTTGTACAGTAAGAATGAGTAGAGGAATAGCCGAGAAAATGAGATAGCGATAAAAGAAAACTGGCATAAGCACAAAAGAAACTAGAGTGGGGAGAAGAGTGGGGATAAAAAGCCAAGTTAAGAGGAAGCGATGCTCTCTGGTAACCTTCTTTTGCACAAGCTTAATAAAAAGATCTAATAGAATGATTGTGCCGATTATGGCAGCGAGCCAAAATTGCCATTGTGTAGTTACGTCTCCACCTGTAACACGGAGGAAAAATTCGTAGTGAGTACGATAATTGATAGGTCCGATCCAATAGCTTCCTTTGACAGAGTTGGTTTGTGCAAAAAGGGTTGGTAACCAGGGGAGCTGAACAGCTAAGACTCCAAGGGCGGCTGGGAGCATGGGTAAAATACGCTTGCGCTCAAAAAGTAAGAGATAAAATGCGTGGCTGGCCAGCACAAACCAAGCGTAATAATGCGTGTAAACCATGAGGCCGCCCAGGATGAAGTAAAAAATTCGAAAAGTGTAGGATCCCTTTTGTTCTAATCTGGCGCGCCAGAAAACATAGGCAGAAAGAACGCTTTCTAGAGCAAGAAGGGCGTAAGAGCGGGCTTCGAAAGCGTAGGTAAAAAGAATGGGAGCTGTTGCAACAAGAAGGCTAGTAACGAGTGCTACTTGATGACTAGTTCTTTTTTTTGTGTCCCAAAATTTACGAATCAAGATATAGGTAACTATTGGTGTCAGTAGAAAAAAGAAGACTGATATCAAGCGGATGGGGACTTCGTGAAAGCCAACTAGATTGCCGAGCGCGTGAACAAAGAAGTAATAAAGAGGAGGGTGAAAATCCTGACTTGTGATTTTGATGATTTCTTGAATTGGGAGTCGAGAAATTCCAGCTGTCCAAGCCTCATCACCCCAAAATCCACGAGTAAGATAATTTTGAGAGAACAAATTGAGCATAAGATCACTATGAGGTAAGAAAAGATGCCTGTCAACTACTTGAGTTTGATCACGTATAGATTGGGGGTTGTTTCTGGAGAAAACTGGATACGCGTTACCAGGCGAGAAGCATCGGGCCAAATGTAAACAAAGGAGCGATCAAATGGTCCGGCGTAAACTGTAGCGCGGTTGGTTGTATCATAACCCATAATATCAATCCCGTTATCGGTAGTTATGATCAGGTGATTGGAATCTGGGTACCATTGTAAGGGGAGGTGATTAATAGGTGAATATTGAGCATTGAAAAGAGAAAGAGATTGAGTAATTGTAAAGTTGTTTTGGAGATGATGAAAAGCTGATGGGCTGCTCCCAAGCTCAGCGGTGATCGGATCCAAATTGTCCAACAATAGCAATTTGGAAATTGCGAATTCTGAATTTGCAACATTGATTAATGGAGCTTTGGAGTTTTTGATTTTGGGTTTGGCTGAGGGAGTGGGAGAGGGAGATGGTAATGGAGCTGTATAAACAAGATAGTTGGTGTCTTCTTTGAGATCATATACGTAGAAACTCCCGGGAATAAGATGTCTGGTTTCGGGTTGAGTGTTTTTGGCAATTACCTGTGGGATCAGACCCTCTGGGATATCAATTTCTTTGGTGGCTTGGTAAAGCAATTTGTCACCATCGGGTGAAGAATATACATTGGTGGCACTACTTGTGGCCATGTTGAGAATAAAGTCTGGTAGTTTGAGTAGGTCGGTAAGACTTTTACGAGCGAGCTCTTCTTCCCAGTCACGCAGAATGGTTGGCAATCGGATAGTAACATCTTTGAGGCTAGCGATATCATTCATTTGATTGGTTTCGAGGAGAACGTGGCTACCAGATGCAAAGCTAACCAAAATCTCGCTTCCATTTGGTGAGTAAGTATAATTGGCTTTGGTATAGTCGTACTCTTGTGAGCTTCTGGCGATTTGGCGGGCACTTTTACCAAGATTGAGAGTGCCAGTACTTAAGTCTTGGACGTAGAGCCCGTTTTTGGTGGATGCGCTTGCCGAGGCAACGGCAAAGGCAACTTGGTTTCCGTCTGGCGAAGAGATGGGGTTGAGGGCTCCCGTGTAGGTAAGTGGGGAGAGGGTTGGGGAAGTTGGGAAAAGTTGAGCATTTGTTTGGACAACAAGCTCTGATTCGAGTTTGAGGGTTTTTTTCCAGGAATGGTAACCGTCTTTTTTGAGCTCAATAGTATATTCTCCTGGCTCTAGGTTGAGAGTAGTATCGGTGGCCGTGCTTAACCTACCATTAATATAAACTTCGGCACCATTGGGGAAACTGTTGGCGTTGAGCAAGCCCGTACCCTTAATGGTTCCTTGTTTGGTAGGGCGATATCCTTGAGCGTAACGAATAGTTAGATACGTGCCAATAACAATGAAAACGACAGTTAAAAAGAATATTAGTGCGCGTGTGCGCGATTGACGCTTGTACATAGTGTTATTATAGCGCGATTCAAATATTAACGTAGAGGGGTCAAGCTAGATTTGGGTCGAGCTGATGTAGATGGAGCTGGGGATAGAGTGAGTGGGGAAATAATTTGCCAACTTGTGCCCGTATAAAGCTCTAGAGTTTGGCTACCAGCATCAAAGTAAAGAGTACCAGCAACTGGTGTCAATGGACGAGAAATGGGGGAGAGTACAAAATTGGAGGTGGTGAGCTGCCCAGTTATCCGCATCATACCAGCGGTGCTCAGATTGCCTGAGCTATCGACCATATTTTTGAGTAATTCAACTTTGGGATCTACGTTGGTTTCGACCCTAGCTATTGGATTGCTGGCAACTGGAGTTATTTGGGCTGGTTTGTAGGTTAAGATATGATAGCCCATGATTATCGAGATGCTTGCAAACAAATTGAGGGCAAGAAGCTGAAAGTCGTGAATTAGGCTAGGGGAAACCAACTCGCGACTTTGGGCGGCGGGCGCTTGAAGTGGTTGAAGAGATTGTAGGGTTGGTGTGAGGGTTGGTTCGGAACTTTTGAGTGAATTGAGTTTGGTTAGCAAATGAGATTTGATAAAGTAGGTTCCGCTGCTGGTAACAAAGGTGTGAATCTTGCCAGTTTGCTCCCAGCGATTAATAGTTGCTTCGCTTACTCCAGCAAGTGCAGCTGATTGTGTAGTGGTTAACAACTCTTGGTCGGAAGGAATGATGTTGTGAGAGATAGCATCCAAGATTTGAAGATCTTCTGTGCTATACCTTCTTTGCCCTCCAAGAGTGCGACTACTATGAAAGCGATCTGTTTCCTCCCATCTACGAAGAGTCTTGGCGGATATACCAAGTTTGGTTGCAGCTTCGGTGACTGTGTAGATGTTGTTCATAAACTTACCCATTCATCTGGATTGTCCAAGTTTTAATTGGGATATTATTTCAGTTTAGAACTGCATAATTGAGATGTCAAGCACAATAAATACCGTAATTTGTATCTCTGGTACGCGGTAATTAATTTTATTGTGCGGATATACTTGAGATAGGCTAGAGTGGTATACTCAAAAATATGAGCATGTTGGCAAAACGTATTGGCATCGATTTGGGTACTGCAAATTCCCTAGTATATGTTGTTGGAGAGGGTATCGTACTAAATGAACCCACAGTGGTTGCAATCTCCATGGATGATATGAAGGTGGTTGCTGTAGGAACCGATGCTAAGACAATGCTTGGAAGAACCTCAGGCAATATTATTGCGAGTCGACCAATGAGAGATGGAGTTATTGCCGATTATGCGGTAACCGAAGCAATGCTTAAGTTTTTTATCGAGAAAGCCGCAGGACGATCATATTTTTTTAAACCAGAGGTAATGATTTGTGTACCTGCTGGATGTACTCAAGTTGAACGTCGAGCTGCGCTAGATGCGACTATGGCTGCTGGTGCAAAGGTAGCGTATCTTATTGATGAACCGCTTGCCGCAGCTATTGGTGCAGGGGTAGGGATAGCTGAGGCATCTGGCAATATGATTCTTGATATTGGTGGAGGCGCTGCTGAAGCTGCTGTCATATCACTGGGTGGTGTTGTTGTGCATAAGAGCGCCCGCGTGGGGGGCAATAAGCTCGATGAAGCAATTGCAGAGTATGTAAGGCGAGAACATGGTTTAATTATTGGAGAACAGACCGCAGAAGCCGTCAAGCTCAAGATAGGATCGGCAATAAAATTGCCAAGAACTGAAGAAATGAATGTAAAGGGTCGGGACGTTATTAGCGGCTTGCCACAAACTGTAGTATTGTCGTCTGACGATATCAATAAAGCACTACTAAAACCATTAACTCAAATAATTAATGTGGTAAAAGCTGTACTCGAGGAAACTCCACCGGAATTGTCGAGCGATATTATTGACAAGGGGATTGTCATGAGTGGTGGGACATCCACCTTGAGGAATCTTGATGCACTTTTGACTAGAGAAATTGGGGTGCCAGCATTTGTTGCCGAGGATCCCTTGCTTTGCGTAGTCAAGGGGACTGGCAAGGCACTCGAGAACGTTGATCTTTATCGACGTGCATTAAGATAATTTTATGTTTGAGTTACTCTGATATACTTAGACTATGATCATAGGAATAGATGCCTCGAGAGCCTTTGGAACTGCTAGAACGGGTACAGAGAACTACTCTTACCACCTTATCACTCACATGTTGCGACTGACAGAAGCAAGAAAACATCAATTTGTGTTGTTTGTTCGTGCAAAAACAATTACTCCAAGTGAATTAATCAGATCTGGAGTGCAAATAGTAGAAATCAAACTTCCTTACCTCTGGACACAAGTTGGTTTGGCTGCTGCCACCTGGCAACACAAGCTAGACATCTTGTGGGTACCCGCACATACATTACCCATTCTACGTAACCCAAGGGTTAGAACCGTCGTAACAATTCATGGATTGGAATATGAGTGGCTCCCCGAATACCGCAACTGGTTTCAGAGATGGTATCTGCCATTGTCTACGCAATATGCTGTAGGCAACGCTGATTCCCTAATTGCCGTATCCAAATTTACCCAAAAACAGCTCGTAAACAGGCTAAATGCTGATATAAAACGTATCAATGTGATACATGAGGGGGTTGACTTCGGCAAGTCAGCAAGTCGATTTATGGATACTTCTTCGCGGCAAAAAGTACTAAATTCGTGGAAATTGCACGATAAAGGCTACATTCTCTTCGTTGGGACGATCCAACCTAGGAAGAATCTTGCATTTTTGATTGAAGTGTACGCTCAAATTGATCTGCAATTGCGTAAGCAGTCGAAACTAGTGATTGCTGGTTCCCAGGGTTGGATGGCAGAAGAAGTGTACTTGGCCCCACAAATATATGGAGTTAGCGAGAATGTTGTTTTTACGGGTAGAGTGAGCGAAGAAGAGCTGAAAGCTTTGTACCAAGGTGCATTGGTATATGTACAACCCTCTATTACCGAGGGGTTTGGATTGCCAGTACTTGAGGCGATGGCTTCTTTGGTACCAGTTGTAAGCTCAGACGGCGGCGCTCTACCAGAGGTTGTCGGAAATGCGGGGTTAGTCTTGCCAGTTTGCGATAATCAAAATCCAAATCAAAAATCTGTGATTGTGGCGAAGTGGGTTGATGGGCTTACCAAAGTGTTGAGCAATCCAAGATTGCGAGAGAGATTGATCGCGGCGGGGAAGTGGAGGTTGAGAGAATTTGGATGGGATGTTGCAGCACGTTCTACATTGGACTATCTAGTTAAATAATTACTCATTACTACGGGTCTATATAATTAGTATTATATTAAATTTAATATAGTAATATTGATCGATATATTGATAATAAGATGATAGGGATATAACAATATATTTATTAATTTATACATATTTGATTATTAATTAGAAAACCAGGTTATACGCGTGATAAGAATTGTGTACATTATATGTAATATTGTTGTATTAATTAATTTTCTCGGTGTCCTATATTATATTTAGATAAGATTATGTTAAATAAAGTATCATAAATATGAATATCTATATTTATAGGGTATAATTATTTTTATATATATTTGAAATTTTGCAGTTATTTGGACGATGGAGTAGGATAGAGCGGTGGAAGTTCAGTGACTTGTAATATATTTGGTTTCAAAATTGACTATTATGAAGTATAAAATTGAAGAAAAGATTGATGACAACGCTCAAATACTTGGGGTTATGATTACTGGCACTCGTAAGAGCCAAGTGATAGGAAAGATCAAGCTCCAGAGGAAAAATTTATGCCACGTGGCTACAATTAATCCCGAATTCGTTATCGAAGCCAGGCACAACAAAATATTTGCAAACGCACTAAATACGTGCGAAATAGCGGTTGCCGATGGGTGGGGAGTGGTTTGGGCGCTAAAATTACTTGAGGGAAAGTCGATAGACCGAATCAGTGGCGTGGAGATTGCCGAGGAAATCATGAAGTATGCCAACGATAAAGAAAAGAAAGTGTTTTTGTTGGGAGCGAGGCAGGGAATAGCAGAGAAAGCCGCTAAGATAATGCAAGCCAAATATCCTCACGTTAGACTTGCCTGGTATGAGGGGGCGCAAACTGTGGCTGTTGAAAAAGATGAAGAGGCGAGTATGACAATTGCCAAAATAAATACATTTGAACCAGATTATTTGTTTGTGGCATATGGATCTCCATGGCAAGATATTTGGATAGAGGAAAATCGTCCCTACCTAAGAGTTGGCCTGGCAATTGGGGTTGGGGGGACTCTGGACGAATGGGCAAATGCAGTAAAGACTTGTCCCAAATGGATTGATGGACTTGGCCTCAAGTGGCTTTTTAGATTGGTAAATGAACCTTGGAGACTGGGTAGACAAATGAGGTTGTTGGAATTTATGTGGCTCGTAAAATGGGAATTGGTTAAGAGGATGTATTACAAGTTTATAGATTGATATACTATGATGTTCTGGGATGACTTGTTTGCGAAGCAAAAATTTGTTGTTGGACTGTCGCCAATGGATGGGGTGACCGATGCCCCCATGCGATTTATGTGTGCCAAATATAGCGGAGATGATTTGGGAGTAATGTTTACGGAGTTTGTAAGCGTGGATGCACTTGCCCATATCCATGAGCCACACAAAGTTGAGCAAGTTATGAAGGCGCTTTTGAGAGCAAGGGAAGAATCCTTCAGATGTCCCTATGAAGTTGCACAAGTGTTTGGGCACAATCCCGAACTTTTTTACTCTGCAGCCGTACTTGTAGCCACGCTTGGATTTGATGGAATTGATATTAATATGGGGTGCCCGGCCCACAATGTCGAAGACCTTGGGAGTGGGGCAGGACTAATTCGTACACCAGATGTCGCACAGGCAATTGTAAGAGCTACCAAGAAAGGTATCCAAGATTGGGCGACAGGTAAGGTGAGTGTATCTGATCTGGATTATAGCGTGGAAGTTAAGTCGTGGGTAGAAAAGCATACGAGAGTCTCACCCTTGCAAATAATACCCGTGTCAGTCAAAACAAGAATCGGAGTCGATAAAAATCAAGTTGCAGAGTGGATACCTGCAATTATGGAGGTTTCTCCAGCTGTTTTGACTTTGCATGGGAGAACGCTTGTACAACTTTATCAAGGTAAGGCAGATTGGAACGCTATCGGAGAAGCGGCCAGGGTCGTACACCAAATGGGTGGCAAAATATTGGGGAATGGAGATGTGCTATCCAGGATCGAAGCTCAGGAAAAAATATTACAATATGGAGTGGACGGTGTACTAATTGGCAGAGCTGCAGAAGGCAACCCATTGTTTGCTAAAACCATAAAGAGCAAGCCTTCCAAAGAACAAAGACTGGCCTGGATTCTTGAACATGCCCTGGTTTATCAACAACTATTTGTTGAAACTAGCGAGCCAGAGTATATGGAGAGGGCATTTATACCTCTGCGCAAACATTTGGCATGGTATGCAACAGGTTTTGCTGGAGCATCGCAGTTGAGGCAGAGACTTGTACAGTGCAAAAATATTGAAGAAGTTGAAGCTAGCTTTCGGGATTGATACCCAACATCCACATGACCTGTTCTTTTTTGTAGCGACGATCACCGCGACTATTGATACGAATTGCGGGTAGCTTGCCGCGCTTGCCCCAACGCTTGAGGGTGAGGGGAGAAACACGTAGAAGGTCGGCGACTTCACGAACGGTAAGTAGATCGGGTAAATTTTTGAGATCGAGTTTTGGTTGATTGGGTGGGACCATATTTAGCTCTATATTAGTCCTATGTAAGGTATGTGTCAATAGGTAATGGTTTGATGGGTAGTGATACTATATCTGATGCTTTTAGGTGGGTCTTAGATATACTAGTTTGTATTTATCGATAGATTGATATATTCATATTGTGCGCCATCCAATATTGAGTAAATTGAGGTTATCCATTTTTGGACGCTATATGTAGCGGGTAGGAGAATAGTGGGAATGTGGATAAG
>Ga0194063_10000399_pt1 | contig 32223 bp, 33 predicted proteins | sample SepL3720m_MetaG_FD_155459 | JGI IMG/M metagenome (GOLD analysis project Ga0194063, IMG submission 155459) | Anoxic zone freshwater microbial communities from boreal shield lake in IISD Experimental Lakes Area, Ontario, Canada - Sep2016-L373-20m | ecosystem: Environmental > Aquatic > Freshwater...
TGCTAGTATCGCTCATCTTATCGAGCATGCGTTGGCGTATTTGTAAAGTAGAGAGCGGTTGTCCAGCGCCCCTCAGAATTCGAAGAATATTGAACTGTTGTGAAGTAAGTCCGAATTTTTCGAAAAGAATTTTCATTTTTTCAGTCATCCAGTTAAAAGTATAGATGAGGTTGATCCCGGCTTTTTGATAGTCATTCCTGAATTTGGATTGATTGATATCTTTTTCTATTCCCATATTGTATAATTAAGCGTGTTAAATTATTTTTTACTAGCTAATGGTAGAAGGTGCAAATTCATTAATATAAATTTTCACCAATATAATCATATAACTGATTAGCAAAGGTCCAAAAATTAATCCCCAGAAACCAAACAGTCCGAGTCCGATGATTATCCCAAAAATGGTAATCAATGGATGTACATTTAGTAATTTCTTGAGAATGGTTAAGCGGGCCACATAGTCCATATTTGAAATTAATACCACTGCATAAATCAATAAACCCCAGCCATGGGCATTTTGACCAATGGAGAAAAAATAAAGAGTCAATGGTAGCCAGACGATGGCAGTACCCACGATGGGTACCATGGAAAAAACACCCGTAACAAAACCCCATATCCCAAAATCTTTTACACCGAAGATCCAATAGCCAATGGTGGCAATAATGCCTTGTATAATTGCCAATACTGGTATTCCGATGGCGTTGGCCTTGATGATATTTTTGGTTTCATTGCCAAGCAAGTCGATATTTTCTTCTTTCAAGGGTATAAAACGTTCCAAGAAAGTTTCCATTTCTCGGCCGTTGGTTAACATGAAATACAGTAAAAAAAATAGGATCGCAAAATTGCTTAGGATATTGGCAGAACTGTTTAAGAGGGCAGGAACAATCGTAGCTGCTCTCTTTTGAAAATTCTGTATATTTTCATCAGTCATGATATCATATCCTGTGAGTTCATAAATTTTTCCTCCGACAATTTTAGCATCCATCATTAGTTCTACTGGACTGCTTAATACCTCTTTGGTTTTATTGGTAATTAAGGTGACAGAAAAATAAAGTGGCAGTGCAATTAAAAAAATACTGCCTACAATAAGTAGGATGGCCAGTAAAGTTTTATTCCATTTTCGTTTAATGGTGAGTTTGAAATAGGAATCCCGGTAAAGAATATACAGCGTAATAGCTCCTAAGAATCCAGGAAGAAAAATGACTAATTGCTTTAATAATAAAACAGCAAGTAAAAGAATAATGCCGAGTAGAATAACCTGACGCAAGCGATTGTTAAAAATAGAAGGCATGGTTAACTATTAATTATTATACAAGATACAAATTAAATAGGCGAAAAATACTGAGTTTACTAACGGAGTTTAATCTTTCCATACACTTACCCCTTCGCTGCAATTAGAGCAGATGTCGATTGTTTTCCGACTTTTCTTTAAATCGCTGCGAAACTGCTGATATTGTTGATTGCGCCAGATGGCTTTGAAGGATTGGTTTTGCAGATTGCCCAATTGATGGCTGGCATCTTTGTCGAAACAACAGGGCACTACCAGTCCATCCCAGGTAATCACATTGCTGTGTTGTTGTTTCCAGCAGCGGTTGGCCAATTTATTTTTGGCTCGATAAGTGCCGTCCTCGTTTTTGCGGTAACGACTAAATTTATCAATACTGGGAATTAGTTGATTGGGGTCGGTTTCATAGTCATATATCTGGGCTGTTTTAAAGCGCACTTCGTCTACTCCTACCTCTTTTGCCAGCTTTTTGATCGCTTCAATCTGGTGTTCATTTGGTTTTACTACCAAAAACTGAAAAAACACAAAGGGCGTTTTGCTATTTAAAGCTTTTTTCCATTTTACAATATTGCGAGCACCTTCTATCACTTTGTCAATATTGCCGCCAATCCTGTATTGCTGGTATACCTCTTGGGTGGTGCCATCTATCGAAATAATTAATCTATCCAATCCGCTTTCAACTGTCTTGCGTGCATTTTCGTCTGTTAGATAATGTGCATTGGTACTGGTAGCGGTATAGATTTTTTTTTGAACTGCATATTTTACCATTTCCAAAAAATCGGGATTGAGATAAGGTTCTCCTTGAAAATAAAAGATAAGGTATAATAATTCGCGATGAATTTCATCGATGGTGCGGGTAAAAAAATCTGTTTGTAACATGCCAGTCGGTCGCGTAAACTGTCTTAATCCGCTCGGGCATTCGGGGCAACGAAGATTGCAACTGGTGGTGGGCTCAAAGGAAATAGAGATAGGGTATCCCCATTGAATGGGTTTATTGAATAGCATGCCAGCATAATAACCTGCGAGTAATTTCACTCCATTCCAACAACGTGGGATAGTGAGCTTGCGCAGTAAATTGATAGTATCCTGTTTATTAAAACCTGGCATCTGCCAAAGATAATTTATTAATAGCCGCCGTGCTGCTGATTTCAGCATCAGGTATAATTTTTTCCCAATATAGAGAATAGCAAGGAGCTGCATAAATCCGATGTAGGGTTGCCATATGATAAAAAAAACTGAACTTTAATTAATAGATTTGAAACAATTATGAAGCTATTACTAGTTTTATTTTCTGTAATTGGGTTTTCGGGTACTGCGCAAACGTATCCCCCCGTTGATAAAACGCAGGCCGCCCTCATTGCACAGGAGCAGTTACGACATAGTCGCTTATATGGCGGCAGCCCGAATGGTGTGCAAGGGCTCAGTGGTGCTTCCACCAATTTCAATGTACATTATTATCGTTGCGAGTGGGAAGTGGATCCTGCCATTCGATATATCAGCGGAAAAGTGACAGTCTATTTTACCATGGTGGCAGCTGGCACTTCAGTGATAATGGATTTGATGAGCAGTTTAACAGTAGATAGTGTAAAGCAAAGAACCAGTGTTTTGAGCAAGCAACAGCAAAATAATTTACTAACGATTAATTTCTCAGCTACTATTAATGTAGGTACTGTTGATTCTTTTTCGGTTTATTATAAGGGCATACCTGCAAATACTGGTTTTGGTTCTTTTATTCAGGATCAACACAATGGCATTCCGGTTATCTGGAGTTTGAGTGAACCTTATGGTGCGCGCGACTGGTGGCCCTGTAAAAATGGATTGGATGATAAGTCCGATTCAATTGATGTACTCATTACGCATCCATCGGCTTACAAAGCTGCCTCCAATGGACTTTTTCAATCCGAGACCTTGATTGCGGGGGGTACAAAAAAAATAACGAGTTGGAAACATCGTTATCCCATTGCGGCCTATTTAATTTGTTTTGCAGTAACCAATTATTCGGTATTTAATAATAGTGTACAATTGGGTAGTATCAATCTGCCCATGCAGACTTATTGTTATCCCGAAAACCTGAGTAGTTTTCAAGCAGGTACACAAAATGTATTGGATGCATTGCAATTGTATCATCAATATTTTGGCGACTATCCCTTTATCAAAGAAAAATACGGACATGTACAATTTGGATGGGGTGGAGGCATGGAACACCAGACAGCTACGTTTGTTATCTCCATCGAAGAAGGATTGATAGCACACGAGCTGGCACATCAATGGTTTGGCGATAAGATTACCTGTGGTAGCTGGGAAGATATTTGGCTCAATGAGGGATTTGCTTCTTATCTGGCGAGTTTTTATATCGAACATAAATATCCTGCTACTGCCATTTCCAATCGCCGCAATGAAATTAATTATATCACCTCACAGCCAGGTGGTTCAGTAAAAGTGGACGATACCACTAATGTGGGAAGAATTTTTGATGGACGATTAAGTTATAATAAAGGCTCGCATCTTATTTATATGCTGCGTTTTAAATTAGGTGATACTGCCTTTTTCAAAGGTATTAGAAATTACATGAAAGATCCTGCGCTTGCTTACGGTTATGCACGAACGAATAATTTGAAGCAGCACTTGGAGCAGGCCAGTGGGCAGGACTTAACAGCTTTTTTTAAGCAATGGTATGAAGGGCAAGGTTATCCTAGTTATCAGGTACAATGGACGCCGCTGGGCAGTGGTTATGTGCGCATTAAAATGAATCAAACCACTTCGCATGCTTCAGTGCCTTTCTTCGAAATGCCAGTGGCTTTACAATTTAAAAATGCAACACAAAGCAAAACGGTGGTGGTCAATAATACTTCCAGTGGAGAACTATTTATCGAGCCGATTGGTTTTGTCGCCGATACGGTAGTGATTGATCCGGAATATTGGCTCATAAGCAAAAACAATTCTAGTGTACGCATTTCCGATAGCGGTCCAGCTTCTGTGCAATTGTATCCCAATCCCATTGGCAATCAGTTTACTGTTTATATACGGGGGCTCAATGCAAGCAAAGCTAGTATTGCTGTTTGGAATGCCAAGGGACAAAGGTTGTATACAAAACAATCCACTTTACTCAATGGGGGCGATTATATCAGTATCCCTTCAAGTACCTGGGCGGCGGGTGTGTATACTATTCGTATTGAAGCACCCAATGGATTTACCTGGGTAAGAAAATTGCAGAAATAATTTATTTTTAAAAACTTTATGAATCAGTAGCAAATTGTTTTCGCAAATTTGCTTTTCAATTTTCCTCCGTGGCAAGAAAGAAGAAATCTTTATTCCGCATATTGGCAATCCCTGTATTATTCCTTCTACTGGCGGGTACGGCTACCTATTATATCAGTCAATATTTAAACCGCCCAAGATTTGTGCGCTACAAAGCCTTTGGTATTGATATACCAGTAGCTTATAACATACATGGAATAGATGTGAGCCATCACCAGGATAATATTGATTGGAAAGCGGTACAAGCAATGCAGGCTAGTAATATCAAAATGGGATTTGCCTTTATTAAAGCTACCGAAGGATTGGGCAGGGTGGACAATGCTTTCCGACGCAATTGGTTCAATATAGGGCAAGCGAATATTCCCAGAGGTGCCTATCATTATTTTATTTCCAGTAAAAGCGGAAAGGCACAGGCAGAAAATTTTATAGAAACAGTACAATTATTACCTGGCGATTTACCACCGGTCTTAGATGTTGAAGCTGCCAATGGGGCCAGTGCAGAAAATATTAGGTCGAGGGTTAAGGATTTTTTAGCGCTCATAGAGGCGCATTATAAAGTACGTCCGATTATTTACACTTATGTAGATTTTTATGAGCATTACCTTGGTAAAGATTTTGATGCATATCCCTTGTGGATTGCCCATTACTTAGTGAAGGACAAACCCCGAATAGAAAGAGATTGGTTGTTTTGGCAACACAATGAAAAGGGGCATGTAGATGGCATCAATGCATTGGTTGATTTTAATGTTTTTAATGGAGATAGTACTGAATTTAAACAATTGCTGATAAAATAATTAACTTGGGGAACAATTGAATACTATGGGAATTGACAATGAAGCCAGGGATTTTCTCATGAATGTTGCCAATACATTGGCAGTGGTATTGGGCTGGATGATTATCGACGTTTATTTTGGTATTTATTATAATTGGGCTTTTATAGAAGGAAGCATACATTGGCAAAACTGGGTTTTTTATGCCTGGTTTATTATTAGCCTGACGCTACTCATTTTCTATATCCGACACAAATGGAAGGATAAAATATAAAATACCCTTTGGTAGGTCAGGTCAGAAAACTTTATTTACTTTTAAATAAATAATTCCAATACTATATATGCGGCTTGTACGATTTTGCAGGTGGTCTGTTATTGTGGGTACTCTTTTGATTTGGACAATTAAATGGGGCATTCGACCCTATTTTCATTTTACACAACCAACCATTTATATCTTAGGGATTGCACCAAATTTGTTAGGATCCTTTTTATTACCCATAGGATGTTATTGGTTATTCCGCAAGTATATTAATCTGTATGAAGAGTTTCAGCTAAGAATTTTTTGTGCTCTGTGTTTTGTGTTATTGGTCCTAAATGAGATGCTCCAATTGTTTCCAGTCTTTGGTAGAACCTTTGATTACAATGATATTGCTGCTTCTGCTATTGGGCTCAGCGCTTCTTATGTTTTCTGCAATAAATATTTGTTTAGCAGGTATGCAACTTTCCCTTGATGGTCGATTAACTACTGTGGTCCTTGATAATCACCCATACTCCTTTTATTTTTTCAAACAATAGGGTGAAGTGCCCACTGATATCTCCGATACTTCTTTGCAAATACCATTTGCCTACTACATGATAAAAAAGGTTTGATAATTTCTTTACCTCAAGGATGTTAAAAATTAATTTACCCATACTGGCTGTGTCGGGGTAATTTTTTTTATAATTGTTTAAGGTATTTTGCCAGCCATAGGTGATACCTGATTTTCCAATAAACATTAAGGAATCTGATTTCCAGTAGCCCTCCATAAATGCAGCGGTATTGCCTTCGTTCCAGGCCTTGTTTTGTGTAGCCAGTACATAACGAATGGCAGCAGCATCTTTTTGGTCAGCAACCGATTGGGTTTGTTGGCTATAAATTAGCTGGCTATACAATAGGAAGAAAAAAATGCTGTAAAATATTTTACTGCTTTTCATGTTAATTTAATTGATGTATCATAAAGATAGTAAAAGCTACGACTATGCAATTAGATAGCATAATTAGCAATGAAAAGTATAAAATGAATTAGTGCTTGTGGTGGGGTGAAGCGCATTTGCTTTTGTGACAGAGCTGGTAATTATAAAAATGTGCTCCAATGATTAGCATAACCGCAGGAATTAGTAAACCAATTTCATATTGGTGGAATATTTGTTTTAATACCAAAAAAGCAAACCCTACACTAAATATCAAAACGGGTAGGCTAGAGCGGTGGTGTTTTACGTATCCATGAAACAGTGAATAGGAGCCAACGGCAAAAGCCAGTAGTATCATGCCCCATTCAAAAAAAACATTGTGAATGATATTGATGCCGAAAATGGGAAGGGTACTCATCATCACCGGCAATAAAGCACAGTGAATAGCACAGGCCACAGAAGTGGCAATGCCCATTGCGTCCCAGTTGAGTTTGATTTTCATTTTTCGGTGTAGAGCAAAGATAGTATTTTTGCAATACTGTTGCAAGTATAAAAACGCCTTTTCTCGGCTGGTAAGGGTAGGAATTGTAATTTTGCAAAAAACTTAGTGTATGAATAAGAAGTTGATAGGCTATATTGTTTTTTTTGCCGTTTTGATTACGGTATTCTTGCTGGTGGTTTCTAGGAGTTTTGATTTCACGCAATCCAATTTGGGGGTCATCAATAATAATGTGGATACCTTTTCATTTGTCAATCAGGATGGAAAGATCATGACAGCCAGGGATGTAGAGGATAAAGTATATGTGGCAGAATATTTTTTTACTACTTGCAGGGGTATTTGTCCAAAAATGAATGCCAATATGCGCCGGGTATGGGATGTGTACAAGGATGAATCTGACTTTCTTATAATGTCGCATAGTTGTATGCCAGAAACGGATAGTGTGCCCTTGTTGAAGGGATATGAAAAATGGATGATCAATGGTAATTTGATAAAAAACGAAGATGGGTCAGTTAAAATTTTGCCATCTGAAATTGATAAACCCATCGTAAATAAGAACTGGTTTTTTTTAACAGGCGACAAGTTGGCTTTGTATAAAATGGCCCGAGTATCTTATATGATTGATAATAATAAACCTGATACCACTCAAAATCCAGCGGATGATTTTATTCATACACAATTTTTTGCCTTGGTGGATAAGCAAAGAAGGTTAAGGGGAATATATGATGGGTTGAAAAATGAGGAGGTTGAAAAATTAATCGATGATATTAAAGGCTTATTAAAAGAGCGCAAAGAAGCAGCTAGTTATAAGAATGGTTTTAGTAATGCACCGAATTAATTGTTGTAGCATACAACCATTTATATTTGATTTTTAAAAAAGCCTATTAGCTTTAGTTTACATGGAACTATTACTCGACATATTGAAAAGAAACGGCTTGAGTGTAACGGAAAGCCGCAAAAGTATACTGGCCTTGTTTCTTCAGCGAGAAGCAGCTTTGGCACATGCGGATATCGAAAAGAGTACCAATGAAAGTTTTGATAGGGTAACTGTTTACCGCACTTTACAAACCTTTGTAGAAAAAGGCATTATTCATAATATTCCTACCACCGATAATTCTATCTTATATGCCTTGTGTAAGGACAATTGTGAAGAAGGGCACCACCACGATAATCATGTACATTTTATATGTACCGATTGTGAAAAAACCATTTGCCTAGAAGATGTAACGGTGCCCCACGTTAAATTGCCCAAGGGCTTCAAGCCTCATCATGCTGCCATGATTGTAAAAGGTATTTGTGACGATTGCAAATAAGCAGCGCTTATGCCGGCATTTCATTTTTCACAAAGTCCATCAATCCCTTTATTGTAGCAGGACTAAAATCAAATTGCAAGCCAGCGGCTTCAAATAAAGCAGGCAATGTTTTGGTACCACCCAATGCCAGTGCTTTGCAATAATTATCCATTGCTGTTTCTTTATTTTTTTTGAATTGCATCCACATGCCAATGGCCCCTAATTGCGCAATGCCATATTCGATATAATAAAAAGGCACTTCAAATAAATGCAATTGACGTTGCCAGCTATTGGCTCGATAGGCTTCTAATCCGGAGTAATCCATTACATCGTCTTTGAATTCTGCTAGTATTTGCATCCATTGTTGGCTGCGAGCTTCGATGCTATGGGTTGGGTTTTCGTATAGCCAATGCTGATATTTGTCAATGATGGCAATCCAGGGGAAGATAGTGATGACTCTTTCTAATTGATGTTCTTTGGCTCTTAATAAATCTTCCTCAATGTTAAAGAAACTTTCCCATTCATCCATACTCATTAGTTCCATCGACATGCTGGCCACTTCTGCAATTTCCATGGGGTATTCTTTGAAACCATTCAGCGGCAGTGGATGTGCTAAGAACGAATGAATGGCATGACCACCTTCATGTACCATGGTGGTTACATCTCCCATTTGCCCGGCAGCATTCATAAAAATAAAGGGAGCTCCTGTTTCTGCAAGTGGACAATTATATCCTCCAGGGGCCTTGCCTTTTCTGCTATCTAGATCAAGCTGTTTTAAGGCATTCATTTTTTTAAGGCACTCTCCAAAAAAAGGACGCAGCTTACTAAAACAGTCGATGGTTTTATTCAATAAATCTGCTCCATCTTTAAATGGGCGAAGTGGAGCTGTTCCAGCTGGTTCTGCTTCAATATCCCAGGGGCGAAGGGTATCAACGCCTAATTTTGTTTTTTTCTTTTGATGAATTTCGTTGATTAAAGGAATGACATGTAGTTTAACCGCTTCATGAAATTGAAAACAATCTTCCTTGCTATAATCGAATCTTCCAAGTTCCTTAAATCGATAATCGCGGTAATTAGAAAATCCCGCATTGAGTGCTTCCTGATTTCTTTTTTCAATCAGTTGATTGAATAATACGTTGAGGGCATCGGTATCTACTTTTCTTCTTTCCTGAATTTTGCGGTATACTTCTTCTCGTTTATTTCGATCGGCACTTTCTAAGAATTTACCGGCTTGTTGCAAAGTGTATTCCTGTCCATCTACTGTAATCATCATTTTTCCAGTGATAACACCATACTGTTGTTGTAAAACAGCCAACTCCGCTTGCAAGGGAATGTTTTCCGCTCTAAACAATTCAATATTTTTTTGAACACTGCGCAAGTAGGTATGATAGCTGGGTTTATCCAAACTGTCGCAGAGGGGATGATTGAGAAGTTTTTTATTCAGCGCATCGCTATACGGTTGTATTTGCGGTTGTATTTCGGTAACAAAAAAATTGAAAGCAGCTTCTAGGTCTTTGTTCTCTGTATCGCAGGTCATACGAATTTGTCTCCAGCAGGCATCTTCATTCACTAGTGCTTCCAGTTCACTTTGGTCCTTTAGCCATTGTTCCAATTCTGCTAGTGTTTCTATTTTCCTTTCTAGTAAGGTTTTAAAAAAAGGCGCTAGGCTTTCCCAATTGGTGATGGAAAAATTGGCTGGAATAAAATGGCGTGCTGTTTTTTGTATGTCTGCTGTGTACATATGAAGGTGGTAAATTTGAAAATCCTGCTATACGATCAATATAGCAGGATTTGTATCAAGAATGTGTAGAGAAATGGGCTTGATCATTAAGCCATTTTTCTAGGTGAGTTAATTTTTTTGGCAGGTGCATTTTTCACAGCGGTTGTTTTCACTTCTTTAGGCTTGGCTTTGGCTACGGTATTTTCAGTTTCCTCTGGACCAAGTTCGCTTAGTTTGATTTCAATATTGTTTTTATCCAGCACTTGCAGCCATTTTACCATTTTCTTCATATCGCTGCTATACACTCTTTCAAAATCGATATCCGCATATACTTTTTGGAAATAAGCTTTAACGGCTTTGGCATCATTGGCATCGGGCAATGCTACTGAACTGGCTTTCATGGCCAGAAATATTTCGGAAAGATTTACATTGTCTTTAACAGTAAATACTTCAATGCTTTCTAGGTGAGAAAAATTATGAACCCTGCTACTTACAAATTTGGTGCTATTGTCTTCCAAAGAGCGAACCACAGCCCCATCGGCTTTTGATGATAACAATTCAAACAATCCCCCCATTCCGGTTACAGAAACCAATTTGTTATATTCCATATCTATAAAAATTTTTAGGGCTGCAAGTTAGCTGTAAAATGCCAAATTTCAGTTGACCACCCAATATTAAAATTTTCTAAAAATTACCGACAGTTTCTTTCCCCGCTGTCGTCTAATAGACAATACAAATTCATTTTATGATAAAAACAACACTGGCCGCACTGATTTTGTGTTTTGCCGCATTGCCCGCCAGTAGTCAGGATATCGTTCTAAAAGGAAAATTGAATGATAAATCCGATAACAAACCCTTGGCTGGAGCAACTATTCGATTGGTTTTGCAAAAAGACACACTACAGGTGAAATCCGTTGTAACAGATAATAAAGGGGCTTTTAAGTTCAATAACCTTTCACCACAAACGTATATATTAAAGACAAGTTCCATTGGCTACGAAAATATAGCGCAGGCTATTAATCTGCAAGCCAGTAATAAAGAGCCATTGGTATTTACCATGGCCAAAAAATCAACCACCCTAACCGAAGTGGTGGTGACGAGTAAAACGGCCGCTGTTAAACAAAAGGGAGACACTACTGAGTTCAGTGCCAGTCAGTTTAAAGTCAATCCAGATGCAACTGCAGAAGATATGATTAAAAAACTGCCTGGCATTACTATCGACAAGGCGGGTAATGTAACAACCATGGGAGAGCAAGTAAAAAAAGTAACCGTAGATGGCCGCGATTTTTTTGGTGATGATGCCACGGCTGCCCTGCGTAACCTTCCAGCAGAAGTGATTGATAAAATTCAGGTATTTGATAAGCTAAGCGATCAAGCTGCATTTACTGGCTTTGATGACGGGAATAGTAGTAAGGCAATTAATATTGTTACAAAATCGGGTATGCGTAACGGTCAGTTTGGCCGTGTATATGCTGGAGCTGGTACCGATGGCCGTTATACGGCAGGTGGCAATGTGAGTTTGTTTAAAAAGAATAGACGCCTTTCTTTTGTAGGGTTAAGCAATAATGTCAATCAGCAAAATTTTGCGTCTCAAGATTTATTGGGTGTAACCAGTAGTGGCGGCAATCGTGGCGGACAGACACGGAGCATGGGTGCAGGTGGATTTGGTGGTGGTAACCGAGGCGGCGGAGGGAATACAGGTAATTTTATGGTAGGGCAACAAGATGGTATTAGCAGCACCAATTCTATCGGTATCAACTACTCCAATACATGGGGTAAAAAAACAGATGTATCCGGCAGCTACTTTTTCAACAATAGCGGAACCAATAATAATCAATTGTCGAATGCTGAATATTTTCAAATCAGTGGAAAAAATCAATTTTACAATGAAAATACCATTAGCAGTTCCAACAATTACAATCACCGGGTAAACCTAAGAATAGAACATCGTTTCGATGATAAGAATTCATTAAGTTTTACGCCTTCTATTAGTTTTCAAAATAATAAATCATTTACTGAAATCGCTGGGTTAAATTCTTATACCCCTGCCGAACTGATAAGTAAATCACAAAACAGGACTAATAACAATACCAGTGGCTATACTTTCAGCAATAATATTTTATTCAGGCATGCATTCACTAAAAAGGGTAGAACCATTTCTGTCAACTTAAATACTTCTTTGAATGATAAAAAAGGAGAAACCTATATTCTTACCAGCAATAAATATTACAGATCATTTGCCAATTTGAATGATAGTTTGCAGCAATTTACCGATGTAGCCAATAATGGCTATCAATTGTCTGCTAATATTGCTTATACCGAAGCCATTGGCAAGAAAGGTCAATTGCAATTAAATTATACACCTTCTTATTCAAAATCAAAGGCCGATCAGGAAGCATATAAATATGATTATTTAGGGGGCAAGTATTCCATATTTGACAATAACCTGAGTAATAAATTCGACAATAGTATTACCAAGCACAATCTAGGTGCTAGTTACCGTTTGGGCGATAGAGACAATATGTTTTCCATTGGAATTGCTTACCAATACACCGTGCTGGCTAGCGATCAGGTTTTTCCTTACAGCACTACGATTCGTAAGCCATTCAATAATGTGTTGCCTAATCTAATGTGGAATAAAAAACTAAATGCTAAAAATAGCATTCGGTTGATGTATCGCAGTAGTACCAATACGCCATCGGTGACCCAATTGCAAGATGTAATCAATAACAGCAACCCTTTGTTTATTTCAACAGGTAATCCTGATTTGAAACAGCAGTTTGGGAATGTATTAAGTGCTCGTTATACTTTTACTAATACAGGGAAAGCAAAAAGCTTTTTCGCGAATTTATTTCTGCAACAAAACAGTCATTATATCGGTAATTCCACTTATACAGCAGGAGCTGATAGTGTGCTGAATAGTTCTGTTACCTTATACAAGGGCTCGCAATTGTCGAAGCCTATCAATATGGATGGATACTGGAGTGTACGTTCTTTTTTCACCTATGCTTTGCCAGTGAAAATGATCAAGAGTAGCTTGAGTTTAAATGCAGGTGCTACTTATGCAAAAACCCCCGGTCGCAATAATAATATCAGCAATTTCTCAAGCTCATATGGTTATAATGTAGGAACCGTAATGGCTAGTAATATTAGTGAATACATTGATTTTAATCTTTCCTATTCAGCCAATTTCAATGTTGTAAAAAACTCCTTACAACCTTCTTTGAATAATAATTATGTAAATCAAAGTGCAGGGGCTACGGTGAATTTGTTGACGAAAAAAGGTTGGTTTATACAAAATGATGTAAGCAATCAGCGCTATAGCGGATTGACCGATGGCTTCAATCAAAGTTATTGGTTGTGGAATGCAGCAGTGGGTAAGAAGTTCTTAAAGAACAAGGCGGGGGAATTAAAACTTTCTGTATTTGATTTATTGAAACAAAATCAAAGTATCACCCGCACAGTAACCGAATCTTATATCGAGGATGTACAGAATACGGTATTGAGACAATATTTCATGCTTACGTTTACTTATAAATTGAAAAATTTTGGTCTTCCAGCACAGATGAATATGAATAGAAATAGTGGAGAAGGAAGACCAGGTGGTGGTTTTCGTCCAGGCTTTTAGTAATTTTAGTGCTAGGAGATAACAGACACATGTTGAATCAACCGGAATTCATTGTACAATTGAAGCAAGGAGAAGAGGTAGCTTTCACAAAGCTGGTGAATGACTATGAAGGGATGGTATACAATACGGTGTTGGGAATTCTGCAAGTGCCAGCTGATGCAGATGATATAACACAGGAGGTTTTTATTCAGGTATATAGGTCTATTAGTTCTTTTAAAGGGGAGTCTCAGTTTTCTACTTGGTTGTATCGGATTGCAATCAATAAGGCATTGGATTATGAAAAAACCACCAAACGCAAAAAGCGGTTTGCATTTATTCAATCCTTATTTGGCAAATCGGATAGCTCAATGACAACAGTTCCGGATTTTAATCATCCGGGTGTGATATTAGAGAAAAAGCAATCCTCGGCGGCATTATTTGCGGCGCTGAAAAAGATTCCGGAAAAACAGCGAATAGCATTTACGCTGCATAAATTAGAAGGACAAAGTTATCGAGCGGTTGCCGACATTATGGAAACAACAGTAATCGCGGTAGAATCATTGATGGCTAGGGCAAAGGAAAGTTTACGAAAAGAATTAAAATATTTTTATCAACATGAAAAATATTGATATGAATCAAACACCCTTAAAAAACAAAATTGAAGAGGCGCTCCAAAGTTTGGATGCTGTTCAGCGTGCTACGCCTCGTCCTTTTCTAATGACTCGTATCCATGCCCGCATGAATAAGGAATCCCTTTCTGTATGGGAAAGAGTTGGTGAATTATTTATTCAACCGCGTTGGATCTTGACTGGATTATGTTTGGTACTAGCGATGAATGCAGCTGTTGTGTTATTTAATAACAGATCGAATGATGCAGTTGTATCCACTATTGAACAAACCAATTCAGAAGAAGATTATAGCACAGCAGTGGCTACATTATATGACTTTGAAAACAATGAACCATGATAAATAAATTTTCTAAGAATAAAATAATGGGCGCAGCTATTATCATTCTGCTCCTTGTTAATATCGGTCTTTTGGTCTTCTTTTTCTGTTGCAAAGTAGAAAACAGGGGGCATAAGCCTGGTGCGGGCAGAGAAGCAATGGCAAAGGAATTTTTGAAGAAAGATATTGGCTTCAGTGAGGCTCAATTGCAGCAATATGATACATTGAGCAAGCTACATCGCGAAAGTGTGAAGTCTTTTTTTGAAGAGATGCGCAATAGCAAAGAAAAATCCTTGAAGGAATTAGGCACGAATGGATTTTCCGATTCCATTATTGATTTGACTGCAACTCAAGCTTCGGCCAAGCAAAAGGAAATGGATATTAAAATGTTTCAGCACTTTAAAGCCATTCGGGCGCTCTGTACGAATGATCAATTGCCTCGTTTTGATTCCCTTTTTTATAAAATGGTCACCAAAAGAAAACCAACAAACAAATAGCCATATACTTTAAACAAATTTTTTTAAATCAAACAATTCAAGAAATGAAAAAACAAATTTTCCTCAGCTTAGTACTGGCTATATTTAGCATCAGTATAACCAATGCACAAGGTGGCTTTCAACGTCGTACTGTCGAAGAAAGAGTAGCTAAAGTGCATGCAGTATTAGACAGTGCATTTGAAAAACCTGCAGCTAGTTTTTTAACAGCAGTGGACACGGTGTTTACCAATTATTATAAAGCGCAAGATGCTAAAAGAGAAGAGTTGATGGCAGGCGGTGGTCAGGTTGATAGAGACGCTATGCGTGCAGCATTTCAAGAACTTACAGACAAAAGAGACGAAAAATTAAAAGGCTTGTTTTCTGAAAGCCAAATGAAAAAATGGAAGGATGAAATTGAACCTAGCCTTCGACCACAAAGAGGCACCCGTCCTCCAGGTCAATAAATGAATAAATTAGTTTTAAGATACCCCGTAGCATTTTTTGCTATGGGGTTCTTTTTTATATACACCTATTTCCGTACACGGGTAGCTGCTATCAACTAGCCTCACCGCTTATCATAAAATTGCTGGGCTTGTAATTTTATTTCTTATTTTGAAGTCCTGTTAATTACCAATCACCCTACTTATTATTTTACATTCATCAACCAGTCTACATGAAAAAAGTACTTTTTGTTTTTGTTTGTTTCGCTTTTGTAGCGATTTTATCGCAGTGTAGTAGCAGTAGAAATACAGCCAAAGCTGCCCCTGCCTTATCCTTTGAGAAAGATATCCTACCCATGTTTCGAACCAGTTGTGCCCCGTGTCATTTTCCTCCCGATGGAAGAAAAGAGCCATTAAATAATTACGATGCGGTGAAAAAAAATATTACAGAAGTGTTGATTCGGGTGAAACTGCCTGCATCCGATAATAAGTATATGCCATTTAAATCCAAGAAGCCAGCTTTATCGGATAGCCTGGTCCGTGTGTTAGAACAATGGCAAGCACAAAACATGCCTCAATAATTTTATAAAATATCATTATGCAATCAAAGGCAGTTACGGTAGAGGAGTACATAGCGTCCTTGTCTGATGACAGAAAGCAGGCTGTTGATTTACTCAGAAAAGCGATTAAGAAAAACTTACCCAAAGGATTTAAAGAACAAATGTCATATGGCATGATTGGTTATGTTGTGCCTCATTCGCTTTATCCTGCAGGATATCATTGTACACCAGCACTACCCTTACCTTTTTTAAATATTGCCTCGCAAAAAAATTTCATTGCAGTATATCATATGGGTATTTATGGCAGTCCGAAATTATCGGAATGGTTTACTGCTGCGTATACAAAATTAAATTTAGGCAAACTGGATATGGGGAAGTCTTGTATTCGTTTTAAAAAACCCGAACAAATTCCATATGCATTAATCGGAGAATTGTGTACAAAGATGACGGTGGCAGAATGGATTGTGCTGTATGAAAAAAATTATGTGCGTCCTAAAAAGGAAAAATAATTAGCGAAGCATATTTACGCCTCTTTCAATAACGCATAGAGTCTTTCTGCATCTTCTATTTTAAATAACTGTGTGCCATCATTCATGGTGGCAGCCGATCCGCAGGCCACCCCAAAGCGAAGTGCATTGTGTAAATCGAAGTTTTTTTGCAGCGAATAAGTGATGCCTGCCACCATACTATCACCTGCACCCACGGTACTTTTTTTATCAACAGGCGGAGCGGCTACAAAATATTTTTCATCGCTACTTACTAGCCAAGCCCCATCTCCACCCATGGAAACAACAATGATTTCCGCAAATCCGTCCATGATGGCTTGCTGTGCTGCAGCAGGTACTTCCGATTGGTCGAGCCAATCTACATTCAACATTTTGCAGAGTTCTCCGATATTAGGTTTAATCATATAAGCATGTTTACCCTTTAGCGCCTGCAGTGCTGGCCCACTGGTGTCTACAATGCATTTTGCACCTACAGCAGCAGCGTTTTTTACAATTAGTCCGTAAAAATAATCGGGTAGGCCTGGGGGTAAGCTTCCACTGGCTACTACATAGGTTGGCGAGAAAGCCCTTATTTGATCTACCAATTGTTTGATGGTGTCTTCCAACACTTCTCTACCTGGGAAAGTAAAACGATATTGATTATTAAGGCCAGTTTCCAGTACAATCCAATTTTCTCTTGTTTCTACATTGGTATCTACTGCATGAAATAAAATTCCTTCAGATTTCAACAAACTACAAAGCATATTGCCATTGTGGCCACCTGCAGGAAAAAGCGCAACAGAAGAGGCATCTAATTTTTTAAGCGCCTTACTTACATTGATGCCGCCGCCACCAGGTTCATTTATTACTTCAGTACAACGAAGTTTACTTTCGGGTTTTAATTTTTCTACTCGAGAGCTTTTATCAATACATGGATTGAGGGTAACGGTAAGTATCATATGAAAAAATTAAGTCTATAGGGGTGTTGCTATTTCAGCTAATATCGATTGAATTCTATTGTTCAGTGTTTCATAATCTGTATACCCTTTCGACAATAAATAAAATTTTGTTTCATCGGTTTGCAAAACAACCTGCGGAAATCCTTCTACTTGTAATTGTTTGCAAAGGGCAAATTCATAATGGGCTTTTTCTTTGTATTCCTCCGATTTCAATTTGCTATAAAATTCATCTGCGGGGATATGGTATTTATCTAGCAGGTGGCGATACGCTTCATCATCATCCAGGTCGCGCCCTTCAAAATTCAAGGCGTACTGTAGGTCTGCTGCGAATGCTAATTGGCTATTGATATCAAAGTCTTTTAAGATACACAATGCAATGGCTGGCTTTTCACTATTGAGTATCCAGTCACTTTTATCTGGGTTGGCAGTATGCCATAAAAAATCTTCTCCAAACTTTACTCCAGTTAATTCCTCCACACGTTGATAGGCATTTTGTATATAGGGGCCTATTTTCTCAATCGGCATCACCTGATCGCCAATCATCATGCCACCACTCAATACTTCTATTTCTACAATGTCTTTGTATTGAGCGGCAATTTTTTTTATTACCGGACTAAATCCATAACACCATCCACAATAAGCATCGTAACAATATATCAGTACAGGTTTCATTTTTTAATATTATTAATGAGCAGCTAGCCAATTTGTTCCCATTCCCAATGCCGCATCAGTTGGTACATCATTGGGTAATGCCAGTGCAGTTTGCATACAATTTAAAATAATGGGTTGAATGGTTTCTATTTCGTCCTTGTGTGCATCAAAAACCAATTCATCATGTACCTGTAATAGCATTTTACTTTTGAAACCTTGTTTTTTAAACTCAGCCTGAATTTTTATCATGGCCATTTTAATCATATCGGCAGCGGTACCTTGAATAGGTGAATTTATAGCGTTGCGTTCTGCAAAACCACGTACTGTAAAATTGGCGGAGTTGATATCTTTCAACCATCGTTTGCGTCCCATCAATGTTTCTACATACCCATGCTCTCTGGCAAAATTGATGGTATCGTCCATGTATTTTTGAATATTTGGAAACTGTAGTTTGTAATTGTCAATTATTTCTTTGGCTTCTGCTCTAGGGATACTTAAGTTTTCTGCAAGGCCAAATGCGCCTTGTCCATAAATAATTCCAAAATTTACACTCTTGGCTTTATAGCGCATTTCTTTGGTAACTGCCGATTCTTCTACATTGAAAACTTTGGCGGCAGTGGCGGTGTGAATGTCTTTGCCAGTTTTAAAGGCTTCACACATATTTACATCAGCACTGATGGCTGCTACAATTCTTAATTCTATTTGCGAGTAGTCAGCAGAAATCAAAAGATGGTCATTGTCTCTGGGTATAAAGGCTTTTCTAATTTCCTTTCCTCGATCAGTGCGAACAGGAATATTTTGCAGATTGGGGTTATTGCTACTCAATCTACCGGTAACAGCCACTGCCTGCGCATAGGACGTATGCACCCTGCCGGTTTTTTTATTAATCATCAACGGCAATGCATCTACATAGGTAGATTTTAATTTGGTATATTCTCGAAACACCAGAATATCGTCTACGATTTTATTTTTACTTGCTAATTTCAGTAAAACATCTTCACCCGTTGCATATTGGCCTGTTTTGGTTTTTTTTGCCTTGGGGTCCAATTGTAGTTTATCAAATAATACTTCTCCCAATTGTTTTGGACTGGCTAGGTTAAACCGAACTCCCGCTTGCGCATAAACGCTTTCTTCCGCTAGTTTAGCTTCTCTTTCCAATTCTTTGCTATAATCATTTAAAAATCCTTCATCAATGCGGATGCCCTCAAACTCCATATCGGTGAGCACCTTTACCAAAGGATTCTCTACTTCGTAAAATATTTTTTCAACTTCTTTTTCTTTGAGCTTGGGCAAAAAGATATTTTTTAATTGAAGGGTAATGTCTGCATCCTCTGCTGCATATTCTTTTACTTTTTCTATTTCCACTTCTCGCATCGTACCCTGGTTTTTGCCTTTCTTTCCTATCAATTCTTCAATGTGTACGGGTTCGTATCTTAAATATTTTTCACTGAGTGCATCCATGCTTCTTTTGCCATCTGGCTCTATGACATAATGTGCAAGCATGGTATCAAAAATATTTCCCTTTAGTTGAAATCCATACCACTTCAGCATGAGCATATCGTATTTGATATTCTGGCCTACCCAAGTTTTTGTCTCGTCTTCAAAAAGCGGTTGAAACTGTTTTAATAATTCAATACAGGCAGCCTGGTCCACTGGACAGGGCATATAGTAAGCTACTGTTGGGAGAATCGAAAAACTCAATCCAACTAAGCTGGCATCATTGGCGTCAATACCGGTGGTTTCCGTATCAAAACATATTTCATTCGCATCCCGCAATGTTTGAATTAAATCGGCGATTGCTTTTTCGGAGTCAACTAAAAAATATTGGTGTGCTGTATTGTGAATGTTTTTATCAGCAGGATAGCTGATTTCTTCGGTTGATTCTGCAGGAATTACTTTTGCTACTACAGGTGCTGTTTCAATAATATTGCCAAACAAATCCATCTGTTGATTACTGGCAGCACTGGCAGTATGTTTATTGCCTGTGATGCCTGCAGGTACTGCATTCAATTCAGGTATTTCTTCGCCCAGGATTCTTTTGGCCAAGGTTTTAAATTCAAGTGTTGTAAAGATTTCTCTTAAAGCGTCTTTGTTTACTTCTTTGATTCTAAAATTTTCTTCATGAAATGCTGTTGGTACATCTATGATAATCGTAGCCAATTTTTTACTTAACAAAGCCATTTCTTTTCCTGCTCTTACTTTTTCGCCAATGGAGCCTTTTATTTTATCCGCATTGTCTAAAATGTTTTCGAGGGTTTCGTATTCTGCAATTAATTTAGCGGCTGTTTTTTCACCTACCCCTTTGATACCCGGAATATTATCTACTGCATCTCCCATTAAACCCAATATATCAATTACCTGACTTACTTTTTGGATGCCCCATTTTTCACAAATCTCCTTGGGTCCAAGAATTTCAAAATTGCCTCCTTGATAAGGGGGTTTATATATTTTTATGTTTTCCGATACTAATTGACCATAATCTTTATCGGGTGTTACCATATATACTTCATATCCTTCTTTCTCCGCTTGTTTGGCCAATGCACCAATTACATCGTCTGCTTCATAACCATCAATGGCTACAACAGGTATATTAAATCCCTCAATAATTTTTTTGATATCCGGAACGGCCGAAAGAATATCTTCTGGTGTTTCCTGGCGATTGGCTTTATAGTCGGCAAAATCTGCATGTCTTTCTGTGGGAGCATGTGTATCAAAACATACTGCCATATGTGTAGGTTGTTGATTTTTTATCAGTTCAATTAAAGTATTGGTAAATCCAAATTGTGCATTGGTATTACGTCCTTTGCTGGTGATACGAGGATTGCGAATGAGTGCATAATAGGCTCGAAAAACCAGTGCAAATGCATCTAGAAGAAATAATTTTTTTTGCATGGCATAAAAGTAAAACAATCTACCTTCTTATACCAATTGGATTTGTGTATTGTAAAAGGCAAATCATAAAAAAGGCTATTGAATTTCAACAGCCTTGGGAAAAATGGTATTGTCACAATAAATTAAAAGCGAGTAGCTAGGTACTTCGGCAGCATGGCTTTCCAGGTAGGCCAATCGTGTTTCCATTCCGGACCCCAGGTATCCAGTTCGTAATTAATGCCTTTGTTGTATAGTATGGAAGCAATTGTTCCCGCAGCGTAGGGGGCTTCGTATTCGCCACTACCGGTGAGGATATGAATATGTTGGCTCTGTCTTATTTGCTCCAGTATATGGTGATCTGTTAAATTGGGCATGTAGTGCATGGGTGAATTGAAATATACTTCTTCGTCAAAATAACCCTTTGTATATTCTGTTAAATCATACACACCACTCATGGCAATAACGCCGTTGATTAAATCGGGGCGTTTTAAAAATAGATTCATACTGTGCAATGCACCAAAGGAAGCGCCGCAGGTAATAATGGGAGTATCTGCCGAGGTGGCATTTTTAATAAAAGGCACTACTTCATTGTATATATAATTATTGAACTGATTGTGGCGAATGGCCTTGTGCGCACCTTCCATTTCATTGTTCAGCCAGCTTTCTTTATTGATACTATTCACCGAGAATACTTTCACTTTTCCACTATCAACAAAGGGAGCCAAGACATCCATTAATTGAAAGCGTTCATATTCCAGGTAATCAGCGGCGGCAGTGGGCACTAGTAAAAGAGCGAAACCATAGTCGCCGTAGGTAGCAATGGGCATCTCTTTTTGAAGTGAGGGGCTAAACCAGGAGGAAAGTTCTCTTTTCATAATCTGCATTTATTACACAAAGATGCATAAAGGCAAGGAAGCTACAAAGAGAAAAACCTTGCAGGCAGAGAGAAGTAAATGATAATAGGTATTTATTCTAGTACGCCTTCCTTTATTTCTATCCAAAGTTCGCGGTAGCAATTGGCCGCATAACTACTATTGGCAAATTCCATAATGGGCGCTCGGTGTGTACCCATTTTTTCTACATCGCTTAAGTAAGGAATATAATTTTGGAAGAAGCGTTTGTCTTTATATAGCTCATTCATGATTTCGTGGTGCATATTCTTGCGCAAATCGGTCATGGTAAAGAAGCACATCATCTTGCTCATGTCCACCTCTTTCTCTTTGAAATAATCTTTTACCATGTGATAGGTGCGAATAGAGAGTGTAGTTGGGATTACGGGCATTAGCACAATATCAGCCGCTTGAAAAATATTCTCACTGAGGGCACTAAAGCCGGGAGGGCAGTCAATAAATACAAAATCATATTCACCTACCAATTGTTTTAATACAGATTTAAGCCTGTTTTTATTTCCTTTCATTTCTTCTAGCATCACATCAAAGCTTTTGCTGCTATTGTCGGCAGGAATTACATCTAGTAGTTCAAAATCTGTGCTGAGGATGGCATTTTCCAAATCGGCATCCTTGGTTATCAATTTTTTGATACCGGGGTGCGTTTTGGGTTTGGCTTTATAGTAAAAAGAAGAAGATCCTTGTGGGTCAATATCCCATAACAATGTTTTAAATCCATCGGCTGCGGCCAGATAAGCAAAATTGACACAGCTGGCAGTTTTGCCTACTCCTCCTTTGAGGTTGTACAATGCAATCGTAGTCATACGCGGTAATCTTTTAAAATGGACAGGTAAGATAATGATTTTTCGTTTATTTAAACCTGCAAAAATTCATTAAAAGCCAATGGCATTACAGCAGACAATCATTTGCGATGCTGCTGTCTACTTAATTGTCGGCGAGCTGTTGGATAACAATTATGGATAAACGAAATTTAAGCTGCTCCCAAACGGGTGATTTCTACACCGTTGAAGATTCTGGCGAGGCTGGTATCTTTAGAGGTTTGATATTCTTTTACTTTTGAATCGCTTACAATACGCCACAAATTTTTTGTTTTCAATTCGGTGTAATCAGCCGTTTTGATGAATACTCCTTTGATTGTCCCTCTGGTTTTAAAGAAGATGTTTACCAGTGATTTATCTAGATGTGAGTCTATAAATTTTTCAATTTGTTCGTTTGTCATGTTAAATGATTTATAAATAATAGTAAGCCAAGTTGCAACCAGTCTGAGCCGTTGTTGCATTTGTTTGATTCAGTTGAAAGATAGAGAGAGTAAATAAATAAGTAGAAGATTACTAACGATAGGTTTCAACCCCAGGGCCGCAAGATACGTTTTTTTACTGAGAAGCTAGGTCGATAGGGTAATAGGCCCCTATCCTGCCTTCATTTCAGCTAGTTTTTTTTCTAAGCGAAACATTTCATCGCGAAGTCTTGCGGCTTCCATAAAATCCAAATCTTTCGAGGCTTTTGTCATAGATTTTTTAACCATTGCAATTTTCTTTTGTATACCAGGTATCGTCATGTATTCTTCCTGTTCCTCTGCTGCGGGTACTATGTTTTCATCGGGTGCAATACTATATGGATTGGCAGGATCATAGCCTCTTACATCCAATACCGATCCCTGTGCAAATATTTGTTCATGACTTTTTTTAATGGTGGTCGGTATTATATTATTGGCTGTATTATGCTCAATTTGTTTTTCTCTTCGGCGATTGGTTTCATCAATGGTTCTTTGCATACTGCCGGTTATTTTATCGGCATAAAAAATAACCATTCCATCTACATTTCTGGCAGCCCGCCCTGCCGTTTGTGTAAGGCTTTTTTCATTTCGCAAAAATCCTTCTTTGTCTGCATCTAATATGGCCACCAATGACACTTCTGGCAAATCAAGTCCTTCTCTTAATAGGTTTACTCCTACGAGTACATCAATTTTTCCCAATCGGAGTTCCCTTAAAATTTCTACTCTTTCCAATGCATCTACTTCGCTGTGTATATATTTACTCTTAATGTCAATGCGCTTTAGGTATTTATCCATTTCCTCCGCCATGCGTTTGGTGAGGGTAGTAACCAATACCCGATCGCCCTTGGTCACTCTTTTATCTATTTCATCCAATAAATCATCAATCTGATTAATGGATGGTCTGATTTCGATGGGAGGGTCTAATAATCCAGTGGGGCGGACAACCTGCTCCACTACAATGCCTTCGCATTTATCTAATTCGTAATCTCCCGGTGTGGCAGACACGAAAATAGTTTGAGGTATCAAAGATTCAAATTCATTGAAGTTAAGCGGGCGATTGTCTAGTGCAGAAGGCAGTCGGAATCCATAATCAACCAATACCAATTTTCTGCTGCGATCTCCTCCATACATCCCACTTACTTGTGGAATGGTTTGATGGCTTTCATCTACAATGCAGATAAAGTCTTTTGGAAAATAGTCGAGCAAACAGAATGGTCTTGTCCCTGCTTTTCTTCTGTCAAAAAAGCGCGAATAATTTTCAATGCCACTGCAATAACCCAATTCGCGAATCATTTCCAAATCATAGTTCACTCTTTCACTGATGCGTTGCGCTTCGATGTATTTATTACTGTCTTTAAAATATTGCGCTTGTGCACCCGCTTCATCTTGAATTTCATGTATTACTTGTTGCAAAACATCCTTGGGGGCCACATATAAATTAGCGGGGAAGATGGCGGCATTTTGTACCAAGCCAATTCTTTTGCCACTACTGAGCTCCAATGTTTCAATACTTTCAATTTCATCACCAAAAAAGCTGATGCGATAGCCAAAATCTACATAGGGGAGGTTGATGTCAACCGTATCTCCTTTTACCCTAAAACTGCCCCTGGTGAAATCGGTTTCGGTACGGTTGTACAAACTATTCACCAGTGCATGTAAAAATCCTTGTCGAGAAATAATTTGTCCTTGTTCAATGCGGATGATACCATTTTCGTAGTCAGTGGGATTGCCCATACCATAGATACAACTCACAGATGCCACGATGATGATGTCTCTTCTTCCACTCAGTAATTGCGCGGTTGCTTGTAAGCGTAATTTGTCAAGTTCTTCATTGATGGATAAATCTTTTTCAATGTAAACGCCGCTTACTGGCATATAAGCTTCTGGTTGATAATAGTCGTAGTAACTAACGAAATAGCCTACTGCATTATTAGGGAAAAACTGTTTGAATTCTCCATAGAGTTGTGCCACCAAGGTTTTATTATGTGTAATTACAAGGGTGGGCCTTTGTACCTGTTGAATTACATTGGCCATGGTAAAAGTCTTACCACTGCCCGTAACACCCAATAAGGTTTGGTGTCTTTCCCCATTCAATAATCCCTCCGTCAATTGTCGGATGGCTTCTGGTTGATCGCCGGAGGGAGCATATGGTGCTTGCAGCTGAAAAGGCATGCGTAAAATTAACTGAAAAGAATTGATGAATGAATTAAGGAGAATAGAACTTTATTATTTCGTTCTTGGATTTTTAATTGCCTATGAAATTGCTAACTTGTATCAACAAAAAATTACTGTATGAAAATGATTCGATTTAACATCGCCTTATTCATGGTATTTGTTTTGACCTCCTTTAATCTTCCAGACCCATGGAAGGACGCACAATTGATGGCACCTGAAACCCTGGCCAATATCATCACAGATACACACGCTACGCCAATTCTTATTGTCAATATTGGTCCTGCGGGCTTGATTAAACAGGCCATAGATATTGGTCCCATGTCTGATGACAGTAATGTTGAAAAATTAAAATCATTACTTGGTAAAACAAATAAGTCCACCGCCGTTGTTGTTTATTGTGGCTGTTGTCCGTTTAAAAACTGTCCGAATATTCGGCCTGCTTTTGAGTTATTGAAATTGTATAAATGCAGTAAGCCCTATTTGCTCAATTTGCCACATAATTTAAAAGTAGATTGGATCGACAAGGGTTTTCCGATGAGTAAGTAGAGGATTTTTACTATTACAGTTGGGTAGTAAAACTTTGAAAAAAAATCGGTAGAAAAAATTTCGTAAATTGTAGCACGATAATTCCGAAACTTGTTGTATTCAAGCAATAGGAATTAACTGTAAATAAACGATAAAAACGATCGCTATGCCTATTCATGAACCTTCCAATGTTTCATTGGTTGCTGCTGCCGATGATGGTGGCGGTCACAACAAGTCTTTATTAGAAACTCCTGAAGCTAAATTAGAAAACAAAATCCGACATCTTTGGAATATGGTGGGTAATACCCCGATGCTCGAAATTGCTTATCGTTACCAGGGTAAATGCAGGAAAATTTATGTGAAATGCGAAAACTATAATTTAACCGGTAGTATCAAGGACCGGATGGCATTGTATATTTTGCAACAAGCTTATCACTTAGGACAGATTAAAAAAGATAATATTATTGTAGAAGCCACGAGTGGCAATACGGGTATATCATTTAGTGCTATTGGTAGGGCACTCGGTAATGCGGTTAAAATTATAATGCCCGATTGGTTGAGTAAGGAAAGGGAAGAAATTATCAAAAGTTTGGGTGCAGAAGTGATATTGGTAAGTAAGGCCGAAGGTGGATTTTTAGGTAGCATTGCATTGAGTGAAAAAATGGCGGCCGCTAATCCCAATATTTTTCTACCCCGACAATTCGATAATCGCTTTAATGCCGATGCACACAGTAAAACCACAGCAAAAGAAATATGGATGCAAATGCAGTCAATTGATATTACTCCTGCCGCTTTTGTAGCAGGGGTTGGCACGGGTGGAACGATTATGGGTGTAGGGGCTTATTTAAAAGATCGTAACCCAGCAGTAAAAATTCATCCAATAGAACCTTCAGAGTCTCCTACTTTAACTACTGGTTACAAAGTTGGTTCGCATCGAATACAAGGTATTTCAGATGAATTTATTCCTTCTATAGTTGCTTTAGATCAACTCGATGAAATAATACAGGTATCAGATGGCGATTCTATTCTAATGGCGCAGAAATTATCAAAAGAATTAGGATTGGCTGTGGGCATTTCTTCCGGCGCCAATTTTATTGGAGCTATTCAAGTGCAAAATAAATACAACATAGACAAGGGCGTAGTGACGGTGTTTTGCGATAGCAATAAAAAATACTTGAGTACCGATCTGATGAAAGTAGAACCTATTAAGGATGGCTATATCAGTCCATCAGTTGAATTGCTCGATTACTTAGGAATTGATAGAATATAGTTCGAAATTGCTACAGTGTAAATGGGTTTAGTTGTTTAGCTGACCATCCTTGGGATCGTGTAGCGAAGGCTGAAACAATTATAGGATACGACTTTTTTATTTTACCAGTTTCATTTCCTTGATCAATCTTTTAGCGCCGCCGAACTTATCAACGATGAATAATACATATCTAATATCTACCATGATATTGCGACAGATATTGACATCATAATTGATATCACTCATTGTGCCTTCCCATACCCTGTCAAAATTTAATCCCACAAGCTGTCCATAGGCATTGAGTGCGGGGCTTCCGCTATTGCCGCCTGTTGTGTGATTGGCCGCAATAAAACATACGGGCATCTTTCCATTCTGACCATAGGGTCCGTAGTCCTTATTTTTATATAAGGTTCTTAATTTTTCAGGTACATCAAACTCATAATCTCCCGGGATATATTTTTCCATCACCCCATCCAGGTAAGTATAATAATGATATTGCACACCGTCCTTAGGTTGATAACCTTTTACCTTACCATATGTAATGCGCAGCGTGCTGTTTGCATCTGGATAGAATCGTTTGTCCTTCATCACTGCCATTTGCGCCTGCATGTATAGTCTTTGCAATTTGTTGATGTTATCCTGATAGCCCGCTACTTTTTTTGCGGCCGTATTGACATAATTGTTCCTTAATAATTTTGCCAATTGAAAAGCTTTGTCATTTGAAAGCATGGTCAGCAAATCATCATTCGTTTTTTCAAATGCGGCTTTCAATTGATCGATATTGGTCAAGAAAGAATTTTCAAATACGGCATGTGCTATGGCGGCAGCATTTTCCTTATAGTTAGTTGCATACCCAAGGTCAACTATATTGCTATGATAGGCATCCTCCGTTTTTGTAAAATATACTTCCAGCAGTCGTGCCAATACCTGTTCATCTACTTTGGCACTATAGTCTTTGTAAAAAGCTTTGGCCGCAGCCAGTAAAGTTTCTTTTTCTTTTTTGACAGGTTCAGTGTAACCCACGGTTAGCATTTTTTCGAGATTCAAATAGCCCAGGGCCTGATTGAGTATTTCGCTGTTCCCCACCGTTTCGTTGAATGCATCCCGTATATAAAAATAAGGTGCTGCTGCTTCATATAGTGTATTGATATCCGTTAGTACGGTGCCGTATTCGGTTATAAAGGCTGGATTAGCCTGCAACCTTTTTTGAAACAATTGTTCATATGCTTTCTTTTTTGCCACAGCGCCACTGCTTTGTAAACCCAAGTTTTCACCAATCCATTTTTTCCAGGCATTGGCAATGCCAGCATATTTGGCTGAATATTGTAATTTGATGCCAGCATCATTTTGCATAAAGTCTTTTTGGGCTTTTAATACCACCTCTCTTAATTGTATTTTGATGGGATTATTCAATTCGAGTGTTTGTTGCACTGCAATGGCAGGCAGGTACTCATTGGTTCTACCAGGAAAGCCAAATACCATGGTAAAGTCACCCTCTTTTACACCCTTGAGCGATATGCTCAATGATTTTTTAGGTTTGTACGGAACATTGGATGCATTGTAAGGGGCTGGTTTATTATCTGCTCCTGCATAAATGCGGAAGATAGAAAAATCGCCACCATGACGGGGCCATACCCAATTGTCGGTATCTGCTCCAAAAGCGCCGATACTAGCTGGCGGAGCGCCTACCAGCCGCACATCGTTATAGGTTACCGTTGCTATCAATACGTACATGCTACCATTGTAAAAAGGACGTATTGTTATATTTTCATAAGTCTCTTTTTTATAGGTTGATTTCAATTCGGTCAATTTTTTATCAATAGTCGATTGCCTTTCGGGCTCGGTCATTTTATTGGTCACCTCTTTTAAAACCAAAGCAGTTACATCTTCCATTCTACTAATAAATGTTACACTAGAGCCCGGACTAGGCAGTTCAGCTGATTGCTGCTGACTCCAAAATCCATTGTTTACATAATTATTTTCGAGTGTGGATAACCGTTGTATGGCACCGTAACCGCAATGGTGATTGGTGAGCACCAACCCCTGTTCTGAAATAATTTCGCCCGTGCACCCACCGCCAAATTGTACAATGGCGTCTTTTAGGCTGCCTTTATTGATGTCATAAATATCTTTGGCAGTTATTTTCATTCCCATGGCCTTCATTTCTTTTTCATTTAATTGCCCCAATAAATAGGGAAGCCACATGCCCTCATCCGCAAATGATTTAAAAGAAAGGGAAACGAAAAGCAAGAATAATCGTAGGTTTCGCATGGTTTTAAATTTTACTGAAGGTAAAAAACAATCGCTAGATTTTGTGTTACTGTCTGCGATCCTTTGATTCAATTTCCTACCTAATATATAGTTAAATTATAAAATTTGTTGTAGTTTACTCACTCATTCAAAACCTTACTATGAGCCCAGCTGCCAAATCTGTCTACTATTTCGGATTGTACCTATATCTAGTGGGAATCACTTTGATTGTGGTGCCTAATTTTTTATTAAGCTGTTTACAGTTGCCTCCCACCAATGAGGTATGGATTCGGGTGGTAGGCGTATTGGTGTTTTGTATCGGTTATTATTATCATAAAGCTGGACAAAATAATATAGGGGCCTTCTTTATTCATACCATCCCTACCCGTCTATTTGTTTTTGCAGCATTCATATTTTTTGCCTTGATGCAGTATGCCTCCCCTTTGTTAATTATTTTTGGAGCCGTCGATTTCGCAGGTGCCATGTGGACCTTGCTAGCCCTGCGAAAAGAAAATAAATAATTCAGTATATGGAACTGCAGATTGAATTTGATAAAGCCGTTGCGTTTATTAATAGTATTGGTATTTCGGTTATTTTTCAGCCCATTGAATCAGCCAGTTTTTTACCAGGATTGAGTATACACAATGGCAGTATCATGGTGGATAAAACAAAATTGAAATATCCCGGCGATATACTGCACGAAGCTGGTCATATTGCTGTTGTGCCTGCAGCAGAGCGGGCTACACTCTGTGAAGCAGATATTGCAGTACGAAAGGATCGGGGTGCTGAAGAAATGATGTCTATTGCTTGGAGCTATGCTGCTTGTATACATCTTCAATTGGATCCTAGTTTTGTGTTTCATGACCAAGGTTATAAAGGGGGTGGAGGAAGTATTGCAGATAATTTTAGCCAGGGACAATATTTTGGCGTACCGATGTTGCAATGGGTGGGATTGGCATTAGAAGAAAAAAGAGCTACCGAAGAAAATAAACCTGCATATCCTGTGATGTTGCAATGGATACGGGATTAATTTTTAATTAAAAAAATGAGCCAACATTTTCTACATATTCCTGCTTTATTAGAAGCAAAAGAAATCGAGTCTATTCTTTCACTTTCTGCAAACGCTGAATTTGTAGATGGCAAAATGACTGCTTCCATGGCAGCAAAAGAAGCTAAAAATAATTTACAAATTACCGCTACCCATGAGTCGCTTGCTACGATCCATGATATTTTAAACCATGCTATTCAATCCAGCCCCTTGTTTAATATTGCAGCCTTGCCAAAAACAGTATATCCGTTTTTGATTAGCAAATATGGAAAGGGTCATTATTATGGTTGGCATGTAGATAGCCCCGTGATGGGTCAACCACCTATTCGAACGGATTTGGCCATGACTGTTTTTTTAAGTGACCCCTCTACTTATGAAGGCGGCGAATTACTTATACAAGTGGGAAGTAATACCACGGCATTTAAACCTGCAAAAGGCGATGCTATTCTATACCCTTGTCAATATTTACATTGTGTAAATGAAATTAGTGCTGGTGAAAGATTAGCGGCGGTTACTTGGGTACAAAGTCATGTAAAAGATCCAGCACAACGACAGTTATTATATCAATTAAATCAAATTCACGCTTCTTTGTATCAGCAGGCACCCAATGCAGCAGAAACCAATTTGCTATTACAAACGCATAGCAATCTATTTAGAATGTGGGCAGATTTGTAGTTTAGTGAATCAGTAATTTGTAAAATCTTTCGAGTTCAGCTTTATCGGTATTGGATAACGCCTTATTTTTTTCGAATAGGGATTGGAGTAAGCGAACCCTTTTGTGTGCTGGAAATTTTGCTAATATTTCCTCCAACATTTTCCCCGATTCTTCGTCTTTCTTAGCTGGCTTTAAAACCAATGGAGCTACCGATTTGTGTTTGGTAGGCTTTTGTAAAATGATGGCGGCGAGCGTGGCCAGTTTGGGTACAGGAATCTCTTTGTACTTGCTGGCTTTATTGTGCAATCCTTCTAATTGTTTTCTGCTCAGTCCCCCTCTGTCGCAATATTGCTGGTGTAGGCTTTGTACAAAAGCTGAATGAGGTTGTAATATTATTAGTTGTTGGAGAATATCCAGCGTAACATCTACCTCGCGGGGTTCAAAGCGTTTGACTTTTTGATGCAGCAGTTTTTTATGCAGGTTGCTCATAATTTTCTTTTCAAATAACCAGAATAATCGGGTATAAGTGTTTCATATTCTTCCTGCATGAGTGGAGAAGTAAGGATAAAATCTGCACTGGCTCTATCGCAGGCCAATAAAATATTCCAGGCCACTCCCAAACGCAACAAGGCTTTTACATCGCTGTCATGTGGTTGTGCTTCCATCGGGTCCCAAAAGAAGACGAGCACATCTACTTTTCCTTCTGCAATCAGGGCGCCTAATTGTTGGTCACCTCCCAAAGGGCCACTTAATAATTTTTGAACCGGCCGATCCAGTCGCTCTTCTAGCATTTTTCCTGTAGTGCCTGTAGCCATCAATTCGTGACGGGCCAATTCGGCACGATTATAAAAAGCCCAGTCCGATAAATCCTTCTTTTTGTTATCATGTGCCACTAGGGCAATTCGTTTGCGGACTTTGATGATTCTGCGTTCAGCCATAAGTGATTGATTTTCAATTGATAATTTCAAAATATGCAAGAAGCGAAGTAAATATTTAATTCTTAAATAACCTTGTCAGCCCGTCTTTTTAATGTACCTTTGCGGACTGAAAAAACTTGGGAGGAACCATTTTTGAAAACAATTTTGATTCAAAATGGATATCCCCATCAGGATTTTTGAAAGGTCAGCAGTCTCGAAATAGACATTCTACCTC